>QWCZ01001071.1_pt1 | contig 27565 bp, 15 predicted proteins | sample 1972651 | NCBI WGS metagenome assembly QWCZ01 (sample SAMN09866695, study PRJNA288562) | Human oral metagenome isolate pre1_saliva, whole genome shotgun sequencing... | isolation source: mouth | host: Homo sapiens | place: USA: California
GCCATTTCCAGGGTTTCTTCCTGGGTGAGGGTGCGCAGGCGGTGGGCCTTGGGGACGATGCGCGGGTCGGCGGAGAAGAGGCCGTCGACGTCCGTGTAGATTTCGCACACGTCGGCGTGGAGGGCTGCGGCGAGGGCGACGGCGGTTGTGTCGGAGCCGCCGCGGCCGAGCGTTGTCACGTCGTCGTCCTTGGAGATGCCTTGGAATCCGGCGACGATGGCGACCTGGCCGTCCTTGACGGCGCGGGCGACGCGCTCGGGGACCATGCCGATGATCTGGGCGGCACCGAAGTGACTGTCGGTTTTAATGCCGGCCTGCGCGCCGGTGTAGGCGCGGGCTTCGACGCCCAGTTCGTTGACGGCCATGGCCAGCAGCGCCATGGAGATGCGCTCGCCTGCGGATAGGAGGATGTCCATTTCACGCTCGGGCGGGTTGTCGGTGAGGGCGGCCGCCGAGTCGAGCAGGTCGTCCGTCGTGTCGCCCATGGCCGATACAACCACGACGACGCGGTGTCCCGCGTTGTGCGTGTCCACGATGCGCTGGGCGACACGCTTCATGGCTTCGGTGTCGGCGACGGAAGAACCGCCGTACTTTTGCACGATCAGTGCCACTGGACCCTCATTTCTATCGGTATATGCAGGTCTGCACGTATTCTCTTTAGAAAGCGGCACGAGGCCGGGGCACGCCGGACGGTACACACCCATTCGCACTCACTTTACGCCGCGGGCAGTGTCACGTCGATGACAGTTCCCTTTTCGCTGTCAACCAGCCGCACCGACCCGCCCATGGCGCGCGCTAAGGACTCGACAATCGACATGCCCAAACCCGACGAGCCGCGCCCGTCGCGCGTGCGCGAGGAGTCGCCGCGCACGAAACGGTCGAACACACGGTCGCGAATGTCAGCCGGGATGCCGGGCCCGTCATCGGCGACACGGATCGTGATCATCGACGAGGCCTGGGCACCCGTCGCACTCCCCCCTCCCTTCGCGGGGCCGCGGGGAGCAGCGGAGGCGGCCACGGCCTCGTCCCTGCTCCGAAGGACAGAGACGACGACGCGCGTGCCCGCGGGCGTGTGGACACGAGCGTTGGCCAGGAGGTTCGTGAGGATCTGACGCAGGGCGGACTCGTCGCCGAGGACCGGGGCACCCACGGCTTCCCCGAGCTCCCACGCATGGTCGGGGGCGACCACGTGCGCGTCGGACAGAGCGTCCAGAATCACGGGGATGACGTCGACGCGATCACACGTGAGAGCTCGGTTGCCGTCCAGTCGAGCGAGCGTCAGCATCTCCTCCACGAGGGAGGCCATGCGCGCCCCCTCCGAAGAGATGCGCTCGAGCGCCTGAGTGCGGGAGGCCTCATCGATGTCGCGGCGTGCGAGCTGCGCGTATCCTTGAACCGATGCGAGCGGCGTACGCAGCTCATGCGAGGCGTCGGCGACGAACTGACGGAGCTTCGCCTCGCTGCGGGCGCGGCGTTCCATGCCGTCCTCGACGGCGTCGATCATCGAGTTGAGGGCACCCGCGACGTCCGCGACCTCGACGGGGCCGGCGGTCGCTTCCTCACTGACCCGCGTCAAGTTTTCCGATTCATCGGCGAGGTCACGGCTCGCGATATCCGCAGCCGCCGCACGCACGACGCTGAGTGGGCGCAGCTCGCGGCGCACCCACGCGCGCCCTGCGAACCCAGCCGCAATCGCGACGACGAGGGACAGACCTATCTCAACCCCGACGAGCATCAGGACCACATCATCAATGCTGTCCATCGGGATGCCGACGAGCACGGTCTTCCCCTCAACCACGCGCGCGGTCACGCGGAACGTTCCCATTCCCTTCAGGCGCACGGTGTGCATACCCCCATCCGCGGGGACAGCAGCCAGAATCGCCAGAGCCGGCGCATTCAGGTAGGTCACCGAAAAGTTCGAAACGACCGCGCCGGCCGCCTCGCCGTCCTCGCTCACGTACTGAAGGGTGCCCTCGGCGATGCCGGCGCCGCCGAACCCGTGTCCCTTAGGCCCACCAGGAACTAGCGGCCCGCCGGGATGAGGAGCGCGGCCGCTCGACTGCAGGGGCGTGCGGGCACCGTCATCGTCGGAATCGTCGTCGGATTCCTCGTCGGAATCATCGTCCGTATCCACCTCGTCGTCCGGCGCATCCTCGACGGCCAGGCGCTCACCGGCGCGCTGCGAGAGACGATGCAGTTCGGAGTCCATATTGGCCAGCATCCAGGAGCGCATGACCAGCGTGGACGCCGCCACCATGACAATGAGCGCGAGCGCGACGCACGCAGCAAGCGCGCGCGACAGCCGCCCGGCCAAGGAAGGACGCCTCGTCACTGGGGTTCCCGCAGGATGTAGCCGGCACCGCGAACCGTGCGAATGAGGGCCGGGCGATCCGCGTCAATCTTCTTACGCAGGTAGGAGATGTAGAGTTCGACGACGTTCATCTGGCCGCCGAAGTCGTAGCTCCACACGGCATCCAGGATCTTCTGCTTCGATAGGACAATTCCAACGTTTTCCATCAGATACCGGAGCAATTCGAACTCAGTGTTCGTTAACGTGATCTCTTCCCCGCCGCGACGCACGTCATGGGAGTCTACATCCAGGGTCAAGTCCGCGACCTGCAGCACCGCAGACACCGTCTGCTGGGTGCGTCCCGCGCGGCGCAGCAGAGCCTCCACGCGGGCAGCCACCTCGTCCAAGTCGAAGGGCTTCGTCACGTAGTCGTCCGCGCCAGCGCGCAACCCCTGCACTCGATCAGCGACCGCGTCACGCGCAGTGAGGAAGAGGACCGGCAGCTCCGGATCACGAGCGCGCAGACGCGCCAGCGTCTCCAGTCCGTCCATGCGCGGCATCTGTACGTCCAGGATCACGATGTCCGGGTGGAAGCTCGACGCCTTCGCCAGCGCATCCAGCCCGTCCTTAGCCGTGGCCGTCTCCCAACCCTCGTGCCGTAGGGCCTGCGCGAGCAAGTCCGCCAGCATCGCCTCGTCGTCAACAACGAGCACACGGGGCACCCCGCCATTCGCCTGGGTCACCATCATGGCCTCCTCGTCTTCTCGCAGCGCGGTACCTACGATTGTGTCACACGTGCGTCACCGGGAGCAGAACACACGTCCTGGGAGGCGACAAACAGGGCAGGTCGCGGGCATCGCTGCGCTGCGCTCCGTCGCCCGGGAGACTGCTCCCCCTGCGCGCGGCGTGAGCGTGAGGCGGCCCCGGCCTCGGCGACAACGGATCAGAGGCGGCGACGCCCCTCAAGCGCGCGGCCCAGCGTCACCGAGTCCGCGTACTCCAGGTCGCCGCCCATGGGCAGGCCCATCGCCAGGCGCGAGGTCTCGACGCCCATCGTGGAGAGCATGCGCGCGAGGTAGGCGGCCGTCGCCTCGCCCTCGACGTTCGGGTTGGTCGCCAGGATGACCTCGGTGACCGTCCCGTCGGTCGATGACGCCTCCGAGGACGTGGTAGCGGCCCCGGAAGACGCGCGCGCCCTCGATCGCCTGGATGTCCTTAGGTTCCTGGACGACGCAGATCGCGCTAGGGTCGCGGCGCACGTCGCGGCAGATGGAGCACTGGTCCTCTTCCGTGAGATTGCCGCAGATGTCGCAGTGGCGCACGCGCCCGCGCACGGCGTTGATCGCGTCAACGAGGCGCGCGACCTCATCGGGCTCCGCGTCCAGGACGTGCATGGCCATGCGCTGCGCGGACTTCGGGCCGATGCCGGGCAGTTGTCCGAACTGGTCGATGAGGTCGGCCAGGGCACCGTCGTACATGTCAGTATCCTCCCTCGGTCATCTTCTCTTCGATGACCCGTCCGCCGAGGATCTCCAGGACCGCTGCCAGGCCGATCATCTGCGAGTGTTCAATGTCTTCGTCGTCGATGCTGGCGCTGTCGTCGTCGGCCGCGTGAGTGCGGGTCGAGGCGACGGTGGCTTCGTGCTCGGCCTTCTCGCGCAAGGCGGCCTCGGCGGCGGCGCGACCGGTGAGGGGGTTACCGGGACCCGCTTGGGCGGGCACGTCGGCGTCGGCAACCTGAGAATCCGGGGCAGCCGAGCGCATCGGCTCGGGCGCGGCTGCCAGCCACGAGGGGGTCTGCGAGGCAGCGGCCTGCTCAGGCTCAGCGGGTTCCTGCGAGGCCTGCGGCGACCAGTCCTGCGACGCCCACCCCGACGCGTCGGCTCCCTGCGACGCCCATTCCTGCGGGGATGCCTCCTGCCGGGCGGATTCCTGCGGAGCCTGGGACTCATCGAACGTCGGTTCCTCCGGCGGCGTCCACTGATCCGCGCCATCGTCGAAGGTGACAGGCGCGCCTCCGGGGATCGCAGCCGGGTCGCCCCACCCCGTCGGCGTGGCCGACGCGTAGGCAGCGGACTCGATGGGCGCATCGTCAAAGACGGGGGACGAGGCCGGGGCCGGAGCCGCGCTGTCAGCCTGCGCGGGTGCGACCGACGGTTCGTCAGCGGGGTCCGGGTCGCCCGGGTAGGTGAAGACCGTGAAGGAGTGCTTGCGTGGCGCGGCCGGAGCTGTCGTCGTGGCAGCACCCGGGTGTTCGTCGTGGGCAGGGGCCTGCGCACTCGCCTGGGCGAGGGCTCGGGCGGCTCTCTCGGGCAACGCTGGTCGCTCGGGCGCAGCAGGCTTCTCGTGCGTTGACGCGCTCTCGTACGAGGCGGGTTCACCAAACGTGTCGGGCGCGTCCTGCCAGCGTTGTTCTTCTGCGCGCGGTGTCTCTCGGCGCAGGGGGATCACCGCCGCGGTCGCCGGCCAGGCCGACTCCTCCGGCGTGCGTTCCTGCGTGCGAGCAGGTTCGGGTGCTCGCGCGGGTTCGGGCCATCCGCCGTCGTTGTCAGGCGCGGGGTCCTCGTGGTATGCCGCCTCCGCGGCGGCCTCGTCAAAAGGGGGCGGCTCCGAGACCCACCCTCCGCGCTGGGCCTGACGCGGTTGACCGCCCGAGCGCGATGCCTGCGCCGACGGACCCGTCGTTGCCGGGCCGCCCGAGGCCTGTCCCACCTGCGCGGACACGGTGACGGTCAGGCCGGTGACCTCGCGGATGGCCTTCTCGACGTCTGCAGCGCGGGAGCCGCGCGAGAATGCGTTAACCATGGCCTCGACGGGAAAGAGCAGCACCACGGCGGAGCCATCCACGGCTCCGAGCTGCGCGTTGCCGCCGACCATCGACCAGGTGACGCGGCTGATCGAGGACAGTCGTTCGACAACCTCGTTCCATCGTCCGCGCAGCATGTCGGCCTCGCGGCCTCCGGGGGTCGGGGAGGCCGAAGTGTCGCGGTGCGCTCGCTCCTGGTCGTGAGCTTCCCGGCGCACCGGTTCGTGGCTGCGCGCGTCGGGTCGCGGCTGGGCGGGGCGCTGCGCGGGGGCCTCGCGGCCTCCGGGGACCTCGGGACGGCCCTGCTGGCGCGTGGCCTGGCCGCCCGAATGCTGCGCCGGAGCACGTTCGCCCTGGCGTGCGCCACCCTGCTGGTCGCTTGAGGGGCGCTCGCTGCGACCCCACTCGTGCTGGTCGCTTGAGGGGCGCTCGCCGCGCTCGTGAGCGGACCGCTCGTTCGCGGGGCGCTCAGCTCGATCACCTGCGGGGCGCTCGCCGCGCCCCCCTGAGAGTCGCTCCCCCGGCGCGTGCTGCGCGGGTTCCTGGGAGGCCTCGGGCGAACGAGGCGCAGGACTCGCGGAACCCCAATCGGGGCCGCTCCCCCACGCGGGCATCCCCTGGGGCGCGGGTGCGGACGAGGCGGGCGACGCGGGTGTCTGCGCGGCGGGGGCCGAGGCCTCGGCGCGCTCCTGCTTCTTTCGGGCCAGGGCCTCGCGTGCCTCGCGAGCGCCGAAACGACCCGAGGAGGCCTCGGACGACGAAGCGGAAGACACCTGGCGCGGCGCTCCCCCACCGGTCATTCCGACCGTGCCCTGGACGGGACCCGGTGCGGGCGCGGCGGTGGGCGCGGGCACGAGGATACGCCCCACGAGGAGCTCGAGCTGGAGTCGGGGTGAGGTCGCACCCGTCATGGCGCGCAGGGCCTCGTCGGTCAGGTCCGCGGCGCGGGAGAGGCCGTGCGGCCCCCAATTCTGTGCCTGTCGCTGCATGCGCTCGAACTGGTCCTGCGGGGTGTCGGCCAGGACGTCACGCGCGCCGTCGCCGGCGACTGCGATGATGAGCAGGTCGCGCAGGCGCTGGAGGAGGTCCTCAACGAAGCGGCGCGGGTCGTGGCCGGACTCGACCATGCGCTCGACGACACGGAAGGCCGCGGCACCGTCACCACCCGCAAGCGCGTCGACGGACTGGTCGAGCAGCGCGGAATCCGTGTACCCGAGCAGCGCCACCGCTGTCTGGTAGGTGACCTGGCCGTCGATCGCGCCGGCCATCAGCTGATCGAGCACCGAGAGGGTGTCTCTCACCGAGCCGCCGCCCGCACGCATGACGAGGGTCAGGACACCCTCTCCCACGCTGATGTGTTCCTCGGCGCACAGGGTCGTCAGATACGGGCCGAGGACGTCCGGCGGGACCAAGCGGAACGGGTAGTGGTGGGTGCGCGAGCGGATCGTGCCGATGACGCGCTCGGGTTCCGTCGTCGCGAAAACAAACTTGACGTGCTCGGGTGGCTCCTCGACGAGCTTGAGCAACGCGTTGAAGCCCTGGTTCGTGACCATGTGGGCCTCGTCGATGATGAAGATCTTGTAGCGGTCGCGCACCGGCGCGAAGGTGGCGCGCTCGCGCAGGTCACGCGCGTCGTCGACGCCGCCGTGCGAGGCCGCGTCGATCTCGACGACGTCGAGCGAACCGGGGCCGCCGGTGGCCAGCTCGCGGCAGGATTCGCACTGACCGCACGGGGTATCCGTGGGACCCTGCGCACAGTTCAGACAGCGCGCCAGGATGCGCGCGGACGTTGTCTTGCCGCATCCGCGCGGCCCCGAGAACAGGTACGCGTGCGTGACGCGATTCGCGCGCAGCGCCGCCTTCAGAGGCTCCGTCACGTGCTCCTGCCCGATCACCTGGTCGAAGGTGTCGGGGCGATACCGGCGATACAGTGCTGTGGTCACCCTCCAAGCCTAGTTGGTCCCACCTCCACAGCGTCGGGCCGCTGGTTCCGTCAGCATGATCGACGGGTCCCATCGACGAGGCCGGGGCCGGGTATGCGGGAGGGGCGCGGGACCGTGGTGGTCTCGCGCCCCTGCCTGGGGTTACCTGGTGTCAGGCGTGGTGCCCGTTAGGCGTCCCGGCGTTAGCGGCGGCGTGTGCCTGCCAGTGCGAGGATGCCTGCTGCGGCTGCCAGGGATGCCATGCCACCCAGAACGGACGCGTCGGTGCCGGTGCGGGCCAGGACCTTGGCAACCGTGGTGGCCGGGGTTTCCGGAGTCGGAGCCGGAGGCACCGTGAGCGGGAAGTCCGCGCTCAGGTTCTCCTCACCTTCACCCACCGTCACCGTCATCGAGGTCGTCGCAGCGTTATAGCCGGCGGGAACCTCAATGTCGACCGTGTAGGTACCCGGGATCAGGCCAGTGAAACGGTAGTTGCCGTTGGCGTCAGTGGCGGTGCGAGCCACCTCGGCGCCGTGAGCGTCCTTGAGGATCACGGTCACGTTCGGCGCGCCGGGCTCGCCGTTATCCGCACCGTTACCATCCTCGTCGTACCACACACGGTCACCGATGGTGGCGGGGGCAACCAGACCAAAGTTCACGTCGATGACCGAACCGGTCGCCTCAGCGATGGTCACGTCGGCGACCGTCTTGTAGCGGCCGGTGTAGGCCTCGGTGGGCTTAGCACCCTCCAGAGGACCAGAGGTCGGGTCAACGACGCTGACCGTGTACTCACCCAAGGCCAAACCGGGGAACGAATACTTGCCGTCGGCGTCCGTCACCGCCGTCACCGGGTTACCATCCTTATCCAGGACAGGGGTGCCGTCCTTCTTCAGCAGCGCAACCGTGACGCCCGCGTACGGGGTCTCGGAGTCGCTGGAGCTAAACGACGCGTCCGCATCGTTGTACAGCTTGCCAGCGATCGTGTAGCCAGCCGTCAGCGGCACCGACGACGTATTATCCGGCGTCTTATCACCAATCTGATCCTGCTTCTCAATCGTGGCCGTATTGGTCACAACCGAACCAGCCGCGGAAGCGTCGATGGTGACAGTGATACGCAGAGTACGCGCCGCACCCTTCTCGATCACCTCAGCGTTTAGATCCCACTTACCAGAAGCAGCATCAAACGTGCCATCGCCCTCGGCAGACACAAACGTCACACCAGCGGGGAGCTTATCCTGCGCGATGACGCCGGTGGCGGGACTCGGGCCCTCGTTCGTGAGCGTCAGCGTGTAGGTGACGGACGTGCCGGGGGTGAAGCCGCCCGCCGGAACCTCGGTCGGGTCCGCGATTGCCTTGACGATCGCCGTGTTAGCGACTCCAGTAAACGCCCAATCCTGGTCGTTGTTCATCATCGCCCCGGGGCTCAGCGTCACCTTCGAAGTCAGCGACAGCTCCTGACCCTCCGAAGCCGTCAGATCACCCGACGGGGCATGGGTCTGAGCGGTGCACTCAGGGCACACGGTAGCAAGAGAAGCCTTATCAACCGTCACAACATAATCACCGGGAGCAAGATCCTTGAACGAATAATGCCCATCAGCATCCGTGACCGTCGTCAGCGTCTTCTCCACACCCGCAGGCGTCGTGTAAGCCAGCGTCACGGTCACGCCAACCAGCGGCTTATCCGCGCCCGAAGGCTCAGAACCACCACTGTTATCAACATCCCAGAACAAGGTGTCACCGATCATGCCGTCGGCGACGAGACCGAAGTCGACAGTCTCATCGTTCTGCCCCTGGGCAAGCGTCACGGAGCTGTCGGCACCGTTGGAATCCTTCTCAGGATCACCCGCGTTGCTCGTGGTCGCGGAGTAGCCTGCGGGAACCGTGAAGACAACCTTGTAGTTCTCCTCGCCCGCGTTCGCGACGATCCGATCGACGTTCGGCATCAGGTTCGTGAACTCATACATGCCGTTGGCGTCCGTGGTCACAGCCTTCACGGGGTTACCATCCAGGTCGATAACCGGGTTGCCAGCACCGTCCGTCAGGGTGACGGTAACGCCGGGGACACCGGCCTCGTCCGCATCCTGGATGCCGTCCTTGTTCGCGTCAAACCACACGAAGTCACCCACCGACGCAGGCTTCACGAACGCGAAGTCGACCTTCGTAGCGTTGGGAGCAGCAGCGGTCAGCGAGATCGCGGTCGGCGTGACGAGAGTGCCCTTACCAGCCTCGCTGCGCGTGGTCGACGAGCCGTAGCCGTAGGTCTGCTTGTAGTCGGACAGGTTCACGTCGGTACCGTCGACCTTCGCCGCGCCCGGGACGACCTCGACCTTGTACGAACCCATCGGCACACGATCAAACTTGTACGTGCCATCAGCCGCAGTCTTCGCAGTGATGTCCGCGCCAGACGCGTCCTTCACCGGGTTGCCGTCCGCGTCGAGCAGACGAACCGTCACACCCTCGAAGGGGCTGTCGAGGACCGGCGAATCGTTAAACCAGGTCGCGTCCTTGTCGTTGTAGATGGTGCCCGAGATGGCACCACCCACGGTGAAGGATGCGCTTGCCGCGTTGTTGTCCGTGTTGGAGTCGATCTGATCAAACTCGCCCAGGGACGCCGTGTTCGTGATGGTCTTGCCCTCGGTGCCGTTCTGGACCTGCACCAACACGTATAGCGTTTCAGTACCACCCACGTGGAGGTTGGTGTTGAGAACGCCGGACTCCATGGCTCGCCAGTCCGTGTCGAGGACCTCAAAGCCAGAATCTGCCTTCACGGTGCCGGTACACGGGTTCGTCGCACCGTCCTGGCAGATGCGCGTCTCGGAGGAGATGAATTCGACGCCTGCGGGGAGCACTTCCCTGACGGTCATGCCCGAGGCCACGGCCGGACCCTTGTTGTTCAGGGTGATGCGGTAGAGCATGTAGTCGCCCGGCATGATCGGTTCCGTCGACTCGAGCGTCTCAGGAATGCCGTTGGCGTCGCGAACCGGCTGGTCGCCATTCATCTTGACACGGGACACACTCTTAGCGACCTCGACGTCGGTGGAGACGTTGATGCCGACCTTGGGGGCCTCGTTGGGCTGCAGGTAGGACACCCTGCCGTTCTCCATTGTGCCGCCCGCCATGGCCACGGAGTTCCACGCAACGAGGTTGGCGTTGATCGGAGAGGTCATGGTCGCGACGAACTGGATCTTCTCACCAACTTCCACATTGCGATTCATGACGATGCGGAAGCCCGTGATGGTGGACAGGTCCGCAGGAGCGACGCCCCAGGCATTGGGGGTACAACCGGCGGGCCCATCGTTCATTGCACCGCCAACGCTCATCACTTCGCCGCGGCAAGGATTATCGACAGTCGTGTACTCGACCGTGATGTCCGAGGCAGGCACGGCGCTCACCACAGGATCGTGACCCGTCTTCTCCTTGATCGACTGGAAGGACCAGTTGGTCGAGTTCAGGTGGGGCCGCCACGAGGAGCCACGGGTCTGGGACGCGGCGGGTCCCACACCGACGTCACCCAGGTGCGGCAGAATGTCGTATGCCACGACATTTGTCAGCGCGGCGTTACCGGTGTTAGCGATCGTGAAGCGATAGGCGCCGTCCGCACCCGGGTCGATCTCGGCAATCTGGCCGGCCGGGACGAAGTCTGCGTCCTCGTTACCCTTGACTTCCTTCGCGATGTTCATTGCAGGGGTGGTTGCAACGTTGAATGTCGCATTGGACGAGCACAGGTAGTCCTCAGTGGAGCCATTGCCGTTGACATCGAAGGCGTCTTTCTCTCGACCGCTCATGCAGTAGTTCGCATTGCGAAGGCTCTTGTCTACGGCTGTGTCCTGAGCACCGTTACCAGGCATGTACGTCATTGCCTGGTTCACGGTCTGTCCAGCAGGTGCGGTGCTCTTCACAGTCGTGTCGAAACTCGTGTAAAGCGCTCCCTCGACCGGGTCGGGAACAATCATGCGGAGCAGGGTGCGTCCGGTACCGTTGTAGTTCTTCGTGATCTCGATCTGGACCTTGCTGAGGTCGTACTTGCTTCCATCAGGGTTGGTCAGAGGTGAACTGCCGAAGAGGTTGACCTGAGACGCATCATCGATGTCGAAACCTTCAGGAAGAAGATCTGCAATGGTAAAAGGTGTGGGCGTACCGCCTTGCGCAGCCGTGCGAACAGAACCGTTGACACCAAAAGATGCCGTCTTTCCAACGACCACGGGGTTAGTCCTGACAACCTTCACCACTCCCACGCTGGGGAAGTCGTCACGGACGTGCATCCAGGAGCACAAGTCATCGCTGGAAGCAAGGACCGCGCCGGTGTCCTTATCCGTCAACGTGCCACTTGCACAGTTCTGGAAGCGGACGTAGTCCGGAGAAGCAACATAGTTGAAGTACTTCTCGGGCGGAGCGACCGGGTTGTAGTGGCTGGCGAAGTCCGAGGGCTCTTCCTTGGGAAGGGACGAGGAAATCGTGCCTTGGAACCAGATGCTGGCAGTGTTCTGAGGAGCAACGTCGCTATCGATGGTGTAGCGGGTGATCCATTCGCCATCGGGAAGGGTGATGTTAGTCGTCTCGGTGTAGTTGGCGACAACGTGGTTACCCTTGTTGGTCCAGTATTCGAAAGTCCAGCCGCCCTTGTCTTCATAGCCAGACTTGCTGAAAATGTTGAAGCGGTAAGGGCTCACCATGGTCGGCTGGTCGCAGCTGGCACCTGCAGCCTTTGCATCCTGGGTGGACCAGGTGCACGGCAGCGTGTCATCGAAGTGAACATGCGTCGTCGTATTACCCGTATTGGCGGCACTGAGGCGCCATTGCGTGAGGCCCTTGCGCACCTGGTACTGGTAGTCGTTACCGACTTTGGAGACACGACCAGCAGGCTTACGCACTGCGAAACCATGTGTGATTTCAGAGCTCTTGGTGAGGATGGTCGTCGGGTCGTTCTGGACTGCAGCTGTGATGGTGGCCTTGTTCGAGACGGTGTCGGCCGTCGTTACCGAACCTTCGGGGTACTTGACGGTAACGAGGGACTCGATGGGATTTTGCCACGCCCACTTGTCATAGGACCAGGTAACAGTGTGGGTCCCTGCGTCGTAAACGCCGCCATTGGTGGCGGAAACGAATTCCGCCTGCGCGGGAAGCGGATCGACGACCTTAATATCCTGGACCTGCACGAAGTTGGTGGCGTTGACACCATTCTTTTGTGAGGACCCATTCCAGCGGATACCAACCTTATTGGGGTTAGTTTGGTCGATCTGCTGGTATCCGTAACGCAGCTTATAGGTCGTTTCGCCGCCGACAGCAGGGTAGTTATTCGGGTTTGTCGGACCGCTCTTCTCGATGGCGATATCGGTGTCCGCGGTCCACTTGGTGGTCTGCGAGTCCTCGAGAGAGTCGGCATTGAGAGCCGTGAAGTTCACCTGTTGGGTCGTCGTCGAGTTGTTCGGCGCATCGTTGCCGTCGTAGGTCCAGGTGATCTGGATGCGATCGGAAGTGCCGGCAGGAATCGACCGCTGCAGGGGGAAGAGAAGCCGCTTCATCCTCGGGTTTCCGGCAACGGTAGTTTGTTCGGTGCGTAGGACCGTCGAGCCTGTCACTGCGACGGCGGTGTAGAGCTTGTCCGTCAGAGCCGTACCCGCAGGGGTAACGGGTGCAGGGAGCAACACTTCGATGCTTGCACCTTCACAGGGGGTTGTCACCGAGGAGCACGCATAGTTGATCGTCGTGATCTGCTTGTCACGAATCGCAAGGGCGGAACTGTCGTTCGTGACCGTCATTGCCAGGGTTGCCGGCTTCGCAGAGGTTGAGCGGGCGCGGCGCACGCGCGGCTTATCCTCGGGGGTTTCCTCAGCGGAGGCAGCGACCTCAGCGACGTTTTCGTCGGACGAGGCCGGGGCGTCAGTCTGGCGGCTCTCCTCCTCAGCGGTACTCTCCTCACTCAATAACGAGGACTGGGCAACGTCCTGAGACGACGTGGCCTTGGGCGATTGGACCGATTCGTCGGCGGCGCTGGCTCGCAGAGCGAGGGGCGTCAGCGACGTGACGAGAAGCGAGAGGGCGGCCAGGCTGGCGGCACCTACAGCACCCACGCGGGCACGAAAGGGTCGCAGTCGAGACATCAGCTCCTCCTTCAACTAGCGAAATTTGATAGGACCTGGGTCCCAGCCTAATGACACTGTTGAGCGAACTCCATGTCTGACAGTTATCGCCTGACGCACAATAACATCGGTGTTATTTTCAGAATTCCAAGGCATGACAGTTCCGTTATAACCTCTCTGAACTCTTGGTCAGCGAGAGAAACAACTGGCTCGTATGGTTATTTTCAAATGATCACGAAGGAAAAGCATCACTGATATTTGAATCGTGACCATAGAAGCACATATCTACCAGTAGATATCTTTTAGTACCCATGCTGAACGTCACGCACCTTATCGACCGGAAGTCATTTTGCAGCCTAGTCCAATGAGCAGCGTGCCTGCCCTCTCGGACACACAGTCATATGTTCTGGGCATGCGGTAGGGGCGCGAGACCGTGGTGGTCTCGCGCCCCTGCCTGGGGTTACCTGGTGTCAGGCGTGGTGCCCGTTAGCTGTCCCGGCGTTCGCGGCGGCGCTTGGTACCGATGGCCAGTGCGCCGGCTGGAACCTCGACACTAACAATGTAGGCCCGCAGGGCACGGGAACACTGAGACAACCACGGCCTCGTCCCTACGAGGCCTACTCCGAGGAGAGGTGACCGCCGTCCATCGCGAAGGTGTGGTCCGCGTAGCGGCGTGCCTCGGGTTCATGGGTGACGATCAGGACGTCTGCTCCCCCATCGGCTGCCTCGCGCAGGAGCCGCAGGACGGTTGCCGCGTTCTCGGCATCCAGGCCGGCCGTCGGCTCGTCGGCCAGGACGATGCTCGGGTTCATGAGGAGCGCGCGGGCAACGGCAACGCGGCGCAGCTCGCCGCCGGACAGCTCATTGGGGCGTGCGTCCGCCAGATCGGATAGACCCACTGCACCCAAGAGTTCCTCGGCGCGCGCCCGCGGAGGCTCAGCCTTGGTGTAAAGCACGGAAGGCAGCAGCACGTTCTCGAGGACGCTCAAGCTGCGCAGCGCCGTGTGCCCCTGCGGGATCAGACCGATGCGCTCGTTACGCAAGTGCGAGCGTTCCTCGTCGCGCATCGCGTACAGGTCCGCTTCCCCCAGCCGAACCGTGCCGGCCGTGGGCGGGAGCATGCCGGCGAGCATGGACAGCAGCGTGCTCTTGCCGCTGCCCGAATGCCCGGTGATGACGGTCAACTGCCCCGCCTCCAGTGCAAGGTCGAGCGGTGCCACCGCAGTAAAAAGGCGGCTCCCCTTGCGGGCACGGGGGAAATCCTTCGTGAGGGAGGTCGCTTCAATGAGCATGTCACTCGCCTTCCTTGAGTAGGGCGCTGGCATCCGCCGTATTCAGGGCGCGCAGCGCTATCCACGATGATACGAGGGCGACCAGACCCATCGCGGCCACAGCCCCCGCCGCCAAACCGGCGATCACGGGGAGGGAGGGGATCAGGAACCCCAGGCCGATTGTTTGTCTCACGAGCCCGGAGAAGGAGGTGATGAGAACCCCCGAGACGAGGACACCCAGGCCCGCGCCGACCGCGTTCACGGCCACGGCCTCGGACACGACGATCCGCGCGACCAGGCCCTTATGCGCGCCCAGGGCAATGAGCGTGCCGAACTCGCGTTTACGCTCGACGATCATCAGGACGAAGATCAGGGTGATCATCGCCAGGCCAACGCCCCACACGAGCGCCACCAGCACAGTCACCGTGCGCGAGGTCGCCTCCAGCGAGCGCGCGATGCCACTGACCATCGTCGTCGAGGTCGTCACGCTCACCCCGGGCACACTCGCCTGGATGTCGGCGGCGACCGCATCGACGTCACGGCCGGGCGCAACCCTCACCATGACCGAGGAGATGATGCGGCCAGTGTCGAGGGTCGTGTACTTGTTGAGGCCCTTGTCCAGGGAGGAATCGATGAGGATGCGCGCGGTATCGAAGTTGGCGTACACCGCGTTATCCAGCGTCGATCCGGTGGTGTCGAATTGGGCGACGACGCGCAGCTTGTTGCCGAACAGCGAGAAGTTCTCCGGATCCGCCACGCCGACGTTCGCGCCGACGATGACCTCCATGTCGCCGAGGTCCAAGGCCCCCACCGTGTCAGAGATCCACGGCTGGATGGTGAAGTCCGTCGCCGGGTCGAATGCGATGACCTGGTAGCGTCCCGAACAGCACGAGGCGCGGGCGGTGGCCAGGAAGAGCTGGGCGGACGCGGCCTCAACACCGTCGACGGCGGCAACCTGGTCGCGGGTGGCCTCGTCCATGTAGAAGTAGGAGGGTTCGGCCCCCACTAGAAACGCCTGCGGGTCAAAGTCGTCGGCGTCCGCGGGCGTCACCATAATGTCCGCGCCGAGGCGCGACTCGACGGTGCGCAGGCCCCGGTCGATACCCGACACCAGCATGGTCCCGCCGAACATCGCCATCGTCATGAGCATTGAGAAGACCACGAGGGTCCCCGTGCGCACCGGGTAGCCGCGCAGGTTCATCCAGGGCAGTCGCGCGAGCGAAAGCATGTGTGTCCTCCTGTCGTGCGCCTAGATCGGCGCGAGCTTATTTCCCTGCGCGGCGCGGCTCACCCGCGCCAACGCAAGGCGGGTTCCGGCCACGCCGAAGGCTACCAGCAGGGCGACGGTCACGAGCGCGAGGGGGGCCGACCTGGCCGGGGTGGTCAGCGCCGCGAGCGCGGGGGCATCACCGAGCAGGGGTAGGGCGGCGGCTCCGACGACGACACCCGCGAGCGCACCCGCCGCGTGGACGATGAGGGATTCGGCGGTCATGACGCGGGCGATGGTCGCGCGTGAGGCTCCGATGGATCGCCAGACGAATATTTCGTGGCGACGTTCGTTCATGAGGGTGGCTTGGGCGACCATGAGGGCTGCGAGCAGGATCAGCCAGGCGGCACCGAGGACACCGAGGAGGATGCTTCGGTGGGTGCTCACGTCCGAGGCCGTGGCGGCGACGGCGACATCGGAGCGCACGGCGGTCACTTTGCGCACGTAGAGGTTGATCCACTCGGTCACTGCGCCGACGTCGCTCGGATTGGTGACCCGTACGAGGGCGACCGTGTAGTCCCGGTCGGGGTTCAGGGAGGCGTAGGCATCGACGCCGGATTCGGCGGAAGCGGCGATGACCTGGCGCAGCGTGTCCATGGTGACGAAAACGATGGCGTCCGTGTCGGTGCCGGTTGCTTCCAGGTGTGCGCCGACCGGCCATTGCTTCCCGAAGAGCGTGACCTGGCCGTCCGGATCCTGGCGCACGGCGGCACCGACCGCGACGGTGCCCGTCGGGGGTGCCGCCCCCTCGCCCTCGGCAATCCACGGGGAGATAACGAAGTCAGTCGCCGGGTCGTAACCGACGATCCACAGGGGCGTCCCGTCCGGCTGCGTGTCCGCGATAGCGAGCTGGACGGTGACGGCCGAAATGTCCTCGTTGGCGTCCATGCGCGACAGGGCCGCGCGCGGTTGGTCGCATTGGGCGGGGGTGCCGAGCATGCTCAGCTGCCTCTTATCGACCTGGTTCAGGCAGGTCGTCGGGTAGACGACGAGGTCGGCACCAAGCCTGCGCTCGGCCAGGCTCAGCTGCGCGCGCATGCCGTCGAGCGCCACGAGGCCAACAAACACGCACGCCGCCTGGGCGAGCGCGAGAACCAGGATGATCGCGGCACGCACCGGGTGCGCCCGGATGTTCTTGACGGGAACGAGGCGCAGCGTGAGGTCACGCGTCATTGCTGACCTCCGCCGACCTCGGCGATATCGATCCACAGAGCGGGGCGCACCCCGTAGAGGACGTCGACGTTCGCGCCGCTGGGCAGCGGAGTGCCCGCGTTATCGACGTATTGCGCGGCGAAGGCGTAAGTGCCCGGCGAGCGCAGCCACCAGTCGGCGGTCCCGTCCTCGCTGACGGCCAGGGAGCCCGAGCCCGCGGCCTGGCTGGTGGGTGCCGCACCGATATCGGATCGGTTCGCGCTGCCGCTCAGGTAGACGACGCTCTCCTGCTCACTCAGCGCGAAGACGCGGTCCTGCGTAGGCGCACCACCCGGAGTCCCCGCGATCGACTGGTCCGCGTTCTCGTTGAGGACGGAGGGGATGATTCCCTGCTGGGCGGGAGTAAAGGCCGAGGCGAAAAAGTCCCCGTTCATCCACGCGCGCAGATCGGAGTCAGCCCACGTGACATCTTGGAAGGGCACGTGGTTGTACTGGCGGGCCTCCAGCACGTCGGCGCTGAGGACCAGGAGGCGATCATCGAAACGCTCGAGCACGATCCACTGAATCGGCTCGGGTCCGTTCGCCTCGTTCCCGTCCTGCTCAAAGGAACCGAAGTCGATTACGTCCCCCTTGGCCGCCCTCCGGTAGGGCACTGCCGGGTCTTTTGCGACGAGGCCCGCCCCGCGCTGCGCCGCGTCCGCGTAGCCCCCGAGTCCAACGAAGATCGCGTACGCGCCCGAGGTATCCCCGGCCTCGGCCAGGCGCACCGCCTCCGCATAACGCTCCCCGCGCTGATGGTTGTAGACCACGAAACCGAGGGTCAACGCGAGGAAAACCGCCGCGAGTGCGACGGCCCCCTTCTTGATGGATGCCTGTGACAGGCGGGCGCGTGTCACCGCTCTGACGTCAGGCCTGAGAGGCCCGATCCTTTTTGAACGTGTGAACCAGGGCCGCGACGCCGCCACCAGCGACGAGCACACTCATGATGCGCACGAAGGGCTGGAACACCGTGTGGCAGCGCATCGTCTTCATCATGCACAGCGGGCAAATGACGCCGGGGATAAAGAAGACGACGATCGCGCCGATCAACGAGAGTGCCTGGAGGGCCAGGCGCACACCTTTATTCTTGACGAAAGCCGCGGTTCCGAAGAACACGACGAGGCCCGCCGAGCTGGCCACAACACTGTTCTGGCACTGGTGGCACTGCATCCACGAGCCGTCCGGCCTGGGGTCGCAGGCCGAGAACACGGTAACTCCTCCGGCGAGGAGCAGGGCGCTCAGGGCTGCGGGCACGAGGGGGATGACGACGTCCTTCTTGGACATGGGTTCATTCCTTAGGGGCGAGCAAGCATTGACGAACTTTATAAAAGTATCATAAGCCTCATTTACGCAGGAACACAACGCTTTTACCCTCACGCGCGACCCGCGACTCAGACATTCAAAAAGCCCCCACGCACCGACCGCACGCGCCCCCACCACGCCCCTCCAGGACCTAAGATTGAGACATCCCCCACCAGTGAGGTGTCATCATGAAGAGGATTCACATCCGCTTTGCCCGATGCATCGTCGCATCGGTGACCGCGCTCGCATGCGTCGGTCTCTTCCCCCTCGCAGCCGCAGGTGCCGACGTCGCCGACGACGCCGCACAATCCGGCCCACAATCAGGCGCACAGTCAGGTGCGAGCGCACCCGCCGCACCAGCCACGCCCGAGGCACCCCCCGCCTCGCCCGAAGCCACCCCCGACCGGGCCACCCCCGCGACGCCCGAGGACACCCCGGCCTCGTCGGACGACGCTCCCCCGACGCCCGACCCGGCGCAGCCCGAACCGGGTGACCCCGCCGAACCCGCGCCGGATAATCCCGCCGAACCCGAACCCCCAGCACCCGCCACCTCCCAGTGGGTGCGCCACGCCGAAGGCTGGCGCTATGAGAGTCCCGACGGCACATGGCTCAAGGACGGAGTCTTCGAGGTCGGCGGCGTGCGCTACGCCTTCAACGCCGACGGCTTCGTTCCGGTCGGCTGGTACCGCGCGCCCGACGGCACCTGGTATGTATCAACCGAGAACGGCGTGCGCACCGGCTGGTACCGGGACGGCTCGTGGTACCTCCTATCCGACTCCGGAGCCATGGTCACCGGCTGGCAGGTCTCCGGCGGCACCCGGTACTACCTGAACCCGGACGCGGGCGGCGCGATGGCAACAGGCTGGTTCGAGGTCGACGGCACCTGGTACCACCTCGATGCCTCCGGCGCGATGAGCACGTCCACGTGGGTATGGGCGGGGGCCTGGTACTACCTGGGCGAATCCGGGGCCATAGCCACCGGATGGTTCAAGGTCGGCGGCACCTGGTACTACGCGGACGCCAGCGGTGCCATGCACACCGGCTGGGTCAGCGACGGCGGCACCTGGTACTACCTGGGCAGCTCTGGGGCCATGGCCACCGACCGCCTGGGCGATGGTCGACGGCAGCTGGAACTACTTCGACCGGTGGGACGGCTTCTGGGTGTCCGGCCGCTCCGGCTTCGAGGCCGACTGGAACTACGCGAAGACCCTCTACAGTCCCACGAACTACCTGGTCGTCATCGACACGAGCGCCCCGCACTGCATGACGTTCTACTGGGCGGCGAACTCCTGGCAGCCACTCACCGACATGCCCTGCTCCGTCGGCAAGTCCTCCACCCCGACCGTCACCGGCACCTTCACCATCAAGAACCGAGGCTCCTCCTTCGGGCACGGGTACACGGCGTACTGGTGGACCCAGTTCTACGGCGACTACCTGTTCCACTCGATTCTCTACTACGAGGGCACCATGACCGTGATGGACGGGACCCTCGGCGGGCACGTCTCCCACGGCTGCGTGCGTCTACGCTACGAGGACGCAAAGTGGCTGCACGACACGATCCCATCGGGGACCTACGTGACGGTCTACTGATGGTCTGCTGGCAGCCTACTGACGGTCTGCTGATGGCCTACCGCTCAGCGCGACGAGGCCGGGGCTAGCCTTCCGGATATCGGGGGCCAGTCCCGGCCTCGCCATTATGGTTTCACCGTGCCATTACGACCTGCTCCACTGTTACGGCCTCGGCGTCGGCGTTGCTGCTGGCCGCGCCCTTGCGACCCCGAGCACCGTTGTGCCACCTGTTTGCCAGCGCAGCCCGCTTCGCCGTCGCGACTCCGGCGCACGTAAGCCCTCATCCGCACGTGAACCCGCTATTCCGAGCCTGGGCAACACCGCCCACGTACGGAACAGCGGGTTAACGTGCGCAACAGGCGACCCACATGCGAGACAGCTGGTTGATACGCAGGACATGTTGGAGCCCACGTCGTTGTCGCACGCGGATGATCGGTCACAGACCATGGGGCAGCCACACACGCCCAAAGTGCAGACCACCTCGCCAAAAAATGGCAAAAATGGGCTGTTTTGGGTGAGGTGGTCTGCGATTTGGGCGAATCCAGGAACGCGGCAAACACGACCACCTACAACACCAAACTTTCCCGCACCAACAAGCCGAAAAGTCACCACAAAACCAACACGTTGTGCCCTATAACCCTAGTGCCCTATAACCCGTAGCCTTCCAGGCCCGTCCACATGGAGGGCACCGCAGGAAGCATATCCACCCCGCACCCAGAACCCGCGCAAGCAGCACAGGCAACGACGAAGCCCCGGGATTCCAAGGGAATCCCGGGGCAGGGAGCGGAGACGGCGGGATTTGAACCCGCGAGGGGCTATGCACCCCTACCTCCTTAGCAGGGAGGCGCACTCGACCGGACTATGCGACGTCTCCAGTGCAACGGTTTTCAAGACCGTCTCTTTCGGCCACTCAGACAGCCCTCCAGACCTGCCCCATCCTACAGGAACAGGCTCACACACGCGAAGCCGACGGTACGGGCACAGGCACCGCCCACCCTGCGGCAGAGGGAGAGACTGGGGCGGGCGCACACCACATCTGAGGGATCACTCCGGCACTCACCACGCAGCGTGAACAAAGAGGCGGACCCGGGGTGCACACGCCCCGGGTCCGATCCCAATCGCAGCTATCAGCCTCGCAGGCCGAAGAAGTTCCAGGACTTCTTGTCGGGTGCCGGCTCCTCGGGGTGGTCGAGGAGGCCTCGCGAGAGCGCGGGGGCCGTCGGAGGCCACAGCGGCACGCGGATCGCAAGCATCGCCTGAATCGCGTGGTAGACATCCCAACGGGAGGACTTGGCGGGCTGAACGCTCTCATTGTGGGGGCCGAGGCGGCGGATCCAGCGGCCCGGCTGGGCGATGAGGTAATCGTGGATGTAGTCCACGAAGGAGCGATAGCAGTGCTCAAAGTGCTCGACTTCGTCGATGCGATGCCCGTCATCGAGCATCGCGCGGCGTACGGCGACGGTCGCGCACACGCCCTCGCAGACGACCCACTGCTGGTGCTCGTCTTCGCCAGGGACGGGATCGCCCTGGTCGTTGACGGCGGTGGAGAAACCGGGGGCCCCATCGGTGCGACGCCAGCCGTCGACGCGGGCGCGCTCGAAAAGTTCAGTGCCCAGTTCCATCAGGTAGTCGGGTACGGCCCAGCCTGTAGAGCGCAGGCCAGCGCGCACCTGCAGCGCGAAGCGCGCGAGCTGCATGGAGTGACCGGTGACATAGCCTTCGTGGTAACGGCGTCCGTCGTTGCAGAGCTTTCCGGCCTCGAGGCTGGGCTGCCATTCCTCGTCGTAGTACTCGGGGATGCGCCAGTTGTTCTTGGACGCTACCTTGTATGCGAAGGCCGTCATCTTTTCGGCGCGATCCAGCCATTCGGGTTCGGTAGTCGCCTCGGCGGCAGCCATGTATGCCTCGATGGTATGGATGAGGGTGCCGAGGGCATGGACGGGCACGGGTTCGGTGAAAGCCTCGTCGTACTGATCCCACACGAGGCCGTAGTCGTCGATCCAGTAGTCCTTCTGCTCTTGGAGCATGGTTTCGAGCAGCTCGTGCGCGCCGGGTCGGTTGGCGACGGTCGCGGCAGCGACACCGAGCAGCGCGTAGACGGTGTGATACTGAGACTTAACGCGGGAGGCCTCATCCCAGGGGACACCATGCCCCTCCTCGTCCGGTTCAGCTTTGATTTGGTACCACATGCCGCCGTTGACGGGGTCCGTGAAGTACTTGGTCAGCGACTTGACAGCATGGTCGGCGTAGCGGCGCGTGCCGGGCAGGCCCATGAGAGCCCCCAGGGAAAAGATGTAGGCCATGCGCCCGGTGACGGCCAGGTCAATGGACCGGCTCAGGTCCGGTTTGCCATCGGCGTCCAGGTGTGCGAAACCGGTGGCCACGATGGACCCCTCGGCCTCTTCGATGAGCGCCTGCATGTTGGCGCTCAGCCAACGGTTATGTTCGATGGAATCAAACCATCCCACGATGTTCCTCCTGCCAAAACAGCCACGGTCTGCGGTGACCGAACTCTCATAGGATAGACGTTCCTTTCCCCATTTGGGAATACGTCCACATGTTCATTCCTCAATCAGGGACGAGGCCGGGACAAGTCACGCTCTGACCTGCAGTTTTACGCATACTCGACCCCGGCCTCGTATACGTACGATGAAACGATGTCGTGTTTCACGGCGTGGACGGACCTACGCAGAAGTGGACGTAACGTGCAACACTGTGTTTATGCATGATCGAGCTGGCACACGTGCCCTTCCAGAAGACCTCATCAACGTCGACGATGTCATCTCCGCTTACTATGACATCGTTCCCGACCCGACCGACGTGGGACAGCGCGTCGCATTCGGAACATCGGGCCACCGCGGCTCCTCGCTGGACGGCAAGTTCAACGAAGCGCACATCATCGCCATCACCGCGGCGATCATCGAGTACCGCGCGTCGCAGGGCATCAATGGTCCTCTGTTCATCGGTCGTGACACGCACGCCCTGAGTGAACCCGCGTGGCGCACCGCCCTGGAGGTCCTCGCAGCCGCCGGCATCGACACGCGCATTGATTCGCGCGGCTCCTACACGCCGACCCCCGCCGTGTCCGTCGCAATTCTGGGCGCGAACGGCGCACCGGCGAACCTGCGCACGGAGGGTGACGGACTGGCTGACGGCATCGTCGTGACCCCCAGCCACAACCCGCCGCGCGACGGTGGCTTCAAGTACAACCCGCCTCACGGCGGCCCCGCCGACACGGACGCGACCGGCTGGATCGCGGCGCGCGCGAACGAGCTGCTGGATTCGGGCGAGTGGAAGGACGTTCCCCGTGTCACCGGCTCTGAGCTGCTGCACGACCCGAACGTGAAGCCTTTCGATTACCTGGACTTCTACGTGTCGCAGCTGGACCAGATCATCGACATCGAGGCCATCCGTAAGGCGGGCGTGCGCATCGGCGCGGACCCGCTGGGTGGCGCGTCCATCGACTACTGGGCGGCTATCGGCGAGTATTACGGCCTAGACCTGACGGTCGTCAACCCCGAGGTCGACCCGGCGTGGCCGTTCATGACCCTGGACTGGGATGGCAAGATCCGCATGGACTGCTCCTCGCCCTACGCGATGGCGTCCCACGGTATCGTCACGCCTGACGGCCTGATGAACCCGAACCACTTCCTGGCTGTGGCCATCGAGTACCTGTTCACGCACCGTCCCGGTTGGAGCAAGGACGCGGCCGTGGGCAAGACCCTGGTGTCTTCCGCGCTTATCGACCGCGTCGTGGCCTCCATGGGCCGCGAGCTGATCGAGGTGCCGGTGGGCTTCAAGTACTTCGTGCCTGGCCTGCTGTCCGGTGCCGTCGGTTTCGGCGGCGAGGAGAGCGCGGGAGCATCGTTCCTGCGTAAGGATGGCACCGTGTGGTCGACCGATAAGGACGGCATCATCCTGGCGCTGCTCGCCTCGGAGATCCTGGCCGTGACGGGCAAGACACCCTCGCAGCTGCACGAGGAGCAGGTGGAGCGCTTCGGCGCCTCCGCGTATGCTCGCATCGACGCTGCCGCCTCCCGCGAGGAGAAGGCGAAGCTCGCGGCTCTGTCTCCCGAGGACGTGACCGCGACTGAGCTGGCCGGCGACCCGATTGTCGCGAAGCTGGTGCGCGCTCCCGGTAACGACGCGCCCATCGGTGGCCTGAAGGTGACGACCGAGTCCGCGTGGTTCGCGGCTCGCCCGTCGGGCACCGAGGACGTCTACAAGATCTACGCGGAATCCTTCAAGGGTGCCGAGCACCTGGCCGAGGTCCAGGAGGCCGCGAAGAAGGTTGTGTCTGACGCCCTGAACGGCTGATTCTCGACGCTGCCCGCTCACGCGGGTTGCTGGGGGTGGCGCTCACGTGTGTGAGCGCCACCCCCGTTGTCATGTCGCGCCGACTCCACCGCCGACGGTCACGCCAGAACCCACGCAATCACAGGGGAAACGCGCTGAGCCGACGAGGCGCGATGGCACCATCCGGCCTGTTAAACTGACGGGCAGGACAAGGGCTGACATGGGCCTTTCATCTTCGGATGATTGGTGACCTCGAAACCTGACGAACCAGAGCCTTGTAATAGCTCACTCGTGAGCGGCAGACTGACGTCGGTCCTGAAAACCCCCTTCCCTGTGGGCTGGGGGTTTCGTGCTATCCGCTGGGCTCAGTAGGAGCGCGGGGAGAATTTTCACGGCGATTGCCCATAGAAATATGGGACACGGGCCGCTACCGTGGTGATAGTTCGACGCGTCGGTGAGCCGACGCCGCCCACCGACACCAGGAGCGCCCACATGAGCGAGGCACCCAGCCCTGCCGCCCGCGACGGCAGATCGCGCGAGCACGCCCCGGCCTCGTCAAGAAAACCACGCACGAGTCCGCCGATCCCCTCCCTTCCCAAGGCGCGCATGGCTTTCCTTCTCCTCGCGGGTGTCGCGCTGCTCGCTGGCCTGGACGCCTCCCTCGTGCGCCTCGGAGCGCTCGCTCCCATCGCCTCGACGAGCCTGGGGACCGTGCACGGACTCCTCATGGTCTACGGGTTCCTGGGCACCGCGATCTGCCTGGAGCGCGCGGTCGCCCTGCAATCCGACGGGCGGCGCGCGTGGGCGTACGCCGCTCCCCTACTGACCGGGGCCGGCGGCATCAGCGCGATCGTCATCTCCTTGAACGAGGGCGCACGCGCCACGCTCACGAGCCTCCCAATCCCGCGCTTCCTGGCCGCCCACCTGCCTGGGTTCGCGCCCGAGCGCATGATGCCCGGCTTCCTCATCACGCTCGGCATGGCGGCGCTGAGCGCCATCTACTGCTACGTGTGGGCGCGCAGGCAGGCCACCCACGCGGTCCTCATCCAGCTGATAGGCGCGCTCATCGGGCTGGGCGGCGTCCTCCTGTGGTGGCGAGGCCTCGAGACGCCGCGCGCGGTGCCGTGGTGGCTGGCCTTCCTGATCGTCACGATCATCGGCGAGCGCGTCGAACTCGCGCGTCTCGCCTTCGCGTCGGGTTCCACCGAGCGGCGCATCACCGCCGAGAGTACCGCGCTCATGGTGGGTCTGACAGTCGCGCTCTACTCCCCCACGGTCGGGTATCCCTTAATCGGCCTGAGCCTCGGCGTCCTCATGGCCGACACCGCGTGGCACGACGTCGCGCGCGGCACCGTGCGCATGAGCGGCCTGCCGCGCCTGGCCGCCGTGTGTATGCTGAGCGGCTACGCGTGGGCGCTCGTGCCCGCGCTGATGTGGATCGTCGCGCCCCCGGCCTTCGACGGATACGGGTACGACGCCGGCGTCCACGCGATCACGATCGGTTTCGTCGTCTCGATGCTGCTCGCACACGCACCCGTCATCATCCCGGCGGTCGCGCGGCGCGAGGTCCCCTACCACGTCGCCATGTGGGTCCCCTTCGCGTTCCTGCAGGTTTCCCTCGCCCTGCGCCTTCTCGCGGGCGCGCGCGAGGCTGCCTATCCGTGGCGCTTGGGCGGCACACTCGGGGTCGTGGGCGTGCTTCTGTTCGTCGCCACGACGCTGACGGTGACGATTCGCCGGGCGCGCGCTGCCTCGCGTGAGAGCAGGATCATCGACGAGGCCGACTCCCCCTCCGCTATTCCCGCTTCCTCGGGCGGAACGGAGGTTCGATGAGCAAGCCTCGCGTCCCCCGCACCGACCGCGTAACCACGGTGTGGATGTGCGTGGCGGCCGTTGCCGCTGCGTCACCATCGTCGCACGAGGCCGCATCCCGCAGAACCTGTGGACGACGATCCACCTGGTGACCCTGGGCGTTTTGTCGAACGGGATCTTCCAGTGGTCCTGGTACTTCACGCGTGCCCTCGCGCACCTGGCCACGGATGATCGGCGGGCCGGGCGTGACAACACCGTGCGCATCATGGCCTTCAACCTTTCCCTGCTGCTCCTCATCGGCGGCATGTGGTCAGGCATGTGGCACGCGACCGTCACGGGTGCGACCGCGATCGGCGTAATCGCAGCCTGGCACGGGTGGGCGCTGCTCACCGCGTCCCGCGAGCGCCTGGCGTCGCGTTTCGCGGTGATTATTCGCTACTACATTGCGGCGGCTTTCTTCCTGGTGGTTGGCGCGACGCTGGCTGGTTTCGTGACGGTGGCTATGTTTGACGCGGATGTTCCCGCGTGGCTGGCCTCGGCCCGGGATCGTCTGACGGTCGCCCATGCGCTGGCGGGTGTCGCCGGCTGGGTGGGCCTGACGATGGGCGGGACCCTGGTGACGCTGGGACCGACCGCGATGCGCACGCGCATGGATCCGCTGGCCGTGTCTTTCGCGACGAGTGCCCTGCCCCTGTGGGTGGCCGCGCTGCTCGTCGCGGGAACGGGAGCTGTGACGGGGTCGATGCGCGTGGCCTCCGTGGGGTTGTTGGTCGTCGTGGGTGCGGCGGCGCTGGGCGTGGGTGTTCCGCTCCTTCGCGTGGCGCTGGTGAAGGGTCCGGCCGAGTACGGGGCGTGGTCCCTCATGCTGGGTGCCGCCTGGATTCTCGTCGCGGGCGCGGGGGCGTCCTTGCGTGCCTTCGAGGCCGTGGATGCGACCGGCCTGCGCGCGGCGTTCCTGCCGTGGCTGCCGGTCCTCGGCGCGGCCGGGCTGGGCCAGCTTTTCGTCGGCGCGCTCACCTACCTGATGCCCGTCGTTATCGGCGGCGGTCCGTCCGCAGTGCGCGTCGGGGTCGGCGTGCTCGAGGCCGGGGCTCCCATCCGGGAGGCGGCTCGTAACGTGGCCGCAGTGTTCGCCCTCTCCGTCGTGTCACTTGGCGGCATCCCCGCCGAGCGCCTCACCGTTGCCGCGTGGGTGGTCCTGCTGGCCACCTACGTCGTCGACATCGTCCTCATGGCCCGCTGTGGCGTAGCCCAGGCGCGCGCCAAGCGCGCCGCCCAATCCCCCACCACCACGCAAGGAGGCCGCCGTGGCTGACCTGAACCTGTCCGCGTCGCCGTCGGGAGGCAAGAACCCGAAGACGTCCGTCCCGAAGGCATCAGAGTCGAAGGGCGGTGCGACGGGAGTCCCCAAGCTGCGCATGAGTCCTGCGGGCGACCACTCGCCCGTGAGCCGCACGGCGGGCGCAATCATCGGTGTCGTCTCCGTCGTGGCGCTTGCCCTCGCTATCTTCCTGTCCAACCCCACAGCACCCACCACGCAGGGCACGGGAACGGGGACCGCGGCCACGGCCTCGTCCGTGACGCCGACCGGGCATACGACCCGCGTGTCGGTGGGCGTCGAGGGTATGGCCTTCACTCCCAACCACATCGAAGTGCCAGTTGGCGACCGCCTCATCATCGACTTCACGAACTCGGGGGATCAGCGTCACGATCTGGTGTTCGAGACGGGCGTATCCTCCGGGTCGCTCGCCACCGGCGA
>QWCZ01000289.1_pt1 | contig 27243 bp, 22 predicted proteins | sample 1972651 | NCBI WGS metagenome assembly QWCZ01 (sample SAMN09866695, study PRJNA288562) | Human oral metagenome isolate pre1_saliva, whole genome shotgun sequencing... | isolation source: mouth | host: Homo sapiens | place: USA: California
CGGCGCCGTAGGCGCGGACGTGGTCGATGATGGCGTCGATGTCGAGGCCCAGGGCCAGGCCCGCTTCGACGGCGGGGTTCAGGGTCTCCTCCACGTAGGTGGCGAGCCCGTCAGCCACGAGCACGCCACGGGCGCCCTCGGCGACGAACATGCCGATGCCGCGTCGCTTTTCGACGAGTCCCTCGTCGACAAGGATCGAGAAGGCCTTGCCGACGGTGGCCGGGTTGATGCGGTAGGTCGCGGAGTACTCCGTGGTGGAGGTGAGCTGATCCCCGGCACGCAGGGCGCCACGCAGGATCTGCGCACGGATGTCGTCGGCGATCTGCACGTAAATCGGGATCCCCGAGACGAATGTTGGTGCCATGGGTAACCTCCCCGGTTCTACGGTTCATTACATGACTAATGAACCATATAACCAACTAACCTGTCAAGCCGTCTCGCCACACGAACCTCAGGCCGCCCCCAAATGTCGCACGTAATTCGGCCACACCAACTTTCAAGCACGCCAGACAAACGTTGCAATTCCAAGGATTTGATGCGAATGTTTGAAAGGTTTACATGGGAATTACGTGCGACATTGTTGGGGAACGATGCCCGCGATACCGGGATTACTCACATTCGACCGCACGGCTGGCCGCCAAACAGCCCTCCTCACCCCACTCCGCGAAAGCAAAAAAGTAACCCCCTGGCCACTAGCGTGACCAGGGGGTTAGCTGTTGTTTATAGGCCTTACTTGGTGGCCTTGACCAGGTCAGTGCCGGCCTTGATAGAGCCGTTGGCGATAACCTCAACTTCAGCGAAGTTCATGTAGTTGGTGACCAGTACCGGGGTGACCAGCTTGTAGCCGGCTTCCTCGATAACTGCGCGGTCAACTACTACCAGGGTCTGGCCAGCCTTGACGCGGTCGCCCTTAGCAACCTTGACGTCGAAGCCCTGGCCCGCGAGGTTCACGGTGTCGATACCGACGTGAATCAGAATCTCCAGGCCGTTGTCCAGAGCCAGGCCGTAGGCGTGCCCGGAGGAGGGGGCAACCACTACGGAACCGTCAGCGGGGGCCACAACCTTGATGGAGGCGCCGTCGCTGGGCTCAATGCCAGCGCCCTTACCTACTGCGCCGGAGGAGAATACCGGGTCCGGTACGTCTTCCAGAGCTACCACGGTGCCGTTTAGGGGAGCGGTCAGAACCACTTCCTGGCCGGCAACCAGCTCAGCCTTGGGGGCAGCCTCGGCCGGGGCAGCGGCTTCAGCCTCGGGGGCTTCCTGCTGCTCAGCGGCGGCGGCTTCCTTTTCTTCCTTGCTCTGGTAGCCGAAGGTGACAACCATGAAGGCAGAGACGAAGAAGGCCACAGCGATGGAGATCGCGTAGGTAACGGTGGGGTGGAAGACCGGGATGGTCAGCAGCGAGGTGAATACGAAGGTACCGGTCAGCACAGGCGAACCGGAGATCCAGGAGATTACACCAATGGTCAGACCACCAGCGGCACAACCGGTCAGCATCAGCGGGTAGATGCGCTTGAAGCGTAGGTGAATACCGTAGAGGGAGGGCTCGGAAATACCACCGAACAGACCGGCGGCCAGAGCACCAGAAGCAGTCTGACGCAGTTCCTTGTCGCCGTTGCGCAGGGTCAGGATGAGTACACCCAGGGTGGCGCCGAAGCAGGCGAAGTTCCAGGTACCCATGGGGCCCTGAATGAAGTCAGCGTGGGCAGGGCCAGCGATGTTGGCCAGCTGCAGAGCGTTAAGCGGCCAGTGCAGACCCAGCGGCACCAGGAACGGGTACAGCAGCGGAATGAAGATAGCGAAGACGATCGGGGCCGTGGTGTTGAGCCAAGACAGGCCTGAACCAATGCTGTTACCTAGCCACAGTGAGAAGGGGCCAATCAGGAAGGCTGAAACCGGGATCATCACCAGGAAGGAGAAGAACGGTACGAACACCATCTGTACGTTGGCCGGGATGACCTTCTTCAGGCCACGGTAAACCAGGGCCAGGATCGGCACCATGATTAGCGGCAGGAACACCTGGCCGCCGTAGTCCGACCACTTCATGGGTAGACCGAAGATATCGGTGGTGCACAGGTCGGAGCCCACAGAGCTCTTAATGCAGTGGGTTTCCTTTAGAGTCTTGAGGCTGGTGTACTCAGGGGTGAGCAGAGCTAGAACAACAGCCGCACCTACCCAGGGGTCAATGTCCAGCTTCTTAGCGGCGTTGTAGGCCACCATGGCGGGCAGGAAGTAGAACACCGAGCGCCACATGGTGTTGGTGAACACTAGCCATGAGGGTAGAACCTTGGCGTGGGTGTCTACTACACCAAAAGCTTCCAGTACCGCGATCAGGGCCAGGATCAGCGAGGCACCCAGCAGCACCGGTAGCAGTGGACGGAAAGCGTCAGATAGGTACTCGAAGAACGCGTCTACGTAGGCATTCTTGCCGCGAGCCTTGGCGCGAGCAGCAGCCTTGATGTCAGCGTCAGACTTAGCGCTAGAAGAAGCGCCGCCAGCCATGGCGGGTAGCTTCATAATGTCGTTGTAGACACTCTGAACCGCACCGCCAATGATGATCTGGTAGCGGTCACCAGACTGGGGGACCGCACCCATAACGCCCGGGATCTTCTCAACGGTAGCCTTGTCAACGACAGAGGCATCCTTGAGTTCGAAACGCAGACGCGTAGCGCAGTGGGTTAGGTGGGTAATGTTCTCGGCGCCGCCTACGGCATCGAGAATCGCCTGAGGCGTACTAGTGGTGGTAGCCACCGCATTGGCTCCTTCCGGGGTGGACACATTATGCGCAGTGCGCAACAGTTGAGAATAATCGCATAGCGTGCAGATATTCAACGCTTGACAAACCCTAAATTAGGAAAGTTTTTTTCACCACAGGTGAATAACTTTTTTCTCGAAGCGCACCTTGTCCTCAGCCTGGTGGTAGCGGCTAGCTATCAAAGCGCACGCTTGCAACATTGAAGTTGCTTAGCGCTTCAGACATAGCCCAGCAAACACAAAGAGCTATGTGCTAACAAAACCGATTTGAGGAGTAGTGAAAATGTGTGCTCTAGCTGCACTCATACCGACAGCTGTAGATCAAGAACTGAAATACATGCCCAATGGTTGGACAGTGTTTAGTGCGCTCTATGAATTATTTGGCTTAGCTCGCCCGCGTTGTCTGAGCACTCCAGCTGACGGTGGGCACATCTGGGATGGGACTAATGCCGATTACGTCCCCCTAGCCCGTATTGACTACATCCAAGCCCGGCTAGCTTTGCGCCTGCTACCCACCTTAGCGTTAAAAGACCGGCAAAACCGCGCCCCTGAGCTAGGCTCATTGCTGCGTGCGTGTGCGGGCAGCGAAGGCGATATTTGGCTGCAAGGCTATTTAATTGGCCCCTCCCGCAGCGATGAGCGTTTAAGTGTTGATGGCATTTTTATTGCCCAAGACGAGCGTGGTCCCTGGCAGGTAGACACTTTCCACACTCCCAGCTGTCAATGCCAAGGACTATGGGCTTATTTGCAGGGCGAATTAGGGCTCGATGGCGCCATGCCGGATGAAATTATCTGGCGTGAAATGGACGCCACAGGCACCCAAGGCTGGTGGCTGTGGTGGGACTAGTAGCATTAGGGGGTGATCAACGTCCAAAACCTAGTTATGCGTATTGGTGCCCGCCAACTTGTCAGTGGGGCTAGTTTTCGAGTTGATAAAGGTATGCATATTGGTTTAGTGGGGCGTAATGGCGCTGGTAAAACCACTATGACCAAGCTGATTGCCTCAGCTTCCGTAGCTAAATCTGCTTCCGCAGCCATCGACGCCGATGTGCACCACTCACTTGAGGCTGTCGAGTATGAAGGCACTATCCATGCTGGCGGCTCAGTAGGTTACCTGCCCCAGGACACCAAGGTAGGTGACTTAGAGCAAATCGCCCGTGACCGTATCCTCTCTGCCCGCGACATTGATGGGCTGCTGCGCCGCCTGCGTAAAGCCGAACAAAAAATCGCCACCACCAGTGGTGACGCCCAAGCTAAAGCATTAGATAGGTACACTCGGCTAGATCACGAATTTACTATGTCCGGCGGATACGCCGCCGCCAGCGAAGCTGCCCGCATCGCTGCCGCCCTAGGTCTGCCTGAGCGAGTACTAGACCAACCCATTGGCACCCTCTCAGGTGGTCAGCGCCGTCGTGTAGAACTAGCCCGGGTGCTATTTCAAAAACCCGACACGCTGCTACTAGACGAGCCCACCAACCACCTAGACCACGACTCAGTGCTGTGGCTACGCGACCACCTGCGCACCTACCCGGGCGGATACATTGTTATCAGCCACGATGTAGACCTAATTCGCGACACCGTGAACCAGGTGATGTATTTAGACGCCAACCGAGGCGTGCTCGACATCTACCACATGGGCTGGGATGCCTACCTAAAGCAACGTGCCGACGACGAAGCCAGGCGCCGTCGTGAACGCCTAAACGCAGAAAAGAAGGCCGAAGCCTTACGGGCCCAAGGTGAAAAAATGCGGGCCAAGGCCACTAAAGCTGTGGCCGCCCAACAAATGCTACGTCGCGCCGAACAGCTACTAGCCAGCATCGAAACCGAAACAGCCGTTGAAAAAGTCGCCCACCTGCGTTTCCCAGACCCGGCTCCCTCAGGTAAGACCCCATTGCGGGCGCAGGGGCTGAGTAAAGCCTACGGCTCGCTGGAAGTTTTCTCCGGCGTGGACCTAGCTATCGATAGGGGCTCGCGCGTAGTGGTGCTGGGGCTAAACGGCGCCGGTAAAACCACGCTGCTGCGGCTACTGTCTGGGATTGAGCAGCCCGACTCAGGCAAGGTAATTGACGGTCATGGTCTCAAACTGGGCTACTACGCTCAGGAACACGAAACTATCGACAACACCCGTACAGTTGCCGAAAACCTGCGCTCAGCTGCCCCGGATCTAGATGACACTGAGATCCGCAACATTTTGGGCTCATTCCTCTTCTCTGGGGCCGACGCCGACAAGAGCGCCGGGGTGCTTTCGGGCGGTGAAAAAACCCGTCTGGCCCTGGCCCTACTAGTTACCAGCTCAGCCAACGTGCTGCTGCTAGATGAGCCCACCAACAACCTAGACCCGGCTAGCCGTGAAGAAATTTTGCGAGCACTGGGCACATATAAAGGCGCAGTAGTGCTAGTAACCCACGATGAGGGGGCCGTAGAAGCCCTCAACCCTGACCGGGTACTGCTGCTGCCAGACGGTGACGAAGACCTGTGGAGTGAGGACTACCTAGAACTAGTCACCTTGGCCTAAATCACGCCTATATTTTCGCTGCTAGCCCCTGCCAGTGCACTTAGGTAGCCCTAGCGGGAATAGCATAGGCATATCTGATGTTTAACCGCCTGGGTTAAGACCCGAGCGCAAGAGACAAACAATCAAGGAGTAGCAATGAGCCAAACCACCAACGAGGTGGCCACCCATGAGGTTATGCTGACCGATGTTGCCGCCGCCAAGGTGGCTAGCCTACTTGAGCAGGAGGGCCGTGACGACCTGCGTCTGCGCGTAGGTGTACAGCCCGGAGGTTGCTCTGGTCTGGTCTACCAGCTTTACTTCGACGAGCGTGTGCTAGACGGCGACGCTATTCGCGCCTTTGGTGAAGAAGGCAAGCAGGTTGAGGTAATCGTGGACCGTATGAGCATTCCTTACCTCAACGGCGCCACTATCGACTTCGCTGACACCATTGAGAAGCAGGGCTTCACGATTGACAACCCCAACGCGGTTGGTTCGTGCGCCTGCGGCGAGTCCTTCCACTAAAACCACCCGCTATACCCTCGTCATCGCAGCTGATGGCGGGGGTATAGTGCGATAGTAAACAAAAAAGTAAAGGAAATCTTGTGCGTCTATCTCTAACCGCCGCAGTGGCGCTGTTGCTGGCTGCCAGCTTGGGACTAGCTGGTTGCTCCGGTGATGGCAAAAAGTCCGCTAAGGCCGCTGCTACGCCTACTAGCGCCGCTACTCAGCAGCAAAAAGTTGACTGCTCTAAGCTAAAGATTGATACCGACTCTAAGTCGCTACCTACCATTGGTCAGCCCGGCTCTAACAAGGCCCCGGCTATCACCTGGGTTAAGGGTGCTAAGGCTCCCACTAACCTAACGGTTAAGACCATTAAGGCCGGCAGCGGGGCCGCAGTAGCTGCTGACTCTAATGTGGCCGCCAACTACTCGGGTTGGAAGTGGGATTCTGCCACTACTTTCGACAGCTCCTTCGAGCGCGGCTCAGCTACCCGCTTTAGCCTTAACGGCGTTATTGACGGTTGGCGCTGTGGCTTGTTGGGACACAAGGTTGGCGACGTGCTTGAGATTTCCATTCCTGGCAAGCTCGCCTACGGTGACAAGCCCGCTAACCCGCAGGCCCCGGCTGGCACCTTGGTGTTCTACGTGGAACTAACTGATGCTTTGACGACGGCGCAGATTTCGGCTGCTTCTAAGGATGCCACCCTGGTTGAGGGCGCCACTGAAGAGCTGGAAAAGAACGGCATTACCGTCACCGGTAAGCTGGGCCAGGCCCCCTCGATCACTATTAAGGCTGGCATTAGCGCCCCCACCTCCGCCAAGCTGATCACGCTAGCTAGCGGTAACGGCGAAAAGCTCACCGACACCGACACAGCCCTGGGTTACATGGCGATGGCAACCTGGGATGGCAACAAGCGCTCTAGCTGGACTGAGTCCTCACCGCAGCCGGTACAGATGTCAGTGTCCCAGATTAAGCAGCTGGTTGACCTATCGGGTATTCCGGTTGGTAGCCGCGTGGTGATCATTTTGCCGCCTCAGGCCAGCAGCCAGGGTGGACAGACCACGCCTGCGGCAGTTTATGTATTCGACATTGCTGCCAAGTAAGGCCTAATTGCTGCCAAATAAGGCCCTCTAAGTCTGGGCCTGTGCTAGGGCTTGGGCTGCCTAAAAACCAGCATTTAGGCCGGTAAAGCAGCTTAAGGATGGCAGTAAATACAAGGGGGCGGCTACCAAACGGTAGCCGCCCCCCACGTTTTACTAGGTGCTAGTTCAGCTTGCTAGTTTAGCTTGGTGGGTTTCAGCCCAGGATCAGCTGCTTGGCGTTAGCTACGGCGTTGTCTAGACGCTTGGCTACATCGCTCCAGTTGGCGATGTTCCAGATGGCCTTAACGTAGTCAGCCTTTACGTTGAGGTAGTCCAGGTAGAAGGCGTGCTCCCACATGTCCACCATGAACAGCGGCACGGTGCCCACAGGCACATTGGCCTGCTGGTCGAACAACTGGAAGATAACTAGCTTGCCGGAGATGGAGTCATAGGCCAGTACGGCCCAGCCGCTACCCTGGATGCCCAGTGCGGTGGCGGTGAAGTGGGCGCGGAACTTTTCAAAGGAACCGAAAGAGTCCTTGATGGCTTCAGCTAGCTCGCCCTCAGGCTCGCCGCCGCCATTGGGGGAGAGGTTGTTCCAGAAAATGGTGTGGTTAGTGTGTCCACCTAGGTTGAAAGCTAGGTTCTTTTCCCACAGGTTAATGGCGCCGAGGTTACCTTCTTCGCGGGCGGCGGCCAGGGCATCTAGGGCGCTGTTAGCGCCAGCTACATAGGCAGCGTGGTGCTTGTCGTGGTGTAGCTCCATGATGCGCCCGGAGATGTGCGGCTCCAAAGCGGCGTAGTCATAGGGCAACTCAGGCAGGGTGTAGATGGCCATGTAGACTCCTGAAAAACTAGAGAATGCAGTTTAGGGCTTTTGTCCTAAAAATTGCTTAGCTCTAGTGTAGCTACAAATTGGTTAGTGCAGGTGTGAAAGATACACTTAACGCGAACATTTGTGTGCGTCCCTGCGGCGCCGCCACTCAGGAGGAAAACATGACTTCAGCGCCTGAATCAGACAGCGTGGAACTGCTGGTGTTTTCAGATGACTCAGATACTCGCCAGCAGGTGATCGAGGCAGTAGGACGCCGCCCAGATAAAGGCCTACCGCGAGTAACTTGGTTTGAGTGCGCCACCGCTGAAGCTGTGCGCCTAGCCCTGAAAGAAAACCCCAACCGCTTTGCTGCTCTAGTGTTTGACAGCGAAGTCAAAAAGTTCGGCGGTATGGGTTTAGCTCACGAACTCCTTACCGAAATGGACTCACGTCCGGCGGTAGTTATGCTCACGGCGCGCCCCCAGGACGGTTGGCTTTCTGCATGGGCTCATGCCGACGCCGTAGTGTCGCGTCCGCTAGACCCGGTAGCGGTAGCTCAGGCCGTAGCGCAGGCAATGCGCAAGCAGCTAGCTAAGTAATTTAGGTGTGGGCTAGTAGTTTGGCATGCCGCGCCGGCGAATCAATCGGCCACGATAGGTTCGCTTGCGGATCCAAACTCACTAGCCTGGCCCCCTCATCGAGGGCCCAGTCAGCCAAAAGGTTGGCTTCTTCGAGCATAAGCGTGCCCATGATCCGCTCTGGCGGGGCGATGGGGCTTAAAAATGCTTCAAACTCGGCTAAAACATCTAAGGGGTAGACGCCGCTCGGGCTTACCGCAGAGCCCAGTAGCTGCCCGTGGCTGATAGCCACAAATTCCCAGCCACCTAGGCTGCGCCGTCGTGCCGAAACCAAATAGGGACAGGTAAACAGCGGACGCAAGCGCTGAACCCGCTCCAGGCCACGCACATAAGCCTGCAAACGTTTAGTGATCACCCCGGCGTCCTCATAGCGCTGTACTTGGGATAGCGCCTCAATACGCTGCATCAGCGGATCCACCACCAAAGTGGCATTATCGCTAAGAGCTTGGTGGGCCAAATCAGCTAGGGCAGGGTAGTCCTCATCGCTGACAGTGTCACTAATACCCTTATCGCCCACCCTATCTAGGGCAAAAACTTCCTCAATAGCCACCCGAGCTGCATTAGCACTACGCCGCGAAGAATAGGGACCAATCACACCACCTTTACTTAGCTGCTCGTAGTCAACGTAGCTAACAATCGACAGACGCGGACGTGGCCCGGCGGTTAGCTTCAGCCAAGCTTTAGTGGCGTGTTTACGCGAACGGCGGTTAGCGGGCGGGTCATAGAAACTAATTTGGCGTAGTTCTTGCACCCGAGCCTCAATCAGGGTGGGGTAGCGTTCGTATTCAACCCGGTCAGCCACATCCAGCATGGTGGCAATATGCCCACGTGACTCTGAAGCGGTGAAATATGAGCGCACCCGCTGACGCAAATTCGTGGCGCTACCTACATAAAGCACCTGGTTGCCAGGTGAATAGAAGCGATACACGCCGGGGGCTTGTGGCAGATCGGCGGCCATAGTTGCTTTAGCACGCCGTGAGGCGGGAACTGGATCGCAGGCGCTAGTTAGATCCTCCATATGGGTTAGCCCTTGTAGGGCCACCTTCTCCAGGGCCGCATAGAGCACATCCACAGTGGCACGGGCGTCGTCGAGCGCACGGTGAGTGGGGGTAGTTTGCGCACCCACAAACCGGGCCAAAGTACCCAGTTTATGGTTGGCCACATCATCGCGACTCCACGCTCGTCGCGTCAGTTTCAAAGTATCCAGCACCCGCGCCGAGGGCCAATCAATCCCAAAAGCTCCCGCTGCGCTACGCAGATGGCTAACATCAAAACGCGCATTATGGGCCACAATCACCGTGTCAGGCTCATCTAGACGAGCCCAGCTCATAAAGTCGCCCAGAACTTCCTCCAGCGGCGGTGCGCTAGCCACCATGGAGGTGGTGATGCCGGTGAGCATGGTGATGTAGGCGGGCACAACCGTACCCGGATTAGCTAAAGACCCAAACTCATCAAGTATTTCGCCCCCGCGCACGCGCACCGCCCCAAACTCGGTTATGGCATCAGGTCCAGGCTGGGCGCCGGTGGTTTCTAAGTCCACCACCACGAAAGTTACTTGCTCTAAGGGTGTGCCCATTTGCAGCAAGCTAGCCTGGTGAGGGTAATTAGGGTCAGGATTGGGCGCTTTAGCTACAGTGGACACAGTCGAAACTGTAATATCAATGTAGTACTTGTCTCCACACGCGCCCAGCCGCGCTAGGCGCCAGTTCACTAATGAGTTTTGGGAGGTTCCATGGGATACCGTGCGATTAAGGCGACGGCTGGACCGGCCATCCACATGATGTATCAACCCTGGATTCGTGGTGAAGAACATATTCCTGTTGAGGGTCCAGCTATCCTAGCCTCCAACCACCTGGCGGTTATCGACTCTTTCTTCCTGCCGTTGATGATTGAGCGCGAGGTGGCTTTCATTGGTAAATCAGACTATTTCACCGGTAAAGGTCTTAAAGGCTGGGGCGTGAAAAAGTTTATGACCTCCGTGGGCACCATCCCGGTGGACCGTCGCGGCGGTAAATATTCGATGGCGGCCCTGCAAGCCGGCATTGACAGGCTAAACTCCGGTGAGCTTTTTGGTATTTACCCTGAAGGTACCCGCAGCCCTGACGGACGCCTCTACCGTGGTAAAACCGGTGTGGCCCGCGTGGCGCTAGCTACCGGCGCCCCGGTGCTGCCGGTGGCCATGATTGGCACCAATATTGCCCAGCCGATTGGCCAGGTAGTGCCGCGTCTGCACCGTATTGGGGTGGTTATTGGCCAGCCTCTAGACTTTAGCCGTTACCAGGGTCTAGAAAACGACCGCTTTGTTTTACGTTCTATCACCGATGAAATCATGTATTCCCTAATGGCTCTCTCCGGCCAGGAATACGTTGACCTATACGCTGCAGACGTAAAGAAAATGATGGATGCTGACAAGCTCAGCGCCGCTGAAGTGGTAGAGAAAATGCTGGCCGCCCAGGCTGAGGCCAACCCGCTGGCTCTGCCGGTACAGGCCCCCGGTGGCCGCCAAGCCCCACTGACTAGTGTGCCCCAGCCGCCAGCTGAAGTTGAGGAGCCTGCCGCCCAGAGCGAGGAAGACTCAGCTAAGTAGTCCCTTTGACTCGTGCACCAACAAAGGTGAGCGAGTACACTGGTAAAGAAATCTGTGGCCGCAGGCCATGTACACCCACAATTGAAAGGTTCTCGATGTCGGTTCGTCGCGTCGCCCTTCTAACCGCGGGCGGTTTCGCCCCCTGCCTATCCGCCGCTGTTGGTGACCTCATTGAGCGTTACACCGAGGTAGCTCCCGAGGTTGAGATCATTGCTTACCAGTATGGCTACCACGGCCTGCTGACCGGCAACTACATCGTCATTGACGAGGAGGCCCGTAAGAACGCTGGCCTGCTGCGCAACTTCGGTGGTTCTCCCATTGGTAACTCTCGCGTCAAGCTGACCAACGCCAAGAACCTGGTTGAGCGTGGTCTAGTAGCCGAAGGTGTAGACCCGCTGGCATTCGCTGCCGAGCAGCTACGCAAGGACGGCGTGGACGTGCTGCACACCATCGGTGGCGATGACACCAACACCACCGCTGCTGACCTAGCTGCCTACCTACACGAACACAACTACGAGCTAACCGTAGTGGGCCTGCCCAAGACCATTGACAACGACGTAGTGCCGATCCGTCAGTCCTTGGGCGCCTGGACCGCCGCCGACGAAGGCGCCAACTTCGCCTTCAACGTAATCGGTGAGCACCGCTCCAACCCCCGCATGCTGATCGTGCACGAGTGCATGGGTCGTAACTGTGGTTACCTAACCGCTGAGACCGCCCTACGCTACCGCCAGCTGCTAGACACCAAGCAGTGGGCCCCCTCCCTGGGTCTAACCCGCGAGCGCTGGGACGTGCACGCTGTTTACCTGCCCGAGGTTAAGCTAGACATCGCCGCTGAGGCTGAGCGTCTAAAGGCCATCATGGACGAGCAGGGCAACGTCAACATCTTCCTGTCTGAGGGCGCTGGCGTTCCTGAGATCATCGCCGAGCTAGAGGCTGCTGGTGAAGAGGTACAGCGTGACCCCTTCGGTCACGTCAAGCTAGACACCATCAACCCCGGCCAGTGGTTCGCCAAGAAGTTCGCCAAGCTCATTGGTGCCGAGAAGGTTATGGTCCAGAAGTCGGGCTACTACTCTCGTGCAGCTGCCGCTCACCAGGAAGACCTAGACCTGATCAAGAGCATGTGCGACCTGGCTGTTGAGTGCGCTCTGCGCGGCGAGCCTGGCGTAATCGGTCAGGACGAGGAGAACGGTGACGTGCTAACCGCCATTGCTTTCCCGCGTATTGCCGGTGGTAAGCCTTTCAACATTGACCAGGACTGGTTCAAGGGCCTAATGGAAGGCATTGGCCAGCATGTTGAGGCTTCTGACGCTCCTGTGGAGCACTGAGCTTAAACGCTACTGAGGTGGCCCCCACGTTTATGTGGGGGCCACCTTTTTGCCCTTATGATTGGGCCTATGCGTAACTTTGATTGGCGTTCGTGTCCGGCGGCTCAGCAACCGTCCTATCCCGATCCCCAGCAGTTAGCTGACGTGGTTAAAGACCTACGACGTCGTCCGCCACTAGTGTTTGCCGGTGAAGCTGATTCTTTACGGGCTGATATGGAGCGTGCTGGCCAGGGTGAAGCCTTCGTGTTGATGGGTGGAGACTGTGCGGAGTCGTTTGAGAAGGGCGATGCCACCACTATCCGTTTAAAGGTGCAAACCATCTTGCAGATGGCAATGGTGCTTACCTATGGGGCCTCCATGCCGGTGGTGAAAATTGGGCGTATGGCAGGTCAGTACGCTAAGCCGCGCTCTGCCGATACTGAAACTCGCAACGGCGTAACCTTGCCGGTATATCGCGGCGACTGCGTTAACGGCCATGAGTTTACTAAGTCGGCCCGTATTCCAGACCCTAAGCGGATGCTGGATGCTTATTTGCGCTCTGGCACTACGCTGAACCTGATTCGTGCTTTCACTATGGGTGGCTATGCTTCACTTAGCGAAGTGCACTCATGGAACCGGGGTTTTACTGAAAACCCGGCCTATGCGCGTTTTGCCACTATGGCGGGGGAGTTGGACCGCTCTATGCGCTTTATGAAAGCAGCTGGGGTGGATTTTGGGGCGCTAACTCAGGTTGATTTCTACTCCGCCCATGAGGCGCTGCTGCTTGACTATGAAGATGCCATGACGCGTGAAGATTCACGTACCGGCGACCCTTACGACACTAGTGCCCATATGCTTTGGATTGGTGAACGCACCCGTGACATCGACGGCGCCCATGTGGCCCTGCTTTCGGGTGTGCGTAATCCTATTGGGGTCAAGATTGGTCCTGACGCTAGCCCTGATGAGCTCTATGCGCTTATGGATAGGCTTAACCCCAGTGGTGAAGGTGGGCGTATCAGTTTTATTACCCGCATGGGGGCAGACCTGATTGAGGAGCGTCTGCCAGCCCTGGCCCAGGCGGTTAAGGCTGATGGGCGTCCGGTTACCTGGATTTGCGATCCGATGCACGGCAACACCATTACTTCTGAAAATGGTTACAAGACGCGTCGTTTTGCCGATATTTTGGCTGAAACCCGCAGTTTCTTCCAGGTGCATCGCGCTGTTGGGACCGTGCCTGGGGGTATACACGTAGAGCTGACCGGCGATGATGTCACTGAAGTTTTAGGCGGCGGTGAGCATATCGCTGAAGCTGACTTAGCCCAGCGCTACGAAACCCTGGTTGATCCGCGCCTAAACCACCAGCAGTCCCTAGAGATTGCCTTTGAAGTGGCAGAAATGCTGCGTAGCTAAAGCCACCTAAAGTTTTGAGCCCACGGCTTGCCGTGGGCTCAACGCTTTGGTGCAGGGTGGGTTTTTGGCGCGTGGGCGCCAAAAACCCACAGCCTGACTGCCCTAGCTGCCGCTGGAAATGGTTAGAGTGACGGTGTCACCGGTTTTGGCGGTAGTACCGGCAGTAGGCTGCTGGCTAATTACTTGGCCCTTGGGCACGGTGCTAGAACTAGCTGAAATACCGGCGGCTTTTAGCCCTACATCGTCTAGGGCGGTTACTGCATCGTCTTGGGTTTTACCGGTTACGTCAGGAATTGAAACCTGTGAGGGTTTATCGGGGCTAGCCAAAATGTAGGCGCCAATTCCAGCCAGTCCGGCCAGTGCCAGTGCGGTAGGGATACCCACCAGCAGGCCACGTCGACGCAGGCCCTCATCGTCGTCGTCGCTATAGCTTTGCTGCCAGCCAGTATCAGCCATAGCGGGCATCTGAGGCTGGTAGGTGGGGGTGGAGTAGTAGCTGGGGGTGCTGTACTGCCCGCTGTTACCGCTGGTAGCAGAGAAGTTGGAGGGAGCTGAGGCGGCAGAATAAGCCGACTTGGAGGTAACCGGCGCACCGGGCTGGTTTGGCCCCACATTTACCCCGGCCACGTGCTGGCTAGAGACCGGCATGGGGGCAACCAGAGTGTGGCTCTCTTCAGAATCCAAATCGTGCTTAAGCACATTGGCCGGAATGGTAGCCACTAAACGCTCAACCAGCTCCAAAGCCTTAGTGGCGTTGGCGGGGCGAATATTTAAATCATGGTTGGTTAGCGCGCTGACAATCTCGTCGATCTGCGGTGGTAGCCAAGGCACCAGCTTGGAGGGAGCCGGAATGGGCTCATTTACGTTGAGTAAAGCTACCTGTACTGGGGTGTCAGCCGTAAAAGGCTGCGTACCTGTAAGTAGCTCATAGAAGGTAACGCCTACCGCAAATATGTCGGCGCTAGTGCCGGCCTTACCGGTACGCACCAGCTCAGGGGACATATAGGCTACGGTCCCCATAACCGTGCCGGTAGCGGTGGCGGTGATGGCGTCGGCAGCGCGGGCCAGACCAAAGTCAGCTACCTTGGCGGTTTTACCGTTAGTGGGCAGCAGGACGTTTTCGGGCTTGATATCGCGGTGGATAATGCCGACTTGGTGGGCGGTTTCCAGGGAGGAAAGTAGCTGCTTGGTTAGCTCAATGGCGCGTCCAAGCGTGTAGCCACGAGTGGCGATGAACTTACGCATGGTAATGCCATCGATCAGTTCCATCACCAGATATGGGCGTCCGGAGGGGGTTTTGCCTTGGTCATAGACGGCAACAATTCCCGCATCCGACAGCTGCGCGGCCGAATGGGCTTCACGCTTAAAACGTGAAACGAAAGCTTCATTATCGGCCAGGTGCGAGTGCATAACCTTAATGGCTACCTCGCGCCCTAGGCGGTGGTCATAACCGCGATAGACGACAGCCATTCCGCCCTGTGCCAAGCGTTCGCGCACTTCATAGCGCTCATCTAGAACCTGGCCTAAAACGGAATCTTTACTCACGTGCCCTAGTCTATGGGGTTAACAAATTCTACGCATGGCCTACAGCTGGGAAATTGGTGAATTTAAGCTTGGCGAATGGTTAAAACCTGGGCTAAAACCTGTAAATCGGCAATAATTGAGGCCCCTAGAGCGTCATGGCTAAGGCAAGCTAAACCACGTGTTAGGTAGTCGTTGATAAGTTGTTCGTGCTTTTGGTAGGCCCCACAGTCCTTCATTAGGTCTGCCACAGCTGCGATTTGCATCTCAGATGCGTTCGTGTTGCCGACGACGTCGCTGAGCAGGGCGCGGCCGTTAGCGCCTGCTAGCTGCCAGGTCAGCCCCACCAAAACGGTGCGTTTACCTTCACGAATATCGCCGCCAACGGGCTTGCCGGTGACTTTGGAGGAGCCGAATACGCCCAGCTCATCGTCACGTAGCTGGAAGGCGGCGCCCACGTTTTCGCCGTAAGTTTCTAGAGCTTTTACAGCCGGGCTATCTGGGCTCGCTCCTGCCAGTAGTGCGCCAATGATCAGCGGGCAAGCTACCGAGTAGCGCGCCGACTTGTGTTTGATGACTGCTAGTGACTGGGACACCATTTGCTCGCCATCTGATCCGTTTAGGGGAAGGTTTTCGTTGCGCACATCTAGGTACTGGCCTAGCGCCACCTCTGCACACATGTGATTAAAAGCATTAACAGCACCGTAGTTTCCAGTTACCTCACTAGCCTGTGTGACCAAGTCGCCACCCCAGGCTAGTAGGGCGTCACCTGCCAAAATCGCTGCGGCCCCACCAAAATCGCTATCGTTGCCGCGCCAGCCGTTATCACCGTGTAGCTTGGAGAAAGCCAGGTGAGTAGCTACTTGGCCGCGCCGGGTTAAGGCATGGTCAATGACGTCGTCGTGAACTAGGGCACTAGCCTGATAAAACTCTAGGCCCACTCCCAGCGCTGCTGCTTGGGGTGAAGTTAAAGCCAGTTTGTAAGCCCCAAACTCACTGGCGTAGGCGTAACCAATAGCTCCCAAAATGGCACGCATACGTTTACCGCCTGCCAGGGCGCTGGACAGTATGGTAAAAACTTCATCTAGTGCTGGCGTGTTACGCCACGAATCAGCATACTCACCAAGATGCGCACAGACCTGAGCATCAAAATGGGGGCGGAGATTAGCTAGGTGTGCTGGCAGATCGCTCATAACTACACAATAGGCGATCAGTCACATTTGTGGTAATGCGTCTGGTTTGTGAGTAGGCTGAATGAATGGTCAAACAGTCTCTGACTAGGGCTAATACAAAACGAGGTGCAAAAAAATGGCTGTCATCATGAGCTATCACGGTACTGTGGAATCGCGTGCTGCCTTAGTGGAAGCAGTGAATTTAGCTAAGCGCTTAGATGAAAAGCTTCTATGCGTATATGCCCAAAAGCATCGCGGTGACGATCAGGCTGTAGATAACCAGGTTATGGAAGTGCTCCATGATGCACTGGGCCAGGAAAATCTGGAATATGCGGTACAGCTATGCCCACGCGGCAAGGATGTAAGCGAGTTCGTGCTGGAAGCGGCCCGCGAAAACCACGCCTCCTACGTGGTGATTGGTTTGGCTCACTGCTCACGTTACGGCGGTATGAATATAGGTCCTAACGCCCAGCGCCTGCTGCTTGAAGCTCCCTGCCCGGTAGTCACCTACACTACTAAGCTCGACTAGCGTTGGAACATTGCGTAACCAAAATAGGAAACGGCGGGAATAAAAGCTAAACTAGCGGGGTTGTACCCCAAGATAGTGGCAAAATTGCCCCTGTTGTCGATGTTTTGGTGCGCGAAAGGATGTCCGTGGCTCCCAATAAAGCTAGTCGCAAGCCGGTTGATGCTGAACTGGAATTCGACCCGGAGGATGAGGAATACGACGAATCCCTTGAAGAAGACCTGGTAGACGAGGACTTCGAGGAAGATTCTGAGCAGGACTCTGACGAGGATGCCGATGAGGAGAGCGACGACTACGACGGGGACGACGAGCCCGCGCCGGCTCCCGCTCCTGAAAAGCGTGACTACTACCTGGATGTAAATCTGGAAAACAATGGTGACGGCTCTAAAAAGTCACCGTTCAACACTCCTGCCGCTTTCAAAAACATCCGCCTAGCCCCCGGCTCCACCCTGTTTGTGCGCTCACACACTGTGGTTAAGGATCTGGAGATCGTTGGTGACGGCACCCTGGAAGAGCCCATCACCCTGGCTCCCTACGGTCACGGCCCGGTACCGCGCTTCATCTACAAGGGCTCAGCCCCCATGGTGGCCCGTGACTTCCTGACCCAAAACGGCCTGGTATTTCGCGGCTGGGTAATTAAGGGCATCAAGATGCAGCCCTCCATTGCTGCCCTAACCGGTGACCTAGAGCGTGTGCGTCAGGAAGAGGCCGAAAAGGCTAACGCCAAGAAGAAGGGCAAGCGCTCTAAGAAGGAAGAGAAGAAGGGCTACACCGTTAACGACTCTGATGAGGGTGACGAGCCGGCACAGAAGGTAGTCACCGCTGGTGCTACCGCCGACCCGGTTAAGGACTACCTCAAGCAGATCGGTAAAGTTGCCCTACTTAACGCCGTCCAAGAGGTGGAGCTAGCCAAGCGTATTGAGGCTGGCCTCTACGCTGAGCACATCCTGGCCGACAAATCCGCAGAGCTGACCAGCAAATACCGCCGTGAACTGTACTGGATTACCCAAGACGGTCAGCGCGCCAAGAACCACCTGCTGGAAGCTAACCTGCGTCTAGTGGTTTCGCTAGCTAAGCGCTACACCGGTCGCGGCATGTTGTTCTTGGACCTGATCCAGGAAGGTAACCTGGGTCTAATCCGCGCTGTAGAAAAGTTTGACTACACCAAGGGCTACAAGTTCTCCACATACGCCACCTGGTGGATCCGTCAGGCTATCACCCGCGCCATGGCTGACCAGGCCCGCACCATCCGTATCCCGGTGCACATGGTTGAGGTAATCAACAAGCTGGCCCGCGTGCAGCGCCAAATGCTGCAGGATCTAGGGCGTGAACCTACCCCAGCTGAGCTGGCTGTAGAGCTCGACATGACCGAAGAAAAGGTCATTGAGGTGCAAAAGTATGGGCGTGAACCCATCTCGCTGCACACTCCGCTAGGTGAAGACGGCGACAGCGAATTCGGTGACCTGATTGAGGACTCCGAGGCGGTTGTGCCCGCAGACGCCGTATCCTTCACCCTGCTGCAAGAGCAGCTGCACGCAGTGCTTGATACCCTCTCTGAACGTGAAGCTGGAGTGGTGTCTATGCGCTTTGGCCTAACTGACGGCCAGCCCAAGACCCTAGATGAGATCGGTAAGGTTTATGGGGTTACCCGTGAACGTATCCGCCAGATCGAGTCTAAGACCATGAGCAAACTGCGCCACCCCTCACGCAGCCAGGTGCTACGCGACTACCTGGACTGATACCAGAGTTAACGGTGGCCCCCTAGCTGTTAGCTAGGGGGCCACATACTTTGGTTGTTGGTTAAGTCAATGGTTAGTGCTCAGCCGAGCAATGGTTAGCGCTCAGTCGAGCAATGGCTGGTGCTTAGTCGAGCTCGTCGGTAAAGTCATCAATGCGCAAAGCCTGGGCGCGCAGCGCCTCTAAATTGGCCTTGCCATGGTGGGCGCAAAACAGTAGCGGCCCGTTCATTAGCACCGCGCGCATGTAAGCGCGCGCCCCGCAAAGGTCGCAGCGGTCTGCCACATTGAGCGGCTCAACCGCCTGGCTAGCTGACTGATTCAATACGCTGCTAACATTCATGGCTTAATACCAACATAGGTTTTTAAGATTTTGTCCTTCTAAAGCCCTATTTTTGCTGTTGGCGCAGTGTGTTCACCCACAGATACACCCGCAATATGCATTAATTGGCGCAATCAGATAGGTTGTACACGTGTCCGAAGCCCCTGCCTACTCCGCTCGTCATCTGTCCGTTTTAGAAGGCCTAGAAGCGGTTCGCAAGCGTCCAGGCATGTATATCGGTTCTACCGATCAGCGTGGACTGATGCATTGCGTTTGGGAAATAGTAGATAACGCCGTTGATGAGGCACTTGAAGGTTACGCCAAAAATATTGACGTATTCGTGCATACAGACGGCTCAATTGAGGTGCGTGACGACGGACGTGGGGTGCCGGTAGATACTGAGCCTTCCACTGGGCTGAGCGGAGTGGAGCTGGTTTACACCAAGCTGCATGCCGGCGGTAAATTCGGCGGCGGCCTCTATGGCGCTGCCGGCGGTTTGCACGGGGTGGGCGCCTCAGTGGTTAACGCCCTGTCTGCCCGCATGGATGTGCAGGTAGATCGCGGCGGCAAAACCTACGCCATGAGTTTTAGGCGCGGCGAGCCAGGAATCTTCGATGATTCAAGCGGCATGAGCCCCAACAGCCCCTTTACTGCCTTCGATGAGGCCAGTGAACTGCGGGTTGTGGGTAAGGTTAAGCGAGGGGTTAGCGGCACGCGGGTGCGTTACTGGGCTGACCGGCAGATTTTCCCCAGCCCCAATGACTACGACGGCGCCGCTTTAGCCTCCCGGCTGCGTCAAACTTCGTTTTTGGTGCCCGGGCTGAGCCTGCGGCTAATCGATGAGCGCAGCGTCGTCGTCGACAATGAAACTGACGCAGCTGATGCCCGCAAACCCGCCGGTCCCCAAACCTACCTGGCCTTGGGGGGCACCGCCGACTTTGTTGACTACCTGGCGAAAGACGGCTCAGTGACCGATACTTTCCGCCTCACCGGCCAGGGTACCTATAACGAGACCGTCCAGCAGCTTGACGAGCGCGGACACCTTCGCCCGGTAGAGGTGGAGCGCACCTGCCAGGTGGATGTGGCGCTACGCTGGGGGATCGGCTACGACACCTGTGAGCGTTCTTTTGTAAACATTATTGCTACGCCCCTGGGAGGCACTCACCTAAGCGGCTTTGAGCAGGCCGTAGTTAAGGTGATGCGCAAACAGATCAGCGTCAATTCGCGCGCCTTAAAGCTAAACTCGCGCGACGGCAAAATTGAAAAAGATGACGTTTTAGCTGGCCTGACCGCAGTGGTTACCGTGCGTGTGCCCGAGCCGCAGTTTGAGGGGCAAACTAAAGAAGTTCTAGGCACCGCCCCGGTGCGAGCCATTGTGGCCGCAGTGGTGGAAAAAGAGCTAACTGCCCTGCTTAACAGCCCCAAGCGTGACCTTAAAGCCCAGGCGCGGGCCCTGCAAGAAAAAATTGTGGGGGAGATGCGTGCGCGCGTCAGTGCCCGGATGCATAAGGAAATTACCCGCCGTAAAACTGCGCTGGAAACTTCCACCCTGCCCGCTAAGCTAGCTGACTGCCGTAGCGACGACGTGGCTACCTCTGAGCTGTTTATCGTTGAGGGTGACTCGGCGCTGGGTACCGCTAAAAATGCACGCAACAGCGAAAACCAGGCTTTGCTGCCTATTCGTGGCAAGATCCTTAACGTGCAAAAGGCTTCCGCCGCTGACATGCTGCATAACGCTGAATGCGCCGCCATCATCCAGGTGGTAGGGGCTGGCAGTGGACGCACCTTCGATATTTCCTCAGCCCGTTACGGCAAGGTTATTTTGATGACTGATGCTGACGTCGACGGCGCACACATCCGCACCCTGCTGCTGACACTGTTCTTCCGCTATATGCGCCCCATGATTGAGGCGGGGCGAGTTTACGCTGCGGTACCGCCACTGCACCGCATTGAGGTCAGCGCTAAGGGACGCAAAAAGAAGGAAATTATCTACACCTACTCTGATGAAGAGCTGGTTAGCACTTTAGGCAAGCTAGAAAAGCAGGGACGCACCTTTAAAGAACCCCAACGCTATAAGGGTCTAGGTGAAATGGACGCCCACCAGCTGGCTGAAACCACTATGGAACCCCAACACCGGATGCTGCGCCGAATCACGCTAGCTGATGAGGCGGCGGTAGAACTGGCCGAATCCACCTTTGAACTTCTTATGGGTTCAAGTGTGGCGCCTAGGCGCGAATTTATTATTGATAGCGCTGACAAGGTAGACCGCGAGCGCATTGACGCCTAAACCGTAGGGCCAGCTCAAGCTGATCGCACTTGCCGGTTTAGGGCCGCGCTAGAGCTGTATGGTTTCAGGAATAATTTCAGGGTCATGGCTGGCGATTACGCGCAGGCAGCGTGGATCTTTAGACACCTGACGAATCCAATCCAGGGAGCGGCGCGCCCAGCCGGCCTTGATAACCACGCCGGGACGTAGATCCTCTTCTAGGGAGGGGCGTCCATAGCCGGCGTCGGAGGTAAGCAAGATGAACTCGCGCCCGTCGTGGACGCCGTCGCCAGAAGCATTAGGAACCCAGCGGGCCGGGTCGGAGCTGGAAATGTTAGAAGAACGAATAATGGTGGCAGTTAGCCCATAGGAGTGACCTGGTAGGGCCACTGTAACCACAGAGCCGTCCCCGTAGACGTCAAAGCCTGCATCCCAAGGGCCAATCTTGGTGTTCCACGGGTAGGTGTTGATAGCTACATGCTTCCACTGGTGGGGCAGGTAGCGCAGGTGGTCTCGCTTGGCGGCGCGCCACTCGGCTTTAGAGACCATAATGCCGGGGGCGTCTTTAACTAGCCGTAAACCATCAGCGTGATCGCAGTGCAGGTGTGAGAGCATCACTAGGTCAAGATCTTTGGGGCTAATCCCCATTTGCGCTAGTTGCTCATCAATGGCCTGGCCTTGCGGTAAAACTGCTCGTTTAGCGAGGTATTGCTGACGTAGGTTAGCTATTTGGCCTAGTTTGGTGCGGTTATCTGGGTGCCAGCCGGTGTCAATGAGCATGCGCCCGTGGGGGCCCTCAAGCAGGTAGCACGATACCGGTACCTCAACTAACCGTGAGTCATCACGTAGCAGGTGGGTCCAAGCTAGCGGGTGGTCGCTGGGACGACGGTAGAGCAAAGCCTCGTCAACGATAACGCTACCGGTATGAAAAATAGTAAGGGCTGACATTTTGGAGTCCTAGGGAAAGGGGTCAAGCTTATGACCTATTGTAAGCTTTCTAACCTATTGTCGACTAGTTTATTTACTCGTTTGTCCATGTAAGGGGTGGGTTTGTCTAACCAGATAACCCCGCTAGATGCCGGCCGTACCGCGATAAGTCGGCCATTATTAACAATTAAAGGCCTAAATAAACCATTAGCGTTGGGGCAAATAAGCTTTTCACCTGCTTCATCAGTAAGACAGGTGCGGTTGCGGTAGCCTACATGCAGCTCATCAAAAGCGGGTAAATAAATTAACCTGCGAGCTTGAGGTAGATTATCTGTTAACAGATCAGATAAATCTGCGCGCATATATAATAGTTGATTATACTCTTTGACAGCTTTAGGTGGCGCAGCAGGAGTAAATGTATTTTTCTCGATTTTTACGCGGATAATTTGCTTAGTGCCACTACTGTCACTGGCGGCATCTTCAAGAGCTTGGCGAGCCTGAGTTACTGGCAAAGCGGCCCAACGTGCCAGATCAGCTACGCTTACCGGGCCGTGCCCGTAGGCGTAGCGCCTAGCTACCTCCATACGCGCCGCGCGCAGATCAGCTGGATCAAATTTAAAGCCACTAGCCGCACTGGTAGCGGCAGGTAGGCAGGTGGCGTCAATGAAACGATGCTCATTGGTGCCCATAGGGCCTTCCACTACTAGACCTCGTCGATCCAGCTGCCACATCATCAAATTGCACCAGCGGTTAACCCGGGCCTGCTCGGTGGGGGGAGCCTGGGGGGAAGTGGCATTTTGGGCTTTAACAGCTAGGCCCGCTTGCACCCACAGGGCAAACATGTCTTTGCGTCTAATGCCCTGCGTTGGGGCGTGGGTTTTTACTAGCTGCCAGGCGGTCTCTAGCTCAGTTTCACTAATGCCCCCTAGGATCGACTGATTGCGCAAACTATAGTTGGAGTGCTGATTTAGGGTTAGCCGAAGCCAGTGGTAGTCAGCGGCGCTAGTGATATGTACGGTGCCGCGCATGGGGCGCGAGCGCACCAACTCTAACTGGTTAAAAGCTGTGGTTACATCGCTGAACTTTGCGCCCGGGGTGCGCTCCAATAAGGCGTGGGGTAGGGCTGAAACCTGTTGGCCTTGCATCGCCAGCAGATTGTTAACTGCCTGCACTACGCTAGTGGCGCTGGTAGCTGGTACTAAACCTTGGCTGACAATGCGTGCCAGGCTGACCATAACCGGTAGGGTAGGACACGCACTCATAACTGACTCCTAAATAGCTGACATTTTGAGGATAATCTGGCTAAATAGTTAAATCCACCAGCACTGAACTAGGATAAGGGCATCGAGGCATTACAGGGGGAGAATTGGGTAATACCAGCACTACGGGGGCCAGCTATCACTTGCCCGACAACGTAACTTACGACGACGCCGTCGACCCTGATTTTTCACATGCGGTTGGCTTTGGCCCGGCGCAAGATGAGCAGGTACCTACCTGGCTAGCCCTGGCTAAATACACCGCCTGGTTTACGTTTTCGCAGGTAGTAACCCTAATTGTGTATATGGTGGTGCACTCTTATCTGTACACCCCGGTGGGCCAAATCCGTATCCCACTAGGATTGCTACAGTTCCTAGATTCCTTCACCGGGGTCGGCTCACTGGGCCCATTTATGCTGCTAGCCGTGTTTTTCTGTGCCGGGCCAAAAATTCGCCAGGTGCGCGCCTTTATTTCCTACCCCTTTGTGGTGGCCATGGCGCTGCTAACCACCTGGGTGATGCTGTTTTTTGAAGACGCCACGCGCACTTTCTTCCACGGCGCGCTGATGCTCGATATCGCCTACTGGGAAGTTAGTCGCTACGCCTTGCCCTGTGCTGGGATGGGGGCGCTGCTTGGTTTAGGGCTACGCCACCTATTCCACTGGGGGCGTGACCGCTGGCTAAACCGCTAGCCAGAGCCCAAAGCGCTGACTTAACCGGACAGCTAACCGGCACCGCTTTTGACGCCGTCGGGCCTGACACACGCGGGGCGCGAAAGATTACGAATATGTAGCGAGCAAGTGTGCCAACATAGGTACATGAGTGAACTTTTCTCAGCCACTATCGCAGCCATGGAGGCCGATCTCGACCCGGCGAACCCGCTAGCTAAGCCCTGGAGCCTGGAACTAGGCCTACCTGACTTTAGCGTGCTAAAGCATGAAGACTTTGAACCCGCTATCCGCGCCGGTATGAGCCAGCAGCGCGCCCAGTGGGAAGCTATCGCCACCAACCCGCAGCCGCCCACCGTTGACAACACCGTGGTGGCCTGTGAGCTTAGCGGCGCCCTACTTGAACGCGCCCTAATCGCCCTAGGTGCACTAACCTCAGCCACCTACTGCCCGGATCTAGATGACCTAGAAGAGCGCCTAGCTCCCGAACTGAGCGAGCATTCTGACGCCTACTCGCTAGATGCGCGCATGTATCGCCGCTACAAGCAGCTGGCCGAATCAGACCAGGATTTTGATGAGGAAACCAAGCGCGTCATCACCCTGGCCGTAGAAGAATTTGAGCGCGACGGCGTGGCCCTAGAAGGCGCAGACCTGGCCAAGCTACGTGAACTAAACGCCGCCATCACTAAGCTTTCGGCGCGTTTCCACACCCTGGTTACTGACGAAATCCACGCCAGCGGGGTAGCTAACTTTACCCTCACCCCGCAGCTGGCCACGCTAGAAAGCCACGACGAGCGCGTAGCCCTACTTAACAAGGCTAAGAGCCGTAACTTTGGGGGCGAGCGTGACACCCGTCAGATCGTTGAGCAGCTAGCTAAGCTACGCGCCCAGCGTGCCCAGCTATTGGGTTTTGAACACCACGCCGCTAGTGTGGCCGCAGAATCTGCAGCTAAAACTACTGAGGCCGTAAACGCCATGCTTTCGCGCCTGGCCGGTCCGGCTATGGCCAACGCCCGCCGTGATGGACAGCGTCTAGCCCAGCGCATGGCTCAGGCTGAGCCCGGCGTCGAGTTCACCACTGCAGACTGGCTGCGCTATGAGGAAGCCGAACGTAAAGAACTGTTCGGTGTGGATGACGAGATTTTGGCCCCCTACCTGGAGCTAAATAACGTCATTGACGGTGTTTTCTTTGCCGCCAACCGTCTCTACGGCATCACTTTCCACGAGCGCGAAGACCTGGCCGCCCACATGTACGACCCCGACCTGCGCGTATGGGAAGTGCGCGAAGCTGATGGCAGTGTGCTGGCGCTATTTGTGGGTGACTACTATGCCCGCGCCGGTAAATCCGGTGGCGCCTGGATGAATACTTTTAATGAGCCCGGCGCCTTGACTGACACCAAGCCGATCATCATTAACTGCCTCAACATCACCAAGCCCGCTTCTGGCCCCACCTTGCTCAGCTGGGACAACGTAATTACTTGCTTCCACGAGTTTGGCCACGCCCTACACGGCATGTTTGGGGCTACCTACTACCCGTCAGTTAACGGCACTAACGTAGCCCGTGACGTGGTGGAGTTCCCCTCTCAGGTTAACGAAAACTGGGCGCTGCACCCCCAGGTACTGGCCCGCAGGTACCCACCGAGGCTGAGCAGGTGGAGGAGTTTGAGCACCAGGCGCTAGCTCAAGCTGGTATCGACGACGTCCTAGTGCTGCCGCGTTACCGCACCGCCTACTTCTCCCATGCCTTTGGTGGGGGCTACGACGCCGCTTACTACGCCTACATTTGGAGTGAAGTTATGGACGCCGACGCGGTGGCCTGGTTCCGCACCGCTGGCCTGGGTGCGATTGGCACTGAGGCTGACAACGACGGCGGACTTAACCGTCAGGCCGGTCAGCGCTTCCGCGATGAGTTCCTCAGCCGTGGCGATAGCCGCGAGGCGGCCCTTAGCTACCAGCGCTTTGCGGGACGTAAGCCCAGCTTGGAGCACCTACTTAAGCGCCGTGGTTTGGACTAAACATGTGCCAAGGCACATACATGAGGCTATGGTTAGGACATGGATACTGAGCCTGGAGCCTCACTTGACCGTTTAATTGCTGCTCTTAGGCAGTATCAAGTTGCTAGCGCCGCCGGTGAAACTTCATCGGCGGCGCTAGCTGCAGAAAGGCAGTTAACACAAGCTTTTGCTGACTGTGAGCAGGCCCTGGTGGATCCGGCAGAAATTAGCAGTGCACTAGCAAATAGCTCCAGCCCCACAAATGGTTCCAGCCCCACAAATGGTTCTACCAACCCCGCTAGTGCGCCAAGGCTGGCTGACGTGCAATCAAAGAGCCAATCAGCTTTGGGCCGGCCGACCAAGGATGAACCGGCTAAGGATAAGCCTAGTGATCCCTTTGATGCTTTGATTTACGAAGCCAGAGAATCCTTTGACGCTGTGGAGCAGAAGTCTAGAAAATCCTCTGGCACTGAGGCCAAAACTGATACCCCAAAGCGAGTGAGCCACAAAAAGACCGTTGCGGATGGCCCTGACCCTGCTCCCTATCTCAACGATGGCACAAATACTTCTGCCTTTATCTGTATCGCATATGTAGCTTGGATTGGGTTCTTCTACTTCTGTGGCCTGATGGTTTATAGCGAGGTGTTTAAAAGGACCAACTATTTTGAGGCCTTAGATACCGGACCTCAATGGTGGTTGCTAGGGCTGGTACGCATAGCAGAATTTGGTCTGCTGGGAGGGTCAATGGCGCTGTTGACTTTTATCTGTGGGTTTATATTGCGCGAGATGAGGCCCCACTTTGCCTATCCGCTGGTGGCGCTGGTAGCCATGCTACTTGTCTGGCCAACGTTAGATTATGCGGGAAACCAACGTCTACTTGAAGACATTAACTATGAGTTAATAAGGCTTTCTATAGTGGAGCGCGATCCCATTGCAGAGAAATACTTTAGTGAGCTGCCCCCGCCCCAAGTGGTGTCGCCTTCAATGCTAATGCAGCTTTCAGCGCTAGGGGCGCTAATTGGCCTATGGCTGCGGCGTAGATATGACTCTATTGATCATCCGATGACTAAGCTCATGGCCGGCTTGGCTAAGCTCGCGGCCGGCCTAAAATCGCTCTTTTCACTGCATGGCTGAGGCTAAGCGCACAACTAGGCTTCAGTAAAAACGTGGACTTAAGGGGCTCTTCATAATTGAGGGTGTGGGGGTGGTATGCGGGGTTCGGCGTGTCGTGGCCGGGTAGGGGTCGAGGTCTTCCGATGATGGGGGTTCCT
>QWCZ01000257.1_pt1 | contig 27130 bp, 25 predicted proteins | sample 1972651 | NCBI WGS metagenome assembly QWCZ01 (sample SAMN09866695, study PRJNA288562) | Human oral metagenome isolate pre1_saliva, whole genome shotgun sequencing... | isolation source: mouth | host: Homo sapiens | place: USA: California
TAAGCCCATATACGCTGATGGTACTTGGCTGGAAGCGGCCTGGGAGAGTATGGATTTGCCAAGCTATGAATGAAGAGAAGCTAATGCTTCTCTTTTTTTTGTTATTATATAGTAAAGTATAAATTTAATATGAAAATTAGTCTCCGAGGTCTGTATTACTCTGGAGAGAATTTCGGTGAGCTCGGAAGAGTCATACGGCTGTCAAGAGACTTTATTTACTCTATCTGCATTAGTTTAAATAGCTTATGTTCATTCTGTTCTGAGAATTATACTATTATTAAAAGACTTTATGTATATGAAATAAGTAGCTCTATTTTATAAAATTTAAAATATATAAAATTCTTGATTTTTTTAGTAACAAATGTTACATACAATTTAAAATAAATTGTAGTATAATTAATTAAGAAATAAAAAATAAGAAAATGTAAATAAAAATTCTAGATAAGGAGAATAAAAAAATGTATATAAGTAAATCAATGTCAATAAAATCAATAGTAGAAAAATATCCTGAAACAATCCCTGTATTTACAAATATCGGATTTAAAGGTTTAGATAATCCAGGAGTTTTAGAAAAATTGAAAGATATTTCTTTGGAAAAAGCTATGATGATAAAAAAGGAAGATGTAGATGCTTTTATTCCTATTTTGCAACAAGCTATTGCTTCTACTGATAGAGAAGATACAGAAGTTAAAGAAGCTTCTCTTATGGGACTTCTTCCTTGTCCAGTAAGAATACCTTTACTTGAAGGATTTGAAAAATATTTATCAGATAATAAAGATATAAAAGTAAAATATGAATTAAAATCTGCTTATGTTGGACTTGGGTGGATAAAAGAAGAAGTTATAGAAAAAAATGATGTAGATAAATTAGCAGATATGTTTATTTCTGCAGGTTTTGACTTGTTCTTTGATAAAGATTTAATGGGAAAATTTAAGGAACAAGGAATATTTAAAGATATGACAGGAATTAAAGAATACAACAAAGATTTTAATAATGACAACATACAATTAAAAGATCCACATGGAGATTATTCTATGTTGGGTGTTGTACCAGCTATCTTTATTGTTAATAAAAATGGATTAAATGGTAGAGAAGTTCCAAGATCTTGGGCTGACTTATTAAAGCCAGAATTTGAAAAATCAGTTTCTTTACCAATAGCTGATTTTGATTTGTTTAATTCAATACTTATTCATATATATAAATTATTTGGTTTTGAAGGGGTTAGAAATTTAGGAAGATCTTTACTTTCAAATTTACATCCTGCTCAAATGATAGAAGCAAAAGAGCCAGTTGTAACAATTATGCCTTATTTCTTCTCAAAAATGGTTCCAGAAAAAGGGCCAAAAGAAGTTATATGGCCAGCAGAAGGAGCTATTATTTCTCCTATATTTATGTTGACTAAAGCTAGTAAAGCTAAAGAATTGGATAAAATAATTAAATTTATGAGTGGAAAAGCAGTAGGAGATACATTAGCAAACCAAGGTTTATTCCCGAGTGTTCACCCTGATGTTATAAATCCAGTAAATGGAAGACCACTTTTATGGGTTGGATGGGATTTTATATATTCAAACGATATGGGAGACTTAATTAAAAAGTGTGAAAAAACATTTAAAGAAGGAGCAGGAGAATAATGAAACTAATAACAGTGTCAGGACCACCTTCATCAGGAAAAACATCTCTTATAATTAAAACAATAGAGAGCTTTAAGGCACAAAATATAAAAGTAGGAATAGTAAAATTTGACTGTTTGTACACAGATGACGATGTGTTGTATGAAAAAGCTGGAATACTTGTAAAGAAAGGCTTATCAGGTTCTGTTTGTCCAGATCATTTTTTTGCAAGTAACATAGAAGAGGTTGTTCAATGGGGGCAATCAAATAATTTAGATTTGCTAATAACAGAAAGTGCTGGACTATGTAATAGATGTTCTCCTTATTTAAAAGATATTAAGGCTGTTTGTGTTATAGATAATTTAAGTGGAATAAATACTCCTAAAAAAATCGGACCTATGTTAAAACTTGCTGATATAGTTGTTATAACTAAAGGTGATATAGTTTCTCAAGCTGAAAGAGAGGTTTTTGCATCTAGAGTACAAGCAGTAAATCCAAAGGCTGCTATTATCCATATAAATGGTTTAACAGGACAAGGAACTTATGAATTTGGTTCTTTAATAATGGATAACAATGAAGAAATAGATACAGTATTAGAAAGAAAATTAAGATTTCCATTACCTTCGGCAGTATGTTCATATTGCTTAGGAGAAACTAGAATTGGAAGTAGTTATCAACTTGGAAATATAAGAAAAATAAATTTTGAGGAGCAATAAAATAGCTTGTTAAGATTATAAGTATAATAAAAACAATTCATAGGTATAGATTAAGGAGAGGGAATGAGCATAGATAATAATGAATTAGAAGAAATGGATTTTGACCTTTTGGATATACTTGGAGTTACAGAGCAAAAAGTTGAAAGCATAACTTTACTTCCAGGATATAATAAAAAAGGAGAAAAAGAAGGTTATGAAGAATTAGTAATAAAGGCAGGAGAAATTGTTGCCATAGTAGGACCAACAGGTTCTGGAAAAAGTAGACTACTAGCTGATATAGAATGGGGAGCTCAAGGAGACACTCCAACAAAAAGAACAATTCTCGTTAATGGAGAATTGATGGATGCAAAAAAAAGATTTTCTCCAAGTTATAAGTTAGTTGCTCAACTTTCACAAAATATGAATTTTGTAATGGATTTATCGGTTAGAGAATTTATAGATTTACATGCTGAAAGTAGACTTGTATTAGATAGAGAAAGTGTAGTGGAAAAAATATTTAATCAAGCTAATGAGCTTGCAGGTGAAAAGTTTACAATAGATACTCCAATAACAAGTTTGAGTGGAGGTCAATCAAGAGCATTAATGATAGCAGATACTGCAATTTTGAGTACATCTCCAATAGTTCTTATAGATGAAATAGAAAATGCAGGTATAGATAGAAAAAAAGCACTAGACTTACTTGTTGGAAACAATAAGATAGTATTGATGGCAACTCATGACCCTATTCTTGCTCTTATGGGGGATAGAAGAATTGTTATAAAAAATGGTGGAATAAATAAAGTAATTGAAGCCACAGCAGAAGAAAAAAATATTTTAGGTGCTTTAACAGAACTTGATGATGTTGTTCAAGGAATGAGAAACAAATTAAGATATGGTGAAAGATTAGAATTGGATTTTGAAATAAAAAAGAAATAAAAATAAATTAAAAAAAATTCCTTATCTTCGTATCAGTTCCAAGAGTTAGATAAACTCACAGAACTTGTACGACTATTAAGGGATTTTATTTTTTTATAAGGAAAGTATAAAATTAAATAGAGAAAATTAGTCTCTGACGTCCGTATTAGTTCGAAGGGTCTGTGTTCATTGAGCTCGTAGAACTCATACGGCTGTCAAGAGACTTTATTTTGTTGATTTACAAAAATAATAAAAAGTAATCAATAGAAGTATTGAACTTATCCATATAGATTTACCTAGAAAAATCTTACCAAAAAATACAGCACTAGTAGCACCAATAACAAAAGATAAAATCATAGATAAATGACTTAGAGAAATTCTTAGTTTGTCTTTATTTTTAGTTTTAATATATCTTATTAAATTAGCAGATGTTTGTTTAACATGGTTAGTACAAAATGGAGTTGCCATACCCATACCGTGTGCTCTTTCAAAAGTATTAAATTGCATAGCTGCTGTAAAAGCTATTGAGAAATTTGTAATTTCATATGGCATAGTTTCCGGTATAAATCCAAGTATCAAAGTTACAATGAAACTAAAAAACAAAAGGAATTTTTCCCAAATAAGATTAGAAACTTTATTAATTTCTTTTGATATCAATTCTGAAATGATAATTCCTAAAAAATATGCAAAAAAAGTTGCAAGTGCATTTTTTATTAAAGGAACATCCCAAGTTGCAAGTCCTAATGATAAAAAAACAAGGTTACCTGTTTGAGCATTAACAAAAACTTTACCTCTTAAAGAATAAGTAAAACCACCAAAAAAACCTGCTATCAACATAAGCATACAGAAAAGCCAAAGTCTTTCATTAGGTGGAAATTTCTCTTTATCGTTATAAAAATTTAAAAATTTTATTTTATTATCCATAAAATTCTCCTTTTTGAAAAGTTTTCTTTAAAATATTTATTTTTATTCTACAGGAAAGTATAAAATTAAATAACCAAAATAAGTCTCTTGACAGCCGTATGAGTTCTACGAGCTCAATGAACACAGGCTCTTCGAACTAATACGGACGTCAGAGACTTTTTTTTATAAATATTATATCAAAAAAAAGTAAAAATTAAAACGAATAGATATTGAAATGTATAGAAAAAGTAAAAAAAATAAAATATTAGTTGAAATTATAAAAAAATATGATATTATTGTATTAAGTAAAAAATTATTTTTTAATTAATTTTTAAAATGATTTTAATAAATATTTTTTAGGAGGTTTTAAAGTATGACTGATATTCAAATTGCACAAGCAGCGAAAAAAGAAAATATTGTAGAAATTGCTAAAAAATTAGGGTTAACAGAGGACGATATTGAACAATATGGTAAATTTAAGGCTAAAGTTAATTTAGATGTCTTAGAAAAAAGAAAAGACAGACCTAATGGTAAATTAATTCTAGTAACAGCTATTACTCCTACACCAGCAGGAGAAGGAAAATCAACTGTAACTATCGGATTAACTCAAGCATTAAATAAAATTGGGAAATTATCAGCAGCAGCAATAAGAGAACCATCTTTAGGGCCAGTATTTGGAATGAAAGGTGGAGCAGCAGGTGGAGGATATGCTCAAGTAGTTCCTATGGAAGATATAAATCTTCATTTTACTGGTGATATGCATGCAATAGGTATAGCTCATAATTTAATATCAGCTTGTATTGATAATCATATTAATTCAGGAAATGCTTTAGGAATCGATATAACAAAAATAACTTGGAAAAGAGTTGTTGATATGAATGATAGAGCTCTAAGAAATATAGTAATAGGGCTTGGAGGAAAAGCAAATGGATATCCAAGACAAGATTCATTCCAAATAACAGTTGGATCTGAAATAATGGCAATACTTTGCTTATCTAACTCAATAACTGAATTAAAAGAAAAAATAAGAAATATAGTTTTTGCAACATCATTAGATGGAAAACTATTAAAAGTTGGAGACTTACATATAGAAGGAGCAGTTGCAGCCCTTTTAAAAGATGCTATAAAACCAAATTTAGTTCAAACTTTAGAAAATACTCCAGTATTCATACATGGAGGACCTTTTGCTAATATAGCTCATGGATGTAACTCAATACTTGCTACAAAAATGGCTTTAAAATTAACTGACTATGTTGTTACAGAAGCAGGATTTGCAGCAGATTTAGGGGCAGAAAAATTTATAGATATTAAATGTAGACTTGGTGGATTAAAACCTGATTGTGCTGTTATAGTTGCAACAGTTAGAGCTTTAGAACATCATGGAAAAGGAGACCTAAAAGCAGGTTTAGAAAACTTAGATAAACATATAGATAATATCAAAAATAAATATAAATTACCATTAGTTGTTGCAATTAATAAATTTATAACAGACACTGATGAACAAATAGACATGATAGAAAAATTCTGTAATGAAAGAGGAGCAGAAGTTTCTCTATGTGAAGTTTGGGCAAAAGGTGGAGAAGGTGGAGTAGACCTTGCAGAAAAAGTTTTAAAAGCAATAGATAATAATAAAACTGAATTTGATTATTTCTATGATATAAACTTAACTATTAGAGAAAAAATAGAAAAAATCTGTAAAGAAATCTATGGAGCAGATGGAGTTGTATTTGCACCTGCAACTAAAAAAGTGTTTGACACAATAGCAGCTGAGGGGCTAGAAAAACTTCCAGTATGTATGTCAAAAACTCAAAAATCAATTTCTGATAATCCAGCATTATTAGGAAAACCAAGTGGATTTAAAGTAACTATAAACGATCTTCGTTTAGCAGTTGGAGCAGGATTTGTTATAGCTATGGCAGGAGATATCATAGATATGCCAGGACTACCTAAAAAACCATCAGCAGAAGTTATAGATATAGATGAACACGGAGTAATATCAGGATTATTCTAAGATAAAAATTTAAAAAAATTATAAAAAATATAAGGTATTCATTTACTACTATCATTATTGATAATATAAAAATGAATACCTTTTTATTTATAAGAAAAGTATAAATCTAAATATCAAAATGAGTCTCTGACTTCCGTATTAGTTCGAAGAGCCTATGTTCATTGAGCTCGTAGAACTCATACGGCTGTCAAGAGACTTTATTTATCCCATAGGAAAATATAAATTTAAGTAGAAAATTAATTAATAACTAACAATAGAGATCTCACCATTTTCATATTCTGCTAAAAATATTTGAGAAATATTTTCATAACCGAGCTCATTAAGTTTAGTAGTTAACCAATCGATATCTTTATCAATCGCTTCTAAAATATTAGTTTGAACAGTACCATCTGTAATGATAGGATATTTAGGATTTTCTTCGCCATGTAAAACTATAATAAGTTGTCCGTTTTGTTCAAGTACAGCTCTTTTAACTTTTTTTATACTATAAACGTTATTGTTTCTTAATTTAAAAGCAATATCATTAGCTGTTAGTCCAACACTACGGCAAGCCTCAACATCGAGTACACCCTTTTTTATAATTACAGTCGGTTGTCCATCAATAATTGTTTTAAAAAAATGATTATTTGTTTTTATCCATTTTAAAGCTAAAACAATTATAGTCCAAGTCATTAAAATTATAAAATATTGTAAAATAGTTATTGAAGGATTATAAATAACTCCTCCAACAATTCCCCCTAATACATAATTTAAGACTTGGTCCATTGCAGAAGATGGAGCAAGATTTCCTTTCCCAGATAAATTTATAACAAAAATTAAAGAAAGTAGTCCCATAAGTAATTTAAGGGCTATTTCTATATAAGATAACTCACTCATTCTTTCACCTCAATATCTATTAATTCAATTTTAGGATTGTGCATTTCTAGTTTTTCAAGTAAATAATTTTGGCCGTTATCACCACTAATGACTCTATAGTATGATGTTCCAACTTTCACTAAAGCACCATCTATAGAGGCAGATGTATTTATGTAAATATTTTCTTTGTCTGTTCTTAAATCTTTTGCAACAACTTCAATAAAATGAATAGCTGTTCTATATTTATTGTCGTTTACTGAAGAAATTTTATACTGACTAATTTTTACACTAATTAATATGACTATACCTAGAGATAATATTATTGCAAGCTCACGATATTTAGTATCTTTGTGTCCTTTAAAATATTTATATATTGTAAATATAAAGCAAAAAGCTAAAAAAATAATAAAAATTAATCCCCACCAGTCAAACTTTGCTATATTATAAAGTAAGTAATTATATGAATAAAATCTCATAATAATCCTCCTAAAAATAATTTATGGACTTTATATTATCATAAAATTAAAAAAAATTAAAGTTTTTAATTTCATATAATTCTTTTCTGATATAATAAAAATAAAATTGAATTAAAAAATATTAAATAAATAAAAATAGAACTGGGGGTCAAAATGAAAAAAATAAAATTAATTCTTTTAAGTAGTTTAATATTATTAACAGCTTGTACTAATATAAACACAAAAAATTATAGTAAAAAAGAAAAGGTTGAATGGAAAGGAATTAAGGGCCCTTTTGTTATGTTAGATGTACAGGAGGGAGATATTATTATAAAAGAAAAAGAATTAAATCCTACAGGTATGTTTGGACATGCAGCTATTATGGGGACAAATACTTTAGTTTTAGATTATCCTAAAGTTGGAGAAAAATCTTATGCAATAGATCTTAATTATTGGCTTGAAGAAAATAGAAAGTTTTTAATTTTAAGATATAAAGATATGAATGATGTATTTAGAAAAAAACTTGTTGAAAATATAAAAAAATATTTTGGAGAAAGTTATAAAATACACACAGATAAAATGAACACAAATGGGTTTTATTGCTCTCAGTATATTTGGTATGTATATTACATAACTGCAAAAGAATTGGGGATTGAACTAGATATAGATTCAGATGGGGGAATTTTTGTCTTTCCTTATGACTTTATTAATTCACCTAGCTTAGAAATAGTAGAATAAATATTTAGTAATAATTATAAATTGTAAAATAAAGTGTCACACCTAAAATAAAAAAAGAACCATAAATTAGTTTTCTATAATATGATTAGTTTGCGAAAAAAATCAGAAAGGAGAAAACTATTATGGTTCCAGAAAATTATACTATAAAAAGAGAAAAAGGTAAACACCTAACTTTAGTTGAAAAAGGGAAAATAGAAGCATTTTTAAAAATGGGTATTTCTAAAACTAAAATAGCTGACTTAATTGGAGTCAGTAGAAGAACAATACAAAGAGAAATTCAAAGAGGTGGGGTTACTGGCTTACAAAATACAGATCTATCAACTTATGAAACTTATTCAGCTCAAAAATCACATAATAGGTATTTGAAGTTGTAAAGTAAAAAACGAGGTTATCTAAAAATAGGTAAGAATCATAATTTAATAGCTTTTTTAGAATATTCTATGTTAGTAAAAAAAGATTCACCTTATGTTGCACTTAATAATGCGAAAAAGAATAGTTTAGAAGTAAATATATCGCAAAGAACTTTACATAACTATATTCATCAAGAACTATTTATTAATTTTTCTGAAAAAAATATGTGCTACAAAAGAAAAAAAAAGTAAGTAAGAACATAAGAGAAAAGAGGATTAGAAAAATTGGAGGCAAATCTATTGAAGAAAGAGCTAAATGCATAAATAACAGAGAAGAAATAGGTCATATGGAAATGGATACTGTAGTAGGTTCAAAATGAAGTTTAGCGTGTCTTTTAGTATTAACAGATAGAAAATTAAGATTACAAGTTATTAGGAAAATGGAAGCTAAGACAATGGAAAATGTAGTTAAAAGTGTGCGAGATCTTATTTTAGAATTTCCAGGATTAATAAAGACTATTACAAGTGATAATGGAAGTGAATTTATGAATGCAAAAGCAATAGAGGAAATGGGAATAGAATGTTTTTATGCCTATAGTTATTGTTCGTATGAACGAGGAACAAATGAAAACAATAATAAATTAATAAGGAGACATATACCAAAAGGGACAGATATTTCAGTTGTTAGTGAAGAAAGAATAAAAGAAATAGAAAAGTGGATGAATACATATCCTAGGAAATTATTTGATGGTAAAAGTGCAAAAGAAGTTTATAATAAGGAACTTATTAAAAATTTTTATTAGTGTGACACTTACTATTGCAATTTAGGTTAAAAAAAATAGTTTTTAATTTATATTGAAAATAGCATATATTTATGTTAATATTATATATGAAAATTATAAAAATTTTTAGGAGAAACAAAATGGTAAAATATAATATTCTTGATCTTTTTTCAGGAGTAGGGGGATTGAGTTATGGCTTTTCGAAGTTAGAAAATTTTAATGTTATTCTTGCAAATGAGATTGAAAAAGATATTTCAATTGCATATAAAATGAATTATCCAGATGTTAAAATGTTAAATTGTGATATTAGTGATATAACAGAGGAGGTGCTTTTATCTAGTTTACAGGGAGAAAAAGTTGATATAATTATAGGTGGACCTCCTTGTCAATCTTATTCAACCTTAGGAAAAAGAAAAATGGATAAAAGAGCTAAATTATTCATAGAATACAAAAGAATTTTAAAAATATTAAAACCACAAGTATTTATATTTGAAAATGTTGTTGGGATATTAAGTATGGATAAAGGAAATTTATTTAAAGAAATACAAAAAGAATTTGAGGAATTAGGATATTCTTTAAAATATAAAGTATTAAATGCAGTAGATTATGGTGTTCCTCAATATAGGGAAAGAGTATTTTTAGTTGGAATTAATGGAGAAAATAATTTCAATTATCCAAGTCAAACACACGGAGAAAATTTAAAAAATTATGTTTCTTTAAAAGATGCCATTGGAGATTTACCAATTCTTAAAAGTGGACAAAAAAAAGATTTTTATGAAAAAAATATATCTAATGGATTTTTAGATTTCGTAAGGAAAGATGAAAATAATATACTTACAGAACATAGTGCTCCTAAAAATGGAGAACACTTAGTGAAAATTATGGAAACTTTGAAAGATGGTGAATCAAAAGAAGATCTTCCAGAAGAAATTAGACCCAAAAGTGGATATAAAAATACTTATGCTAAATTATGGTGGGAAAAACCTTCAACAACGATTACTCGTAATTTTGCATGTCCTTCATCATCTAGATGTATACATCCAAGAGATTCAAGAGCAATGACTATTCGTGAAGGAGCTCGCTTACAAAGTTTTCCTGATGACTATATATTTTACGGTTCTGATACTATGAAAAAACTTGAAATTGGAAATGCAGTACCTCCACTTTTATCAATAGCAATTGCAAATGAATTATTGAAAGTATTAAATAAAAAAATCACTGAATAAATAGTGATTTTTTATTTTTGAAAATTATTTTCCTTTAATAATATTTGCTATTTTTTCATAATTATGATGAAATTGAAGTTTTGACTGATGCCATTGTACAAAACCAAAAGGAAGTTGTATTGTAGTGCCTCCATTTTTTTCTCCATAACAAATATAATCACAAGATAAATGCTTAATAGCATTACAAAGCTCATCTATTGAAAAAATAGCATCTATTGTAACACCATGATCAACTAAATTTTTATACCAAATATAGTCAGACCATTCATTTTGAACAGCAACAGCTCCCATTGAAAATGAAAGTCTAGTAATTTCAGAAATATTATTATAAAACCAATTTAAAAGCTCATCATACATGTCTGAAGAGTATCTTTTTAAAGTTGTAGCATTTAAACTTTGATGCCTTATTTGTGAATCACAAAATTTCTTCTTAGATTTATCAGCATAATTTTCTATTATGGGTAAAGCTTCTTTTGGATTTCCTGCCCAAAAAAGATTGATAGCCTTTTTAACATTATCTGGAATGATTTTATTAAATTGCTTTTCAAAAGTTTTTATAAAAATTTCTGAACTAACAAGATAAACTTGACCAGCTAAGCTTTTTTTAATTGAAATATTTATAATTTCACCATTTTCTAAAAAAATTTTTAAATCAGTTTTTGATTTAGTTTTATTTTCATTGACACTCAAAAAGTTAGTTTCATGTAAACCACCAATAACAACTTCATTAATATTAACATTTTCTCTGTTAATTCTTTTTAAAAAATTTTTAGAATATTCTAAATCATTTTCAAGTAATTTTTTTATTAAAGATTCATTTTCATGTCCCGAAATTTTTGCATATTGCCAACCTTCTTCTCTATTTCTATTCTCCATTTTTTTCCTCCAAAAATAATCTATATGTTTCTATATTCAGTGCATCAGCTATTCGTTGAATATTTTCAAGAGATATACTTCTTCTATAGCATTCAATTGCACTAATATATGTTCTATGTAAGCCACACTTTTCAGAAAATTTTTCCTGAGAAATACCAATTTGAGTACGATATTTTTTTAAATTATCTCCAAAAACCTTGATTATATCCATAATAAAATTTAAATGCTCTCTCCTTTTTATCTATATAAAATAATTATAAGTTAAAAAAACAATAAGTCTACATACAATAAGTATCTAAAAATAAAATATTAGTTTATCTAGGTTAATCAAAGGTTTTTCTTTGTAATGCAATAAGAAAAAAATTTAAAAAAAATAGTTGACAAAAATAATTTTATATAGTATATTGTCAATATGAAAATTTAGCACTCTTTTTAAATGAGTGCTAACAAAAAAAAGAGAGGTGTGAGTTATGAGCATTTCTGATAGGGAAAAACTTGTACTTAATGCTATTGTTGATTATTATCTTACTGTTGGAGATACAATAGGATCAAGAACATTAGTAAAGAAATATGGAATTGAACTATCGTCAGCTACGATAAGAAATGTTATGGCTGATTTGGAAGATATGGGTTTCATTGAAAAGACTCATACTTCATCAGGTAGAATTCCAACAGATATGGGGTATAAATATTATCTAACAGAGCTTTTAAAAATAGAAAGAATAACTCAGGAAGAAATAGAGAATATAAATAATGTATATAACAGGAGAATTGATGAACTTGAAAATGTTTTGAAAAAAACATCAAATTTATTATCTAGTCTAACAAATTATGCTGGTATTGCAATAGAGCCAAAGACAGATAATCAAAAAATTAGTCGTATTGAAACGGTTTATATAGATGAATATCTGATTATGGCAGTGGTTATAACAGATGACAGAAGAGTTAAAAGTAAAAATATACATTTATCTTACCCGATTACAAAAGATGAACTTGAAAAGAAAACTTTGGAATTGAATGAAAAGATAAAAAATAATGAAATTTCTGTTAGAGATATAGAGAAATTCTTTATAGAAACTACTGATATTATTTATGAAAATGAGGAAGATGAAGACCTAAATAAATATTTTATTAATAATCTTCCTAGTATGTTAAAAAATGAAAATATATCTGAGATTGCTAATATAATGGAATTTTTTAATGAGAGAAAAGATATTAGAGAACTATTTGAGAGATTAATAGACCAAAAAGCTAAAGAAAATTCAAAAACAAATGTCAATGTTATATTGGGTGATGAGCTTGGAATAAAAGAACTTGAAGATTTTAGTTTCGTTTATTCAATATATGATATAGGAGGTTCTCAAGGAATTATTGGAGTTATGGGGCCAAAAAGAATGGCTTACTCTAAGACTATGGGACTTATAAATCATGTTAGTAGGGAAGTTAATAAAGTAATAAATTCTATGGAAAAAATAAAAAAATAGCTTGAGGAGGGTGTAATGCAAGACATAAAAAATGAAGAAGAAATAAAAGAAGCTACGGAAGTTGTAGATGAGAAAGTTGAAGAAAAAAACGAAGTAAAAGAAGAAAATCATGAACACAAGCATGGAGGACACAGTTGTTGTGGAAAACATGGACACAAACATAATAATGAAGAAATAGAAAAATTAAAGCTTGAAATAGAAGGTTTGAAAAACGATTATTTAAGAAAACAAGCAGATTTTCAAAACTTTACTAAAAGAAAAGAAAAAGAAGTTGAAGAACTTAAAAAATTTGCTTCTGAAAAAATTATAACTCAATTTTTAGGAAGTTTAGATAATCTTGAAAGAGCTATAGAGTCTTCAGTTGAAAGTAAGAATTTTGACTCACTTTTACAAGGTGTTGAAATGATAGTTAGAAATTTAAAAGATCTTATGACTTCAGAAGGAGTTGAAGAGATTAAAGCTGAAGGAGCATTTGATGCAATGTACCATAATGCTGTTGCAGTTGAAGCAAATGATGATTTTAAAAATGATGAAATAGTAAAAGTTTTACAGAAAGGTTACACAATGAAAGGAAAAGTAATAAGACCTGCAATGGTAACAGTTTGTAAGAAATAATAATTTTGGTAATAAAAAAATATAGATAGATTATAGGAGGAAAAAAATGAGTAAAATAATAGGAATTGATTTAGGAACAACAAACTCTTGTGTGGCAATAATGGAAGGTGGAAGTGCAACAATAATACCAAACTCTGAAGGAGCAAGAACAACTCCATCAGTTGTAAACATTAAAGATAATGGAGAAGTAGTTGTAGGAGAAATAGCAAAAAGACAAGCTGTAACAAATCCTACTTCAACTGTAAGTTCAATCAAAACTCACATGGGTTCTGATTACAAAGTAGAAATTTTTGGAAAGAAATACACTCCACAAGAAATTTCTGCTAAAATATTACAAAAATTGAAAAAAGATGCTGAAGCATACTTAGGAGAAGAAATTAAAGAAGCTGTTATCACAGTACCTGCTTACTTTACAGATTCTCAAAGACAAGCAACAAAAGATGCTGGAACAATAGCTGGATTAGATGTAAAAAGAATTATAAACGAACCAACAGCTGCTGCACTTGCTTATGGACTTGAAAAGAAAAAAGAAGAAAAAGTATTAGTATTTGACCTTGGTGGAGGAACATTTGACGTATCAGTTCTTGAAATATCTGATGGTGTTATAGAAGTTATATCAACAGCAGGAAATAACCACTTAGGTGGAGATGATTTTGATGCAGAAATTATAAAATGGTTAGTTGCAGAATTTAAAAAAGAAAGTGGAATAGATTTATCAAATGATAAAATGGCTTACCAAAGATTAAAAGATGCTGCAGAAAAAGCTAAAAAAGAATTATCAACATTAATGGAAACTTCAATTTCATTACCATTTATAACTATGGACGCAACAGGACCTAAACACTTAGAAATGAAGTTGACTAGAGCTAAATTTAATGATTTAACTAGACATTTAGTTGAAGCAACTCAAGAACCAACAAAAACAGCTTTAAAAGATGCTAGCTTATCAGCTAATGAAATAGATGAAATCTTACTTGTTGGAGGTTCTACAAGAATACCAGCAGTTCAAGAATGGGTTGAAAATTTCTTTGGAAAGAAACCTAATAAAGGAATAAATCCTGATGAAGTTGTTGCTGCAGGTGCTGCAATACAAGGTGGAGTATTAATGGGAGATGTTAAAGATGTATTACTTCTTGATGTAACTCCATTATCATTAGGAATTGAAACTCTTGGTGGAGTATTTACAAAGATGATAGAAAAGAATACTACTATCCCAGTTAAAAAATCACAAGTTTACTCAACAGCTGTGGATAACCAACCAGCAGTTACTATAAATGTATTACAAGGTGAAAGATCAAGAGCTGCAGATAACCACAAGTTAGGAGAATTTAATCTTGAAGGTATACCTGCTGCTCCAAGAGGAGTACCTCAAATAGAAGTTACATTTGATATAGATGCTAACGGTATAGTTCATGTATCTGCAAAAGATTTAGGAACAGGAAAAGAAAATAAAGTAACTATTTCTGGATCAAGCAATCTTTCTAAAGATGAAATTGAAAGAATGACTAAAGAAGCAGAAGCTCATGCTGAAGAAGATAAAAAATTCCAAGAATTAGTAGAAACAAGAAATAGAGCAGACCAATTAATTTCTGCTACTGAAAAGACTTTAAAAGAAAATCCTGATAAAGTAAGCGAAGGAGATAAGAAAAATATAGAAGAAGCTATTGAAGAATTAAAGAAAGTTAAAGATAGTGATGATAAATCAGCAATAGATTCAGCTATGGAAAAATTATCTCAAGCATCTCATAAATTTGCAGAAGAATTATATAAAGAAGCACAAGCTCAGGCTCAAGCTCAACAACAAGCAGGAGCTAATGCAGGTTCTGACAAAAAAGATGAAGATGTAGCAGAAGCAGAAGTTGTAGACTAATAATAAAATAATAAAATAATAAAGTCTCTTGACAGCCGTATGAGTTCTACGAGCTCAATAAACATAGGCTCTTCGAACTAATACGGACGTCAGAGACTAATTTTGTTATTTGAGTTTATACTTTTAGTTAGAAGGAGAAAAGTATGAAAAATATTAAAGGAATTTCATTTTTATACAATAAAGAAATTGGATATTTAGAAATAATTGAAGAAAAAGAAGGTATAAGTGAAGTTAATTTTTTAGGAAATATGGATATTCAAACAAGAAAAGATCTATATAATATTTTTAATGAATCTCCTTTAACGAAAAAATGTAGTGAACAACTGGAAGAATATTTTAATGGAGAGAGAAAAGAATTTAATATTGAATTAGATATTAAAGGAACTGAGTTTCAAAAACAATGTTGGAACGCTTTAGCAAAAGTACCTTATGGACAAACTATTTCATACAGTGAAGAAGCTAAGATGATAAGAAATGAGAAAGCACTTAGAGCTGTTGGTTCAGCCAATGGTAAAAATTGTATTCCAATAATTATCCCTTGTCATAGAATTATATCAAAAGATGGTAAACTTGGTGGATACAGTGGTGGAGAAGATAAGAATAAAGGAATTGAGATAAAAAAATATCTTTTGGAACTTGAAAAAAATTTTAAATAAAATATAATAACTAATTGAATATTAAATAAGAGGTGGAGGGAAATTATGGCTAAAAGAGACTACTATGAAGTCCTTGGAATAGATAAAAATGCAGGAGAAAGTGATATAAAGAAGGCATATAGAAAAGCTGCTATGAAATATCACCCTGATAAGTTTGCAAATGCAAGCGATGCAGAAAAAAAAGATGCAGAAGAAAAGTTTAAAGAAGTAAATGAAGCTTATCAAATTCTTTCTGATAGTCAAAAGAAACAACAATATGACCAGTTTGGACATGCTGCTTTTGAGCAAGGTGGAGCTGGTTTTGGTGGTGGATTTAATGCTGGTGGCTTTGACTTCGGAGATATATTTGGAGATATTTTTGGTGGTGGAGGTTTTAGTGGTTTTGGAGGCTTTGGTGGAGGTTCTTCCAGAAGAAACTATCAAGAACCTGGAGATGATATTAGACTAGGGCTTGAAATTACTTTAGAGGAAGCTGCTAAAGGAGTAGAAAAAACTATAAAATATAAAAGAACTGCTCAATGTTCACATTGCCATGGAACAGGAGGAGAAGATGGAAAAACTAAGACATGTTCTAGATGTAATGGTAAGGGAACAATACTAACTCAACAAAGAACTGTTTTAGGAGTTATGCAATCACAAACTGTTTGTCCAGATTGTCATGGAAAAGGAAAGGTACCTGAAAAGAAATGCTCTCATTGTCATGGAGTTGGAACTGAAAAAGAAACTATTGAAAAGAAAATAACAGTCCCAGCAGGTATTGATGAGGGACAAAAATTAAGATATAGTGGTTTTGGTGAAGCTAGTGAAAATGGTGGACCTAGTGGAGACTTATATATAGTTATTAGAATTAAAAAGCATGACATTTTTGAAAGATATGGAATAGATTTACATTGTGAAGTACCTATATCTTATGCAACAGCTGTTATAGGAGGAGAAGTAGAAATTCCAACTTTAAACGGTAAAAAAATGATAAAAATTCCTGAAGGAACTGAAAGTGGAAAATTAATGAGAGTTCGTGGAGAAGGAATTAAATCTTTAAGAAGTGATCATACCGGAGATATTATGGTAAAACTTACTATAGAAACTCCAAAAAAATTAACTGAAAAACAAAAAGAGTTGTTAGAAAAATTTGAAGAAAGTTTGAATGAAAAAAATTATGAACAAAAATCAAATTTTATGAAAAAAGTTAAAAGATTTTTTAAAAGTGTAGTTGAATAAAAAAATAAAATCGGGTTGAATTTTGACTAACCCGATTTTTTTATTATTTTATAGAAAAGTATAAAATTAAATAATGGTGGAGATGAGAGCCAACTTTTGTTAGCAATATACACAGAAAAAAGAGAAAATTTATATAAATAAAGACAGGATTATTCCTGTCTTTATTATTTACATTTCATCTCTTAAACTTTGCAAATAAAAAATATATCCTTCTGTATTATCTTCATAACCTCTATTTCCTATTTCTTTGTATTTCTCTTTATTTTTATTGAATTTATCTAAATATTCATTAAAATCTTCTACATCTGCATCTGGAATAAAATTTTCAAGAAATACTGTTCTTTCTTCTCCAGTCTTACATTCGTTATATTCATTCATAAATATTATAACTGTATCTGGATCACTTATTCCTGTATAAGATAGTACGGCTTCAACTGTAGGTAAATTTTTAGGATTTATATTTTCTAATTGTGAATAATAGTCCATTCCATATTCTTTTAATGCTTGCTCTCTTTCTTCCACAGTCTCTGATGTACTTAATATTTCATTTAATGTGTCATTTCTTGCTGCATATTCTGTTAATTCCATTATTCCACTAGCATAAGCAACTTTTATTTCCTTAGGTGTGTTTTCTTTAAACTCTCCAAATCTTTCAACTTGTTCAGGGTGTCTATTAAAATAATCTGTATAATCAGTTTTTTCTTTTAGCCCTTTATCAAACAATTTTTTAGCATTTTCATATGCAAGACCAAAAGCTCCACCAATTAATTTTTCAATAGGTAAAAGTCCTTCTTCTTGCTCCATTATTGCATAATCTCTATATTTATCTGCCCATAAATCTTTAGTATATTCACTTGTTGTATTTATTCTAGTAGGTATATTTTTTTCAAACTTGATGTTGTCAATTCCTCTTGATATTGCATTTGGACTTAGCATATAAGTTGTTCCCCAAATAATTTTTTCAGTTGATGTCAAACTTGAAGATGCTAATCTTTTACCAGCACCGTATGTATTTCTAAAAAAACTCGATACTACATTTTCCCCACCCATAGTTATATCAAGACCTGTATTATCTATAAGACCAGTTTTTATAACATCAAGGACAGTATCTCCTATTTCTCCAGACATTAATGCTTCCATTTTTGCTTCTATCATTTCATCAGAGCTTGTACCAGTAGCTTTACCAGTAAGCCAACTAATACCATAAGCAGCTCCAGCAGTTCCTAGAGCTGAAGTACTTGAATTGTATAATCTTGATGCTGTCTTCCAATCTCTCAAACCTAAAAAACTTTTTTGATTCATTACTAAATTACTGTCATTCATAAATCTATATCTTGTGAAACCATCACTATCAATATAAGTTGTTAGTCTATCAAATGTTCTACTTAAAATATTCATATTATACATTCTAAACATACTATTAGCTTTTGCCCAAAATTGACCTATAACTCCATCAGCCATAACATTAACACTTTGACTATCGAATGCATTTAACTCTTTACCATTCAAATCTGATAATTGAGTAAATAAATTTCTTAATTCAGAAGTATTTTGTTTGTTTTTTACTACATCAATAAAATTAGTTATTCCATCAATTCCTTTTATATCAGCTTGTAATTTTGAAAATTTATCAACATTATCAATACCCATATCAAATAAAACCTGTCTCATTGCTGATGTTATTTCTTCAAACTTCATAGTAGGGAATTCTTTATACATTGCATTAGCTGTAAACCATTCAGCAAGAGCTATTCTTTGGACATCTGATGCCGTTTGACCTTTTGCTCCAATACTTCCTAATTTTTTTAATGTGTTTGATGTATTGTATCCACTCATATTAATATCAGTTTCTAAAGTTCTATCTATGTATGCTTCAAGTTGTAATCTCTCCATTGGGTCTGATATTTTACTCAATTCTATATCAGTTAAATTTTTAAATTTTTTTACTACATTTTTTGTAGCTCTAGCCATTTCTTTACTACTCTTAAGAATACTAACTCTTTGATTAAAACCTAAATCTATCATTCCCGAATTAATTCTTTCTTTATTTGTAAAAATTTCTTTCTTATAGTTAAAGTTTGCTAAAAATTTATACATTGCTATATTTCTAACATTGTATGCCGTTTGACCACTTAAACTTATATCAGAAAATTTTTTCGTTTCAATATCAGCTCCGATACTATTTAAATTTTCTATCTCTTTATTTAAAGCTTCTTTAAAAGTTTTATTATTTTGAAATTTTATATTTTTAGCTGTATTAGAAGCATCATTTTTATGTGCTTCAATAAAAGATGTGTTAGCTCCTAATTTTTCTTTTAAAGTATTTAATCCACTTCTTTCGTTGATAACACTTTTATACATTCTGTTTATTCCAACAAGTGGGTCAACTTCACTATCCATACTGTCTAATACTCCATCAAGCCAATTTATAGCTTTATCTTCATAGTCTTCAATAAAATTTTTAATATCTTCATCTATTTCATTCTCTTTAAGTTTTTTTAATTCAAAATATTTCTCTTTCTCATATAAAGGTGCATTATGTGTAGCAACTTCAGTCCAATTTTTTTCTTCAAAATCAACTATTTTTCCATTACCTTGACTTCTAATATCTTGAGTAGTTGCATTGATATCATTTCTAAATTTTTCAACTATTTTTTGTTCATCTAAAACATATAGTCCAGCCTTTTTGCCTACTCCAAATCTTTTGGCTTCAAGTTCTGTTAAATAAACTTTTTTATCTGCATTTTTTAAATATTCATTAACAAATACTTTTTTAGGTTCTATATCAGTAGCATCTATAACTTTTTTTACATTATACATTGCCTTATTTTTATCATAAACTATGTCAAAACTATATCCTTTTTTATCTAAGTTTTTTTCATATTTTAGATTTACATAGTCATTTGCTACGGCTCTATATTCGTTTGCAATATCTTTTAAATTTTTAGGAATATCTTTATTATCTCTTATCATAGATTTAAAAATTTTTCCATTGATATTATGTTCATCTATGACTAATTCATTTAAATCTCCTATCTTTTTAAAATATCCATTTCCACCATTTTTCATATGAACAATAGCAAGTCTTCCTGTATATTCAGCTTGAACTTGCTGTGTATTTAGTTGTATCTGCCTTTTAATAGGTTTTAATGTTTTAGAAATAGCTTTTACAGTATGTATATCATTATCATTATTTGACTTTGGTATGTTATCTTTAAAAATTTTCTCATCAAAATCTTTTGTATCTATTTTATTTTTAGCGTTATTAAATTTTTCTATTTCTATTTTATTTATTTTTTCTAATCTTTTTTCTGTAACATTAGTATAAAAATTATCTACATCTTGTGAAAAATTATAATTTCTTTGTAAGCCTACAGTTTCTCCTTTCTCCATTCTTTCAGCCATTTCTAGAACTGCTTTAGGATTTGTTGCACCTACTCCGTGTGTATCTACTTCTTTTTTTATTACTTCAAGAGGTGTTTTAGGATCTTCAATTTCAACTTTTGAATTTTTAGATATTTTTTTAACACCTTTACCTATCAATCCAGTTACTCCGTGAATAGCTCCAGTTATTGCAATATCTGTTGCATAACTTTTATAATCTTCATCAGTAAACTCTTTATAATTTTTACCCTCTATTTCTGTTTTTTCCCAAGTAGTATCAATAAAACCTTGTATTAAATTCCAAGCAAGACCTGACACAAATCCACTTGCATTATACCAGTTCATAGGATTAGTTGCTCCCTCTATGATATTTTGCATTAGGATTATACCTTTACCTGTCATTGTAGAATTATCGATAAATCTTTGTCTTTCTTCTCTATTGTTATTGATTGTATCAATAGCTTTTTTTCTTAGCTGTGAATTTTTCCAAGCATTATTTTTTGTTTCTTCCTTATACTGATTATAAATTTTATTTATATCATTATTATTTTGTTCAGCTATTTCTTCAAATTTTGGGTGAGCCATCATATTCATAAAGAAAGTTCCACCTTTTACAACTCCTGTTGCCATAGGATTTAATACATTTCTACCAATAGATGTATCTTTTATTGTAGAAGTTATAGGTGTGTTTATACTTTTTTCTATATTTTTATTTCTTTGTTCTTGAATTTTATTAGTTTCTTCTTCAGTTATTATTGAACCTAAACCTTTTTTATTGTTTATAATATTTTTTAATAAAGACATACTAACTCCTTAATTTTATTATATTTGTGAAATTCCACTTCTTTTTTTAAATCCAATATTAGCATTTTCATTATTATTTTTTATAACTTTAGTTTCTAATTTTATATTATTTGCATTTTGATAATCTTTATTTTTCAGACTTTGTAAGTTATTCATAGTTCTTAACATTGCTTTCCCTTCATCTGTACTCATTTCTTCTACATATTTTGGAATAGTTACTTTATTTAATTTTTTACCATCTTCAGCGCTTCTATATGCAATATATCTTTTAGCTAATTCAGTTTGTCTATTTGGATCTGTTGTAATAGCATTCATAGTTTCTTTATATAATTTTTTTTCTCCCCAATGTGTAAAGCCAACATCTAATTTATCTTCTATATTTACCTGAATTTCTCTTGCTTTTTTGTTAGACATTATTTTTTCGGCTCTATATAAATTAGGGTTCTCATCTCCATAATATAAAACAGTTGGACTATATCCATTAGATGTGCTTTGTGAATATTGTTTGATAAAGGCTTTTACTTTAGCAGGATTATCTCCTAATTTTTCAATAGCTTTTTGTTTTACTAGATTATTAGCTTCTTCATTAGTAAGTCCTTCAGCTAAGCCTTGTTTAACTGCATTCTTTACATCATTTATATCTTTTCTATTAAATACTGTTATAGTGTTAGTATTAGAAAAATCTGATAACCTCTCCCAATCATAATTAACACGACTTTCTTTTATATCATTAATATTAATATCTCTGCCCCATTTCTTTTTAAATGCTTTGTTTATATCTGTATACTTTTCAGGATTGTTTAATTTATCCATTTGAATTTTTATTTTTTGTTGATGTTTAAATTCTCTTTCAGCAATTTTTCTTTCCTTTTCCCTGTTTCTTTTAATCTCGTTAAATTGACTTCTGTATTGATTAATAATAGATTTAGTTTCATTTTCAAAAGAAGATATAAAGAAATTTTTTGTTTGCTCTGTATCTTCTTTTGTCGAAATCATATTAGTTAATTCAGTAGCTAATTTTTCTTTATATTCTTTATTTTCCATTGATAAAGCTAGTTTTTGTAATTCGACTTCTTTTTTATCTAATGTCATGCTAGGATTAGAAATAATATTATTTAAATGTTCTTGGTATATCCCGTTTATTAAAATTTTTGATTTTTTACCAATAGCTATTTCAAGTTCTTTATCACTCATTCCTGTAGGATTTTTTAAACTTGAATAGTTATCTGCTATTTTTTTTATATATTCGCTTATTCCATTAAAATCGGTTGGTACTAATTTTTTTTGACCTATTTCAATCAATTGTTCTATATTAGCATTAGTTTCATCTACAGTTTCCCTTAATTGTTCTACATTTCTATTTTTATAATAACCTAATACTATAGATTTATTTCTATTGTCTAACTCTTGTCTTAGAATATTTTTTTCATCAAGACTAAAATATTTATTATCTGCTAACATTTTAATTTTTTCAGTATGAAGATTATTTCTATCTTTTAGCATTTCATTATATTTCTCAGTATCCCTATATATATTAGGGTCATTCCATTTTTCAGAAAAATCAAGTTCCATTTTTTCTAGATTTAACTCAAACTCAGTCTTTTTATTTTTTAGTTTTACAGAATCCATTTCTTTTGCTATTTTTTCAAGTTCGTTAAAACCTTGTAAATAAGGATTGTTAATTAATCTCTGCGTACTAGTATCTATGCTTACACCAGTTATGTTTGCTCCTGTTCTTTCGTTTTGTATTATCTTTTCTAAAAACTCCATTAAAAACCTCCGTTAAGTTTTAAATTACTAAATAGAGTGTTCCCTTTATCATAACCACGACTAAATTTGTATGGTTTACCAAAATTCATTTTATTATTAAAAAACCTGTTACTTTCAGTAACTGCTGTTGGTGAAGTTCCACTTGCACCACTAGTAGCATAAGCACTTTTCATAGCTTCAATTATGTTCATAGTACCATTTATTACCATTTGGTCAGCTTGTTGTTTTGCTTGTATCTCTGTTTGATTTATATTAGAGATTGCGTTATTATAACTCCCTTGAAGTTGATAGATATCTTCCATTCCTTTTTTACTTATATTTATAATGTCAGTTTTTTGATTCTCAAGAATGTTTCTTAAATTTTCAGAAAATTCAGTATCTAATTTTTTAGAACTGTCTGACATATATGAGTTATTTTCTTTCTCTACACCTTTCATTTGATTTTTGAAATTTAAATTCATTTTTATATTTTGTCTTTGTTCGTACAAATTTTCTTTTGTAGAAGCATATTGTTTTAATGTCCCTCTGATATTAGTTTCCGTACTTTCAAAAACTTTATTTTTATTGTAATTAAATTGCATTTCTGCAATTTCTCTTTGTAGATTTGATATATATTTAGCTGTTTTTTTATTATTAATCCCATTTAATATTTGGCTCAATCCTTTTGAACCTTGCACAACTTCTGAATACATAAACGCCCTCCTAATCACTAGCAACTTTAAGTTTAGTATCTATCCCTAAAATTTCAAATATATTATTATCTTCATTTGTAGTAACTTCTATTTCATAGCCGTTTAATATTGGGAATTGTTTATCAAGTCTGAAACAATTAAACAAATCATTTTCTTGAGGTATTTTGGAAATGTCGCTTTTATTTATTCTTATACCTTTTATCGCTTGATTGCCCTCATTCAATACTTTAATAAATACTCTTTCAACATTAGATTGATAGTCGTTAGAATAATTGCCACCTTTTTCAGTTGTTATTGCTGGTGGATTTAATTTTAATAAAGCTTTCCTCATATTTCTGTTGCTCTCTCTTAAAAATGTATTATCAAAAATTAAATTTTTATTCATAGTGTTGAAATTATGAAATTCGTTTTCGGTTGTTACTGAAAATCTTCTGAATACATTAAATTCTAAGTTCTGATAAAAATATAAATTTGTTTGATTTGTTCGTATAGTATTACAAGCTACAAGCATTAATCTGTTGTCGTACTTTATTTTTCCAATATCATCAAAATTATTACTTATACTATATTTTTCAACATCTACAGTTACAAAATTTTCATAACCAATTTGATTTGGCACAGATTGAACACACTTTAAAATATTGTCTTTATTTAAAAAATAGAAGTTATCTTCAATTAAAACTCCTTTATCTTTACAAGGCATTTCACTAGCTACATAAACTGAATAATTAGTTGAAGAAAAAATGTTTCCTGCACTAATTACATAAACACCATTACTTGTTGTTACATATATTTTATTACCTACTTCTGAACTATATATCTCAGGAAACATATTATTTATAGGATTAGGCTTAAAGAAAAAAGCGCTATCTTGTTTTGTGTCGTTTCTAAAGTCAAAATAATCTCCTTTTTTTGAGAAATAAAAGATTCCATTATTTATAATAAAGTATCTATCTGAATACATTCCTACATCTTGAACAAAATTTTTAATATTAATTAATTTTCCATATGTAAGCTCACCATCTATATTAGAATCAAATTTTACAAAGTATTCTGACCCGTATTTTACATCTACTCCACCACTAACTAAATTTACTTTGGTATTCCCTATAATATATTGTTTTTCATTTTCATTCGGATAAAATCCATGTAATACACCAAATACCATTCCATCAGTTGCATTTGATAAAATATTATCTGTTATACTAGCTTTGTATTGTTTATATAACCGTTCTAATCTAATATTGGTATTAAATAAATATATCCCATTATTACTTCTTAGTTTTGGATTTGTATATGTTCCTAGTAATGAAATTCTTAAATTTTCTACACCTTCTAATTTATAACATTTATAAACATCTATTTTAACTTCTTCTTTATCTTTAACAGGAAGTTTGATTAAATCAAGAAAGTTAGATGTCCCTATACGACCATCAACGTCAAATTCTAAAACTATCACATTATCATACGAATTACCATAAATAAACAACTTATTATCAACCATTTTATATTTTTTATAAGAAGTAGTTATTGGCATTTTATATAAAATCTCCAAATCACTTTTTCTAATAGATAAAATATTTGAATCGTCAGTTAAAATATAAAAATCAAATTTTGTGTCAAATATATTTGAAATCTTTCCAACTATTTTATTGATAACTTTAGTTTCCCATTTCTTAGCTATTTTTAAATTTCCAATTTCATTTATAATAAAATTTTCAATTTTTTGAGCTGATTGCTTATAAATTTCAGATTCTCTTATTCCTGACAATCTTTCTCCAACTTCGCCATAATTAAATAAATTTATTCTACTTATCATATTTTACTCCCATGGATTATGACTAAATCCTTGTTGATATATAATGTTTTTCTTTTCTTCTTGATATTTTGCTTCTAACAATTGATATCTGTCGTTATAAGCGTTAAAAGCAAGACTTAATTCTCTAGCTAAACCATATACTAACAAATCAAATAATTTATTTGGCAATTCTTCAAAATCTAATTTTCTACAATAATGGATATATAATTCTTGAGCTGTCGAGTATATAAATTCTCCCTCTTCTCTATAATTTGCAAGACCTTTATTTGAGTTTTGACAATTTATAATATTTAAACAGTCTATAGGTATATTGTATCTATATTCATTCAATTCGTTTTGCCCTGTGCTAGTTAATTTTACGGTTATAGCATTAAATAAGAATGTTGTATCTGTCGCTATATTATTATAGAAATCATCCAGCAATATATTAGCTTTTTGATATCTTTCGCCACCATTATCATTATATGACCCATTATTTCCTAATTTTGAAAAAGCATTTGAAATAATATCTTCTTTCTTCATTTTCTCTCCATTCTACAGTTAATCATGTGTCTGTTTATATCTTTTATATCTTCTTTGATTTCTGTCATCGTTTCAGTTATGTGTTTTTCTAAAATTTCAATTCTTTTTTCTAAGTTCTCATTTTTTATGTTTTGTAATTCTTCGAATTTTAACATCACTTTTTTATCAACTTTACCGTCTATTTCTCTCATTAAATAAGTGTGCCATATTTTTAATGCTCCACCAAACACTATACCAATTACACCTAATATCTGTAAACCTAAAGTTATTTTCTCCACTAATGTCATTATTTACCGTCCTTTCTAAAAAATAACCAACCAAACATTCTTACACCTCTGTACATTAATTGTCTTTTCCATAAAGGAACTCCTAACTTTTTCATAAGCTCTAAAAATATTTTATCAGCTTGTTCTCTTGTAATTTCTTTATACTTGCAATAAATAGAATATAAATAGTCGTGAACTATTGCAGCATCTGTATAATCTCCAAATGGTGGAAATGCAAACCATAAGTATTTAGGTGTACTAGCTAAATCTGTTAAGAAACCACTAGGGACTTCTATTTTATATCCCAAAACCTCATAGACCACTTTGTTTACAACTTTAAAAACTTTATCTTTATAATGGTTAATATTTATTATTCCCATAAAATCACTCTCCTATTTAAATGCTACCTTGTCTGCTCCTTTAATTTGCCAATGTGGGCCATCTTTAAAAGATTGCCAACAATTCCCACCCCATTCAATGTTAAACTTTTCTAAAAGTCCTTTCTCTTTCGCAACATTATAAATATCTTGATAGTAGTGAAAATCTTTCCAACTTCCTTTGTAAACTATTTTTTCAACTTCTTTTTCTATTTCTTTTCCATTTTCTTTAACTTT
>QWCZ01000461.1_pt1 | contig 27044 bp, 22 predicted proteins | sample 1972651 | NCBI WGS metagenome assembly QWCZ01 (sample SAMN09866695, study PRJNA288562) | Human oral metagenome isolate pre1_saliva, whole genome shotgun sequencing... | isolation source: mouth | host: Homo sapiens | place: USA: California
TCGCCCATCTGCTTTGAAATCATCTTTGCATACTCCGTAGTCGCCTCTCCCTGAGGTGTAGGAGTAATACTGTCAAAATTTGCTATAGTATCCGCTATAGCCTCGCCTCCAAGTATTGCCAGCTTGTCAAAAAGCGATCCTCCCGTCTCATCATCTGCGATAGGAAGTTCATATTGCTTTAAGATATCTCCGGTATCAAGGCCTTCATCCATAAGCATTGTGGTAATACCGGTCTTTTTCTTACCGTCTATAATCGACCACTGTATCGGTGCCGCACCTCTGTACTCCGGCAAAAGTGATGCATGGATGTTGATGCAACCAAGCCTTGGAATATCAAGTATTTCCTTAGGTAAAATCTTTCCGTACGCCACCACTACAAAAAAATCGGCATTTTCAGACTTCAGCCTTTCAATCAACGCTTCATCTTTCATCTTTGAAGGGGTAATCACCGGAATATTTAACTCCTGCGCCAGCTCCTTTACAGGTGTCGGACTAAGTTCTCCTCTGTTTCTTTTCTTATCCTCTCTTGTAAGTACCAGGCTGACATCATGTCCCTCTTTTACCAGGCTTTTAAGAGGCTGTAGTGAAAAATCCGGAGTTCCCATAAAAACTATTTTCATTCTTCATCTTCCTCTTCTTCATACATTTTTTCAAGTTCCTCATTGTCTATCAGCTCACCCTCTACGAGGTCGACATACAGCTCTCCGTCAAGATGTGCACACTCATGGCAGATGGCTCTTGCAAGCAATCCCTCTCCCTCTATGGTGTACTCATTCATATCAAGATCAAATGCTTTTGCAACCACATGATTAGGTCTTTTTACTATACCGCTCTTTCCCGGAACACTGAGGCAACCCTCATATCCTACCTGCTCTCCGTCCTGCTCAAGAATAACAGGATTTATAAGAACATGTACATTTTCAGGTTCAGTCTCTATTACCACTATTCTCTTTAAAACACCTACCTGAGGAGCCGCAAGTCCCACACCGTTAGCCTCTCTCATTGTATCAATCATATCTTCCACCAAAACTCTTGTTCTGTCGTTTACTTCTTTTACTTCTTTACACTTCTTGTTTAAAACACTGTCTCCCATTACTCGTATTGCTCTTATTGCCATATCTATCTCCTTAATTAAAGTCATATACCGCTCCTACATTCCTGTAAGAGACAAGACTTTCTTCTATTTTTTTTTGTATATCTAAAAGTATATCATAATTAGCATTTTTTATGTATACCAGTTTTCTGTAATAGTCCTTTACCTTCACAACACTTGGATCTGTGGGGCCTATTATTACAGATTTTTTGAAAATATTGTCTGATTTTAATGTATTAACTATAGCGGTTGCACATTTATTCAGTTCTTCCTCTCTGATACTGCTAAACATCACTGTAAGCATATGACAGACCGGAGGGTAACCTCCAAGTTTCCTGTATGCAATCTCATTTTCAAAATATTTTTTATAGTCCTGTGCGGCCGCAGCCACTATAGCATAATTTTCAGGCTTATATGTCTGTATTACGGCTTCACCGCTCTTTGCTCTGCCCGCCCTGCCTGCAGCCTGTGTAAGCAGCTCAAAAGTCCTTTGTGCACTGTTATAATTACTCACATACAGTGATGTGTCCGCCGCCATTATGCCCACAAGCGTCACATTGTCAAAATCATGTCCTTTAACAATCATCTGTGTGCCTATCAAAATATCCGCATCGCCCCTTGCAAAGTCTCTTATCATATCATTTGCACTGTTCTTCTTTGAAACACTGTCGGTATCCATTCGTAAAACTTTGGCACTTGGAAATACTTCCCTTGTCATAGCTTCAAGCTTCTGTGTGCCTGTTCCGAAGTTTGCAATATACCTTGAGCCGCAACTTGGACAAACTTTCGGTAAATCAATACTGTAACCGCAGTAGTGACATACAAGTTTATTGTTGTTGTGCAAAGTCATAGTCACATCACAGTGCTTACATTTTATGGCTTCTCCACATGAACGGCAGGATACAAAGCTTGAATATCCCCTTCTGTTCATAAAAAGCATTACCTGCTCATGTTTTCTTAATCTGTCCTCTATCAAAGTTTTCAACTTGTTGCTGAAAATGCTCCTGTTGCCCATTTTAAGCTCATCTCTCATATCGACTATGCTTACCTTCGGCAGTGAAGTATTTCTTGCCCTTTCTTTCAGCTCCAAAAGTTTTATCTCCCCTGTAACGGCCCTGTTATAGGTCTCAGGAGTCGGGGTGGCGGATGCCAAAATCAGTGAAGCCCCAGCTATATTTGCAAGTTTGCCTGCCACATCTCTTACATTAAAAGTAGGCACATTCTCATTTTTATAGGCGGAATCATGTTCTTCATCTATCACTATAAGCCCCAATCTTTTTACAGGGGCAAATATTGCCGACCTCGGACCTATTATCACATCGGCATCGCCGTTTTTTATTCTGTCAAACTGATAAAACCTTTCATTTTTTGAAAGCTTTGAATTGATTATAGCCACTCTGTCTTTAAAATGCTCCGCCATTCTAAGCACGGTCTGATAAGTCAACGAAATCTCAGGTATAAGTACTATAGCCTGAAAGCCTTTACTTATCACATATTTTATCATATTTATAAATACAAGAGTCTTTCCGCTGCCTGTAATACCGTGCAGCAGGTAGGTATTTTTATTTTCTGCGTCAAAGTCTTTTTTGAAAATATCTACCGCAAGCTTTTGCTCCTCATTTAAAATATATTCATTTGTCGCCTGTATCTCATTAAAATCTTCCACTCCCAAGGACTTAAGTATGGGCAAAAGCGGATTTGATTTTCTCTGTTTAATTCCTACTGTGATATATCCCTCTTCCGCCATCCTCTTTATTGTGGCGGAATTTACTTTAAGCTCTTTATTTGCATAGCTTTGCGGCAGGCTTGATACTTTTTTAAGCTCTTTTAAAAGCCTTACCCACGCAACTTTTCGCTTCTTTGTAAGTTCTTCCAAGATATCCTCACAAATATCTTGGTTTAAAAAAATTTCATTGCTTGTCTTTTCTTCCACATTTGACTTTACAGGCATTACGGTAGAAATAGCTTTGTCAAAGGTCACACCGTATCTGTGCTTTATCCATATGGCCAGACGCAGCAGATTTTCATCTGTGCCAAGCTCTCCATTTTCTATATCCTTAATATATTTTAACTTGGATATATCTACATCACTTTCTTCTTTTATATCTATTATATAACCTTTTTTGGTCAATTTTCCAAATTCAATCAAAACAGGACAGCCCGGAGTAACCTTATCCCTCAAATTCATGGGGATAAGGTATGTAAACGGTCTGTCCACATTTGTATTTGCTACAACTATATCAGCGAATAAATTTTTCATAATTTTTTATTTTGTCTACTACATCAAAAAGTCTCATACTGTTGGAACCCTTTAAAAGGCATACATCGCCTTCCTGCAAATATTCAAGCAGATAACTTTCCAGTTCTTCATTATTATCAAAACTTTTGTTGAATGTATTTATACAACCTGTAATCTCTTTTGCCAAATCTCCCACGCTAAACACTGCATCAAGCTTAAGATTTTTTACTATGAACTCTCCAATTTCTTTATGAAGTTTGATTTCATCAACTCCCAGCTCTTTCATATCCGCCAAAACCGCCACTTTTCTTTTCGCATCAAAGTCCTTTAATATAGAAAGAGATGCCTTCATAGAATCGGGCGAAGCGTTGTATGTATCATCTATTACAGTAAGATTCTTAAGCTTTAAAAGTTCCTGTCTGTGTGCGAAACCTCTAAAAGATGCCAGATGTCTGCTTGCAGACTCAAGGTCCAGATTATAGTGATCTGCTGCAGCCAGTGCCGCAAGCGCATTTGATATCTGATGTTCTCCGAATACATTCAAAGACACCTTTACACTTTTTCCGCAGATATGTGCCACAAATTCAGGAAGTGCATTGTGAAATACAATATCGCTTGCATAATAATCACAATCCTTATTTCCCTTGGCACTGAAAAATTTATATATTATTCCCTCTTTTTTGGGAGGATCACAAAGCATATCATTGTCCGCATTTAAAAACATCACACTGCCGGCCTTCATCCCGTCCGTTATATGGAACTTTTCAGACCTTATATTCTCTCTTGTATGAAGGTTTTCAATATGTGCGGTGCCTATATTTGTGACTACGGCACAGTCACATTTGACTATCTTTGCGATACGCTCCATCTCACCGAACATACTCATTCCAAGTTCTATAACACCTATCTCTTCGTCATTTATTCTGCTGATTGTGACAGGTACGCCAAGCTGTGAGTTGAAATTGTTCGGAGTCTTAAATACCTTAAGATCTGAAAGTGCAAGTGCCACCATCTCTCTTGTGGTTGTTTTTCCGACGCTTCCTGTTATTCCTACAAGCGGCAAGGAGAGTTTGCTTCTAAGATATGTGCCAAGATCCTGCAGAGCCTTTGTAGTATTCTCTACAAGTACTATATTAAAGTCGGGTTTTAAGAAAATATCTTTTCTTGAACTTACAGCCACTCTGCATCCGGCAGTATATACAGCTTCCAAAAATTTATGCGCATCGTTTCTATCACCCACTACCGGCACAAAGAGACTGTTTTTATCCACCTCTCTTGAGTCGATTACAATATTTGAAAATACTGCATCTTCATTTCCTGAGATAAGTACTCCGCCTGTCGCAGCTATAAGCTCTCTTACACTAATTTCTTTCATTCATCTTCTCCAAGCATTCTTCTACAACTTCTCTGTCAAGGAAATGATGTCTCACTCCGTTTATCTCCTGATAGTCCTCATGTCCCTTGCCTATTATCGCGATAATATCACCGGGCTTGGAGTTTTCTATAGCGTAGAATACCGCTTCTTTTCTGTCCGGAATAGTGATATACTTTCCGCCTGTTGCAGATAATTTCTCAACAATGTCCGCGATAATGTCCTCCGTCTTTTCATATCTTGAGTTATCTGCGGTAACTACGGAAAAGTCCGCCATCTTTCCGCAGATTTCGCCCATTGAATATCTTCTGTCCTTAGACCTGTTTCCTCCTGAACCGAAGACTACTACAAGTCTCTTCGGCTTATACTGACGAAGTGTATTTATCAGACTTTCGGTACTTATTGCATTATGTGCGTAGTCAATAATTATCTTTATATCATGCGACGAATATGCCACTTCCATTCTGCCGTTCACCTTTATATCTTTTAAGGCAGTCTGTAATACCTGCGGCTCTACTTTACAGATAATTGCGGCACTAAGTGCGGATAATGCATTGTATACATTAAACTCTCCGGGAATTCCTACAAGTATATCGCCGACACTTTCTATACCGTATTTATCTTTTATCACATCAGAACAGCTTATACAAAAGCTTGTACCCAAAAAGTCCTTATCTGAAATATAATTGATATGATTTATAACAAAATCTCCGGTCTTTCCGAACTTATACTTCTCATCCGATGTTGACTGCTTTAACACATAGTCCGAATGTTCGTCATCGGCATTTACAATTGTCTTTTCACACTGCTTAAAGAAAAGCGATTTATACATAAGATACTCTTCAAAGTCCTTATGCTCGTCAGGTCCTATATGGTCAGGTGAAATATTTGTAAATATACCTATATGGAAGTTTATTCCCTCTATTCTCTTTAACATTACAGCCTGTGAAGATACCTCCATCACCACATATTCACAGCCTGCGTCCAGACATTCTTTGAATGTCTTTTGTAATTCATATGACTCAGGCGTTGTATTCAGTGTGCTTCTGTGCATATCACCTATAGTTATACCGTTTGTACCTATAAGCCCAACCTTGGCATTTTGCTCCAGGAGTTTTTTCAACATATGAGATGATGTGGTCTTACCCTTTGTTCCCGTGATACCTATTATCTTCATCTTTTTTGAAGGGTGATCAAAGTATGCGGCTGCGAGTCTTGCAAGTGCGGCTCTTGTATTATCCACCTTTATAACACAGATATCATCTCTTTTTATATCCTTTTCCACTACCACAGCCTTGGCACCCAGTTTTACAATCTCATCTATTGCATCATGCGTATCAAAATTTCTTCCCTTGATACATACAAATAAGCAATCCTTAACTACCTTTTTTGTGTTGAATACCAAATCTGAAAAATTATCATCAAGTTCTCCTGATATTATATCAATATCAAGACCTTCCGTATTTTCTATAAGTTTCATTTTTTCTCCCAAGTCCTTTAGAAAAGCCCTACTATATTTCCGTTTTCATCCACATCCACAGCCTCGGCCGCAGGTACCTTAGGAAGTCCCGGCATTGTCATAATGCTACCTGTAATTGCAACTATAAAACCTGCACCGGCATTCACATAGGCTTCTCTTACATTTATATCGAAGTTTTCAGGTCTTCCAAGCTTCTTTTGATCATCTGAAAGTGAATATTGATTCTTTGCCACACATACAGGCAGATTGCCGTATCCGAGTGCCTTTGCCATTTCAATCGCCTTCTTTGCGGCAGGAGAATATGTCACATTCTTTGCTCCGTATATCTTTGTTGCAATAGTGTAGAGCTTATCTTCAATGCTCATATCGTCAGGGTAGAGCGGTGTGAAGTGACTTTCTTTGTTTTCAAGTGTATAAAGAATCTTCTTTGCAAGTTCGACTCCGCCATTGCCGCCTTCTTCCCATACCTTTGATATTGCAAACTCACAGTCTCTGCTTTCACAAAACTCTTTTATAAAGTTAACTTCAGATTCGCCATCGGTTACAAAATGATTTAATGTAACAACTACAGGTACACCGAAAAGCTTAATATTTTCGATATGCTTTTCAAGGTTCACAATTCCCTTTTTAAGCGCTTCAAGATTTTCTTTTGAAAGCTCTTCCTTTGCAACTCCGCCGTTGTACTTTAAGGCCCTTACAGTAGCCACAAGCACTACACAATCAGGTGAAATACCGGCCTTTCTACACTTTATATCAAAGAATTTCTCAGCTCCGAGGTCCGCACCGAATCCCGCCTCTGTGAGTGCGATATCCGCCATACCCATAGCAATCTTGGTGGCTCTGACAGAGTTACATCCGTGTGCAATATTTGCAAAAGGTCCTCCGTGTACCAAAGCAAGTGAATGCTCAAGTGTCTGTACGATATTCGGCTTTATTGCGTCCTTTAAAAGCGCGGCCATAGCACCCACCGCCTTAATATCTCTTGCAAACACAGGCTCGCCCTTAAAATTATAAGCTACAATAATATTTGAAAGTCTCTCCTTCAAATCATTCATATCATCAGCCAAACAAAGTATTGCCATTATCTCTGAAGCCACCGATATTACAAAGTGATCTTCTCTTACCACTCCGTCAGCCTTACCGCCTATGCCTACCACTATATTTCTCAGCACTCTGTCATTCATATCAATACATCTTTTGTGGATAATCGCATTGGTATCTATTCCAAGTGCATTGCCCTGCTTAATATGATTGTCAAGCATTGCTGCCAAAAGATTGTTGGCGGATGTTATAGCATGAAAATCTCCTGTAAAATGAAGATTGAGCTCATCCATAGGTACTACCTGAGAGAGTCCGCCGCCTGCAGCACCTCCCTTTATACCGAAGCAAGGTCCGAGTGAAGGCTCTCTAAGTGCTATAACCGCTTTTTTGCCCATCTTTTTGAAAGCTTGACCAAGTCCTACAAGTGTAGTGGTCTTACCCTCTCCTGCAGGTGTAGGATTGATAGCTGTAACAAGTACAAGCTTACCGTTTTTGATTTCTTTGCGGGATTTTAAAAACTCCTCACCAAGTTTTGCCTTATACTTGCCGTACATTTCAAGGTCGTCAAAACCTATCCCGTACTCGCTTGCCACATCTGCAATATTTTTCATCTCAACGCTTCTTGCAATTTCGATATCACTACGCATACATCCTCCTTAGGACAAATCTATAATACATCCAAGAATTCGTCCATATTCATTAGTATTTCTCTTCTCTTTGTTCCTGCTTCATCACCTACCACACCTGCACTTGCAAGCTGATCCATAATTCTTGCAGCTCTGTTAAAGCCAATCTTAAAATTCCTTTGAAGATTGCCTATTGAAGCTCTGTCCTTTTCTATAATATATCTGCCTGCCGCCTCAAAAAGCTCATCTCTTTCAGATACCTCTCCTGACGTTCCGGCAGTCTTTTCACTCTCTTCTATATGCTTTATGGTATCTTCGTCATACCTTGCCTGCATACCTTGATTTTTTAAAAAGTCCACTACGGCGGACACTTCCTCATCCGATACAAAGGCGCCCTGCACTCTTATAGGGTTCGGAGATCCGTACGGAGCAAACAGCATATCACCCTTTCCGAGAAGCTTCTCGGCACCGTTACTGTCAAGAATAGTTCTTGAGTCCGTACCTGATGATACCGCGAAAGCAATTCTTGAAGGTATATTTGCCTTTATTATACCCGTTATGACATTGACACTCGGTCTTTGTGTAGCGATAACCAGATGTATGCCGCAGGCTCTTGCAAGCTGAGCAAGTCTTACTATAGCATCCTCAACCTCCGCATTTGCCACCATCATAAGGTCTGCCAACTCGTCAATAATTATAACAATCTTAGGCAACTTCTCAGGAAGCCCCTCGATATTTCCTCTTCTTCTCGCCTCATCTATTCTCTTATTGTAGGCGGTCAAATCTCTGACACCTGTAGCCGCAAACTTTTTATATCTCTCACCCATCTCTGCAACAGCCCAGTTCAGTGCCGATGCGGCCTTTTTCGGCTCCGTCACTACAGGAATAAGCAGATGCGGGATACCGTTATAGACTGAAAGTTCCACCACCTTCGGATCCACCATAATAAGCTTCACTTCATCAGGTGAATACTTATATATGATACTCATAATCAATGTGTTGATACATACCGACTTACCTGAACCTGTAGCACCTGCAATAAGTACATGAGGCATCTTTGCAATATCCGCAACAATAACCTTACCCGAAATATCCTTACCTACCGCAAAACCTATGCTCTCTCCACCGTTTCTGAATGCTCTGCTCTCGAAAAGATCGCGCAAAAATACCGTCTGCTTTTGCTTGTTGGGAACTTCTATACCGATGGCGGATTTTCCCGGAATAGGTGCTTCTATTCTTATATCACTGGCGGCAAGCGCAAGTTTGATATCGTTTGCAAGTGACAATACCTTGGATACTTTAACTCCCTGCTCCGGCTTAAGCTCATACAGTGTAACAGACGGTCCGATACTTATATCTCCCACAGTCACATTTACATCAAAGCTTGCCAAAGTCTCCTGTAATGTGATGGCGGTCTGTCTGTATTCACTGTCTGAGAGTACCTGATTGTTATTATTACTCTTCTTTAAAAGATATGTACCCGGATATGCGTAAGGTCTTATGGCGGCCTTTTTCTTTTCAATCTCAGACCTTATTTTACCCTGTGGCGTGGCCGCCCTTTGCTCTTCCATCTTCTTTTGAAGTGCGGATGTGTCTGAAACTATCACCTTACCTGCAGCTGTAACTAAAGTTCTCTCACCGTCACTGCTTACCAATGCATTGTTCTTTTCCGTATCCGAATTAACAGACTTTTCATTATCTGTATAATTATTGTATACGGTTTCGTTATGATTTTCGTTATAAGGCTTTTTATAACTGTCGTCTTTTTGATACGGTGCATCATAATTAGAAGTGTTTTGATGAGTATAACCCTCATCATCACCGTATTCTTTTCTGAATTCTATATCATTGTTTATGTTTGCCACACCTACAGGAGTATTGTCATTTATATAGCTGAAATCCTCATGTGCATCATCCTCGGTGATACTTATAGTGGAAACCGGCTGTGAATAGATATCTATCTCATCTTTTCTGGCAAGTATCTCATTGGCTCTTCTTAGAGTTTCCTCATCTATATCATTTTCAAACCTTGAATCGTCATTGCCTCTGTTTATATTACCGTAGAAGGTATCGGCCCTCTTATTCATTATTATAGAATCCTGTGAAGACTCCTCAGCTCTTTCATTTGAAAAGTTATAGTTTGTATCTATCACTCCGTCATCGGCATCTGTTTTCTCAAAGTCTACATTGTTCTTACTGTCAAAAAGTCCGCCTATAGCTTCATTCTTTTTTGCACCTGAATTTGAAGGAGGCAAATCCACTCTGTGCCTAACCTTTCTCTTTGAAAAGTCTATCGCACCGAGGTCTATATTCCCTCTGTTCGGTCTTTTGTTGTAATCAAGAAGTTCTTCTATATAACCGTCTTTTTTATTGTCAATATCAAGCTCTTCAAAGTTGTCCTCATCGTAATCTTCATAGTCGTCTTCATACTCGGCTTCTTTTCTTTGCTTCCTTTGCTCCATCACTCTTGCCACATCACTTTTTGCCTTTGATATGGTCATCTGTCCGCCTGTCTTTACCATGGACACGAATGACTTACCTGTAAGTATGACAACGGATACTATAAACATTGCCAAAAAGAATATAATTGCACCGATCTTACCAAGTACTAACGATATGATAAGGCCGAGACTTCCTCCTATAAAGCCTCCATACCAGCCTTCAGTATAAAATTTCAAAAATCCTACTGCCTTCAGGCTCGGAATACCTATTAGTGATATAAGGGTATCCACCGCCAAAACAGCCAATACCACTCCGATAAACTTTGTTTTTGCTACACTTGAACCTACATTTGACAGAAGGAATGCACCGCCTATAAAGACAAACATAGGCACCGCATATCCAAGTATGCCGAACAGTCCCATCTGTAATGATCTGAAAAACTTTCCCACTACTCCCATAAGTCCGAAATGGCTCAAAAAAAGCACCAAGGACACGACAAAAAGGGCAATCATCAGAATTTCGGAATTCAAAAATTCCAGTTGCTCATTGTTCTCCGTCTTTTTGCTCACTCTATTTGTACTACTACTCTTTTTTGTTTTTTTGGTTGTTTGTTTTCGACTTGCCACATCAATTCTCCACTTCCATAAAGTCTACCCTAGAGTATACCTAATATGGATATTATTTGCAATAAGCTTAAAATATTCAGACATATCATTTACTCTTCAATAATAATACCTATATCCATATTTACAAGCTTTCCTATATGCTTTTTACCTTCCTCACTTACAAGACCTTTTTTCAAAAAGCCTATACTTACTGTAAGGTCGGAATTTACACAAATATTTGACTCTCCCGTATCTCCGTTCATGCCTGAGTTGATATCCGCACTGACTACAAAAGCTTTTGAGTCGTTTAAAGCTTTTATAAGTGAATATACAGGTTCTCTCACCTCACCTCTAAAGCCTGTTCCGTATATGCAGTCTAGAACATAGTCATATGAATCAAACTTTCCTCGCAAAGTATCAAAATCCGTATTCTCATCCAATACGGTGTACTTAATATCTTTTTGAAGGCATCTGTTAAAATAATATTTTCCGTCTTCAGAGAATTTATCCTTTATAAGCAAAATCTCGACTTCAATTCCTTCAATATTCAATAAGTCGGCCACCACATATCCGTCACCTGCATTGTTACCGCTGCCTGCCACTATGAGAACCCTGTCTCCTATATTCCAATCACCTACATAAAATATAGCCTCTCCGGCTCTGTACATAAGTTCCTTACTGTCAACAAAGTTTTTTATGGTGTAGGCGTCCGCATCCCTCATCTCCTTTACAGAAAGCACTCTCTTATCCTTATCAAAGGAATCAAAAAACTTCTTTACAAGTGATTTGTAGTCGTTCTCCTTTATTTCCATGCCCTTTGCACCCATAAGCTCAAACTCAACTCCCATCTCTACAACTCTTGTATCCAGAGTCTCAAATCCGTTCTTCTCATAGAATGCAAGTCTTTTCTTTCTCTGTTTTATATTGTCACTGTCCTCTTCTATAGGTTCAATAGCAAGCGAAAGCTTAGGGTGCATCTTCTTATATTCACGTATTATCTTGCTTCCGTATCCGCTCTGTCTGAGACTGCCGTCTATGGCAAAATAAAAGATATATGAAAGCTTTTCTCCCACCAAGGTATGTATAAATCCAAGCCAGGTATCGTCATCGTAAATTGATAAGAATTCAACACCTCTGTCATTTCCTACCGATACCATAATATAAAAAGGTATTCGCTCATCAAAAGGAAAGGCATCCATATATAACTGTTTTATATCTTCCAAGTTCTTCGTATTTTCGTCTATCTTCTCAAATCTTATCATAATACTCCAATCTGTAATACCGCACAATAATATACCAAGCCGATATTTTATACCATATCAAAATGCCGATTCGGTCATCTTAAAAACTTATCTCTTATTTTTAATTTATTCTTTCGAAAGTTTTTCCGTTTTTTTTAGATACAAAGCATAATTTCATTTGACTTTTTTGATGAATAGGTATAAAATCGGTTTTTGTTAAAGGACATAGGAAAGTGTCTATTAAGGGAGGTATTAAAAATGTTAAAATTTAAATTATTCGCTGTTGCTGCTGTAGCTATGCTTGCTTTCACTGCTTGTGGTTCAAGCGCACCTAAGGCTGACGCTTCAAGTGCTGTTGAGTCTGCTGCTAAGGATGCTTCAAGTGCTGTTGAGTCTGCAGGTAAGGAAGTTTCAAGTGCTGCAGAGTCTGCTGCTAAGGACGCTTCAAGTGTTGCAGAGTCTGCTGCTAAGGATGCTTCAAGCGCTGTTGAGTCTGCTAAGGACAACGCTGCAAGCGAGGCTTCAAGCGAGTCAGGTGCTGAGACAACAGCTGTAGAGTCTACAACTGCTAAATAATTATACAAACACCTTTAGGTCAGCCTTGTGGCTGACCTTTTTTTATTTCATGGATTTTAATGTCGCTTTTGATACCGCTTCTATCACACCGGCCCTGAAACTGTAATCTTCCAATACCTTTACTCCCTCTATAGTAGTGCCTGCAGGTGAACAGACCATATCCTTTAAAACTGCAGGATGAATATTTGTTTCAAGAATTTGTGCAGCACTTCCAAGTACCGTCTTTGCAGCCATCTTTAATGCCACATCCCTCTTTAATCCGTGAAGCACACCCGCATCCGCCAACGCCTCTATAAACATAGCGACATATGCAGGTCCGCCTCCTGAAAGTCCCGTGACTACAGGGAAAAGTCTCTCCTCTACCCATTCAACCGTACCTATCTTAAAAAAAGCGTCCTCAAAAATCTTTTTTTCTTCATCTGTAGCGTTTGAATCACTGTCAAGTGCAAACACACCCTCACCTACAAGTGCGGGAGTATTCGGCATAATCCTAAGAATCCTCTGTTCACCTATATATGACCTTATAACTTCGCTTTCAAGTCCTGCGACTATAGATACCACAAGCTTACCGTCAAGGTACTTTGAAATTTTTTCAAAGAGTGCTTTTGCATGTATCGGCTTTACCGCTACAAGCACGGCATCACAGGATTTTACCAATTCCACCTCATCACTGTATACAAAAAAACCGTCTTCCTTTGCCTTTTCTCTTGATTTTAAGTATGTATCAAAAATACCTATATCCTTAGTATCCATTGCATTCTTGTTTACAAAGCCCTTTGCAATGGCTGAACCCATATTTCCGAAACCTATTACTCCTAATTTCATAAATACTCCTATTCTAAAGTCTTATCTTTAAACTTTGCCACTTCTTCCAAATATTTCTTACCAAGCTCGCTGATAGAGATATCCTTTCTTATAATATATCCTATAGTCATCTTTTCATCCGAATCAAGCTTTATCGCCTTATACTTTTCACCGTTTAGCTCCTCACAGATTATACCTGAGCAAAGAGTATACCCGTTAAGTCCCACCATAAGATTAAGTAATGTCGCTCTGTCATTCGCCTTTATCAGCCTATGGTACTCATAAGTGGAAAGCACCTCCTCCGCAAAGTAAAATGAGTTATATTCGCCCTGCTCAAACGACAGACAAGGATAGTCCATCAGCTCTTCCATCTTTATCTTATCGTGACTTGCCAAGGGATGATCTTCATACAGATATACATATATACTGCATTCCATCAAAGGCGTAAATAAAAGATTGGAATCCTTAAACAGCTTGGTCAAAATATTCTTATTAAAATCATTAAGATAAAGTATCCCAATCTCACTTTTAAAGGTCTTTACATCATTTATAACATCGTATGTCTTTGTCTCATTTACCGCAAACTCGTACTCGTCCATACCGAACTGCTTTACAAGATTTACAAAAGCGCTGACTGCAAAGGTATAATGCTGCATGGACACGCTGAACTTCTTTTTTAAGTTCTGATTTGAGATATACTTTGCTTCTATAAGATTAAACTGCTCCACCACCTGCCTTGCATATCCTACAAACTCGCTTCCTGCAGGCGTCAAAAATATACCTCTGTTGTTCCTTGAAAAAAGCTTTATACCTATCTCGGCCTCAAGTTCGGCAATCGCTGACGAGAGACTTGGCTGTGTGATAAAGAGATTACCAGCAGCCTTATTTATAGAACCGGCATTTGCAACCTCTATAGCGTATTTCAGTTGTGTTAATGTCATATCTTTACTTCTTTATTATCCAATGTGTTTTTTATAACTTCACTTACTTTTTTTGCAAGCACCTTATGTGAATCCTCCGTCAAATGCATAAAATCAATGTCATTCATCTCTAAATAAGGAGCGGCATCCAAAAATCCCACATTAAGTTCATCAGCCACAAGCTTGTACTCCTTGGCAAGCTCATATGATTTATCCGAACACTTACCCATATTTTTGCCCACATCAGAGAGCTCACATTCCTTTAAAATAGGCCCCGGTGCAATTATAAGTATATTAGGTTCACTTCTCCATACGTCGGCTGCCAATGCCTTCATAACAAGTCTTCTCATTCCAAGTGCAATATTTGCCCCTGTCAGTGAAAATCTTTCCTTACAGTCGTTTGTTCCAAGCATTATCACCAACATATCAAGAGGTGAATGACTCTGAAGACATGGCAAAATATAGCTAAGCCCTGAAAGTCCCTCATTGAAAGGGTCGTCAAGACATGTGGTTCTGCCGCAAAGCCCCTCTTCATAGACTCTGTAACTCTCTCCAAGCAGCTTTGCCGCTACCATAGGCCATCTTATTTCTTCATTAAACCTGCCTCCGCTCTTTGCATCATAACCCCATGTATTTGAATCTCCAAAAATAACAATTCTCTTTTTCATATATTTTCCTATCTCGTTTTTCTTTCTATTATATAAACAAATAAAGGGATTGGCAAATGCCAACCCCTCTTTAATATAAATTATTTTTTCTTCTTATTGGAATAGTATGTATCGTCCATTGGAAGCTTCGGTCTGAGCTTGCCGTCTCTCTTATAGTAAGCATTCTGTACAGCAGGAGCTGTAGGAATGGTAGCAATCTCTCCGATACCCTTAGATCCGTATGCAACTCCTAAGAGTTCCTTCTTCTCAACATAAATAGCCTGAATCTCAGGTATATCTGTAGCTCTCATAAGTCCAAGTGTTCCGTATTTTGATTTAACCATACAATCTTGAAGTTTAAAGTCCTCGGTAAGCGCATAACCGAGTGACATAAGCACTCCGCCCTCGATCTGACCCTGTATTGAAACAGGGTTTACGACCTTACCTGAATCATGTGCCGCAATAACCTTTGAAACCTTGCCGTCCTCATCAAGTACAACAAGATGTGTTGCATATGCGTATGCAACGTGAGACTTAGGGAAAGGTACATCCGCACCGAGCTTATCTGTAGGCTCGAAGTACTCGGCATAAAACTCTCTGCCGTTAAGCTTGTCAAGGTCACCGCCTACCTCATCAAGTGCCGCCTTAACCTCAACTGAAACTCTTCTGATAGCCTCACCGCTTATAAGTGTCTGTCTTGAACCTGAAGTAGTACCGGAATCAGGATCCACCTCGGAGTTGCTGCCCATGTTCTTAATCTTGGACTTAGGAAGTCCAAGTGACTCTGAAACCATCTGTACAAATACTGTTGCGCATCCCTGACCTATATCTGAAGCACCGCAGTATATCTCGACTTTACCGTCATTTATCTTTAATCTTGCACGACCGGTATCCGGAAGTCCGACACCTACACCTGCATTCTTCATGGCACAGGCAAGACCTACATTCGGGTAATACTTTTCATAGTAAGGCTTAACAGCCTCCAATGTCTCTTTAAGTGCTGTAGAGCAGTCCGCTATCTGACCGTTCGGAAGTACTTTCTCAGGCTCAATGGCATTTCTGTATCTGATTTCCCAAGGTGAAATACCCACCTTTTCGGCAAGCAAGTCGATAATTGACTCAAGTGCAAACTCACTCTGGCAAACACCGAATCCTCTGAATGCACCTGCAGGCGGATTGTTGGTATAGTAACCGTATCCTCTGATATCGTGGTTCTGATAGCAGTAAGGTCCTACCGCATGAGTACAAGCACGCTCAAGTACAGGACCGCAAAGTGACGCATAAGCACCTGTATCAAAATAGATATCGCAGTCAAGTCCTGTAAATATACCGTTTTCATCACAACCGAGTGTAAATGTACCGTGCATTGCATGGCGCTTCGGGTGGAAGGCAAGTGACTCATCTCTGCTAAACTTAGCCTTTACGGTTCTTTGTAGCTTATATGCACAAAGTGCAGCTATATGCTGAGTGGTAACATCCTCTTTTCCTCCGAATCCGCCGCCTACAAGCTTGTTCTCAACAACCACCTTTTCAGGATCCCAGCCGAACATGATTGCCACTTCTTTTCTTGTATCAAATACACTTTGGTCTGAACTGTATATCTTTACTCCGTCCTTATACGGGAATGCTATAGCACACTCAGGTTCAAGGAATGCATGCTCCGTAAAAGGTGTATCAAAAGTCTCTGTAATTACATACTTTGAATTCTTGATTGCAGTCTCTGTATCGCCTCTTCTTACATGCCTTGACTGGCACAGATTGCCGTTAGGATGAATACTCGGTGCATCCTTTGCCATAGCTTCAGTAATATTTCTTACAGGCTCAAGTACTTCATATTCCACCTTTACCAAAGCCTTAGCCTTCTTTAATATATCTTCACTCTCCGCTACAACAAGGCATATAGCATCACCCACGAATCTGGTAATCTCGCCCTTCGGAATCATTACATCCCAATCCTGCTGTAAATGTCCGACTTTATTGTTCGGTACGTCCTCAGCTGTATAAACCGCAACCACACCGTCCATTGCCAAAGCTTCTGAAAAGTCAATATCAAGTATTCTTGCTCTCGGGTACTTACTTCTGACAGCAGATACATGAAGCATATCATCCATCTCCACATCATCACAGTACTCACCGTATCCAAGTACTTTCTCTCTTACGTCAATTCTGAAAGCATTTGAACCTACACCGAACTTATCACCCTTTTCAAGCTCCTTATCAATCTGCTTTTCACCTCTTTTTATCTGTGCTACCAAATCGATAGCTTCGATAATCTTCTTATATCCGGTACATCTGCAGATATTACCCTTGATAGCCTCTTTGATATCAGCTTCCGTAGGGTTAGGATTCTTATCTACAAGAGCCTTGCCAGCCATTACCATTCCCGGAATACAAAAACCGCACTGTACCGCTCCCTTTGAGCCGAATGCATATACAAAAATTTCTTTTTCCTCGTCACTTAGTCCCTCTACCGTAACGATGTTCATACCCTGAGCTCTCTTGGTAGTCATAACACAGGCTCTGGTAGCCTTACCGTCAATAATAATAGTACAGGTACCGCACGCTCCCTGGCTACATCCGTCCTTTATAGATTTGAGCTTTAAGTCGTCACGTAAAAACCTTAACAGTGACACCTCTTTTTCAGTTTCAACCAATTTTCCGTTTACTGTAAAACTGTACATCAAAATTCCCTCCATGATGTATTTATATACCTAAATCTTTTTTAGATAAGATATACAATATAATTAGTAAATCTAATTGCATAAACAATATTTACTATTTCGAAATTTATTTATTGAAATTATCTATAAACGATAATGTTAACAATGTAACATTGGTAGTTCTATATTATTTCAAAAGTAAATTTCATAAATTCATTCACATTTTCAAACAATGTAATAACATTATTATAACACAACTATCTCAATAAATAAACTCATTTTTATTTAGGTTCTCAATAATTTATGCTCTATAAACACAACTTTCCTTTATTTTTGCTATATCTTAGCTGTATAAAGCCTAAATATTTTTTATATAATTTATACTTTCTTCCACGTCTTACTCGGCGGGATACCGAAATATTTTTTATACAGCCTGCTGAAGTAAAGCGGATCCCGGTAGCCTACATTTATGGAGGCTTCAGTAACCGACATTCCGTCAAGCAACATCTTGGCCGCCTTTCTTAAGCGAAGCCTTATAAGATAATCGATAGGTCTTATATTGTAGATTTTATTGAATGTATATGAAAAATGTGCCTTATTCATATCTGCGGCAAGAGCCAAATCCTCAAGTCTAAGACTCTTTTGATATGAGCTTTCCATCAATTCTATAGCATTTTCAATCTGCATTATTTCCCTATCAGGCATACAATAACAAAAAGAACTCAGTATCAGCTGCCCGGCTATCATCCTGCTTCTGATTTGATCGTCAAAACTTACACTGTTTGCACATTTTTTAAGCTTAAAAAGTAATTCAGACGTATTTTCCTTATTAAATTCACTTATTTCATATGCCGTATTCATTATATCACTGCATCCGTGCCAAGGATTTTCAGGATCGTAATAGATATTTAAATGCACAAAAGGCACATCCGAAACTACACTAAAGTCTATTTTCTGATTACTTGCACCGTGTACTATCGTATTTTCATCCGCCGTAAAACTTTCATCATTAAATTGTACCAAGGCCTCTCCGGATAAAGTATAGATAAATGCCGAGTGAACCGTATCATATGAGATATGCATCCCCACATCCTTACTCTGCAAAGATATTCCGGTAATAAAATATTTTCTTGTACTGTACTCCTTTTGACAGCTTATCAGGAAATCCTTTTCCATAATACCCCTTTCTATGGATTATATTTTTAATAATAGTCCATATCTTTATATTATACTATATTGAAATTTAATTAAATTCAACTATAATTTATATGTTGTTAGGTATATCTAACCAGTTTAAAAAGAAAGGATTCTTATGACAAGAAATAAGACCGATATAAAATTTAATATATTATTGATTATTCTTTTTATAACCTTGGTGTTTTCACTGCTGTCGGGTGTATCTCTAGGCGCTGTAAGAATAAGCCTGAAAGATACCTTCACCACCATACAGTCAAATCTATTCCATATAAATGCGGCAAGTTTGTCAAAATCAACTATAGCCATTGTATGGAATATAAGAATACCCAGAGTAATCATGGGGCTTATAGTAGGTATAGGGCTGGCACTCTGCGGAACTGTAATGCAGACCACCGTAAACAACCCGATTTCAGAACCGTATATCCTTGGTATCTCCGCAGGTGCTACATTCGGCGCAACGTTCTTTATAATACTGGGACTTAAGTCAATGACGGGAATAGGTGCATTCTTCGGCTCGGTTATATCCACAGCCATAGTTATGTTCATCGCATCCATAGGTAAAAAGATCACCACAACGAGCCTGATACTCTCAGGTGCTGTTGTAAACGCTTTATTCAGTGCATTTTCAAACTTTATCATCTCCATAGGCGCAAACTCCGACAGTATGATGACCATCAAGTTTTGGACTATGGGATCGCTGGCAAGTGCAACATGGGCAGATATTCTTCTTCCGCTTTTCGTGGTACTTATCTCACTTATCTTTTTTATGACACAGTACCGCACAATGAATACCATGCTTATGGGAGATGAGGTGGCAATAACACTTGGAATAAATCTTCAAAAGTACAGACTTGTCTATATGCTGTTTATATCAATGATTACAGGAGTGCTTGTAGCAAAATGTGGAATTATAGGTTTTGTGGGACTTATTACCCCACATATATCCCGTATTCTTATCGGTACCGACCACAAAAAAATCATTCCGCTCTCAGCCCTGCTTGGGGCTGATATACTTGCAAGATGTCTTATAGATAAGGCCGAGTTGCCTATAGGTATATTCACCTCACTGGTCGGCGGACCTTTCTTTATATATATTGTTATAAAAAATCAGAAAGGCGGTCAGAGATAATGGATTTAACTTGTAAAAATATATCCTATTCCATAAAGGACAAGCAGATATTAAAAAATGTGTCTCTGAATGTATCGGGAAACAAGTTTTTTACAATACTCGGCCCTAACGGCTGTGGAAAGACAACTCTTTTAAAGAGTATCTACAGAGTATTAAAGCCTTCCTTTGGAGAGATTTTATTAAACAATAAAAATATTGAAAACATCAGGCTGAAGGACTCCGCAAAAGAGATGGCTGTGGTGGCGCAGTTCAATGAAATAAATTTCGACTGCAATGTGGAGGATATCGTCATGCTTGGCAGAAGCCCGCATATAAATTTTTTACAGTCTGAAAAACAGAATGATTTTGATATTGTAAAAGACGCCCTAAGAGATGTGTGAATGCTTGACAAGGCAAACCGCTCCTACTCCTCTCTTTCCGGAGGTGAAAAACAAAGAGTGGCTTTAGCCAGAGCTATAGCACAAAAACCTTCATTACTTTTACTTGACGAACCTACAAACCATTTGGATATCAAATATAAGCTTGAAATACTTCATATAATAAAGGACCTTAATATAAATGTACTTGCGGTACTTCACGATATTCAATTGGCATGTAAGTTTTCAGACTATTTATTTCTTATGAAAGGGGGTGAAATAAAGTACGAGGGCATACCGAGACAAACTGTAACAGAAAGTTCAATGAAAGATGTATATGGAGTAAATTGTAAAATATCATGGTCTGATGACAACCAAGCCATGATTGAATATATTTAAAATGAAAGGAAAAAATAATGAAAAAGATTCTAAACTTAACTATAACAACTTGTATAGCACTTGCAATTGTAGGCTGCGGCGGCACAAACAATACAAAAGAAAGCGCCTCCACAGAGCAGACTTCTACAACTGTTGAAAGCACTGTGGCAGAGAGTACATCTAAAAGCGTCTCAGACACTAAAGAGACCACATATCCGGTCACAGTCACAACATACGATGCAGACGGCAAGGAGATATCACAGGTATTTGACAAGGCTCCGGAGCGAGTAATAACAAACAACTTATCTTCTACCGAAATGCTTATAGACCTTGGATTGCAGGATAAAATAGTCGGAATGTTAAATCCGGACAATGAAGTAAGCTCTGATTATGCCGCAGCTATTTCTTCCATACCTCATATCGGTGATAAGAAAAGCGTATCAAAGGAAGTTGTACTTTCAAACACTCCTGATATACTTATCGGAAGAAATATGATGTTCTCAGATAAATCTCTCGGCAGTGTGGATACCTGGAATCAAAACGGAGTACCTGTATACACTCAAAAAGCTTCCGTTTCAAATATGAAGCAAAGCCTTGAAAGCGTCATTGATGATGTGAAAAATATAGGTATCATCTTCAATATACAGGACAAAGCAAACACGTATGCGAACGAATTACAAAAAAGAATAGACACCGTAACAGCAGCAAACAAGGCTAATGCCGGCGAATTAAATAACGCTCTTATTATGTGTGCATACAACGATCAGACCTTCGGTGCATATAAGTCGGCATTGCAGGAGAGTATTCTTAATACACTCGGATATACAAATGTTGCAACAGGTACATCGGATCTCACTCTTGAAAACCTTGTTACCATGTCTCCTGAAGTTATAATCTATGTTACAAGTGACAGAAACAAGGATCTTGATACAAAGGCTGTCGATCTTATGAAAGCCAATGCGGTAATCTCTGAGGTTCCTGCAATCAAGAATGACAAGATTATGACTATATCATATGATGAGTTGATGGACTACGGTACTTCTTCAATCAATGCGTTGGAAGATATAAATTCATTCTTAAATAAATAGTATGTTCGATACAAAAATATCTTTGCCGGACAACTATAATGAAGAAAATAAATATCCTTTGATCCTTTTAAATGACGGCGAGATAAATTATCTGGGAGATTTAAAAGATACAGCCATACTTGTGGGGTTGATTCCCCAAAACAGATTGGATGCTTTTACACCTTGGAAAGCACCTAATCTAAGGCCCTCTATGCCTGATTTCACAGGAAAACTGAATGAGTACCACAATCAGGTGTTTGAGCATCTGCTCCCGGAGTTATTGTGTAAGTACAGTATTGATGAAAGTAAAATCGCCTACGGCGGCTACTCACTTGGAGGATTGGCTGCGGTATACAGTATGTATACCTCTACTGCTCCGAGTATTATATTTTCACTCTGCGGCTCGTTTTGGTACCCTCAATTTTTAGATTATTGCAAAAATCACGAGGTACTTAATAAAAAAGCATCTCTTTATTTGCAAAACGGCAAGGCTGAAGGCAGTAAGCACAACGATATACTTTCAAACGCGCCTATACTTTCCGCCCGACTCCATAAACTTCTAAGCGACAGATTGGATAAGGTCACATCTGTCTTTGATGAATACGGACACCACGAAAATATTGCAGGAAGATATGAAAATCTTATTGAGTGGCTGAAAGAAAATTTAAAATAATAAAAATGTAGCCTAAGAATCTCAAGTTCTTAGGCTACAGTACTATTTGTATATTCAACAGTATATCTCATAATCCAAGTTCTCTCCAAACCTCTTCATGTGAATATATCTTTAATTTTCCTTGTCTTTTATCATCTTCATACTCATCAAATATTTTTTTGTCGTACTCATCCTCTATATGCTCAATCATAATTTCTCTTATCAGTTCTGATAAACTCTTGTTGTTGGCTTTTGCATATTCTTCAAAAATACTTAATTCCTTATCAGGAACTCTTACACTTATTGTAGACATATCTCACCTCCCGATATATATATAGTTAAATTATACCACAGATATCCGCTTTTTCAACAACACAAAAACCTCCCGGCAAGTACCGGGAGGTAGTTATATATTATTATCCAAGCATATTTAATCTGTTAATAAGCTCATTTACATCAATACCGTGTACCATAGCAGCCTCTGCAAGTGACTCCATCTGTGATGAAGGGCATCCGAGGCAGTGCATACCGATATCCATAAGAACGCTTGCCGCTGCAGGATTCTCTGAAAGAACTTCACCTATAAGCATATCAGGATTGTACTTTCCCTCAGCAACTTCCTTCTCAACCTTTCCGAAGAAAAGCTCAATATCATCCTCAACTGTTCCGATACCTGCGATACCGAAGTTCTCAACCAAAACCTTAGCTACATTTGGTGAGAGGAATCCCGGAAGTGTAGGTCCGAGGTGAATATTCTTTACACCGAGGTAGAGTAGAGCAAGTAAAACTATAACTGCCTTCTGCTCATACCAAGCAATGTTGAACTCAAGCGGAAGATCGTTTATATCGTCAAGTCCGAAGATCTCCTTAAGCTTAAGTGCGATAACTGCAAGTGAGTAAGAGTCATTACACTGTCCTGCATCAAGAACTCTAGGGATACCGCCTATATCACCTAGGTTAAGCTTGTTGTACTTATACTTGGCACAACCTGCTGTAAGGATAACCGCATCCTTTGGAAGAGCCTTTGCAAACTCTGTATAGTAGTTTCTTGCCTTTGAACGTCCGTCACAACCTGCCATTACAATGAACTTTGAAATAGCACCTGACTTAACAGCGTCTACAACCTTATCTGCAAGTGCAAAAACCTGTGCATGAGCAAAACCGCCCACGATGCTTCCGCTCTCAATCTCTGTAGGAGGTGCACACTTCTTAGCCTGCTCGATGATCTCTGAGAAATCCTTCTCCTCACCGATATCGCCTGCGATATGCTTACATCCCGGATATCCTGCAGAACCTGTTGTATAAAGTCTGTCGATGTAGCTTGCCTTAGGAGGAACGATACAGTTTGTAGTCATAAGGATAGGTCCGTTGAAACTCTCAAACTCTTCTTTCTGCTTCCACCAAGCATTACCGTAGTTACCCTTAAGGTTTGAATACTTCTTAAGCTCAGGATAGTACTGACCTGCAAGCATCTCTGAGTGAGTATAAACATCTACTCCGGTTCCCTGTGTCTGCTTTAAGAGCATCTCAAGGTCTCTTAAGTCATGTCCTGAAACAAGGATACCAGGGTTCTTACCTACACCGATATCAACTGTTGTGATCTCAGGGTTACCGTAAGCTGTTGTATTAGCCTTATCAAGTAAAGCCATACCGTTTACACCGTACTTACCTGTCTCAAGTGTAAGAGCTACCAAGTCGTCTACACTTAAGCTGTCATCAAGTGTTGCAGCCAATGCTCTCTGTAAGAACGCATCAACCTCACCGTCATCCTGCAAAAGTGCGTTTGCATGCTTTGAGTATGCTGAAAGTCCCTTAAGTCCGTATGTGATAAGCTCTCTAAGGCTTCTTACATCCTCATCCTTTGTTGCAAGAACACCTACTGTAGATGCCTTGTCAAGGTACTCGCTCTCATCAAATGACTCCCAAAGAGCTGCCTCAGGAAGATTGTCCTTATTTGAAAGCTCGTTTAAAAGCTCCTTCTTAACTTCAAGTGTCTTTTTAATTCTTGCTATAATAGCATCATTGTCGAAGTTTGCATTTGTAATTGTGATGAAAAGGTTTAATGTAACAAGGTGATTTACTTCCTTGCTTACTTCCTTACCCTCTGCACGAAGTCTTGTTGTTATAGCTGATATACCCTTACTTACATAGATAAGTAAATCCTGCATCTTTGCAACTTCCGGCTTCTTACCGCATACACCTACCTGTGTACATCCTGTATTACCTGCTGTCTCCTGACACTGATAACAAAACATTTTGTTTTCCAATTTATACCTCCTCTTACTATGACTGTCATCCAGTCTATGAGCAATCTGATTAACAGATTTAATTTTTATTCTTCTGCATCACTGCATGGCATTATAATATCAGATTAAAAGTCTAAAAACTGTAACTTACATTACCGAGCGATGTTTTTTTTTAAAGACTTTTAAGTCCTTCAATATTTTTTACAATCAAATCTTTTCTGACCACCTTTATAAAGCCGTCATCCTGCATCTTCATAAGCTCTCTTGATAGTGAAGGTCTTGCAGCATTCAAAAAATCCGCAAACTCTTCTCTACTCATCTTAAGAGTAACTCTGTCTCTCTCATTCATATTTTGAAGTATGAATCTTGCAATCTTTTGCCTTAATGTTGAGCATGAAAGTACCTGTAATCTGTTATTAAGATAAAAGGTTCTTTCGGCAAAAATTGTAAGCATATTTGAGAGCATTCTGCTCTGTAATGCTGACGGATTTGCACCCGGCCTTGTAAGATACTCCTTCGGTATCTCCAAAATCTTACTTGGTGAACTTGCATAGGCATAGTTCACATATTCATTATGATTTAAGAAAAGGAACACCTCGCCGAAAAGCTCTCCCGGATTTGAGAACATTCCCATTATACTTCTCTTGCCGTTTACAGAGTCGTTGCCTATAGATACACTTCCTTCTACAAGCATTGTAATATATCTGGGTGTATCTCCCTGATTAAATATTGTCTCACCTTTTCTGAATCCGACAATATCAGCCTTCGCTTCCTTTAAACAAAGTTCTATCTCTTCTTCTGTCATTCCCCTAAAGAGTGGGGATTGTGTATAACTTCCTGACATAATTCTCCTTCAAGCGTCATACCCGCACGCAGTCTCTTTCTAGCTTCTTGCATAATTTCATCAATACTGTTCAGTTGCACCAAAACTTCCTTTTCCTCTGCGGTTGTCTCTATGATTTTGTCAATTCCGCCGTTTTTGATAACTATTCTTCTATCGGCCATCAACGCCAAAAGAGGATCGTGAGTAGCCATAAGCACAATCTTGTCCTGTGAAACCAAAAGATCCAGTGCTTTCTTTCTGTCTATTCCGGCATTTTCTATCTCATCTATCAAAACTATAGGTGAAGAGCTAAGCACTGCGGTATCTGCAATCATCAGCGCTCTGGATTGTCCTCCGCTTAAAGCCGTAACCGCAGTCTCAGGTGCAAAATTCTCACCTGCAAGCTTATTTGCCTCTTTCAATATCTTCTCAACTGTAGCCTCGATATCCTCAATCATTCTGCTTTCGGCGTGCATAGTTATAAATTCACGGGCTGTAAGATCCATAACAAAATTCATATTTTGTGAAAGTTGTGCAACCAATTTATTATTTGTCGAATATCGCCATTTGGGATCCGGTTTTCTACCATTTATATATATGGTACGACCGGTAGGGGTATCATTTTGTGCTGCCCATTCAATATCAGCCAACAATCTACTTTTTCCGGACCCTGTAGCTCCAACTATAGACACAATTTGTGAAGAAAATATGTCTAATTTTTGAAATTTTTCTTTTTCTCCACTTTTGTTATGACCGGGGAAAATAGTTAAACTTTCTATATTTTCCCTTTTATCACCAAGGAATTGTAACATTTGTTCGATGAATGTGTCAAGACGGTTTTTTATTTCTTTCTTATCTATTGCCTTATCTTCCAGCTCTTCTTGTGATATATTATCCAAAAACTCTGAAAATGTAAGACTAAGACTGCTGTCTATACAAAATCCCGTACTTTCAAAAAAATCACTCACAAACGGATACTTTTCAAGCAATTCTCCAAGCTTTAATTCACTCATTTTTGTCCTCCCACTGCATTTTCTTTGTGTTTCCAAGCTGATAGTCCTCGCCTATCCTTGTCTCACCCAAACAATAGGAACACATAGCCGAAGGCATTGCAAACCTAAGTTTCATTCCTTGTACCGATTTAATGTCTATATTATTGTCATATATTAAGGTGGAAAGTTCAAAAGCTCCCTGACCGCTCAGTCCGTTTACATTCATGACCATGGCCCTCGGATTTACCGCACAAACTCTACCGCTGAATACTTCCCTCTCCGCCTGGCTCACTATATCACCCTTTGTAATAACCACTATATCTGCAGACTTAAGCATAGGACCTATCTTTTTAGGTGTATTGACACCTGAAAGATTGTCTTTCACACATACTCCCTTTATATCGGTAATATACGGTGAACAACGGTTACAAAGTCCTGCCGATTCGGTTATAAGTAAG
>QWCZ01000726.1_pt1 | contig 26899 bp, 23 predicted proteins | sample 1972651 | NCBI WGS metagenome assembly QWCZ01 (sample SAMN09866695, study PRJNA288562) | Human oral metagenome isolate pre1_saliva, whole genome shotgun sequencing... | isolation source: mouth | host: Homo sapiens | place: USA: California
ACTGCAACCACTCGCGCAGGACATCCTCGACGGGACGGCCCGGGTACAGCCACTCCAGGTCCTCATCCGACGCCTTGACGACGTCAGCGAGGGCCACGATCGCCTCAACATGCGGGCGGGCCTCATCCGGCGTGCCCAGCAGAGCGGGACGGATGTTCGGATCGTAGGAGACAGTGCCACGGATAGCCTGGCGTTTAACGGCGGCCAGGACCTTGTCGGCACCGGGTTCGACGACGACCACGTAGGAGCCGGTATGCACGTGTCCAACGCTGTCGGGATCCTCGACGGCGGGCACGTCCCACGAGAGATCAAACTCGTAGGTGGCGTGGCCCTTCTCGTCGACTGCCGCATGGGCAACCGTGGTGAATTCGGCTCCGTCAGAGCCGGGAGTGAGGGTCACGCCCGCGGCCTCGGCATGCTCGCGGACCTTGTCGCCGCGTGCATCGCGCGCGAACCAAGTCGCCAGTTCGGATTCGTGACCCAGCCGAGTCAGACCGGCTGCGACGTTGAGCATCGATCCCCCGACGACCTCGACGGGTTCACTGTTTGGGCGGGTGATCTCATCGATGAGAGCTTCCCCGATGTTCACGATTCTAGTCATTCGTCAACCCCAGCTTCTCTTCCATTTCTTCGAGTGGGATGCCCTTGGTTTCGGGCATAACCTTCAGGACCCAGAATAGCTGACCGACCATCGCGAGGAAGAAGATTCCAAAAGCGTAGCCACCACCGAGCTTATCGGTGAGCACAGGGAAGACATAGGTGGTAATGAAGGCGAACACCCAGTGCGTGAGCGAACCCAGCGACTGGCCGCGCGCACGTACGCGGTTGGGGAAGATTTCCGAGATAAATACCCAGATGACCGAACCCTGACCGAAGGCGTGGGAGGCGATGAAGCCGAGGAGACCCAGGAGGATGAGCCACACGGGAGCAGCGCTGCCCTCCTCGAACCAGCCGCCCTCGTAGGCGAACATCATGCCGGCGAGGAAGCCCAGGGAGACCAGGTAGCCGATCGAGCCGACGATCATGAGTTGGCGGCGACCGATCTTGTCGATGACGGTCAGGGCAGCCATGGTCGCGATGAGGTTCATGAGGCCGACGATGACGGAGCCGATGTAGGGGAAGGCATCGCCCAGGACGGCGGCACCGCCTGCGAGCTTCATGACCTTCGGCGCGTAGTAGAGGATCGCGTTGATACCGGAGAGCTGGTTGAACATCGCGATGCAGAAGGCCATGAGGATGGCCTTGCAGTAGCGGCGCGTGAAGAAGGCGATCTTGCCGCCCGCGGCGTCTTCGGCGATCTGCGCCTTGATCTCGTCGATCTGTTCGTGGCTCTCTGCCTGCGTGGCGGTGAGGCGCTCGGAGATTGTGACGGCGCGTTCCTCCTGGCCATGAGCCAGGAGCCAGCGCGGAGTCTCGGGCACGGTGGCAAGGAAGACAAGGAAGAAGACGGCGGGGACGGCCATGACGCCGAGCATCCAGCGCCACGCGGTTTCCTCGTGGGCGATCTCGCGGATCACCGCGTTGGAGGCGTAGGCCAGGAGGATACCGAAGACGATGTTGAACTGGACCAGGCCGACCAGGCGACCACGCACGCGAGCGGGCGCAATCTCAGCGGTGTAGATAGGCGCGACCACGGAAGACAGGCCCACGCCAACGCCGCCGAGGAAACGGAACACCATGAAGAAGGTGATCGGGAAGGAGGACGAGGCCGACACAGTTCCATCCGCACCTGTGACCAGTGTGGGCAGAGGGGCCAGCGCGGTCGCCAGAGCACCAACGCCGAAGAGGACACCTATCCAGAACAGGATTGGCTTACGACCGAAGCGGTCGGCGAGGTTACCGGCGACGATGGCACCGCAGATCGTACCGATGGTTGCGATGGCGACGATCATGCCCTCACCCAAGGAGGACAGAGCGTACAGCTCGGTAAGTTTTTCTTCCGCACCGGAAATGACCGCCGTGTCAAAGCCGAAGAGCAGGCCGCCGAGAGAGGCAACGATGGCGCTTCGAATGACCAGAGGCGGAATGGATGTGTTTTGTGCTGACGACTTCGTAGTCATGCTGGCTCCGCACTGTGGAGATGGGGCGCGCGTGGCGCCGAGGACGCTCGCGGTCCTCCGCTGCGAGCCTAAAAAATTTATTGGTCAGACAATTAGGACTAAGGGAGTGATTCCTGCGAAAGCGCTCACAGAAACTTACTCCTCACAAGAAGCTTGCAAATATGAAACACAACACAGATCGTCCCGATTAGGCACTGTTCCAGAATATGGGACGATTATCACACTTCGATCGCATACAGCCGAGTCTGCCCGACCGTGCGGAAGCCCAGAGAGTCATAGACCGCCAGGGCACCCGTGTGGTTGGCAGAACCGACGCCGGTGCCCGAGCGATCCATGCCATCGCGCTTCTGTGCCCACATCGAGGCCAGGATCAGCGCGTCTGCAACGCGAGTCTCGCGCCACGCCGACAACACGCCCAGCTGGTCGATATAGCCCTCACGCCACCCCAGCGCCCCCCAGTCCTGCTCGTAGCGCGAGGCCAGCAGGAAGCCCGCGACGCGCGGACGATCACCCGTGCGATCCACAGCAACGAAAGACCATTCGGGTGCAAAAGCGGTGCGTCCCTGCATCCACTGCTCCTGCGTGAGCGGGGGGCGACCCCACTCCGACTCGTTCAAACGGTTCGCAGCGCGCAACGCCGGTTCTTCCCACTGAGGATCCCAGGCCTCGATACTCATGTACGACCCGAGATCCGGCATCGGGGCCAGGTCCTCCAGCGTCGCGCGCAACTCGTAGTAGGTACGCGCCCAGCGGAAACCATGCACCTTCAGCTGCGCCTCAAGATCATCCTGCCCCGCCTCGACGTGGCAGGTAATCTGCGCAGGACCGTCGCCCTCAACACCGGCGAGCATCTGGCGCGCCGTCCCCTCCTGCCAATCGACAATCGCATTACCGAGGCCGATACGCCGAAAGTCTGGATCCACTCCCCCGACGCACACACACTCCACGCGCCCAGGGAACCGCAAGACCACCTGCGCGAAGGCAACGAGGCGACCCGCGGCGATACCCCTGCGCGCAACCCCGACCAGGCCTCGCCAATGAGAGGCCGACGAGAGCATCTCCTTTACCTCGTCCGGGCTGGTGCGGTACGGCGGATTATCGCGTGCCTCCATGCGCGCAAAAAGCGCCGACAAGCCGACATGATGAGAAGCCGTCAGCGGCTCCCACTCGATGCCGTGATGCTCGCCCGGGAAGGGAACGAACTCAGGGGCACCGGCTCTCTGCGCGAGAGGAATGCTCATGCTCGGCTCCTAGCGGACTACTGATCGATCGTATAGTAAACCTCGGCGGCTTCGTCAACGAAACCAAGATGCTCATAAATACTATGCGCCCGATCCGGACTTGACATATCCACATCGAGCCCAATACGTGACGCACCCGATGCTGATGCGGCTGCGACAGCGTTACCCACGAGGGCACTAGCCACCGAACGACCGCGGTGTGCCTCGGCGACGCCGAGCAGATAGATATAGGCCTCCGACCGACCGGTAGCAACCCAGCGCTGCGCCGGACGACCCGTCATCGCATAGCCGACGACCTCGCCCTCGCTGTCCACAGCCACGAACGACCAGCGCGGATCGAAGTGATTCATCGCATCATCCCACCACAGGGCGCGCAGCGGAGAACGGAACGCCTGTTGGAAAGCCTCCATGTGGATCGCACGGATCTGCTCCTGCGGAACCTGGCTCCACGGTACGATGCGGTAGCCGTGGCGCGCCTGCGGGGCTACTTCGCCGCCCGCCAGGTCGCGATACATGACACGGTAGATGCGCTTGGCAAAGAAGCCTGCCGCAATGTAGAGGCGGCGGCGATCCGTCATGTGCGCGTCCACCAGGTTCGAGATTGACACAGGGACGTCCGATTCGGCACCGAAAGTCTCGACCAGCATCTGGCGGGCGCGACTGTCCTGCCAGTACAGAAGGGCTCGACCCACGCCACGGCCTCGCCAATGCGGATGGATATAGGCACTCACGATGGCAGTTGCAGCTTCGTGGATCCCGCGCAGCACACGCACCGATGCGACCGCGCAAATATTCCGATTCGCATCAAGGCCGACAATCGTATCCACCCAATCGCGGCCGTTCCCCCCCTCCATCATGTCAGCGATGTCTTCCACGGAGGTGCGTCGAATAGCGTTATCGTCGTCTTCGATCAGGGAGATGAGTGCGTACACGGCGGGCGCGTCGCGGCCAATCATGGGCCGCCAGCGCAACCCGAGGTGATTGCCCGGGTACGGGACGGACACGGGCGGCGTGAGTCGCTGCGCAAGTCCTGTCATGCGTAACATCCTAGCGGGTAATCGGGCCTTAAGTCACACTGACCTCGGATTTTTGTGTGCCCACGCTGAACGCTTTTTCAGGAAGCGGACGGCTTACGCCCGAAATTACGCGTCAATCCGCATGCGATCAAGGCCAGCCGATTCATTGACAATGAATTCTCTGCGCGGACCCACGGTCGAACCCATGAGCAGCTCAAACACGTCCTCTGCCTGGCGCAGGGCTTCCTCGTCGGCCAGGGTGATTCGACGCAGCGACCGGTGGGCACGATCCATCGTGGTCTCTGCCAGCTGGTCGGCGTCCATTTCACCCAGGCCCTTGTAGCGCTGGATCGGCTCCTTCCACGTACGGCCCGAGCGGCGCAGCGCGGCGAGCTTGCGGTGCAGCTCATCCTCGGAGTAGGTGTAGATGAATTCGCGCTTCCTGCGCCCCTTGCCCGCGACCTCAATGCGGTGCAGGGGTGGGACGGCAGCGTAGATGCGCCCGGCCTCGACCATGGGGCGCATGTAGCGGAAGAACAGGGTCAGCAGCAGGGTGCGGATGTGCGCGCCGTCGACGTCGGCATCGGTCATGAGGATGACTTTGCCGTATCTTGCCTGCGGCAGGTCGAAGGTACGCCCCGAACCCGCACCGATCACCTGGATGATATTGGCGCACTCGGCGTTAGCCAGCATGTCCGCGGTCGAGGCCTTCTGCACGTTGAGGATCTTGCCTCGAATCGGGAAGAGGGCCTGGTACTGGGAGTTGCGCGCGGCCTTGGCCGTGCCCAGGGCGGAGTCACCCTCGACGATGAACAGCTCTGTCTCGGCCACGTCCTCGAGGCGACAGTCCGCGAGCTTGGCGGGCAGCGAGGAGGTTTCCAGCGCGTTCTTCTTGCGCGAGATCTCCTTGTGGATGCGCGCGGACACGCGGGCCTTCATCTCGCCGACGACCTTCTCCATGAGGAGGGACGTCTGCTGCTTGTCGTCGCGCTTGGAAGAGGCGAACTTGTCCTTCAGCCAGTCGGTGACGACGCGGTTGACGACGGCTCGGATCTGCGGGGTGCCCAGCGTTTCCTTCGTCTGGCCCTCGAACTGAGGCTCGGGGAAGCGCACGGTGATGACGGCGGTCATACCAGCCTGCACGTCGTCCTTTTCGGGGCGCCCGTCCTTTGCGCTGACCTTGAGCTTGCGCGCGTTCTTGTCGATGGCGGCGCGCAGGGTTTTCAGGACCGCCTGCTCGAAGCCGGCCACGTGGGTGCCGCCCTTGGGGGTGGCAATGATGTTGACGAAGGACCGGACAGCCGTGTCGTATCCGATGCCCCAGCGCAGCGCGATGTCGACCTCGCAGGTGCGTTCGACCTGGGTGGCGCGCAGGTGGCCGGTCTTAGAGTCGAGGGCCTGCACGGTCTCGTTGTAGGTGCCCTCACCCGTGATGTGCCACGTGTCGGTGACGGGGCCGTCGGAGGCCAGCCAGTTCGCGAAGTCGACGACGCCGCCATCGAAGCGGAAGCTCTCACGCACTTCCTCGTCGCCGCGCTCGTCGTAGCAGTTGATGGTCAGGCCGGGCACGAGGAACGCGGTCTGGCGGGCGCGCGCCAGCAGGTCCTCCCAGGAGAAGGCTGCCGTGGCCGGGAAAATCTGGAAGTCCGCCCAGAATCGCACGCGAGTGCCAGTCTGCGACTTCTTCACCTTACCGACAGTCTTGAGGATCGAGCCGTCCGTGAAGGGCGCGAAGGGCGAGTTGGGGGTGCGCTGCTTCGAGTCGTCGAATTCGCCGGGTTCGCCGCGGCGGAAGCACATCTCGTGGATCTTGCCGCCGCGGTCCACCTGTACGTCGAGGCGGGCGGACAGGGCGTTGACGACGGAGGCACCGACGCCGTGGAGGCCGCCGGAGGCCGCGTAGGAGCCGCCGCCGAACTTACCGCCAGCGTGGAGCTTGGTGTAGACGACCTCGACGCCGGTCAGGCCTTGACCGGGCACGATGTCGACGGGGATGCCTCGGCCGTTGTCGGCGACGGAGGCGGAGTGGTCGGGGTGGAGGCGCACATCGATGGTGTCGCAGTATCCTTCCAGAGCCTCATCGACGGCGTTGTCGATGATCTCCCAGAGGCAGTGCATGAGGCCTCGGTGGTCGGTGGAGCCGATGTACATGCCGGGGCGCTTGCGCACCGCCTCGAGGCCTTCGAGGACGGAGAGGTGCCGTGCGTTGTAGTCGGATGAGTCGGTAGGAGTCACGAGGTGAATCATAGGTGGCTACGTGCTCATTTGCGGTCCGCTGGGCGTGTGGCGTGGGTTCTGGGAGGCTTTCCACGCTTGACGAGGCCTGGGCTATTTTGCGCTGATGGGCGCGGTTTGGCGGCTCGTTGTACACGACATTCTCATGGGCATTTTTCTGCGTTGTCGTGGCCCGTGAGGCGTTGCGTCGCGGTGTCGACGGTGGTCAGAGATTGCGCCCCCGGTGAACAGGGGTGCGCGGAGGTGGCTCAATGGTGTGTGATGGAAGCATGAAGGCACAGATTCTTGAACGCCCCGTACTGGACGAGCCGCAGCTGAGCGCGGCGAATCGTTGCGACGCCTGCGGCGCTCGCGCCTGGGTTCGTGCGACCATGCCGTCAGGCGGCCAGCTCTACTTCTGCGGCCACCACGCGAACGAGCACCTGCCCTCCCTGGTGGGCGCTGGCGCACAGATCCTGGACGAGCGCCATTTCATGAACGACTGATGTCACTGCTCCCGCAGCGGCGGGACGCACAGCTTCGAGGCGCGGGCAGGGACAAAGGGTCCCTGCCCGCGTACTCGTATCCGCACAGCGAGGCATGCAGCGTTGCACTAGTTAGAAGGGCATCGAACTGGTTAGCGAGGTATTGTCGTGCAATGCTGGGCTATCCAGTGTATTGCCTCTCTGTAACAAGCCGACCAGCCCCTGCCACGTCGCTGTCGGTGCGGTCGACACAGCGGATCCTAGACCTGGGCGCGCCACCTGGAGCTTGGGACCGCTCTTCCGCACGTAAACCCGCTCATCTGAGCGTCGGCGAGGCTGCCCACGTGCAGGACAGAGGGTTAGCGTGCAGAACAGCGGGTTAGCGTGCGGGGGCGACAAGGTCAATAAGCCGTGCAGCGACCGTGACGAAGCCCGCGTGGCCAGGCAAATCAGCGCACACGCTTGTGACGGTGCAAGTTCTGGATAGGAAAACACGCTCGTGGATAGGAAACGCAGTTACGGATAGTTTAGTAACCTATCCGGAACGTCATAACCTATCCGGGAACTCGTAACCTATCCAGCTCCTATACCGGCACTCAGCCACGATGTTGCCACGCTCACCTCACCGACCCACACCACAACTCGTGGGATCGACACCAACAACACGACGAGTCCTATAACCCTGACAGTGAACCCCACTACTACATTTCCTAAGTCTGAGGAGGACTGCCGATGAAGATATTGACCATCACCGCTCGACGCTGGGAAGGCGCATACGAGGGAGGCTGGGAACTCTACGACAGGGACCACATACTGACGCAGGTCACTCGCCTGAAGGACGCACGTCAGCAGATCATCGACTATTTGGATACGGTCGATCCAAAGATTTCCCACGATGGCTGGGACATCAGAATTGCGTCAACACTGTAGTCGTCGCAGTTCAGGAGATCACAACACATCTCACCAGACCAGGTCGCTAGATTCTCTACTTTCAACATCTAGCGGGTGTTTCCCCTCCGTCGCTTGTCGAACCCCTACAAAGACGGACGTTCCCGTAGGACTGCCCACTCACCAGTGCTCTCCCCATCCTCAAAGCGCGCCGCGTCTTCTTCCAGGTCGGCGTCGGTAACGACGAAGCCACCCGTAAGATGATAGACACTGGCCGCACGGGCCTCTTGGGCAGTCATGCTTCGTTCGCCAATCACGGTCGGAGCACCTTTCTCGTCGTAGATATCGGCGTCCGTGAGCCACGGTTCGCTGACATAATCACATCGGTTCCTCAGCTCGCCAAAAGCAGCCCGGTCAATGCCGTTGTCGCAGCTCTCGGCTTGGTCATGCCCACTTGCGTTGCATCGCTCCACCATGCGTTAAGGCTATCAGCGACGTTTGACAGCACACTCCCCTAGTCCGCCAGGCGTTGGGAGACCACCGTCATGTATCGTCATCCAGCGGAAGAACGCTCTATGAGGGGGCACTACGTTTCCGGATAGCTTTTCCTGTCCACCGATGTCCTCCTGCTCTCAGCCAACGAGGGACGCATCTCCATCGCCGACCCGGACCTGACCCAGGTGAGCCAGAAGCAGTGGACGCGCAAGCGCCTGGAGCTGCTGGGCTTTATCTTCCAGGACCACCAGCTCCTGCCTGACACGCGTATCGGAGATCAGCTCGAGCTGGTCGCCAAGCTCAAGGGCAAGAGGGACAAGGCCGCGCGTCAGGCCGAGGTCCATTCCCTCATGCAGGACCTGGGTATTGAGACCTCCTACGCCAAGTATCCGCGCCAGATGTCGGGCGGCCAGAAGCAGCGCGCGGCAATCGCTCGCGCCTTCATCGGCAACCCGCAGCTGATCCTCGCCGACGAGCCGACCGCGAGCCTGGACCCGGATCGCGGCCAGGAGATCGCGCAGCTGATCTGCAAGGAAGTGAAATCAAAGAACAAGAGCGCCATCATGGTGACGCATGACCGCTCGATCCTGCCCTACGTGGACACGATCTACGAGCTCACGCACGGCACGCTCACCAGACTCGAGGCCTGAGGGCGGCAAGCACTCCACGCTCAGAGAAGCGGCGGCATCGGCAAGAACCGATGCCGCCGCGACGCCCATCTAGTGAGCGATGACGCCCCATCGAACACCCCAAGAGCGCGGGAAACAGCAATCAGATCGGACGCTCTAACGCTCCACAACCGCACCGTACAGCCATGTTGAATGGAACAAAGTCCTCACGCCCGCTTGTATTTGAACGAAACCTGCACGATGTTTGACAGTTACGGCGCATCCCTACATTAAAAGTGCTACGGTTCAAAAAAGTTCACCGACAAACGGAGCAACCATGAGGCTCAAAGCAGTGCAGATACAGGGATACAGGGCGCACGAAGACACGACAGTGACACTTGAAAACGGACTGACTGTCGTGGTCGGACGCAACAACACAGGCAAAACGTCATTTGTTGAAATCATTGACAAATTCATCGGGAACAATACAAACAACCGTTTACGCGCCGCAGACTTTTCAGCAAAACAAACGGAAACACTCCTCAACTCCCTTAGTGCAACAGAAGACGAACGTTTGACACCAGCCGCTCTACCAACGATCAAACTCAAGTTGAAAATAGAGTATAACCTAAAAGAAGACGAACCCGAAGCTCTTGCCGCGATCACACGCTACATCACAACACTCGACATACGGTGCAAAACTCTAATTATAGAATGCGCGTACAAGCCAACAGACCCAGAACAAGCATGTACTGCACTGAGCGAACTAAAAAATGACAACGGCCCAATTAACTTCGACACTGTTATAAAAACCATCGACAGGCACTGCAATTACAAAGCTACGTATTCTGCTTACTCAACACTCGAAAACGATCAAGAAGATTCAGAAGAACGAGAAACCCAACCTACACTCGAGAAGGCCGCTAACAACGCGTCACGCGACTTGACCATCGACCAGGTAAAACGGATAATCGCGACTGAATATATCTATGCACAGATTGATCTCGACGACACCTCTATCGATTCGCGGCACAATCTGTCAAACGCCTTCGAAAAATTCTACAAAGAGATATCGGAAGACGAAGATATTCGACAGAACCTCGACACGGCAGTAGAGAATATGCAAGCAGAGCTGACATCCGCCTATTCAAAATTTTTCAAAGACGCACTAAAAAACATCGAAGCTATTACGAGAAATACCCATGCGGGCGGACTAAATCTCACAGTAGGATCAGAACTACAAACGGGAAGGATGATAAATTCAACAACACGAGTACGTTATCGCGATAACACCACCGAACAGGTATATCCTGAATCACACAACGGATTGGGATATTCACGACTAACGTATACAATCCTTCAAATTCTCGCATTTAAAGAAAAACGAAGCCGTCGTAACTATGAGACACCAATAAACCTGTTGCTCATCGAAGAGCCCGAAGCTCACCTACACCCACAAATGCAAGAGGTCTTTATTCGTCTTGTTGACGGAATTCTCAACAGCGACTCACAGCTGATAATCACAACGCACTCTTCACACATTTTAAGTGAGCGAAAACTAGAAAGCCTTCGCTACTTTAAACGAGACGGATATAGAATTGAGTGCAAAGACATTTCATTCTGGGCAAAAAACGATCTCACACTGAAGGAAAAAGCATACCATACGATCAGCAATTATCTACGATTAAGAATTTCGGACCTATTTTTTGCCGACTGCGCGATCCTGATCGAAGGCGCAGCGGAACGTATCCTCCTACCAAAAGCCATTACAATGTGCGCCGAGGACCTTAACAGGAGCCACTACACCATTATTGAAGTGGGCGGAGCTTACGCTCAACATTTCATACCACTGCTTGATTTTATCGAAATCCCTTCTCTCATCATCACCGATATCGATTCGGTTAACCCCAAAAAGAGTAATTCTGCTGCACAAACACAACGGGGACAAAACCAAACGACAGCAAATTCAACACTGAAGAACATATTAGGGAGAGACAAAGTTGACGATCTCCTAGACTTGAATGATGACGAAAAGACTATCAACAAACACATTCGAATCTGCTTCCAATCTGAAAAAGATGCTTACCCCCTTTCGGATGGAACTCGACTTTATGCACGAACGCTTGAAGATGCAGTAATATATGCCAATACCTCAGTCTTCTCTGATCTGGGACCAAAAGATCACTTTGAAGAGAAGAGAATCAAATCACTTCTAAAAAAGTCAACAACTGAGGACGAAATTGCAGTAGCCGCGTACGAAGAAACACGGAAGAGCACTTTCGACAAAACTACGTTCGCTATCGACTGCACTCTGCTAGACACACTCACTATACCAGATTATATTTTTGCAGGCTTACGATGGCTCAGCTCTAAGACCCAGACTCCAGCGGTAACTGCGGCATCGGAAGAATAGGTTTTACAGCCCATGAATCAAAACGTTATCTCATGTCTCGAAGCACACCAGAATTTCATCTTTGAAGCGGGGCCCGGTTCTGGCAAGACAACAACACTTATAGACTCATTGGACCACATTCTAGCAGACTCAAAATCTTTCTTTAATCGTTCCACACAGCAGATTGCATGCATCACATACACAAACGTCGCAGCAAATGAGATTTCCGAACGCCTTGGAGAGGCTTCCGAATTCGTTACTGTATCCACAATTCATAGCTTCCTATGGTCTATCATTCGCGAATATCAGCTAGAACTACGCTCTTTACTTCACGAGATGAACCAAGAGCGCGCATTTGGAAAGAAGCTTTACGTCAACAAACTCGACTTAGACGGAATGGAGATTCAGTACGTCGACAAGTACGCCGATCTTTCAAAAGGCGAAATCACGCACGACGCTGTACTCGCGCTTGCCCACAGAGCATTTCAGACCTATCCCACTCTGCGCCATTTCTTAAAATCTCGCTTTCCCGTTTTATTTCTCGATGAATACCAGGACACACACAAGACAGTCATCGAAATCATCAAGTCTTTGGCTGTAGATTCCACGACTTCATCAATCAGACCTACCCAGATACTGGTCGGCCTGTTTGGTGACTCTATGCAGAGTATTTACAATAGTGGTGTCGGCTCCGTGGATCCAACACAATTCAATGCGGTGTCGATCACTGAAGCTTCAAACTTTCGCTCGTCTGCACCAATTGTCGATTTGATTAATAAAGTTCGACTTTGCGGGACATCAGAATTCGGCGCTCCTGAAGTCTACCAAACTCCAAAGGGAACCAATCTACCCGCCAATAGCCACTGTTTATTATTCTATACTGATAATGAAGATCAGCTTTCAGAGCAGACCATCATTACAATAAGAGATAGGTTAGGTTGGCGGGATACTGAAACAAAGATCCTTGAGTTGACACACTCCGCAATTGCAAGAACTAGCGGATGGGAGAATCTCCAAAAGACATACCAAAAGAACAGAGGATCAACCGCCTCTGAGAATTTACGAGCTAGTGACGACATCTACTCGTCGACATTTTCGTTTCTAACCCGTCTTTACAAGTCTCACTCATTACGCAACGGTTTTGAGAGCCTTCAAATTCTTCGATTCGACTCTCCAGGCTATTCCCAAGAGCGAACAATTGTGCGCAATAGTGAGGACCTTCCAAGACTATCAAGACTTCTTGACAACTTCGTTAAATTGTGCGAATCCACTACTGCTAGCAGATGTTCGATTCGTAACGTTCTCGAATTTGCATGGTCAAATGGACTATGCCGCAAGACACACCAGATCGAATTGTTTGAGGACATCGACACGATAGACGACGCAGAACTCAAGGATAAGCGTGTAGCCTTTCTTCAATCGCTGCATGAGATTCCATTTTTTGAGTTAGTTAGATTTTTCGATTATCTCGACACATACACGCCGTATTCGACACAACACGGCACGAAAGGCGCAGAATTCAGGAACGTCATTGTAATTTTAGACGATTCGGCATGGAATCAGTACAAATGGAGTTCAATTTTTGGAGTGCCTGACAATAATGACAAACGACGTCAACGCTCACTGAAACTATTTTACGTTGCAATCTCTCGCGCTCGCGACAACTTGATCGTAATTTACAAACAGCCTCCCTCTAGTTTCATTGCAGGTGCCCGAGAGCTGTTCGGCACAGACAATGTTCAACCACTGACTAAGTCGTTAGACAGCTTCGGCTAAACTATATGGCGACCGACTGGAGTCCAACACCTCAACATCTCTCGTTTCGTATTCCCACTGGGGTTGGAGATAGTTTCTTCGTGTCAGCGGCTGCTTGAATTTTTCTGACGATGTTTCATATTTGTTTTAATTTATGAGATGGCGTATAGTCTGACAGCTGCTTAGATCGGCACGGTCAGTGTGTGTGCGCGCTGTTCGTTGGTAGGTGAGGGCTTGTTCAAGCCTTTGGGGAGGGGTCTTTCCGGCCCTCTAGTAAGCGTTGAGTTTCCCAATCGGTGTTTCCTCAACGAAAGCGGTATACATCTTCATCTTCGCATAGGGACGGTTCCACACATGCTCCTAAGTACCAAAGGCCGACAGGTTCACATTACGTTTAACCGTTGATCCGATTACGCTCCCCGGCATTTATTCCTCGCCGACAAGCTGCGGACGCCCAGGGAGAACCTTCCACACTCCGTCGCATTCGCCCGCTTCGCAGCGCTGCGCATCTGCTTCAAGATCGGCGTCGGTAACGGTGATTCCCTCCGCAAGGCGGTAGGTTCCTTCTGGTTTGTTGCTCATTGCCTTCTCCTCTCAGGTGCAAGCATTTCGGTCATCAATTTCTGTGAAGGCGCGGCCATCGCGACCAGATGCAACGGCTTCATCCACGAGAAGGTTGTCTCCTAGTCCGCGAGGCGCTGGGACACCACCCTCGTGATTCCGTCACGCATCGTGACGCCGTACAGGGCGTCCGCTATCTCCATGGTTCGCTTCTGGTGCGTGATCACGATCAGCTGCGACGTCTCCTGCAGCTCCTTGAAGATGGTGAGCAGGCGCGTCAGGTTCATGTCGTCCAAGGCGGCCTCGACCTCGTCCATGACGTAGAACGGAGACGGGCGCGCCTTAAAGATCGCGACCAGGAACGCAATCGCGGCCAGGGATCGCTCGCCGCCCGACAGCAGCGACAGGCGCTTCACCTTCTTGCCGGCGGGCCGAGCCTCGATCTCGATTCCGGTCGTCAGCATATCCTCCGGATCGGTGAGCACCAGGTCCCCCTGGCCGCCCGGGAAGAGCACGCCGAACACATGCTCGAACTGTTTGCGCGTCTCCGCGAACGCAGCCGTGAAAGCCTCCTGAACCAAGCGGTCCACGTCCTGCACGATACACAGCAGATCCGCCTTCGATGCCTTGAGGTCCTGCACCTGATCGACCAGGAACTTGTGCCGCGCCGCCAGCGCCTCATGCTCCTCGAGCGCCAGCGGATTCACGCGCCCCAGCTTCTCCAGGTCCTTCTGCGCTGTGGCGAGCGCGCGCTCCTGCTCGGCGCGCATGTACGCGCGTGGCTCGGCGGCTTCGGCTTTCTCCACGTCGTCGGAGTCGAGGGGCAGCACCGGCACCATCACCTCCGGCCCGAACTCGGCGATCAGCTGCTCTGGCTCGAGCGAAAGTTCCTCGAGGGCGCGCCGCTGCAGGTCCTCGACGCGCACCCTCGTCTGTTCGACCGCGATCTTGCCCTGGTTTGCCGAGTTCATCGCATCCGCCAGCTCCGCACTCATCCGGTCCAGGGCGCGGCGCGCATCCGAGACCTCCCGGGAGACCCGCAAGCGACGCTCGCTCAGCCGATCGCGCTCAGCGGCAGCCCGGGACAGGGCACGCTCGGCGGCCTCCAGAGCGATGCGCGCGGCCGCCTCCACGTCCGAGGCCGTGGCCAGTTCCGTCTGTCTCACCGCCTCGCGCCGGGCATAGCGGGCGCGCTCCTCACGCTCGGCGGCGGCAGCCTGGCGTAGGGAGCGGGCGCGGGCGGCGGCGCGCCGCGATTGATCTTCGAGGGTGCGTAAGCTCAGCCGAGCCTCGTTTTCTGTCTCGCGGGCCTGGCGCGCGGCGCGGGACGCAGCATCCGCACGGGCCTGGGCATCTTCGAGGGATTCGGGCGATCCCACCGAGTCGGCTCTCTCGAGGCGTGCGCGAGCGGCCACGTCCTGTTCCCGGGCCCATTCGACCTGTTCGTCGGCGCGTCGGGCTACGTCGCGGGCACGCTCGGCCTCGGCACGGGCTGCCTGCGCCGCCGACTGGGCACGGGCCAACTCCTGGGCCTCTTTCGCGCGCTGCGCATCCTCCGCACGCAGGGCCTTGAGTGCTTCGTTTGCCTCCTTGATGCACCGATCCAGCTGCACGTTCGCATGGGCGAGTTCCTCGGAGACTGCGTCCATACGGGCACCTGCATCCTTCGCTCGCACGCTCGCTTGCTCGAAATCGGCGCGCACGGACAGCACCGACGAGGCCTGCCGACCTCCCTCGACCGACCACGCGCGCAGCACGTCGCCGCCGGGCGTGACGACGGCCCGCACGCCCATCGCACCGCCCTCGCAGGTGACGACCGAGCGTAGCCACGCGGCACCCTCGGGTAGCTCCGCAGCACCGAGAGCACCGGGGGAAGCAGCAACAGGCGACGAGGCCGTGGCCTCCCCCGTCCTCAGGGTCTCCTCCGCGCGCGCCTGGTCACCGGGCGCAACGACGAGGCGCAGCGAACGACCGGCGGCGCGTGCCGCGTCCAGCTCGCCCATGCCTCGGGCCAGGGAATCCACGACAACGGCATCCGCGAAAGGGGCGAGCGCGGCAGCGACGGCGTCCTCATACCCGGGGGTGATGCGCAGGAGGGGCGCGACCTGGCCGAGCACTCCGGGCTTCCCCAACAGCTCGGAGGTGCCATCCTCGGGGGCCAGCAGCTGCTCGAGCGCGTCGCGGCGAGCCTCCCAGCGGGCCCGCTCGGCTCGGGCCTCGCGCTCGACGCCGAGCAGCTCGTCCACGCGGGCGCGCGCGGCGTCACGGCGCGCGGACGCCTCCGCGTGTGCGCGCCCCGCTCCCCCGCTTGAATCGGTGGATAATCCATCCTTATCGAACGCACTGTCAGCCGCCGATCCCGCTGCCCCCGGCACGGCGGCCTCCGCCGCAGCGGCGCGCTCCTGAGCACCCTGGTACGCGCTCCACGCGCGCTCGGCCTCGGCGCGGGCGGCCTCCAGGCGTGACGCGGCCGTGGAGACGTCACCCGTCAGACGTGCAACCTTCTCACGGTGGTCGGCGATGACGCGGTTGACGCGGGCCAGCTCACGGGAGGCTGCCTCGTCGGTGTCCTCAGCTGCCTCGCGTGCGCGAGTCGCGGACGTCAATGCAGAGCGCGCGACTTCAACCTGCCCGGCCAAGGCGGCGTCTTCGGTGCCGGCGACGCGGGCGCGCTCGTCGAGTACATCGGGATCCTCACCTGCTGGAGGAGGCTCGGGGGTCGCGCGCAGGGCGACTTTCTGTGTGGCCGCCATGAGGGTTCCGCGCAGGCGCTCAGTGAGAGTGGTCAGCGACTGCCAGTCCGCCGACGCCTGCTCGAGCGCGGGCGAGGAGGAACGCTCAGCTTCCTCGAGGGACGACAGCGACACGCGCGACGCGGCGATCTGAGCCTCCAGCGTGGCGCGGCGCTGCGCGGCCGACTCATCCGAAGCTTCGAGAGCAGCCAAGCGCGAGAGGGCCGACGCCAGGTCGTCCGCGAGCAGACGGGCCTTCGCGTCGCGCACGCGCGCCTGGATGAGGGAGGCGCGCCGGGCAATGCGCGCCTGGCGGGCCAACGGCTTCAGCTGGCGGTGGATCTCAGCCGTCAGGTCGAGGACGCGCACAAGATTCGCATCCATGTCCGCGAGCTTCTTGAGCGCTCGCTCCTTGCGGCGACGATGTTTGAGGACGCCTGCAGCCTCTTCGATAAAGCCGCGCCGCTCCTCGGGCGTGGAAGACAGGATCGCATCCAACTGCCCCTGCCCCACAATGACGTGCATCTGGCGCCCCATGCCCGTGTCGGAGAGCAGCTCCTGGACGTCCAAGAGCCGCACGGGCGAGCCGTTGATGGAATACTCCGAGCCGCCCCCGCGGAACAGGGTGCGGCTGATCGTCACCTCCGAGTACTCAATGTCGAGCAACCCGTCGGCATTGTCGATCGTCAGGTCCACCTGGGCGCGCCCCAACGCCGCGCGCCCAGATGTCCCCGCGAAAATAACGTCCGCCATGTTCGAGCCGCGCAACGCGCGTGCTCCCTGCTCGCCCATGACCCAGGCGAGAGCATCAACGACGTTCGATTTACCTGACCCGTTGGGGCCGACGACACATGTAATGCCCGGCTGGAGGGCGAGCGTGGTCGTACTGGCGAAGGACTTAAATCCCCGCAGCGTCAGGGTTTTGAGATGCATCCTTGCAGGTTACAGGCCCCTCAGTTAATCTCGGGGAACCACAGGGCGATTTCGCGCATCGCGCTGTCCACGGAATCCGAGCCGTGGATCAGGTTCTCCATGTGGGGGCTGTTCCACGCGCGACCCAGGTCACCGCGAATCGTGCCGGCGGGGGCGGTCGTCGGGTCGGTCGAACCCATGAGGACGCGCATGCCCTCAACGACACGCTGGCCTTCGATGATCATGGCGACGACGGGGCCGGAACTCATGAACTCGAGGAGGCCTTCGAAGAAGGGTTTGCCCTTGTGCTCGGCGTAGTGCTCGGCCAGCAGCTCGCGGGAGGCGATCATGAGCTTGAGGCCCTTGATCGTGTAGCCCTTGGCCTCGATGCGACGCAGAATCTCGCCGGTCAGGCCACGGGCGTAGCCGTCGGGCTTCACGACGATGAGGGTGTGCTCCAGGGTGGGGTCGAGAAGGTGCTGGGACTCCAGCAGAACACTCTTAGCGCTCACGGTGTCTCCTGTGATAGTGAGGGTTACCTAATTGGTCCTTTCAAGCATATCCGTCAGCGCTGCGACCGCGGCTGTGGCGTCGGCCCCATTGGCTTCAATGTGGACGGTCGCGCCTTGCCCAACACCGAGCGTCATCAGGAGGAGCATAGACGTTGCGTCCACGCCGTTGACCGTGATCTCCGCGTCAAAGGTTGCCGCCAGGCGCGTGAAGGCGGCAGCGGGGCGCGCGTGCAGGCCGACAGGATCCGCAACGACAGCGTCTCCTTCGGCATGGGGAACGCATCGCTCCAACGAGGCCGGGGCTTCCCCCGCTCCCCCGCTGACAGGCACGGTGGCCGGGCTGGGTGCCTCCTGGGCGGGCGCGTCGTTCAGGCGCGGGGCGAGGGCGGCTGCGGCCTCGGCGACCTGGTCGAGGTCGTCGCCGACCTGGGCGCGAACCGAAGAGGCGACGGCTCCTTCGACGAGGGCGGTGTCGACGAAGCGCACGCGCTCGGGGTCGTCACTCATCTCAATGACTGATTCGACGGTCATCGTGGCCGAGCCGAGGTCGGTGAGGACGATGACGCCGCTGCCCACCCCGTCCACGGCTGCGAGGGCAGCCTCGAGGGCCGCCTCCACGCGGTCGTAGGAGGTGCCGATGCGGCCATCGTCCGTGCCCCCGGCAGCCTCGAAGCGCACGTCGGGGGCCATCTGGGCGGCCAGCTCGCACACGCCGGCGGCGAGGGAGGCGGAATGAGAGACGATGACGAAGGAGACGCGCGCGCTCATGCGTCCTGGCCCTCGGTGGCTGCGCGCGCGGCGGCGCGCAGGATGAGGGAGGTGGAGACGGCACCCGGGTCGAGGTGCCCGATGGAGCGCTCGCCCAGGTAGGAGGCGCGGCCCTTCGTGGCGCGCAGGGGTTCGGTGGCGGCGGCCCCTGCCTCGGCGGCCGTCGCGGCTGCTTCCAGGACGACGTCTGCGTCTCCGCCCGCCTCAGCGGCCGCGCGGGCGGCCTCGAGGGCTGGGGTCCACGCGTCCACCATGGTCTTTTCACCCGTGGTGGCCTTGCCACGGGCCTGGATGCCGCCCAGGGCTCCCTCGATGACGGCGACCACGCCCATGCCGTCCAGGTCGCCGCCAGCCGCGGCCTTCGATGCACGCAGGAACGCGGTCCCGTACAGGGGTCCGGCGGCACCGCCGACCGTGGACATGAGGGTCTTGGCGACCGTCTTGAGAACCTCTGCAACGCTGCCCGGCTGGGCCTCGCCGAGGGCTTCAACCGCAGCGCGGAAGCCTCGATCCATGTTCTCGCCGTGATCGCCATCCCCGATCACTCGGTCCAGGTCCACCAGGTAGTCACGGTGCTCGGCAACCGCACTCGCCGACAGTTCGATCCACCGCTGTGCCCACTGCGCATCCAGGCTCATCGTTTCTCTCCTTCTTCCTTGCTACGGTTGATTACTTCCAGGCGACCGTGTTCACGGGCGCGTCGAAGAGTTCGAGCAGCTCGTCGTCGGCGCGCATGAGGGTCACGGAGACGCCGGGCATCTCCAGACTGGTGACGTAGTTGCCGACCATCTGGCGGGCGATCACGATGCCGTCCTTCTTCAGCAGGGCAGCGAGCGCGCGGAAGCAGATGTAGAGCTCGGAGATGGGGGTGCCGCCCATGCCGTTAACGAGGGCGACGACGCGCTCGCCCTCGGTCAGGCCGAGGTCACCGCGCACGCGCTCGTAGAGTTCGGCGATGAGGGCGTCGGCGCTCTCCATGGAGCCGCGGCGGTATCCGGGTTCGCCGTGGATACCGATGCCCAGCTCGATCTCGTCCTCGCCCAGGTCGAAGGAGGGCTTGCCAGCGTGGGGCACAGTGCAGGGTCCCAGGGCCAGGCCCATGGAGCGAGTCTGGTCGTTGACCTTGGTGGCGATGCGGGTGACTTCCTCCAGGGCGTCGCCGCGCTCGGCGGCCGCGCCCGCGATCTTCTCCACGAAGATGGTGCCGGCAACGCCGCGGCGCCCCGCCGTGTAGAGGGAGTCTTCGACGGCCACGTCATCGTTGACGATGACCGTGGAGACCTGGATGTCCTCCATGTCCGCCAGCTCGGCCGCAGTCTCGAAGTTGAGGACATCGCCCGTGTAGTTCTTGACGATGTGCAGGATGCCCGCCCCGCGGTCGGCAGCCTTCGTGGCTTCCAGGATCGGGTCGGGGGTCGGCGAGGTGAACACCGCACCGGGCACGGCCGCGTCCAGCATGCCTTCTCCGACGAAGCCGGCGTGCAAGGGTTCGTGTCCGGATCCGCCGCCGGAGACGAGGCCAACCTTGCCCTCGGCCTTAGGAACGGCGCGGGTGACGAAATCGGGCGAGTAGTGAACATCGACGAGGTCGGGGTGGGTCAGGGCGAATCCCTCCAGGGTTTCGCGGACGACGGCGTGAACATCATTGACGAGCTTCTTCATGGTGCCTCCTTGCAAAATACTCATCTTTTCTTGTAGTCGAGATAATCGTGCCACGTTCCATACAAAAACCCAACTGAGGCGGCCGCCACAGGGCGACCGCCTCAGGGGTGATTCAGTTCATCGCGGGGAGTGACCCGCGAGCGCCAGCATTTCACCGGCCAGCATCACTGAGCCAAACACTAGGACTCCGCTGCGATCCACGGGCTGCGCCCCGGCCTCGGCAATTTCGGCTGCACGATCGACCGCGTCGGCCAGTGATTCGCGCACATCTACCCAGTCGGGACCGAAGACCTCTTCCGCGATCTCTGCGAGCCGCGCGACGTCGGCTGCGCGTTCGCCCGGCATCTGTGTGACGACGAGGTGGTCGAGGAAGGGTTCGACCTCGGATAGGACGCCTTCGACGTCTTTGTCTCCCATCGCCGCGTAGACGCCGGCGATGCGCGCGAAGGCGAAGGAGGATTCGATGGCTTCGCGCAGGGTGGCTGCGCCCGCGGGGTTGTGCGCGGCGTCCACGATGATCGTGGGTGAATGGCGCACGACTTGCATGCGTCCGGGGCTGGAGGCGTTCATGAGGCCTTGCTCGACGATGCGCCCATCTAGGCCGCGACCGCCCATGAAGGCTTCGACGGCGACGAGGGCCGCTGCCGCGTTGTGCGCTTGATACTGGCCGAACAGCGGGACGAAGACGTCTTCGTAGACCGCGGAGGGTGTGCGGATGGTGACCATCTGGCCGCCGACGCCCATCTGGCGGTCCATGACCTCGAAGTCGCGGCCTTCGACGCGTGCGATGGCGTCGACGGTGCGGGCCTGCTCGAGGAGGATGTCGAGGACTGCTTCCTGCTGCTTCATGATGACGACAACCTGGCCGGGTTTGATGATGCCGGCTTTTTCGCGCGCGATTTCTTCGATCGTGGAGCCGAGCCATTTCGTGTGGTCCAGGGCGATCGGGGTGATGACGGAGACGCTGGCGTCGATGACGTTCGTGGCGTCCCAGCGTCCGCCCATGCCGACCTCGACGACGGCGGCGTCGACCGGGTAGTCGGCGAAGGCCGCGTACGCCATGATCGTGAAGACCTCGAAGAAGGATAGGCGCGGGCCGCCCTCTTCCTGGCTGCGCTCGTCCACCATGCCGACGTAGGGGGCGATGTCCTCCCAGGCGCGTACGAAGCCCTCGCGCGTGATCGGGTGGCCTTCCAGGGAGATGCGCTCGCGTACGTCGAGCAGGTGCGGGCTCGTGAAGCGGCCTGTCTTCATGCCGAACGCGGTCAGCAGCGAGTCGATCATACGAGATATGGATGTTTTGCCGTTCGTGCCCGTGATGTGGATTGACGGGTAGGCGTTCTGCGGGTCGCCCAGGATGTCCAGGGCGAGCTCCACCCGGTCGAGGGTGGGGTCGATGTCGTGCTCGGGGGCGCGCGCGACGATGGACTGGTAGATCTCCTGCACGCGGGCGTCCAGGGCGATGTCGTCCTCGGCTTTGGCCAGCGCTGCCTCGTGGGAGGCGCGTTCCTCGCGCTCCTCGGCGGAGTCGTCGGCGAAGTCCTCGTCCACCTCACCCTCGATCTCGGCGAGGACGGAGGGGTCGGGTCCCAGCAGCAGCGAGTGCTCAACGAGGGCGCGTAGGGCGGCCTCGCGCTCGCTCTCCTCAGCCTGCGGGTCGGCAGCCGTGCCGCCGTCCTCGGGTTCAGGGGCCTCGTCGGCCGCTTCCAGATACGGGATCAGGTCGGCGGGGATGCCGCCTCGCTGGTCGTCGTGGGTGGGCTCTTGCCCGAAGAACGATTCGCCTGCCATGTTTCCTCCGCGGCTCGCAGTGTCTCCGCTATTTTACCGGCCCGCGCGGCGCGAGCGGCTTGTTCCGCCGGTCACGGCGCGTTTGCGCCCCGGCGATCCTCTCATCGACGAGGCTGTGGCTCGAACGGCGGTCCACTGTCCTGACGGGGCGAGTAAGATGGGAGGGAACAAGAAAGAATGAGATATGGAGGACCCCCATGGGCAAGTGGTTCGGCCAAGCAAGCGAGATTGAAGAGCTGCGCACCGAAAACCGCCGACTGAAGGAGCAGGTCGCAACCCTTGAGGCGCGCCTGCGCGCCGCCTACGCAGACGCCGGAATCACGGCTCTGGCCGTTCCCTCCTCCCCCACTGCTTCCGCCGATCCGCTCGCCCCCGCCACGGCCTCGTCCCTGGAAGTGAGCGACGCCGAAATGGAGTTGCTGGCTACGGGCCCGAAAATCGCGGCAGTCAAGGCATACAAGGACCGCACCGGCGTAAGCCTCAAGGCAGCCAAGGCCGCGATTGACGCCGTGCCCGTGCCCACATCCGCGATCGTCTCCACCAGCCGCGAGCTGACGGATGCCGAACTCCAGATGGTGGCCGACGACCGCCTCATCAGCGCCATCAAGGCATACAAAGACCGCACCGGCGTCGACCTGAAAACCGCCAAAGCAGCTATTGATGTGGCTCGCTGAGCACCCAGGCGCCTCTGATAGGATGCCCCTCACGGCGCGCTCTCATGCGCGCGTGACACGATAAGGATGAGACATGCTGCTCGTTGAAGAACGTGAGGAAAACGGCTGGATCCGCTCCACGTTCAACCTAACGTACCGCGTCACATGGAACCAGCTGCTCCAGGCCGTGCACGGGGCGTACCCGTACTTCGCCAACCCGCAGATCTTGGTCGACGGCACGCAGATCTCCGTGACCAAGCAGTCGGACATCCTCACGATCCCCGAAGACCGCGCGATCATACTGCGCGGCATCTCCACGGTCCTCAACGCCCCCCTGATGATCACATTCCGCAATCAGAGCCAAGCGGTAGCGGTATCCGTCGGCAGCGTCAACCAAGAGTTCCGCAACACCACCTACGAGAAGTACAACAAGTCGATGTCTCAGCTCATGGACTCCATGGAGATCATGATGCACCTGCACGCGGCCAAGCCCAACGGGTCCAGCACCCCCACTCACGGCTGAACACCCACACACCTTCGGCGAACAACGACGCGAGAGGAGCAGTGCCATGTATCTTGAAGGACAACACGTCGATAGCGGCTGGATTCGGTCAACGTTCACGCTGACGCACCGCGTCTCGTGGCAGCAAATGCTCCAAGCGATCTACGCCGCATTCGGCTACTTCACGGAAATCGTGATTTTCGTGGACGAGAAAAGCCAGCGCATCAAGTCACGCGACGACGTCCTGACGATCCCCGAATCCTCAAGCATCGCAATCGCTGGCATCTCCACGGTGTTCAAAGTCCCCATGTCGATCTTCTTCTACACGCAGGTGCAATTCTCTAACGTGCGCCTCAAATGCGTGAGCGAAGAACTCTACGGCCTGGACTACGAGCGCTACAACAAGATGGTCTGTCCGCTCATGAACGCCCTCGAGCTGGCAATGTTCAGAAAGCCCGCTAAGCCCAGCCGCGGGCATAAGGGAAGCAAGGGGCCGCGGCGCAGCAAAACAGACAAGCCCGTGCACACGGCCTCTTCGCCCGTGGCGTCAAAAGTCGCGGACACCGGACAGCAAACCCAAGCGAGTACTGTCTCCCACGCAGGAGCGCACGCGCACAGCGACAGGGGCAGCTCCGCGCCCCAGCGTCCCACAGCGGACAGGCCCTCGCAGCCTGCGCACGGTCCTCAGGCTCCCACGCGTGCCGTGTCCCCGATCCTGGCTCCTCCTGTTCAGTCAACCCCGGCTCCCCCGCGACCGTACGCAGCTCCCCCGATCCCGCAACCGCCAGGACGATAGCGGCTGGGATCGCCGTTTCCTGACCTGCATCACCACAGAGAATCGAGCTTCCGTGCCCCCCGAGCCGCACAATCCACACCCAGACGAAGTCGTCACCCCCATGAGCGCAATGTTCCCCGTGCGCGCTCCCGGCCCCGGGGACGTGCTCCCCCACGCCGAGGCAGGACTCGGGCAGCGTTATCGCGCGGGCATGGACGTTACCGGTTCCATGGCGGCCCAGATGTCCGATGGCACCGACCACGAACTGGTGTCGACCAATGCTTGGCTCCGCTCCCGATACGCCAAGCCGAAGACCACGTTCCCCGCGTGGCGCCAGGATCGCGACCACGGCGAGGTCCCTGGAACCAATCGATATTTCCGTTCCAAGGCCGAGTTCATCGAAGCCTTTGACATCACCGGCCTCGATCACATTGGCCACGTCGGCGGACGCCATCTGACCCCCATTATGAACGGCGGTATCTTCCCCTCCGAGTTCCGCTCGGGGCCGCCGGCCAACTTCAACGAGCTCTACCACCAATTCCGTTTCACGGGCAACGCTCTGCCTGAGGACGTCATGATCGAGATCTGTTTGCTCGACGAAGACCACGGGTCCTACGGATACGCTCCCCAGGTTCGTATCCTCGAGAAGGTTGCTCTGGGCGCATGGGTTGCCATGACGATTGACGAACTCATCACGCAAAACATCATTGAAGGAGTCTCCGAGCATGTTGGAGAAGTTAGAGACGTTGATTGGGAAGCTCTGTTCGGGTACTTCCGTCGCACAAAGTGACTTCCAGAACGGATACGGCTACGGGCACTCGTTCTCGTCCTACAACACTGACTTCTTCACGATGTGGGAGATATCGGGCTACTACCGTTTCAGCTGGTCCGAGCGTCACCCAAGCACGCGTTTCACGATGGACACGCGCAGCGAGGCCTTCGCCAGCTACGTCCTGATCACGCAGCTCGGTGCGCTGCGCCGCGCCAATCTTCGTTTGCGCCCCATCGTTCTGCCGAGCGATCCGCCGACCGATGGCCGCTGGCGCATCACGGATACGCCGTGGCCCAGGGTCAAGCGCTACACGCACGCGACCTACCCTATCTTGAGCGTCGAGGCGGCGAACAGCCGTGAGCTGCGCCAGATCCTCTTCGCCACGCGATTTTCTCGCGAGGATCTGCTGAACTCCTTCATGAAGCAGGACGGTCAACCCGTCCTCTCACCGTGGATGACGTCAAACTCTGCCTACCTCGAGCGCCTGCGTGAGGCGACCGTCGACCTGCGTTACATCGCGTCGCGCTAGCGCTTCGGTGCCTGCACCTCAGCGCTAGGCACACGCTCCCTGCCTGCGCCCTGCGGCGTGTGCTCTACAAGCTGTGCACCATCACCCCGTCATCGCGTATAAAAGCGGGCGGGCCGCGCTCTCGCGCAGCCCGCCCGTGTTGGCTCTCAGTGCTTAGCGACGCTCACCGCGAGCTTGTCGCCAGCCTCGACCGTCAGAGACAGCGCGAGGGTCTCGGCGGCGATCATGTCGCGCCAGGTCTCCACGTCAGCCACGTGATCGGCGGGAACCGTCAGCGACAGGTCGATACGGTCCGCGATGTGCAGGCCGACGTTCTTACGCTCGTCCTGGACGGCTCGCACGACGTCGCGGGCGTAGCCCTCGGCCTCAAGCTCGGGGGTCAGCTCCGTATCGAGCACCACGAAAGTGCCCGACGCCAGCACGTCCGCGACCTGTCCCTCGGCAGCGTCCACGGAGGTGGACACCGAGAACATGTCACCCGTCAGCTCCAGCGGAGCGCCGTCAACCACGACGCCCGGGAAACGGCACGCGCCGTCTACCGTCAGCTCCCACTGCCCGGACTTCTGCGCCTTGAACAGCTGGCTCGTCAGCTTACGGACGGCCGGTTCGAAGGCGCGCGGATTCAGGGAGAGCTCGGTGCGAACGCTCAAGCCCGAATTCTCCGGCGCAGAGAACACCACGGACTTCACGTTCACCTCGGAAGCAATCAGGTCCGCGAAGGGCTCCAGGGCCGCAAAGTGCTCGGAGACGACCTGCAGGGACGCCAGCGGCTGGCGTACGCGCAGCTGATGCGTCTTGCGCAGCGCGTGGGCAGCCGACACGATGGGACGCCAGCGGCTGGCGTACGCGCAGCTGATGCGTCTTGCGCAGCGCGTGGGCAGCCGACACGATGGAGCGAACCTCATCCATGGCGGCGACCAGCTCGGGGGCATCCACGGCCTCGTCGATGACCGGGTAGTCCGTCAGGTGCACGGACTCTCCACCCGTCAGGCCACGCCAGATTTCCTCGCTCAGCAGCGGCAGCAGGGGTGCCGCCAGCTCCATGAGCGTCACGAGAGCCGTGTACAGCGTGTCGAACGCGGCACTGTCCTCGTCCCAGAAGCGCTGACGCTGGGTACGCACGTACCAGTTCGTCAGAACGTCCAGGTAGTCGCGGACCACCTCGCACGCACCCGCCACGTCATAGGCGTCCAGCGCGCCGCGCACGTCCTCAACGAGGGTACGGGTGTGCGCCAGCAGGTAACGGTCCATCTGCACCAGCGCGGCCACGGCCTCGGGCGAGGACAGGTCGATGCGCTTCGCTTCGTAGCCCTCGCCCTTGTTGCAGGCACCGGCGTACAGCGTGAAGAAGTAGTACGTGTTCCAGATCGGCAGCAGCACCTGACGGACGGTGTCGCGGATCGACTCTTCCTTGACGATCAGGTTGCCGCCGCGCACGACCGGGCTCGACATGAGGAACCAACGCATCGCGTCGGAGCCGTACTTGTTGAACACCTCGGCCACGTCCGGGTAGTTACGCAGCGACTTACTCATCTTCAGGCCGTCGTCACCCAGCACGATGCCGTGGGAGACGCAG
>QWCZ01000751.1_pt1 | contig 26757 bp, 40 predicted proteins | sample 1972651 | NCBI WGS metagenome assembly QWCZ01 (sample SAMN09866695, study PRJNA288562) | Human oral metagenome isolate pre1_saliva, whole genome shotgun sequencing... | isolation source: mouth | host: Homo sapiens | place: USA: California
TTCTTCCGCACTATTAAATAATGCATTCTTAATGATGTCCGCAGTAATTAAACCTTGCGAGCTCATTTCCTTTAATTGGCCTACAGTCAAGCCCATTTCACTTGCAATGGCTTGTGCTAACATAGGAGCATTTTCCATAATGGAATGGAATTCGTCGCCTTGTAACTTACCGGCTGCCATCGCCTGTGTTAACTGATACATAGCGGATGAAGTTTCTTCCACACTTGCACCGGCAATCTTAAATTGCTTATTCAACTGTTCAACGAAATAGATAGCCTCATCATTTGAGCTGAAAGCGTCCTTTGCAAGCATATTCAACTTCGCAACGCTATCAGCCATATCGAGGTAACTACCACGAGAACGGTTAGCGGCTTGATATACCTTATCCATAATTTCCGCAGTACTTTGCGTACCGTCATTGATAAGGTTGATACGAGCACGTAGCTGTGTTAGTTGGTCGGTGGTTTTAATTGCACTTACGGCCATGTCTTTTAACGCTCTGCCGGCTGCCTCAATACCAATCGCAGCACCTGCAAATGCAGCACCACTTTTGGCTGCATTCATTAGGCCTGGAATTTCAACCCCAAAGACCTTTTGAGCCTTGGCCTTAACATTATCAAGGCTATCTGAGATGCTTTTACCTAGCGACTGTTCGGCTTTCTTTGCAACACGGTCGAGTGCCTGTTCAGCACTATTGGACGAGCCAACAATTTTGACATTTATTTGTGTATCGGCCATAGTTTTATAACTCACCTCCTGCCTGTCTGAATTCTTCCATGAATAACTTTTCTTCGGTTTTGCGTTTAGCTGCAGACATAGGGTGTAATTGTTTCATAATGTCTTCGACACGTAATTTTCTGTTGCCAGTAATATGTACGTTTGTCATTAGACACGCAAAATACGCTTGTCTGCGGTCCTCTATTTCCATTCTTAATTCATAACCCTCGGCAAGTTTGTAATACTCCATAGGGCTCAAATTCATGAATTCCCACGGCTTAAGATTAAGCGGACCATACGCCATACGCTCTGCCTTAGTTATCCAAATACTAAAAGAGGGGGCTGTATAGCCCCCCTCTAGTTTTTTGTGTCTGCCTCAGCCTCAACTTCGGAGTGTGCTTGCTCGTCAGCCTCTTCTGGGAATAATGCATAGTATGCAGCCTTACCAAATACACCACTGCCAATAAGTGCTTGTACAATTAACTGCACAAGATCACTATATTGGACTGAACCATCGTCAAATAGTTCTTGTAGTTTGTCTTGATAGTAGATATAATCACGCTTTTTGCCGTGTTGTTTCATGCCTACAACGAAAGCAGTAATAAGCTGATTAAATGTCATTGTGCCACTTTGCACGGCTTTAAAAATAGGTTCACCCCATAGCTGTTCCAATTCGGCAATACGACCAATGTTGAAAAAGATAGTTTCGCCCATAGCGAAAAGATCACAATTAATTTTTTTCATTTTGCACACTCCTTAAATAATTAGGCTTTTTTCAATTCAGACAATGGACCTGCACCATTTAAGCTGCCTTTATATGTAGCCACATCATCGTGTGGAGTACTTAAGGACAATTCTGTAATGGATGCATAGCCAGTCATATAGGACTTGTCAGGATATTCGAACTTCAAATGAATTTTTTCATCATTTAAAAATGCTTTTTCAAGTAAAACAAGGCTTTCTTCGTTTGGCATAAGTAGTGTTTCAAGGTCGATAGACCATTCTTTTTGGCCTGGGATTGTAACTTTCCAACCGCCGCTATCTTTACTGGATGCATCGATAGCGTCTGCCTTACGAGATACATCGCCACTACGTTGACCGCCCAAGATAAGCCATTCGGCATTCGTAGTTTCGTCAGTGCCTACATTTAAATAGATAAGATAATTCTTACCGGCAGTAGGCATTGCGGTTTGAGCCGGTTTGTATAATTTTTTTGGTGTTGTAGCTGGTTGAGCTGGCATTAGAATATACCTCCGTTAGTTTCTTCTTTTAAATCAATAAGGCGAACCATAAAGCGATATTGCGTACCTATTAAAGGCCGTACACTGTCATGGTCGCCAGTTTTATTTGTGCATACTAAATCTATAATCTGATAGCCATTAGACTGCAATATGCATGCCTCTTCGTCTAATTCACCACATCGTTTGCGTAGATCATTAATAATTGCCTCGAACTTATCCTCGAAATTAGCAATAACTTCGTAACCGACTTCCAAGTCAGGGTTGTCATTGCGTCCCCAAACCTCGATATAAAGTTCTTGTTGCAATTCAGATTGAACGGAATTATCTCCCCTCGTAGTTTCCCCACGAATAACCATAATAACGCCATTCTCGTCAATCTTTGCTGCCTGTGGTCGCATAGCACCTAGCATGACATTAAATGCAGCACCGCTATTTTCGATAGTAGATTTAATATGTTGCATTAATTCTAGCCACATACTACCCCCTGTATATTTCAACGGTACGATAACGAGCATACTTCTTCGCATCGCCTGTCAAATCTTCCGGAGTAATCTGCTTTTCTAAAATCTTAATGCGTTCATCAAGATATAATAATTTCTTACTGTAGAAATCATCTGTCGAACCGTCCCTAGTATAAGCACCTGGCAACGCATAAGCCTTGTCAAAGCATACAAAACGATATGTATATAGTTGTACAAGCTCATCTGCTAGATAGCCCCTAATAACATCGTTCTGTGGAACTCCTAACCGCTTAGCGAATGCGTATAAGCCTTGCTCGGCACGTTCGACATGTTGTGGCAGTACCTCTTTGCCTAATAGCTCATCGGTGAACTGCATTTCCGTGTAGTCGTATAACATTGAGCCCCCTATAATCGAATTTTAATTTCATGGTCTGTCTTTCCAAGCCAATCACTTTCGCTTATATCTTCAAGTGCCATATTCGTAGCCTTTGCGAATGTAGCATATACATCGCCACGCTTACGATTGATAGCGTCATATAAGAATGGATCAGATTTAGTGCCTGGATGGTGAACCTCTTTAGAAAATATAAAACCATTACCGGCCATAGGTGCCCATCGCAAGACGCTTTTTGTCTTAGGACGAATAATATGAGGTCGTGTACCCTCATGGACAAACACCCCATAAGGTGCAGCCCTATCATCAAGATATACAACCCCAACATTATTGCCATTATCAAAGTCGAACCGTGTATCAATAGCACGTTCTAACTGAGACGTCCTAGATGTAAAGTTATGTCTTGCTTGTGCCTCATCTTGCACCATAAAGGTGCTCGATTTAACGGCCTGTCTCAACCGTCGCTCGAACACCTCAGCAGGTAACATGATTACGCCTCAGCTTTCTTACGGCCACCACGTTTTGGCTTTTCTTCTTCGTCCTCAGTTGTTTCAGTATCGTCTACTTCCTCAACTTCAAAGCCCTCGGACTTTAAACGTTCAATATCGTATTCAGTTTCTACGTATTGAACTTCATTCATGCGTACAAGTCTTGTCATTTAAAACACCCCTTAATTATGCACCAGTATTTACACGAATCGCTGCAAAGCGGTTTTTAGGAATCCAAAGATCATGATATTTACGATAATCGATTTTCCATGCATCTGCCTTTTGGTTAATGTCAGGAGTGAATACACGTACTTTGTCTGTTTTAGATACTGCAATAGGTGCAGACTGAGGCATAATGATCCAGTTAATGTCTTTTGCAGCTGTATCTGCTTTAAAACCACCTGCTTGTTGGTTTGCTGTTTTACCGTCATTGAATACATATTGTGTTTTTAAGCACGCAGATGGAGCAGTGAGAATAGGTACACCGTTGAAAGATTTAACGTTAGTGTTTACTGCACCATTTTGGAATGTAGTAACATCAAGGAATTTGTTAAATTTATCAGAATTATTTAACATTGTGCGTAATTTAGTAGACATAACAACAATTAAAGGTTCGTTTTCGCCTACAACATCAATGATGTTTGTAATTTCTTCTTCTAATTTTTCCAAAATAGTTGTTGCTGTTGGAGTAAAGCCGGCTGTTACCTTGTTTGCCGCAGTTGCTAATGCAGCAATTTTAGAATAACGATAGGAGTCAATTTCCGGAATAACTTGTGTACGTTGGAATTCGCCCATTACAGTGCCGGCAGTTGCAACGAAGTTAGTTTCGTTAACGTCCATAGAGTCAAGTTGGAATGTACGACCACGGTCTTGAGTCATTTTGTAAGGGTTAAATTTCAAAGTAACGGAACCTTGATTGAAGCCCTCATCTCGGTCATACTTTGCAAGACCTTGCATAGAAATTTCAGGAATATGTACAGTATCACCACCGTCATATTTGACTTGGCCTGCATTAGCCTCCATAAATGCAGTTGTTGGACCTGCCAACATTTGAGCGTCAAGTACAGTTTGGAACTGTTGAGAATATTGAAGTGTGTTAATTGGCATTGTTAATGTCCTCCATAATTAAACAATTAAAGTTTTACACCGGCTGCTGCTGCGAATTCATTCAAGACGGTATCGCCACCGCTACCTGTGCCACCTTGTCCACTGCCAGTATTGCCAGTAGCCTTTACTGCCCAAGCTTTGCCTTGTAGCCATTCATTGGTACGGTCTTGGATAGTTCCGACTGTGCCGTCCTCTTTCTGATAACCATAAGAGCCATCGTCTTGTACTTTGATGTCATTGGCAACCAATCTTGCAAACTCTTGCGGATCTACCGCATTTGCCTTAGTAAAGGCATCAAGTGTCTGTGCCATAATCTCAGATTGAATACGCTTTGTCTCAGCCTCTTTTGCCTTAGTTTCAGCAAGTTCGAACTTTTCGCTCATAGCTTTTAATTGCTTTTCGAGCTGTTTGTACTCTGGAGAATTAGAACCAGTATTGGCCACTGCCGACTGCTCCAATTCGGTAACACGATTAGTTAACGTATCACGTTCACCGGTTAATTCCGTGATTTGTTGTTGTAGCTTTTCACGTGTTGTCTTAGCCTCATTATTAAGGCGAGACGTCTCCCCCTTAATAGCGGTGATAAGATCTTGACCGTTCTCCAACTGTTCGAGTGCTTGATAAACTTCTGCGATGTTCATGTTGTAACCTCCGTATATAACATGAGAAAAATATATGTAATAGGACTCCTCCTAATTACACCAATATAAAAAGTGCCATACTATCACACATAATATGGCACTTCATAACAATATTTATTTTGGTTTTCTAGCCTCATAGACTTCTGACGTCCACCCTCTAGCCGTATCTTGCCAGTTAGCTTTGCCAGTTAATACCTGTTCACGACCATTCACGCCGAGCAACACTTCTTGATGTTGCTTAGATAAAGATTTGATATATTCTAGTCCTGACTGTTCTAGGTTATTATGTCTTTTATTAACATCAATATCGAGCTCAGTCATTGGCTTAATATGACACATACAATGCGGATGTGCTGGCAGGTTAGGGAACTTGTCTTTAGGATATACACCTTTGCCAAGTCCGTATAAATCAGCATTAGCATAAAAGTCGCATATGTCATATCTTGGATGATTAGCGGATAACTTCCATTGAAAAGCGACCACGTCCTCATCGTCTAAATATCTGTTCATTTGGCCGTCAGCATAAGCCCTTGCATTTTCTGTTCGTGCTATACGCTCAGCATGATAACGAGCCTTTTCTTGTGTAGCTGTATAGATAGCTTTCTGTAATCTAACTTCGTTGCCATCTTCAACGGCTGCAGCTACTTCATTATACGCAGCCCTAACATAAGGAGTATCGAGCCTTGCTATTTTTCCTTTAACACTACGCAGCAATTCACGTTGCTTACGTTTAGCCTCAGGAGTAGCCTCACCACTTATATTTATATCGGCTAGCTTACGTAGGAACTTCGGTATGCTAGCTTCTGGGATAATACCACCCTTACCATAGCCATCGAATATTGATTTCGCTAACCCCTTTACAGTCTTATTTGTTTTTAATGCCTGCTTAATTGTGTCAGCCACTTCATTACGTATAGTGCTTGACCGTCTATATAAACGTTTAGAAAGTGTAAGATCATCACTCGCCCAACTTTCAGACATAGCCTGTGAAATACTTTTAGCGGAGTATGGAACATTATCACCATACCCTGCCATAAAAGTATTAACCAATTCCGCTTGCAAGGTAGCTTTCATCATATCCATTACAGGATATTTTGCATATGCCTTTCTAACGGCCTCATTAGGTTTAAGACCTAGTGCTAATTGTGCTTTGACTTCTTGCTCAAAACTATCAATCGCCTTGTTTATCTCTTGTTGCGTCCTCATTATCTGCACCGCCCTCTACTTCATCATCATTATTATGATATGTTTCGTCTTGCTCTTGCCTTTGAACGCTTTCTTCAATTTCGGCAATAATTTCATCGAACGTTTCAGGCTCAATGTTTGGCATGTAGCTGTCCAATACCTTTTTACCTGTTTCAACTTTAAGAGTGTTGCTGCCTAGGCCAAGATCTAACACGGCCTGAGATTGTGCAAGGCTATCTGTAATATCATTAATTTTGAATTCACGAGGATAGTCGCATTTATAATCGACATTCATATTCATCCATAGCTCAAACAATTCAATAATGTCCTTTTCCGCACTTTCACATTGTACTGAGAAATCTGCCAAGCGTTGGTTCGTACGTTCAAAGTCCCATTGCTTAGCGACACCGCTTTTGGCCTCTTGTACACCTATAACAGAATTAACACCGGATAGGCGATACATATCATCGACAAGCATTTTAATAACGCTCATGATAATCTCTGCCGGTCCTCTATCTGGTGCAATATAAGCTGGTGCATGGCTGCTTTCTGCCGGATACAACAACACGTTATTTGTACCTATTGTAATATCGTCAGCCCCTTGCCCATTGTCAGGCAATGTCAATGTACTAAAAGTTTGCATATTAAGTATTTGAGTTAATAGCGAGCATAAATGATACACTTGATGATTTGTTCTAGCGATAGCCAAGTACTCCGGCGGAGGTAGAATATCAATCTTACGAGATGAACGACCAAACCATTGAACGATAGGAACTCTGCCAAGATTATGTTCGCCAGTAGCAATGATTTTTTGCTCATCATCCTTTAATGTCCAAGATGTTCGTGTCCATTCATGGTACTGGGTTTTGGCTTGCCCATCATCATCAAAGACTGTAGATGTATAAGCAAAAAATTCAAGTTCGCCAATGTCATTTGTAAGCCATTTATATACGCTTTTTGGCTCAATAGCAACCAAATAAGGTAGCTGCCTATTATTTACTTGGTCGGCAACTGTTTCACCTATTTCAGATACGTTATCGACTAAAATATACATAACGCCATACACTTTTGCTTGCGTGGCATTATAACGCATAAACTCTTGAAGTGTAGTGCCTAATCTATCCACATCATTAAGGAATGTTTCGAATAATTCGCTTTCATTATAATCACGTGAAATAGTATCTTTGAATATCGGATCTACACATGCATTGATGATAGGTGCAGTATGATTTAGGTAATAAGATAATTGTTGTCTAAAAGTATAATTTGCAGCACTTTCCCTAGGGTGTTTTTGTAATGCACCACCAGCTGCAAACATGCCTGTGCCGTAATAAGCGTCATGCAGCAACTCATATTCGCCATCACGAGCATTGGTTAATATAGCCATGTAATAAGCCTCCTAATAAATATTAATTCTTGTTGCTTTGTAATCTGGTGCCGTTAATTTCTCAGCGACGCCAGTTAATGCATCCGGAGCATCGTCATGTTCGTTCTTGCCCTCACGTTGATAACGTGTAATGGCTTTATAAAATTCAGGCCACTTATCGGCCCAGTTTTTAGGGAAGTAAATATGTTCCATAACCCAAGTCGCATTGGATAATATGCGAGCCTCCTTATTCTTAGATTGGTGGAATGATACAACCTTTGTATAATTGCTGTTGTATTCTTCCTTTAATATCCTTGTAACCTGTCGAGCAAAGCCACGACCACCGTTATTACTTTCAAAATCTGCAATATTAACACGGTTACGGTGTAGCATTTCAGCTACGGCAGGTTCTGTATATTCCATGCTAGCCTTAGAATAGACCACATCAAGTATGTACGCCTCTTTGTCATATATTCCGTAAGTAATACTTGCCAACCAGTCTTCGCCAGTATCAGCAGTATCGGTGTAGTTTTTAATTTGAGTAAATAACGGACTACCGTCAGCACCAGTAGGAATATGTTCATAGGTTTTAATATTTGAATATAAGCACCCTTTCAAGTCGATTGGTATTTGTTGATAGTTCGCACTGGCTATATCCTCCCCCATAGCCCTGCACTTTTCTTTATAGCTTTCATAAGAAAGCACATCATCGCATAGCATAGTGCCATCGTCTTGCAAGGCTTTCATAGTGATAACCTTTGCTTTATCTCCAAATTGTTCTATTGCCCTACCGGCTAGATCATCAGACGCCCAACGAGTCATGATGATAATTATCTTGCCACCCTCCTCTAAACGAGAAAGCATAGTGTTTGTAAACCAGTCCCAGTGCTTAGCCTTAGTATTTTCGTTATAGGCCTCTTCTGCGTTCTTGATAATATCGTCAATGATTAAGATAGTAGCACCAAAACCTGTAGCGGTACCACTTGGAGATGTAGCCAAGTAAGAATTATAACCGCCCTCTAACGACCACATATCCATAGAGGCATCGCCACGTTTAATGCGTACGTTAGGGAATATATCCGTATATACAACTCTGCTCTCGTCTGCCTTTACTTCTTGAATATCATTACGAACATTCTTCGCAAAGGTAGTGGATAGAGTTGTGTTGTACGAGCCAGTCATAATCTTTTCAATAGGGTTTTTGCCTAATATCCATTTGACTGCCATCTGAGCTGTACGGCTTTTACCATGTCGAGGTGGCATGTTCATGATTAAGACTTTTGCATCTGGATCTTCGTAAAACTCTTGCAGCGTATTGCACAATTCTACGAGGTAGTCTCTGTCTTTCCTATAAAAGTCCGGTGCTTGTAAATGGCAATAATAAAAAAACTCACGCCTTGCCAGTTCATATTTGAACTGCTGCATGAGTTCCGGTGTGAGTTTCATAGCCTCACCCCTCTTTGTCTATTAGCTTTTTGAGTTCCTCAGTTGTAACACCGTCAAGTGGGTTGTTTTGAACAGTTGTATTGACTTCCATTTCTGTCTTATCTGACTGTCCTAGGAAGTTTTTGCCTAAAAAGATTGCCATAGCCGGAGACTTTTCTGCAAGTTGCCATTGCATACGGCGTAAACTTATCTTGCCTTTGCCCCTCTTTTCACGAAAAACATGGGAGAAAGTTTTCCCATACGTTCGTCTACACCATGCGTTCAAAGTCTTTTGAGTAACCCCAAACCAGTCGCACACCTCTTCGTAGGTGCATTGTAAACCACATAAGCCCTCGAACTCTTTCTTATCAATTTCAGCCCTTGGCCGACCCATTTTAGCCACTGTTTCGCACCTCCTTATTGTATTTTATCCATTGTAACTGTGTTTCTCGTATATCATGTATCAACTCTTTAAAAGCGGCCTCGTCTTTAATTCTAACGTTTCTATGAGGTGGCTTTAATTTATGATAGAACCTCATATGCTGCCCATTAGCTTTTGTTGCAAGTCCACATTGTACATGGTCAGGATATATCTGACTTGTTGCAATAGGTCGAATATGTCCCCATTTATCATATGCAGCACGCATGCCAGTATTGCTTTTGCTTTCCTTTGTGTAGTGGTAAGCACTTAATACTGCATTCGTATATGTACCACTATGATTGAAGTCTAAATTATGAAGTACATCATCATCGAATGGACCTCGCCACTTTATGTCAGCCTCTACATTTTCAATAAAGCAACTATAAGCATAACCATTTCTTAGAATTTTCTTTTCTACGGTAGGTGTAGCACCTAATACAATACCCATATACCCTATGTTCGTACATTCACACATACGATATAAATGCTCAAACACTTTAGGTAATATATTCTTCGCATAATACGATTTAGTCTTACCAGTAGTGTGGACTTTACCTGCTCCAAAGATCACAATGTTATCGTCTAATTGGTAAGCATATTTTTTGCCATTCTTTTTGGCGTCCTCTAAACACATTTGGCGATTGCAGATGGCACCATGAAATGGTACAGGGTATGTTTTATGCTTTTCAAAGTATTCGTCCTCCCATTCATCTGATACGGAGACGATTTGGCTTTCACTTACGCCTGCACTCAAATAGCTATCGACTTGCTTTTCATTCATAACAAATTTAAAAGGTAGGCCTGCCTCCTCTAACCACCATGTTGTTGGTCTGTCTTTAGGGTTTGGCCTACCATGTGTTATGACATAGATAGTTGTATCTTTTTCAATAATTTGTTTTGATTGTAGCACTTTCTGAAATTCCCTCTTTTATCTTATCGTATAATTCCTTAGATATTTCATGTTGATTAACTACAACAGTTATTTTATATTTGGCTTTTTCTTTTTCTTTTAACTTCTCGTCTAAACTTTCGTTAATGGCCTTTGCCTCCTCGACAAGTTTTTCGCCTAATGCCTCTAACTCTTTGTATTTAAAGCCGGTGAATACATCATCGCAATCGTTAATTTCTTCAATTAATTTATCAATGTCCCAGTTAGCTTTTGCACTAGACTCGTTTTCGACGATTCTAAATAAATTGCAATCTTCCTCGTTAAGATCATCAGCATAAATGCAAGGTACTTCTTTAAGTCCTAACTTTTTAGCTGCAGCATAACGTCCATGACCTGCAATAATAACATTATCGGAATTAATTAGAATAGGGTTTTTAAAACCGAACGTCTTAATGCTTTCCGCTAATTCCTCAATATTTTTATCATGATTTCGAGGGTTATTCTCGTAGGGCTTAATAAAATTAATGTCCAATATTTTAATGTCCATTTACTTTGACCTCCGTTCCCTCATATTTAGATGTTATTTCTTTGATTTTCTCTATATCTTCATCAATATCGGTTTCAATAGTTAATCGATATACACCTAACGCACCCAAGTCGAACATATCCGAGCTGATGTCTTCTTCTTTACAGAAAAGGTCGAATAGTTCAATATCATCGAGCATGCCACTATTAAGCATTTTTTGAACTTCTTCATTGTATTTGTCGAAGTTCCATTCGCTCAACTCAGCCATGCGATTGTCTGCAATTCGATATGCTTTTACTTGTTTTTCGTCAAGATCATCTGCAATGATACATGGAACTGTAACAAGCCCCAAAATATGTGCAGCCTTATAACGAGTATGCCCTGCAATGATAACGTAATCTTTATCAACTATAATTGGAATTTTAAACCCAAAACGGTCGATACTTTCAGCAACATACGTTGCAGCCTCATCGTTATAGCGAGGGTTATTTTCATATGGCTTTATATCACTTAAAGCCAGTTCGACTATATTCATTTGAGAACACTCCTTTTGCTACTCTTATACCGATTATGCTCCTTTTTCATTATGCACCCCTCATAACGACTTGCATTACTGGACGTAAAAAAAGCACGACAATATTTATCTACGACGATAAAATTTGCCATGCACTTGCCTTTCCTGTTATTAAGGCACTGTAATGCCTTACATTTTATTGTTGTCATTTTGTGCCCCTCATTACATAACAAAAAAAGCTCAGACATACAGGGAGAGAAATCCGTACGTCTGAGCCTTTTTCGTAGGTAGTTAAATGTTCAGTATATGCGTGTCGTCGAAAAGAGTGATTTGAAATGCCTAGGAGAATGAACATTTTTCGACACTAATAGTTTACTATATGTAAACTGAAAAGTAAATGAAATGTTTTTGCAAGGATATATTATGCTGCTTGAACGCCCCAAAGTAGTATGCTTACGTCTTTCTCTGCCCTTTCAAGGTAGTTGTAAACAGTTCTTTCAGAAACGTTTTTTGAAATAGCTATATCTTCGACAGGTACAGAATTGACATAAAAATCGATTAAAATCTCAAAATAGGGAACCTCCCTATGTTCGCATTGAGTTTTATATACTGCTAACATGGCATCGATATGTTCTATAATCAATTCGGTTCGCCTCTTGCTAGCTGCTATCGCCTCAACCTTTAACAGTCCACGGCGGTTAAACACTTCATTGAGTACTATTTGTAGATCACTAGGAACGCTATTCTCTACACTAGCAACTGCATGCTCGCAATGTTCTTTGAGCTCCTTGTAACCTTTCAGAAGTCTTTTAGTATTCTTTCTAGCCTTTTCTCGTTCCTGTTCGCACTTGTCAGCCTCCATTTGTTTATACTTTTCAATGGCTGCCTCACTAGCAATTTTGATTATTTCCTCAATTGTGAGGTTCCGAGTTTCTTCCATTTTTCATTTACCTTTATATAAAACGTAACCACATTTTTGTTTTGTTTAAAGTCTTGATGATATGTAGCACTATCAACCTTATAATGGTTGCCGTTTTCCATATCAACTATATCAAGCACATCATTATCGCCCATATTCCCTATAATATAGCCGAATGATTTTTTATCCATACTAACACCCCTTTATTTATTAGTGCTACCAAAACCACCAGTACGTTTTGCAGTTGCATTATCACGGCTTGTAACACGATAAGGCATAAATACAAGCTGAGCCAAGTTTTCACCGGCCTTATATTCAAACGGTGTAGTGCCAATATTTCGAATAGGTATCATAATATGACCCTCGTTAGTCTCATTGTTGTAATAATCAGCATCGATAATGCCAGTGCCATTGGCTAGCATTACACTATTTTTAATACCTACACTAGAACGCAAGTGCAGTTGTAGGTATTCATCTGGGTTAATTTTACACTTAACACCAGTTTCTAGGAGTTTCACTTCGCCAGGCTTAACACTTCCGGAGTGATAACATGCAAGATCATAGCCGGCAGAAAATTCCGTTTTACGTGTTGGCATAATTGCGTCATGATAACCTGTTACTTGTTCGAATTCATTTTCATTTTTATTCATTTGTCTACCCCATTCATTTTTAATTGTTTCCACACAGTACTTGTTGAGCGATTAACTCTTAATGCAATATCAGATAAAATCATGCCGTCTTGTCGCATTTTGATAGCGTCCTCGACCCAGTCGGTAGGCTTTAACGTTCTATTGCGTAGTTTTTGACTGCATGACGGACTGCATGTCTTTTTAACATTTCGTAGTCGATACGATACACGATATTTAATGCCACATATAGGACATTTCTTGATAACTATGTCATTCGTCTTTTTATCAACAGTATCAAACTGGTGTTCCCTAACACGTTTTGTTACCTTAACTTTGTCTTTATGGCTAGCTTTCCAAATAGGCAAATGAGCCAAAAAGTAATGAATATTATTCATTTTTCACCCTCCTTTTTTGACAATTCACTGGACCAAATACATATGCACATCATAGATACACCAACTGCACAACCTAACAATGCACCGGCTATAAATATAATCAGTTCCATTATGTCCCCTTACGTTTTAAATCATGTAACGGAGTTTTTTCCGTTACTGGAATTATGTCTATTTCAACCCTTGGCGAACTCTTATCAACTCCGGCAATGCATGAGCCATCGTAGTGTACTATCCATTTATCGTCGTCAATAAGTTTCGCATCGGTTAAGATGTCACTGGTCGCTTGTAATAGGCCGACCAAGTCTGGCCAAGATCTTTTATCCGGCATGTAATAGCGGCACCGGACATGGACTGGACCTGCAACATAGAAACGTTTTCGGTAAAATTGCAACTGTTGTAACGCTAACTTTTGATACTCAGTGAATGCTTTTGATGGTAAGACACGAGGATATCGACCAGCCATTACAACCCTCGAACTATTTTTCTTTGTCGTTGGTCGGCCATATATTACAAGGCTATTCATTGCAGCACTTGCACCCCCTTTCCTTATCTTTTTCAGTTCCTAACATTTCGGCAATAGCTTTTAACGCCATAACTTTGGCAACACCTTTTTCGGTGTCGCTATCTAACCCATGATATAAGGATAAAGCTGCACCCCATAATGCTACGCAAGCATCTAATTCATGGTTGTTACAAAACGGCTCACCCTCGATTTTTAATTTCACGTTTTTCGGATCATTAATCGTAACTTCAATTTTCATGTTTTCGTCTCCATATATTCGAACATTATTTTCTAATTTAAGATATGAATTTGGAACGATACGGCACCTCTAATATTCGCAATGAGTATTTTATAGTTAGGAATTAAAAGTAGCCATATAGCTCAAAATTTTAAATTTCACTAATTTCTAATGGGCCTCGTTTTGACTTACCCTTAAACTGCAGCAGAAACGATGTAGACTTCAATCGGTCATAGATACGACTGTCATATCCGTCTTTTATCTGCTTTACATTCAAGTTGGTTGTAATAATAGTAGCCCTGCCACGTTCTACCCTGTCAGATATAATGGCATCGACTTTATTGCCAACCCATTTATTGTCGTATTCCGCCCCAAAATCATCGAGCACCAGTAATGGACAATTACGAATTTGGTTTTCAAATTTCAAGTAGTGTTCGGCTGGTCCTTTACTCAAAACAAGCAAGGTGTCGAGCAGGCTTATCATTGAGATTAGGTAACCGTTATACCCTTGATTGATTGCAGTTCGTAAAATACTTATTGCAAGGCTAGTTTTTCCAGTTCCAACCGGCCCCATAAGTATGAGCCCCTTACCATTTCGAATGTGTTCACTCAAGTGTAGGGAGTATTTGAAAGCATTGTTATACGCCTCTTTATCCTCAGGAGGTGCACCCAGTTCTTTGAGTTTGTCAAAGTCCATGTCCTTATATCGGCCTTTAATTCCATATCGGCTTAGATCTTTTTGACGGTCAATTACAATAGGCGGAGCATATGTAGGTTTATAAAACTCATAGCCATTCGCCTGTTTCGTTTTTCCAGTCGACGTCCGAGCCATCTGATTTTGCCTTAGCCGTTCTATTTCCTTTGCCACGTCTATTGGTTCCACTATCTTTCGCAGCCTCCTCCCTTATCTTGTTATTTAGTATGGCAGTAATGTATGCAATACTAGCTTTGCCAACCTCAACTGATTTAGATATAGCTGTTATGACTTCACTTTCGCCAAAGTCATTGACAAGGTATTCTAATTTTTCTTTTGTCATTGGTGAAATTTCTCCAACATCATTCATGTAAATTTTGAATACGTTTTTATATGGATCAGTTTTTGGTGGTTCATCATCAAACATATGTAATAGTTCATCTGATTTTTTATTTTCAGCGTCGCTATAATATGAATATGAATATATATTTTCTTTTTTTTACGTCTTGCCTCACCACTTTTAAGACCTGCCAACCTACGTTTTTGGCTAATTTCTTCATTTTTGGTTTTACGCAATTCAAATCGACGTGTTAAACTCGGCGACCAGAAAAATTCATCATCACAAGCCAATAATTCGAAGTCATTTATAAGTGCATTAATGAACAAAAATGAACAAAATGAACAAAAGGTGTTTTGTTCCAACACGTGTTCATTTTTGTTGAACACATGTTCAACACATGTTGAATTTTGTTCATTTTTCATGCCTAATTCATTATCAAGGGCAACGAACGTATACTTTTTAAGTGGTAGTTTGTAATCTTCATATGACGCCAGTTTCTCGATGATTATCCACCACCAAGCATAGGCAATTACGCCGTACTCAGAAATCATGGCGACAATCTTAGGGTCGTTAAAGGCATCTACGTCATGACTGAAATAATAAGATTGATCTTTCGCCATAGTTTACCCCTTAATAAAATAAATCGTCGTGCTTAACACCTAACACATCGGCCCACATAAAACGCTTTTTATCAAACGTAATAGGTTTACCACTTAGATATAAAACCAAAGCACGTGGAATAGTTTGAGCCCTGTTGCTAAACTCCATAAGCGTTAGGTGCTTTTCCTCCAACGCTTTAATAAATACATTAAATTTAACTCGCATAATTAGCACCCCTTTTCTTTATGCACAATAACTAATTTCCCTGTTGCAGCTTGTACTGCTTTCTTGAATTCAACCTCGTTAGAATTCTCATTAGATAGATGGATAAGGTGAATGGCTTTACATCGTGAAAGATCCATAGACCGTAAAAACTTTATGACATTTTCAAGTGCAAAGTGAGATTGAATAAGTCGCTCCATTCGTTGCTTACTTAACTCATCTTGCTCGACTTTCTTATTCAGTAATTCATAAGAGTGATTGCACTCAACCAATATGTGGTGTACACCTTTGAAAGTGTATTTGCAGTAGTAAGTATCTGTGATATATAGCAATTTCTCTTCGCCATCTGAAATAAGATAGCCAACATTAGGCACATCATGTTGTAACTCAAAAGGCAGTATTGTAAATACTCCTCGTTTGAAAGACTTCCTCGGAGTTATCTCAACCCATGAATGTTCGTCTACCACATGTAATGCATCGGCAGTTTCTCGTAACATATAAATCTTGTGGCCAAGTTTTAACATATCAGCCACCGCCCTTGAATGGTCGCCATGTTGGTGAGTAACTACGGCACCCAGTAGGTGGAGAAAATTATACCTACATGCCCTTTGAATGGTTTTGAAAGGTAAACCTACGTCAAGCAATAATTCGTCGCCATTTACACTTGATTTAATGCGGTAGCAGTTGCCAGCGGAACTGCTACCAAAACATTCGATGTTAATCATTTGAACATTGCATCGGCGTTCAATACTTCGCCAGTTTCAGCATCGACAAAAGTTGGTTCGTTAGGTTCAATGTCAATCACTTCGCTATTGGCATTATGTTCAATAGTAGTTGTAACGTCGTCCATTACATCACTGACTTTGCCCTCAACGTCGATAATTTCATCTGTAGTTTGTAGGCCCATACTAATTTCTGGAGCAGTTGTACGGATCAACCATGCTGCAGCACGATAGCGTAGCATTTGGTCTGGCATTGTTTTCCATTTACTACCTTTTTTGTCGTACCACCCCTCTTGCTTGGCAATGGATATAGTAACTTCTGGGCCGTAAATAACCTCATCGCTGCCCTTTTCTCTTGTGTAAGCAATAACACCTTGGCTGTCCGTTCCTTTTTTGCCAGTTTCTTTGTATTTAATAGCCTCAAAGCGACCACATTGATTGAATGTAGCTATTAAGAATTTACTGGACCAACCTGGGTTGCCATACACTATGTACAAGTTCTGCATTACCATTAAAGGTGATGCATTCATTCTTTGTGCCATTTCTAAGGCAATAATTGCATTGCCAAGATTTTGTTCGCCTTGGAATTGCTGTGGAACTAATGTAGATTTACTGAACATACTTGCTTGACGTTGCAGCAACGCAAAGCCATCGGCACTTTGAAAGCCTGGTAATGATTGTTGTTTTATAGTAACTTCTTTTGACATGGTTTACCTCCATTAGATCATAGTTAATTCTTTAAAATCAGCGTCTACAACTAATTTGATTGTTTGGCTGTTACATTTAATAAAGTCTGTTACGGCCTCAGCATTATCGATGAATACAGGAGCAGTAACGTTATAGAATTTAGTTAACGCATTAATAATGTCGAGCCCTACATTCATACGAGCTGCATTATTCATGCTACGATACGGAACACCTTTATAAGTAGTTTCGCAACATTCCTCAATGTTCCCATTGACTAAAACATTGAACATTTTAAAACGAGCATATTCAAAATGACTGTTGATGCTTTCCTCCAACATATCCACCTTGGCTTTGACGAATTCATCAATTAAGAAAGATGTTTCATCTAGTAAATTCTTTTCTGCAGCAAGTTTTTGTTGTTGGTTTTCGAGTTCAATCACACGTTTTTGAATATCAGCATTTAACGTGTATTTATTGAGCTCAGTTTCTAACGCTGCACGCTTTTCTTTGACGGAGCTTATCTCCTCATCAAGCCTTGCCACTTCTTTGTCGTCAGCCTCTTCGCCCTCATCTAATTCGAGCAAGAATAATTCGGCTTTTAGTTCCTTATAGTCTGGATCATCTTCAATATTAGGTTCTAAATAACTTTCATATTCTTTGAACTTAGTTTCATAAGCCTTTGTTTTGTCCTCAATTTCCTTAGTAAGGCCATCGGCTTTGACTATCAATACTTCTCGCTGTTCTTCATAGTTGGCTTTTAGCTTTTTTGCACTTTCAATTAGTGCTTGCCATTCCTCCAACTTTGCAGCCTTTTCAGAATTGAACGCAGCCTCTAACTCGGCTTGCTTATCTTCTGGCAAAGGTTGTCCACAGGTGGGGCAAGCCTCTTTGTTAAACTCTTGAGCATTAAAGGTGTCGAACTCAGCCTGCAAGGTTTCAATTCGCTTACTTTCTCGTTCAATATCTTTCGCCAAGTCATAAGCCCTATCGGTGTATCTATCATGTTCACTTTCAATGATTTTTAATTGCGTCAATAAAGCCTCATATTCGCTTCGTTTACGTTGCTTTTCTGAGTTGTAGATAGATAACACCTCGGACTGTCTTGCTTTCAACTGGCGACCAATTTCATCAATTTTTGAACGCTTTTCTGTGGAGCTAAAACCATTAATGATAGTTGCCTTTTGGTTTTCCAAGTCATTAATAGATTTATTTAAGGTTTCAATGTCCGTTTTTAACTTACTTTCGCTTGTAGCTATGTCCGCTTTATTTCTTAACGCCTCATCGATACGAACTGGGATCATATCCAGTTCTTTATTAATGGCAGTTTTCTTTGCAGCAACAATCTTGCGTTGTTCATCAACTGTTCTGCCATTCAATAACTCGGCCAAGCGTGTAAGCTCAGAACGGCTGTTAATAACTTCATCGTCCTTAATATCTCCGCTAATTTCCAACAATAACTTACGGCGGTTTTGCCATGAATACTGCTCATTAAAATATAGAGGGTTAGTAATTAGCTTGAACACGTCCTCTGCAATAACATCATTGATATATTGCTTGTATTCCTTTTCTTTTACTGGAACATCATTTATGAAGTAGTCCGTAGTATGTCCAGTTAGTTTTGTGTCACCACCACGATGGCTGCTATACTTTTCACGATAAACACGTCTTAAAGTAAAGCTATTGCCATCATCGTTTAGGAACTCTGCCTCGACTTCATGATTGACCTTGTGAATGGGCTCACCATTTTCAAGGGTTTTAATTTCAAAATCGGCACGGTCTAAACTATCCTTGCCAAACAGTAGCCAACATAAACTGTCGAATACTGTCGTCTTGCCTGTGGCATTATCACCATAGATAGTGGCGTTTATCCCTCCAAAGTCAAACTCGCTGTTTCTTATTCCTTTGAAATTTTGCAATTTCAATTTTAATAATTTCATATTGTATGTTCTCCTTAGCTAACTTGTGCCTGCACATCAATCGTGCGTGGTTCAATTTCTAATTGATTGGCCCATTTAAGCACTGTATTATTGATGGCCTTGTCCTTAGATACACATTGATTGCCAAACAGTTTTGCCTGTACTAATTTTGTGAATTTTTCTTCGCCTTTTGATAATTCAAGGCATGCAATAGGTTTCATGTTATCGTCGGTAACTACAACAATGGCCGTATTGCCTTTCATAACTCTGTCTTTGTAAGATCCAACACAATTACGAAGTTCTTTACCTATCATCATTAAATCGGCAGCAGTTTTTGGTACCATAAAGTGCATACCATTTACATCGGCGTTTAACTCAGGAACTTTAGGCAAGTTTACGTCGCCGTACTCCTGCTTGTTATAGATATTAATAAGTTCTGCATGTAAGTCTTTTAATTTAAACCTCTTACCCCAAAACTTATCTCGATATTTTAACTTCAATTCGGAATACATTTTTACGCAGTCCTCGATGTCTCTAAAGTCCTCGGATAATATCCAACGCAATGCAGCTGGCTCGCTATATCTAGCAATCATTACTTGCCAAAATTCTTTTGAACCATTGATGTGTAACTTCATGGACTTTCTTATGTCCTTAGCACGTTGCACTTTGCCGCTATAACGTTGTATATCACAATCAGGAACACCATATCGATTTAGTGTCATAATAGTCCGTCTGATGTTCTCATCGTTAAATAGCTTTAATACTTCGGACATACAAACTGCCAAAGGGTTATTTGCCATTGCCCTGCGTAAAGATCTACTGTCAGGAGATTTGCTTACTACTCGCATGGCCTCTTGGAAGTTCATACCTTTTTTAGTTAGCTCGAACACATTATCGCCAATAGGAATGTTAATAATACGACTATATAAATGGCTATCATTCCAATACGAGGCACAACGATGGATGTAAGATATGCTAGGCATATCTGGTGCAGCAATCTTTAGTGCCATATTTAATAGCATTGTAAAGAAATATCCGCCCTCCTCGTTAGCGGAGGGTGATATATACACATCGGCTGCACTATAACCATAGGTAGCCAATAAACGTTTTTGGAACGCTACTCTTAACACTCTGAATAAATCATTTAAAGGCTTTTTATTAATACTGTGCATTGCATAAGACTTGCCGAAATACTTTAAGACCTCCATGAAATAGTGTTCACGGATATAATTTGATGTAAGATCATACTTTTGACGATTATAATCAGTGTATATGGCTTTCTTTTTCTTAAAATCAAACCGTATAACCTCTTTACGAGTTCCCTCATCAATAGAGGTTCCGTCCAATCGCATTGTTATAGCTCTGTAGCTAATACGTAAATCGATACAGTCTTTGAGCTCAACTACTTCGATACAAGCGTCTAATGGTATGAGGTGATTTTCATCGCCTATATGTAATACCTTGTCTCTGTATGGCTCACTATGATAGCCACAATTTGGACAAGTGAAATACTTTGCAGCCGTTGTGTAACCGTTGCTATAGTTATACTTACGTTTCCATTTGCCACCGAATGTAAAATTGCAGTTGGTATGATATATAGTTGTGTAAGCTGCATCGTAGCGACTTTCCAAAATCACACTATCAAACATTCTAGGTATATATGTCCTTGCTAATACCTCCATGACATTCGCCCCTTTAATCAAACATATCGAACATATCTTCCGGAGTTTCCTCCACGGCTGGTTGAGGTTCATCTACTACCTTTTGAGGTTCCTCTTTTTTGGTTTTCTTTTTGGTTGGTTTTGGAGTTTCCTCTTTTGGCTCCTCAGCTTTATCTGCTTTCTTAGCCTCTTTTTCAACCAATTTAATGGCCTTTATAATGCTTTTAGATACAGAAATGTTTGTTTCGCAAAAGTCGATTGCACGTTGATATTCAATAGTGTTAGTTGGATCTAACTCGATTGCCTTTTGTAACACCTCAATTTGAGGTGTTACGTTATCGACTACTTGTTTAAAACTATTCATGTTAGACATTTGTTCGTTCTCCTATTTACCCATTAACGCATTAAGTTCTTGCATAATTTCTGGTGTTAAATCACCGGAATTAGGCTTGCCATTTACTCCATGATTACGGAATACATCGAGTGCAGCTTTCACACCCTCAGCACCTACATGTTTGAGCCAGTCTTTGAAGTCGTTCCAGTAGACTTGCGGATCTATTTCCGCAGTGTCTACGTCTAACTCATTTTCTGCAGGTTCCTCAACTTCTTCGGCCTTAGCCTCTACAGGCTCGCCCTCGAAGTTTGTAACAGGAACTTCTGCAACTTCCTCGACTGGTTCTACCACCTCAACAGGTTCCGGCTTAGTTTCCTCAACTACTTTTGGTGTAGTTTCTTTTTTAGGTTCAGGCTTAACCTCTTGTTTAGGCTCCTCTACAACGTTTACCGCTAACTCCTCAATAGATTTAGGGTTCATAAGTTCGTTATACTCAGCAATTTTTTTTGCCAAGTCTTTAGGGCCTTTAAATTCAATAGTGAAAGTATTCATGGTTAATTCTCCTTTTCTAAATATGTTTTGATGTCTTTCATTGTTTGGATAACTTCATTAAGATATGGTCGGACTTCAACTAATGGCGTTACACCTAATTGGTCCTCCAAGTATTTAATGCGATTAATTAAGTACCATAAAGTCATGTTTCCCCATGGAGTAGGGAACATATCGTATTTTTTATGACATTCCTTTATTTTGGCGAGGTTAATTTTCTCACCGTAAAACATTAAATTATTATCCATTATTTACCTTTCAATGCAGCAACTTCATCTGTTAATGCTTGAACTAATTTTTCAAGTTGAGCAATACGGCCATTTTCTGTCTTAGCCTCTGCCAAGTAGTCGGAGCCTTTTCCAACTTTAAATGCAGCATTAAGTGTTAGTTGAGTTTCACCGCCCAATGTAACACCTACACCATACATAGTGCGTTCATTAGGGCGATAGAAAGCACCCAATGCAACTGCATTTGCATTTCTATAATGTCCATAGCTAACCGCATAACTTGCTTTGTCGTTGCGGTTAAAGTCCAAAGGATGTAAACCACTTAAAGCAGCGGAGCTTGCCCCCAACTTATTAATGCGTTGTTGTGTAGCATTAATTTTGTTATTTAATTCATTCTTAATGGCAGTTGTGTCAGAACTGATTTTGCCTTTCAAGTCTGCAATATCATTAGTATTGATATTTACTTGATTTTGAGTGTTAGCCAAGTCAGTCTTGAGTGATTTGTCAGTATTTTCTAAAATTTGAATACGGTTTTCATGATTATCGGTAACTTTGCCAAGATCATTAATGGCCTTAGTATTATTCGCAATAGCACTTGTATTGCCTGCAATGTTTTGTGTATTTTTAGCAATATTTTGAGTGTTTTTATTGATTGTTAGACCATTGCTATTAATTTCATCAATGGCTGCATATAACTGCGAACCATTAATGGCATCGAGGCTGTCGGCCTCAATTCTGCCGGCTGCTACATTTTGTAGCTGACGATTATAATTATCTAAATTGCTATACGTATCTGATTTTTTACTGCCAAAAGATACAGTGGAGTTCGGTTGCTCCCCTGCAAAGATGTGAGTGGTGCCATTAATCTGCATTTGACCGAATGGCACGGCATTATATGTTTGACTATTAGTACCAATTGCAACACTATTTTGTACCGGTGCACTAGCATTATTGCCAATAGTAACTGCGTCAATTCCTCTTGTTACGGAGTGTGTACCAATAGTGATTGCCCCTTGGTTATCTACAACAGAATTTGCACCAATTACAGTTTGCTCCTGATGAGCCCCAATGTAATTGTTATAGCCAATAGCAGTTGATTGTCCGCCTGCTACAGTACCATTGCCACCACCAATGACAATGGTGTCGTCCCCAGTGATTTTGTTATCACGACCAAGTGCAACAGAATTTGTGGCATTAACTACTGTATTGGCACCACTCGCAATAGAGTTGTACCCAGTAGCAACTGGAGCTGTTGTATTCGGTTCGACTGGACCAGTAACTATGTTATTTGCCATTACATTCACTGCCATTGCAGCAATAGCGGAAGTTGTTACGATAATTTTTTTATTCATGTTTAAGATCTCCTTGTGTTATACTAAAATTGGTTAATTTAACTATGGGCGTTACTAGTTGCAGCTGGTATCGCCCTTTTTCTTTGTCTTGCCCTCATTCGTAAATGAGCTGTGTGGCAGTCTTTACATACGGCAACTACTTTGCCAATAGCCGTGTTATACAGACTATATGTTGTAGCTGGTGTGAGTTTATAGCCGCAGTGATAGCAACGCTTTACCATTTCACCAACACCTCGCCTGTAACCCACCATGTGAGCATGCTCATTACTACGAATAGAAATACGGAACCGAATATAAAGCCCTCAACAATATCTGCGAATTGAGGTAATGCATTTGCTCGTCTCAATTCTCGTTTTTCTCGATAAGTCATGTTCATTCATTACACCTCCATAAGTTGCAGCATACCTGCTGTAGTATTTCGTATGCTTTCTTTTAACTCTTTCAATTCCCTTTTTAGCTGTTCATTCTCAGCCACTAACTCGGCATATTTTGTTGCCGTAAATTCTTTGTTGTACTTAGCTAGTGCATGCACTCCCTCCTTACTAAATCTGACGCCTGGCACGTCCAATAATTGAATTAGTTTACCCTCGTCTCGGAGCTGATATACTGCTGATACAGATATTTGAAAGAGGTCTGCGACCTCTTTCGCCGTATAAACCAAACTCATAAGCCAAGCACCTTTTTGACCTCGTAACATCTATCTAGGTATGCTCTGACAACGTCTAAACTCCATTGCAGATCATCTGTTTGGTCAGGACATTTTTTAAAACGTTCTAAAATATCTTTTTCGGCACGTTCATGACGTAATATGGTTTTATTGAACTCTTTTACTGTTTCACCCCATTTTGTAATTTGAACCAGTCCATATTGCTTGAACATATATTCCACACGATCCATAGGAGCGAAGTCCCAAAACTCTTTTGCAGTTTTCTTCATGATTAATTCTCCTTGTTATAGTCATCGATTAACTTTTGTAACTCACTATTAGGTGCGTCTGCAAAGTCGCTACATAAAGTGTCTGCACATTTTAAAGCCTGTTCCTTGCCATTCATGTCATACACTAGGTTAAATTCAAGCTGCCATAATTCTTTGAATAGGTTTTCTCTTACTTCATTGTGTGCCATGTTCATTCTCCTTTGTTTACGTTTAGTAAACATTGATTATAAAAAAATATCTTGCATATTTAACTGACTATCAAGGTGGCGAAAGAAATCGTATATTTTAGCCATTTCATCTGGTTTAAAATGTCTTTTGCCATTCTCTTTTTGATTATATGTAGACTTGTGTAAGCCTAACATATTAGCCATTTCCAATTGTGTATAACCATATTTTTGGCGAAGTTTAGAAAGTTCTTTCATATATCCACCTCCTTATGTTTACCTCCTGTAAACTTCTTATGAGCTTATTATAGTTCACAAAATGCATACCGTCAAATAAACTTTTTATAAAAGTTTGCATATTGTAAGTTTACATTTTGTTTACAATTTAATATGATAGCTATAGGAGGTATGCAATATGAAAACTTTAGGACAACGCATACAAGAATTGCGAAAAGATAACCAATGGACTGGTGAGGAGTTAGGCAAGAAATTAAATGTGGCGAAGTCTACAGTATCACTATGGGAGAGTGGTGCTCGTACACCTAGCACGGATATGCTAACAGATATTGCAAAGTTATTTAACGTATCTATTGACTACCTTTTAACTGGTTCAGTACCTACGCAAGATGGTTATTATACAGATCCTGAAGTTGCAGCATTAGCGGAGGAGATTAAAAATGACCCTGAACTAAGGCTATTACTTAACGCAAAACGTAATTTATCCAAAGAGGAAATGCAAGCAATAATAAATATAACTAAATCGTTATTACAAAAAGACTAGGGAGAGTTATTTTGATTAATACAATATTTAGTGATAAGCTGCCTGCTGCTTGCGGTGGGTTTGTTAGAAAGAATGAGGATGATAGCTATACCATTGTCTTGAACGCTAACCACTCATACGACCAGCAACGAGCGACTTATAAACATGAATTATCGCATATCATTAATTGCGACCACGATAAGCAAGATCATATTAATTTTATAGAAAGCGTTCGCCACGCATAGAAAAAAAAGCACCCTTTTATGGGTGCTTAATTTATAACTATTATAGCGAACATATGAACGGAGATACTATGCAATACAATATGACAATTCGTAGAAAAAATAAGGGTTATCAAGTAATTATATCTTTTAAAGATGGCCGAAAATGGCGTCAAAAGTCAAAACAAGGCTTTGACACTAAACGAGATGCCAAGATGTACGGACTTAAAATAGTAGATAAATTAAAAAGTACCATAATAACCATTGATAGTAGTAAAAGCGATATAACATTCTTGCACTTTTATAATATCTACATCAACGAAAAGGCTAATATAACAGAAAACACACGCAGAACATATAGCACCATTATAAATAGCTATTGCCAATCGCTATTGAATAAACCTATAAGCGATATAACTCATCAAGATATAATGCAATTACTAAACGAGCTGCCTAGATCATCGGCAAGTAAAAACCTATGCTTGGTACTTTTAAAGTCGATATTTAACTATGCTATCACGCCATATCGGATAATTAGCCATAGCCCTTGTGCAGCAATTCGACGTTTCAAGTCAAAGGCTAATAACTCACCGTCTACAATTAGCCAAAATGACATGAATTTGCTCCTGTATGCCATTAAACGTAAGCACCCTATATATTATCTACTGTGCAGTATAGCTCGCTATACAGGGGCAAGATACGGTGAAATTTTAGCACTTACATGGGATGATATAGATTTAGTCAATAATACTATATCTATATCAAAACAATGGACATGGCTCGGTAATGCTGGGTATGGTTTTAGTCAACCTAAAAGCCGTAACAGTATTCGCACTATTCCTATACCTGAGATATTAGCTGATGAATTAATATGGCATATCGGCAAAGGTAACGAACGTTTATTCCCATTTAAGACTAATCGCAGTTCGCCACTTAACAGGGTTATACAACGCTATTTACCGGATAAGTCGATACATTCTTTCCGCCATACCTATGCGACCACTTTACTTGCCAATGGTGTAGACATTCAAACTGTAGCCAGTTTATTAGGCGACAAACTCAATACGGTTATGACTACTTATATACACTATTCAGACGACATGAGAAAGCAAGCAACAAACCACATAGCAAGCATATTTGGATAGTATTTTTGCCGTATATATGACGAAAACAGCCTAACCCCTTTTATATCAAGGATATAGGCTGTTTTGTTTATAACTATATAATTATACGATTATTACTATCTTACTTTCAATACGCTATTATATTTCACATAAAAAGTATGGCCAAGCAGTTATATATAATATTATTTTA
>QWCZ01000299.1_pt1 | contig 26385 bp, 19 predicted proteins | sample 1972651 | NCBI WGS metagenome assembly QWCZ01 (sample SAMN09866695, study PRJNA288562) | Human oral metagenome isolate pre1_saliva, whole genome shotgun sequencing... | isolation source: mouth | host: Homo sapiens | place: USA: California
TGGTAGCGGCGACGGCGTTAGCGTCCTCGCTGCCAGCTTCAGGACGCGGTGGGGTTAGACCAGCCCAGTTTTTACCCACCGCAATAGCCTGGGCTACGCCGTCGCTACCTTCAGCTAAAGAAATCGCTGTAGCAGTAATAACATCCAGGTAAGTGCTTAAAATCTGGTTGGGATCCAGGGTAGTGACACTGTAAAGCAAGGTCGGACGTCCACGTTTACCAGTGCGCATCGGCACGGTGGTAACCAAACCAGCATTTAACAATGCATCAAGGTGTTCGCGGGCAGTGTTGGGATGCAGCTTTAAAGTTTTAGCCACTTCAGCGCTGGAAATCGGTTGACCGGCGCTCTCAACTACTTCTAAAACTCGCCTTTGCGCTGGCAACAGGCTGATTTGCGAGCGAATATCATGCAGTGATGAACGCACGCTGGTTGGGTATGGAAGTGGTGAATGGGTCATGCGATACCTCGCCATTAATGGGTGGTGTGGACCTTGGTCCCAGTCTACGTTACAAGTGCTTTAAGCTTTAGTGGGATCTTGAGCATCCAATGAGGCTGTTAACAGGCGCCTAAAGGAATCTACCCGTCCGCAGCGAGTTTCGCGAGTGGATGCATCTTTAGCTGCCCACTGATCAAGTGCGCAGTCAATCACTCCAGGTTCATGGCTGCAGCCGCGTGGGCAGTCCTGGGCTACCTGAGCCAAATCAGCAAAGCCGCGCAAGACGTCGTCGGCGGCCACATGCGCCACCCCGAAGGAACGCACCCCGGGAGTATCAATTACCCAGCCGCCATCAGGATTAACCACAGCTTGCAAGTTAGTGGAGGTGTGGCGACCGCGCCCAGTAACCTCATTGACATGCCCAGTTACTCGGTTAGCGGCCGGCACCAGGGCATTAATCAGGGTGGATTTACCCACCCCGGAGTGGCCCACCAGCACCGAAACCTTACCGGCCAGGGCCTGACGCACCACCTCAATGCCGCTAATACCGCTTTCAGTGATAGTGGTTGCTAAACAACGCACGCCTAGGGGCTGATACAGGCTCAGCAGCTCGGTAGGGTCAGCCAGGTCAGATTTAGTCAGCACCAGCAGTGGCTCCATGCCGGCGTCGTAGGCGGCCACTGTCCCCATCCTCAGCGCTACGCAGCAGCAGGGTGCGCCGGGGCTCAATACGCACCATACGGGCCAGGGTGTCTTTACGCCCCGATACGTCACCAACTACGGCCACTTGGTCGCCCACAACCACTTTGCCACGACCCAGCTCACGGGCCTTCATAGCGGTAATATCGCCGCTACCATCCTCAGTTAGGGATGGGTCATCTAAGTGAATACGGTAATGGCCGCGATCAATACGGGTAACCATGCCGGTGACGGCATCAGCATGAGCCGGGCGCACTTTAGTACGTGGACGCGAGCCCTTACCGGGACGCACCCGCACGCGCGGATCATCGGTACCAATATCGCGTCTAGCCAATAGCCTCTCCTGCACTCTTAAGCATGGCGTCCCAAAGCTGGGTGAATGTGGGCATGGTTTTGGCGGTGGCACCCACATCATCCAGGCTAATTCCCGGCAGATTTAAACCCATAATAGCCGCGAAAGTAGCCATGCGGTGATCGGCGTAAGCCTCCAAGTGGGCTGGGTGCAAAGTGCAGGGGTGGAAAACTAAATAATCCTGGCCCTCATCCACGCGCCCCCCAAGTTTGCGAGCCTGGGCGGCGATGGCCGCTAAACGGTCAGTTTCGTGACCACGCAGATGCCCAATACCCCAAATCTTGCTGGGCTGGCCCTGACTGGCAGCCACTAAAGCTAGCGCCGCCATGGTGGGTACCAGCTCGCCTTCCGCGCTGGCATCACGCTCAATGCCGTGCAGGGCGCCGCTGGAGCTAACTTGCAGCGTGCCCTGATCCAGCTGCACCTGGGCGCCGAAAAGCTTAAGGATTTCCAGCCAGTTAGCCCCCACCTGGGTGGTGTGGGTGGGCCAATGCAAAATCCGCACCTGCCCGCCTGTAGCGGACACCAGCGGCGCGGCAATAAAAGGCCCCGCATTGGAAAGATCAGGTTCAATCACGCTGCGGCCCCCGCGCGGGCGCCCACTAATACGCCAGCTTAGCTGCTCGGCGCGGTAATCCTCGGGAGCCTGCACTTGCACGCCGCATTGGCGCAAGCTAGCCACACTCATCTGCAAATGCGGAACAGATACCAAAGGCTGCTTAGCGCTGACAGTTAAGCTTTGTGCCCTGCCAAGCTGCAAAGCCGCCCCTAGATACAGCAGAGCAGAGATAAACTGGCTCGATTTAGAGCCATCGACCTGCACCTGTAGATGCTCTTGAGGGTTTAAACCAGCGCCATGAATAGTGAAAGGCAAACGCCCGCGCTGCCCATGCCACTCAAATCTGGCCCCCAACGCCTCTAGGGCGTCGGTTAGCGGCTCCATAGGCCGAGCCAAAGCCGCCTGATCACCGGTGAAAGTCAAACTAGTGCCCAGGGCCAGGGCCAGGGGCGGTACAAAACGCATCACGGTGCCCGCCAGCCCACAGTCAATAACCGGGATGGAGTTGTCAGGCGGCGGGCCTGCTGGCGGTTTTTCTGTTGGGGCTGCCTTTGGGGCGGCTGGCTCCGCCTTGGACGAGGCCAGGCCTGCCGGTGCCTTAGTCGCCGGCAGCGGGGTTACCTGCAGGGCAGAGCCGCACTGGCTGAAACGAGCCCCTAAAGTCTCCAGCGCCGCACGCATCAAGGCAGTGTCACGGCTTTCAAGCAAACCCTCAATTTGGCTGGGGGCGTCAGCTAGCGCCGCCGTCAGCAGGGCGCGCGCGCTTAAAGACTTAGAGCCCGGCAGTGAAACAGTGGCGTCAATCGGCTCACTTGGGGTAGGGCAGTGCCAAGCTTGCATTAGTCCTGCTCTTTACGACGACGCCGGCAGCAGCGACCCGGGCCGTGACCATGTCCCTGAGGCCCATGGCCGTGAGGGTGCTCGCCGTGCTTGCGACACTGGCCCTGCTGGGCGTGCTTGCGGCAGTGACCGTGACCGGGGTGAGAACCATGCGCCTTGCCGTTACAGCACTGGCCGGCGGCGCCGTCGTCGTTGGCAGCAGCCCGCTTAAGCTTGCGACGCTGGGAAGCAGCCACCCCCAAAGCCAACAAACCGGCACTAAGCGCAGCTCCACGCAGCGCCGGAGTTAGCGACACCACCAGCTGCCGGCCATTGAAATAAGTGGAATTAATCAGCGTAACCGGCACATTCAAAGCCGCCAACGTATAGGCACTAGCCGCAGGGGCAATCGACAAACTCAAAGCCGTCCCCGCAACCACGCTAACTGCCCCAGTAGCCGTAGCAGCCTTTTCAACCAGCGCCACCGGCGGCGTGGTTAAACCATAGGAACCTGCATATTCCAGCAAACCTTGAGCACGCTGGGCATGTTCATCACTATTAACCACAGCATCCAAACCATCAATGATGAAAGGCATAGCCGCTAAAGGACGCAAGAAAGGCAAAAGCACGCTCATAAACCCCATTGTCTCAAATAGGCCAGCATTGCTGATAGAGAAACCCTAAACGAAAGGGAATCACCACCGCCCCCAAAACGTTTAAGCCGGCATGAAATCACGATCCACCCGGCGCGTCACGCCCGTAACCGCTAGGCTGGTAAGTGATGAGTGAACAAACAACCGAAACGGACGCGCAGCGCTCGGCTCGCTTCCAGGCGGACGCTCTGCCTTACCTCGACCAGCTTTACGGGGCTGCCCTGCGCATGACCCGTAACAGTTCTGATGCCGAGGACCTGGTTCAAGACACCTACATGAAAGCCTTCGCAGCTTTCAACCAGTACCAGGACGGCACCAACCTTAAAGCCTGGCTGTACCGGATTTTGACCAATACCTTCATCAACTCCTACCGCAAAAAGCAACGCCAGCCCATGCAGGCAGATTCAGACTCTGTTGAGGACTGGCAGCTGCATCGGGCCGCCAGCCACGATTCGGTAGGACTACCCAGTGCGGAAGACTTCGCCCTGGACTCTCTGCCCGACAGTGAAATCAAGTCTGCCCTGCAAGAGCTCAGCGAAGATCGCCGCCTGGCCGTGTACCTAGCGGATGTTGAAGGTTTCTCCTACAAAGAGATCGCCGAAATCATGGATACCCCGCTAGGCACGGTTATGTCGCGTTTGCACCGAGGACGCGCCCAGCTGCGCGAGTTACTAGCCGACTATGCACGTGACTACGGTTACGAGCAGAACGCTGAAACTAGCGCAGCCGTTGCGAAGGAGAAAACTCATGCCTGAAACCACCGCGAAAGGCTGTTCCTGCGCCGAGACTTTAGCGCATCTACACGCCTTTGTTGATCGCGAATGCGACGAACAGCTCACCGCCCGCCTACAGGCGCATGTGGCCACCTGTTCTCACTGCAAAGCCCAGGCCGACGCCGTACGGCACTTACAGGATCTGTTGCGCTCGCGGTGTGCTGAGCAAGCCCCGCAATCCCTGGTGGAGCGGGTACGCACCCAACTGGCAGTGGTTAGCGCTTGCGGATGCACCCCTGGCCTGTGCGAATGCGGCCATGGGCGCGCAGAAAGGCACACCACTACGGTGACTACTTCCACCACAGTGGTTAGCGATTCGACTGTAGCGAGCGTGTCTCACTCAGTGACCTACCGCAGTTAGCGGCGCTTGTCACTTGGTGGCATGGCGTCGAATGTGTAAAAATAGCCTAGTTATATGCCCCCTCGTGGGGTGTTAGTCCCTATTACGAGGAGGCCAGTATGTCCAAGCGCGGTCGTAAGCGTAAGGCCCGTGCCAAGGGCGGCGCTAACCACGGTAAGCGTCCCAACGCCTGAGTAAAACTTAGCGCTGAGCACCCAAGGTGCTCAGCGCTTTTTGTTTATGCAGCCAGTGGCCGGCGGCGAGCCCTAGCGCGGCCGAGCTTTAGCTTTTACAGCTTTTACAGCCCCAGCCACTGGTTCCAACCCCGGTGCAGTACTAACCAAGCCAGCAGACCGTAACCCGCCTGACCGGGGTAGGCGCCGTCGTTAAGCGCAATGTCAGTAAGCCACTGCTCATGCTTAACCAGCGGGGTATAGGTATCCACGTAGGTAACGTTGCGGCGGCGGCACACCTCACGGGCCGCATTGTTTAGGGCCGCCAGGGCCTTCGGGTCGGACACAGTCAGCGGCGGCGGTCCCACCATTAAGCATTCAAGCTTTTCGTACATTACGGCGGCGTCGATGATATTGGCTAAAGCCAGGCTAGAGCGGGCCGTGCTGACATTGTGGGTAACATCTGCCACCCCAACCCCAATTACCAGTAGGTTGCGGGCGCCAGGAACAACCCGGCGGGCAGCCTCATCACGCCAACGGTTAGACAGCTGGGCGCTAACTTCACCAGGAACGGCCAGCGTAGACCAGGAGGGGGCATCAATAACCTCTAGCGAGTTGGTGCGCGCCATAACGCGCCCTACCCAGCCCAGGGCTCGTGCATCTCCGCGACCTGTAATCAGCTCATCGCCGATGAAGATCAGGTTGATCTCACTCACGGCCAGCATCCTTCCTGCTTGACTAGGGAAAAATCGTAGCATTGGCCCGGCCTGCAGATGCTGACCGGGCCAATACGCGCGTGTCTTTAGCGAGCAAAGCCCTACTTAGCGGGCAAAAGCCTCGTCTAGGATCAGCTTTTGCTGAGCTACGTGAGCTGCTGAAGTACCCACAGCCGGGGCGGCAGCCTCAGGGCGAGCCACCACTCGCGGCAAGCGTCCAGCCGTGATCGAGTCAGGCAGGTGCAGGGCCAACCAAGGCCAAGCGCCCTGGTTACGCGGCTCATCCTGGACCCAAACCAGCTCGGCTCCCGCAAACGGTGCCAGGGCCTCCAACAGGGCTGGCTCGTCGAGAGGATAGAGCTGCTCTAGACGCACAATGGCAGTGTGCTTATCTTCCGCGTGCTGGCGGTGGGCCAGCAGATCCCAGTAGATACGGCCTGAGCATAGCAGCACTCGATCCACCTTGTTCGCGGCGGCAGCAGCTAAAACTTCCGGATCAGTTTCACCAATGACAGTTTGCATGCCGCCGCTGATGAAGTCTTCTACCGGCGAGACAGCGGCCTTCAAACGCAGCATCTGCTTGGGGCTGATCAGGATCAAAGGCCGGTGCGGTTCACGCCGAGCCTGGTCACGCAGGGTGTGGAAGTGGTTAGCCGGGGTGGAAGGCTGCACCACGCGCATGTTGTCCTGAGCGCATAGCTGCAGGTAGCGCTCAATGCGGGCACTAGAGTGGTCCGGGCCCTGGCCTTCCAAACCGTGCGGCAGCAGCAGAACCAGGCCAGAGTGTTGGCCCCACTTTTGCTCAGCGGAAGAGACGTACTCATCAATTACGGTCTGGGCTCCGTTAGCGAAGTCGCCAAACTGGCCTTCCCAAATGTTTAGGCCCTCGCTGCGCTCTACCGAATAGCCGTATTCGAAAGCCATAGCGCCGTATTCGCTTAGCAGCGAGTCAACAATTGACAGCTTGGCTTGGTTGGGGGTCAGGTAGTCCAGCGGGGTCCATTCTGAACCGTTACGCTGGTCGTGCATGACGGCGTGACGCTGGGCAAAGGTGGCGCGGCGTACATCCTCACCGGTCATGTGTACCGGTACGCCTTCCATCAGCAGCGACCCAAAGGCCAGCAGCTCGCCAAAGCCCCAGTCAATGCCGCCTTGGCGGCTCATGCTTTGGCGCTTGCGTAACAGGTTCATCAGCTTGCTGTGTACCTGGAAGCCTTCAGGGACAGATACCTGGGCGTCACCGATACGCTCAATTACCTCACGGGCTACCGCAGTGGGCTGTGAATGTGAAGTTTCGCCAGCCTTAGGGCCACTGTAGGCGGGGGTGTCAGCATTGAGGTGACCGGCGCGGGCCTCGTTAAGGATGTGCTCCAGGTTGTCGCGGTAGGCGTCCAGTAGCTGTTCACACTGTTCTTCAGTGAGGTCTCCGCGTCCCACCAGGTTAGTGGTGTAAACCGAGAAGGTGGAGGGCTTGCGGTCGATCAGGTTGTACATAACCGGCTGAGTCATCGAGGGGTCGTCACCCTCGTTGTGACCACGACGGCGGTAGCAAACCAGGTCAATAATGACGTCCTTGTGGAATTCTTGGCGGTATTCCCAAGCCCAGCGGGCTACGCGCGCCACAGATTCGGGGGCGTCACCGTTTACGTGGAAGATCGGCACCTGTAGACCTTTAGCCAGGTCCGAGGGGTAGGTGGTGGAGCGTCCCAGTGCATTACCGGTGGTGAAACCGATCTGGTTGTTGACGATTACGTGGATAGTACCGCCGGTGTGGTAACCGGGTAGCTGGCTCATGTTGAGCACTTCGTAAACCACGCCCTGGCCTGCAAATGCGGCGTCACCATGCACCAAAATCGGCAAAACATTGTAGCTGCCGTCAGCGCCGGAGCCGCTGCGATCTAGCTTGGCGCGCACAATACCTTCCAGCACCCCATCTACTGTCTCCAGGTGGGAGGGGTTGGCGGCCAGGGAAACCTTGGTGGTCACATCATCGGTGCCGGTGAAGGTGCCGGTGGTGCCCAGGTGGTATTTGACGTCACCAGAGCCCTGGCCGTTGGTCAGGTAGTTACCGTCAAACTCGTCAAATACCTGGCCGTAAGACTTGCCGGCAATATTGGTAAGCACGTTTAGGCGGCCACGGTGGGCCATACCAATAGCGGCTTCTTCAATGCCATCATGTGCGGCGTCGTCGATAAGGCGGTCCAGCAGCACAATCAGTGACTCGCCACCTTCTAGCGAGAAGCGCTTTTGGCCTACGTACTTGGTTTGCAAGAACACTTCGAAGGCTTCTGCCTGCATCAGCTTGGTTAGGATGCGACGGCGCTCAGCAGTATCAATGCTGGGAGTAACACCTTCCATGCGTTCTTGCCACCAGCGACGCTGGGCTGGGTCTTGGATATGCATGTATTCCACGCCCACATAACGCGAGTAGGCGTCACGCAGCATCTGCAAAATTTCGCGCAAGGTGGCACGGTCCTTGCCGCCCAGGCCACCGGTGGGGAAGACCCTGTCCAGGTCCCACAGGCTTAGCCCGTAGGAGGAGAAGTTCAGGTCAGGGTGACGGCGTAGGCGGTAGGCCAGCGGGTCAGTGTCGGCGGCTAGGTGTCCGCGCTGACGGAAAGCGTGAATCAGCTCAGCTACACGGGCGGGCTTGCCGGCGTCGGCTAGCGGGTCGTAGGTGACGTCTTGGTCCCAGTGCACCGGTTCGTGGGGGATACGCAGGGCCTTGAAGGAGCGGTTCCAGAAGCCATCTAGGCCCATGAGCTTGCGTTCCATTAGGCGTAGCAGCTCGCCGGACTGGGCGCCCTGGATGACGCGGTGATCGTAGGTGTTAGACAGTGTCAAGACCTTGCCTACAGCCTGGCGGGCCAGGGTTTCAGGGCTGGCACCGGCAAACGCGGCCGGGTAGGTCATAGCGCCCACGCCCATGATTAAGCCCTGGCCAGGCATTAGACGCGGCACGGAGTTAAGAGTGCCGATCATGCCGGGGTTGGTCAGGGTGGCGGTGGTGTCCTTGAAGTCATCGACAGTTAGCTGACCCTTGCGGGCTTTAACCACCAGCGCGTCGTAGGCATCGATGAAACTGGCTAGATCCAGAGTGTCGGCGTTCTTAACGCTAGGCACTAGCAGGCGACGCTCACCGTTGGCGCTGGGCACGTCAATTGCCAGACCCAGGTTTACGTGGGCGGGGTTGTGTAGAGCCGGCTTGCCCTTTTCGTCCAGGGTGTAAGCCACATTCATTTCCGGCATCTCTGCCAGCGACTCCACCAGGGCCCAAGCGATCAGGTGAGTGAAGGAAACCTTACCGCCGCGTGTGGAAGCTAGGTGAGTGTTGATTAGCAGACGGTTTTCAATCAGCACCTTAGCCGGGATAGCACGGGCAGAAGTAGCGGTAGGAATCTGGAGGGAAGCCTCCATGTTCTTAGCGGTGCGGGCACTGGCTCCCTTTAGGGTGTCAACGCTTTCCACCACGCCGTTACTGGTTTCGCCAGCCTCGCTGTGGGCCTGGTTGTAGGCATAAGGTGAGGTGGGGGACTTGAATTGGGCTGTGGGTGCGGGCGGTAGGTCAGAGCGGGAAACATCCTCACTGGCCAAGACGGGGCGTCGGCTAGCGGAAGCGGTGGCAGCCCCGGGGATTTGCACGCCAACGCTAGCGCTAAGCGGCTTTGAGGGCGTGGCCGGCGACTGGCCTGCTAGATACTGCGGGTTTTCGCTGAAAAACTCGCGCCATGACTGGGTTACTGAGGCCGGGTCGGCTAGGTAAGCCTCCCGCATATCCTCGACAATCCATTCGTTGGTGCCAAAGCCCTGAGCGAAGTCGTTCTCAGACACGGTTAGCTGCTCCTTATATGGCATTGCGTGCTAAAACTGTGGTTTAAGTCTAATACTGCAAAGCTGACTTGCAGAGCACTTTGTAGCCTTTAGTCCTAGATATTTTTTAAATGTTCTCGCATGTTGAGCATTGCTTTGGGTTGCTAGGGCTGAAATTGGCTGCGCTGCGACGACGACGGCGCCCGGCACCAAGGCTGTGAGCTGCCTGCGTGCTAAAGCTGCGGGCTTGGTATAGCGTTAGTGATACCGACTAGATTTTTGATAGGGAGCTAAACGCTGCATGGTCATTAAATGGCTAATGATAGTTCTGGGGGTGCTACTTACCGGTGGGACTGCGGTGTTTGTGGCCGGAGAATTCGCCCTGGTGGCCCTAGACCCATCAGTTGTTGACGCCCGCGCTCAGGCCGGAGATAAACGTGCCGGGCGAGTATCCAAGGCGCTGCGTCACCTATCCACTCTACTTTCGGGCGCGCAGGTGGGTATTACGCTAACCACCATTTTGCTTGGTTACACCATGCAGGCCGCCCTTAATCAGCTGCTTTCGCAATGGCTTAGCCCCTGGCTGGGGCAAACCCTGGCGGCCACCATCGCCGTGGTTAGCGCCCTAATTATTGTTAACGCCTTCTCTATGGTGTTTGGCGAACTTATCCCCAAAAACGCTACCCTGGCTGATCCGCTAGCTGCTGCCGGTTTTGTCACCCCTTTCATCACCGGTTTCACCTGGCTGTTTAGGCCGCTAGTAAATCTGCTAAACGGTATGGCTAATGCTTTACTGTCGCGCTTTGGTATTGAGGCTGCTGAGGAGGCCAGTGGCGCCCGCAGTGCCGGCGAGCTTACCGCTCTGCTGCGTCGCAGCGCTGAGGAGGGCACACTAGAGGTCTCCACCGCCCGCCTACTTACCCGTTCACTTGGCGTAGATGAGCTCAGCGCTGTAGATGTAATGACTGACCGTGGGCGCATTCACTGGCTGGAAGAGTCCGCCACCGCCGCTGACCTGGTGGCTTTAGCCAGCCAAACCGGGCACTCACGTTTCCCTGTCTTTGGTGACTCTCCCGACGACGTACTTGGGCTAGTCAACCTGCGCCGCGCCATCGCGGTGCCCTATGAGCGCCGCGCCCAAGTGCCAGTGACCTCCTCCTCAATCATGACTCCCGCCCCGCGCGTACCAGAAACCATGCCGCTAGCTTCTCTTCTGGTGGAGCTGCGTGGATACGGCGAGCAGGAATCTTTCGGGTTGCAAATGGCCATTGTGGTGGACGAGTACGGGGGCACTGCCGGGGTGGTGACTTTGGAGGACGCCGTCGAAGAGATCGTGGGCGAAGTATCTGACGAACACGACCGTCGTCGCGCCGGCATCCACCTAGACTCAGCTGGGCGCTGGATCGCCCCCGGCTGGAGCCGCCCCGACGAGGTTACGGCCCGCACCGCCATCCGCATTCCCGACGACGGCCCTTACGAAACCCTGGGCGGCCTGGTCATGAATGAGCTGGGGCGCATACCCCAAATTGGCGACGAAGTAACCCTGCCCACCTGCACCATTTTGGTTGACGCTATGGAGGGGCGGCGTGTCACCCGCGTGCGCATCACCCCGGTTGAGCAGGAGCTGGAGGCTCTACAGTGAACCCCACTTTGGCGCTAATTTTGGCGGTTATCCTACTGGTTGGTAACGCGTTTTTTGTGGGTGCAGAGTTTGCCATTACCTCCTCGCGCACCAGCCAACTTGAGCCTTTAGCCGCTGAGGGCAACTCGCGGGCGCGCACAGCCCTATGGGCCGTGCAGCATATTTCCGAGATGCTAGCTACCGCTCAGCTGGGAGTGACTTTATGCTCCACCGGTTTGGGTGCAATTGCCGAGCCGGCGTTGGCGCATCTGCTGGCGGCGCCGCTACATGCGGTGGGTTTAGGGGCCGAAGTGGCCCACGGCCTGGCGGTAGTGGTGGCGTTGCTGCTAGTGGTTACGGCTCACGTGGTTTTGGGTGAAATGGTGCCCAAAAACGTTTCTATCTCCATGCCCGATAAGGCGGTTTTGGTTTTCGCCCCGGCCTTGGTGGCTTGTGAGCGGGTAACCCGCCCGGCTGTGAGTGCCTTAAATGGCCTGGCCAACGCGGTGCTTAAACTTTTTGGGCTAGAGCCGCGCGATGAGATTGAAACTGCTTTCACCATGGAAGAAGTGGCTTCAATCGTGGAGCGTTCACGTGACGAGGGCGTGCTCAAGGATGACTCTGGGCTGGTGGCTGGGGCGCTAGAGTTTTCTGAGGAAACCGCCGGCTCAGTGATGGTGCCACTAAATAAACTCACCTGCTTGTCTGAGCAGTGCACTCCGGCCCAGGTGGAGGCGGAAGTAACCCGAACTGGTTACTCGCGTTTCCCGGTCACTAACGAGCAGGGCAGAATCAGCGGCTATATCCACCTTAAAGACGTGCTTTACGCCAGCACTGAAGAGCGTGAACAGCCGGTGGCGCCCTGGCGTTTGCGGGCTTTGGTACCCGTACGTGCGCACGATGAGATTGAAGATGTGCTTGCTGCCATGCAGCGTACTGGCGCCCATTTGGGGTGGGTAACTAACGAAAGCGGGCAGATGGTCGGTGTAGTTTTCCTCGAAGATGTGCTAGAAGAACTGGTAGGGGAAGTGCGTGACGCTTTGCAGCGCCACCAGTTACGCTAAGTGTTAGATGCGTCAGTTTAGCTGCCTCGCTAAAGTGACCAAGGTATGATACCGCTGATACCAGTGGTATTTGAATGACATAAGTCCGTAGAAAGTTGGGTGTGGATGAGCGATCAGCCGATGACGCGTCGCCAGCGACGTGAACTTGAGCGCGAGCGACAGGCCCAGCTGCAAAGAGAAAACGCCCGCGAGTTACTTTCGCAGGCTCCTGACGACAGCGGTTTTTCCGGGCGCGCCAATACGGGTTACGACGGCGGCGGTTATAACGACGCCGGTTACAGCGGCTCCTATAACGGCGGCTATGGCTCTGGTGCGCCGGCTTCTGCGGCTAGTGCGCCTTCAACCTTCAGCGCGCCGTCAACCTTTAGCGCGCCGTCTACTTTTAGTGCGCCGGCTGCTGATTTCAATACTGCCACTGCCGCAAGTGCACCTTCTACTCTTAGCGCGGCGGCTTCGTTTACTAGTGGCACTGCCGCTTCCGCGCCCAGTGCGGCCTCTACTTTTGGTGCCAGTCCTTTTGCCGGTGGCGCTCCAGACGCAGCTGCCAGCTTTGGTCCGGGTCCCTTCGCCGGCGGCACGGTGACAAGTGCGCCCAGCGCCCTTTCCAGCTTCGCAGGCACTGCCTGGAGTGGCGGCCAGCCGGGCGCAGTTCAGCCGGGTGTTTCTCAGTCAAGCCTCGGCCAGGCAGCCCCTGGCCAGCCGGGCCCCGTTCAGCCGGGCGCCGTCCAAAATCCTGTCGACGACGGTGTGGACTACCAGCCCACCCAGATAATCTCAGCAATTAAAGACGAGATTATCGACGACGTCGCTATCCGTAACTGGAGCGCGGCAGCATCCGCCAAGGTTGCTAAAGCAGCCGACGCTGTCAGCACTGCCAGCGTTATCAGTACTGCCAGTGTAGCTAGCGCAGCCAGTGTGACCAGCGCCGTTAGTGCACACACAGCAGCCTCGGCGGCTGGAGCGCAAGGACTAAACATAGCCGCCCAGGCGACGTCGGCAGCAGCTAACAGCGCTAACCTAACTCCTCAGGCTCCCGTAGCCCAGGTAGACCAGACCCCGGCGCGCGGCAATCCACTAGAGACTAGCAACCCAGTAGAGACCAACTCCCTGAGCGAGCCCACCCGGCTAGGCTGTGGCACCACGCCGCCAGTTAAGCGTAAAGGCGCGGCAGCACGCCGTCGAGCCGCGTTTGCTCGCGTAGGGCAGATCTGCGCGGTTAGTGCCTTGGCGCTAGTGACAATTGTGGCGCCGGTGTCGGCGGCCATGATGGGGGCTGACTCGCCGCTAAACACCGCGCTGGGCGCCCACCGAGGCCAAAGTTCGCGCCAGGTCATCAGCGGTAAAGACTCTGTGGCCGGTAGCGTGGACCACTCGCCGCTGGAAAGCTCTGATGTGAAACTGCGTAACGTGCCTGATGCGGCCACCAAGGCTCGTATCCGGGCCGCTTACGAGAACCCGGTGGTTACTTGTGCCCCACAGCAGGGTGCCAGCGGTGACACTACGGCCTTTAACACCACCCCTGACGTGTTTAAGCCGATGGTTGCCGGTACCTACACGCTTTCTAGCCCCTGGGGTTACCGTATCCACCCGGTGCTGGGCACATCCAAGATGCACGCTGGTCAGGACATGGCTGCGCCGGCTGGTACTCCCATCTATGCGGCTGCTGGCGGCGAGGTGGTTGAGGCAGGCATGGTCGATTCCACCGGTACGGTCACCATTAAGCACGTGCTTGACGGCAAGATTTGGTACACCTCCTATCTGCACATGTACCAGGACGGTATTTTCGTTAAGAAGGGTCAGCAGGTTAAGGCTGGTCAGCTGATTGCGGCAGTTGGTTCTACCGGTTACTCAACCGGCCCCCACCTGCACTTTGAGGTGCGAATTAAGAACGACACAGCGGATGCTTCCACGGTTGACCCGATGAAGTGGCTCAGTGACCACAAGGCGGTTGAGCTGTCTACCGACTGTAAGTCCAGCAGCGACAACTCCACTTCTGGCACGGGTGACGGTAGCGGTAGTGGTGACGGCTCCACCGGCACCACTGATAGTGGCTCCAGCGATGGCACCGGCACCGGCGGCACTGGTGGTAACTCGGCTGGTTTGACCGATAACTCAAATGGTTCCACGGGCACCAGTGATTCAGGTACCAGCACTAATGATTCTGGAACTGGTACTAACGGTGGCAACACTGGTACTAACGGTGGTACCGGAGCTAACGGCAACACTGGGACCTCTGAGGGAAACACTGGGGAATCCAACTCTGATGGTTCCACCAGTGGTGGCAACTGAGTACACCAACTACAGACAAATACAGGCAAAATACAAATACAGGCAAAATCATCCCTTCCCTATAAAAATTCCATGGGGTTTTATAGGGAAGGGATGAAATGTCAGTATCTGTGCGGCAACTACGTCTGTGTCCCAGCATTGGAGACGGTGGGTCTTAACTGTTGAGCGGTGCAAGCTGAAGATGGCAACTCCGCTGACGGCGGCGACGGTGCCGGCAACATAGGTGGCTGTGATGGCGCCGGCAGGTTGCGCAGCACAGTGCCAGTGCCTATTTATATACAAAATCGTCCCTTCCCTATAAAAATTTCATGGGGTTTTATAGGGAAGGGACGAAATCTGCGTATCTGTGTGTGATGGTGTGGGCGGAGGAGGGGACAGTCTGCTAGCGGCGTCGTCGGCGCAGCAGACTGAAACTGACGGCAAGGCTACGTCATGCGGCGCAGCTTTACACTGCAGCCCTACGAAATTGCAGATGACTTTTAGGGACCTCGACGGCTACCTTGGACTCTTAGCGGACCTTAGTAGGTGAGTGCTTAGTTGCCCTTAGTAGACCTCAAAGCCGATTAGTAGCCCTCGATGCCGACGCGCCCTAGCTTGACCAGCAGCGCATCCTTGTCTACTGCCTCCCTCCAAGTCCAGCGCACCACGCGGGCACCGGTGGCCAGCTCCAGGGCATTTTCGCGTTGGCGCTCATTTTGGGCTATTTGTCCAGACGAGAGGTCAGTGTAAGTGCCGCTGTTGTATTTACCCAGGCCGTCAAATTCGCCGATTATATTAAAATCTGGCCAGTAAAAATCGACTCTGCCTACAAAATTTCCGTGATCGTAGATGGTTTCTTGCAGGCGTGGCATGGGCAGGTGCCCCTTGAGCATGACTGCGCGGCTAAGTGATTCACCCACCGATTCACTGCGGGCATCGGCATGTTTTACAACGTCGCGAGCTTTTATAACTCCTTTGCAACCGATGCGCCGCCCCAATTCAGTCAAAATTTGCTGCTTTGTAGCTATTTTTTCGCGCAAAACATAGTCCACACTTGCAATTCCTGAATAGAAATCACGCGAACACAGCAAATCTGCAAGTGTATATAAAACATCGGTGCAGTACATCCCCTCGACCTGCACCGGCTGAGAGTCATAATGCCAGCTGCGTGTGCGCCGCCAGGTGGTGACCGATGCGTGGATCTTCAAACCACTAATTACCTGCACTTGGTTGGGCATAGGGCCAACCATGGGTAGCCCGTGAAGCAGCGCGGCGGACTCTCCGGCAAACACAGGCCACGAGCAGGGGCCTTCCTCGCGACACTGCCCGCGCACCTCAGCGCCAGCCTGAGCAAGCTTGCGAGCTGGGGTGTTGCGTCGTCGAGCGGCGTCGGCAGCAATATAAACCCGCAAAAGATGCAGCTCCTCCTGGGTAACGCGCTCATAATCGCTGATGGGGATGTAGCAGCCGGGCATGATTTTGGCCAGCTGCGGGTCGTTACCTTTGGACTGGCGCGAGTAGGAGTCCATGCGGTAATTGGTGGTGGCCAGATCGCTGCTGCGGTATACCGGGATGTCCTTGATGTTCATAGAACAATGATGAGGCCTAAACGCTAGTTAACGCTTGGAGGCTGTGGATAAGTGTATTTGCGCTTGGTTTTTATCCACATGTGGTTAATTTTGTCAGTGCGCGCTGGCTTGTACTCTCATGTATTTGGGTGTGGGGTGCGTGTGGACGAGTGAGTCTGGCGGGCTGTGAACGCTTGGCTATGGGCCCGGCTGGGGCGACATCGCAGATCTCGTTGGTCATGCGGGGCTGCCGTCGCAGGTTCTGCTGGTCAGGTTGGGGCGACGACGTCGGTGACCGGGTTGGTGCTGGTCAGACAGGGCTGCGTCGCGGGCGTGCTAGGCCGACGCCGCCACTTAGGGGCAGGGCCGACGTCGTCGTCAGTCAGGGGAGGGGACAGGTGCTAGTTGATGCATGTTGCCTCTAAAAGTTCATGCATACCAACTGTTGAGACCTAGCACTCTCTAGTGCTGGGATATGCCAGTAGTGGCCGCACAAATACTGACATTTCGTCCCTTCCCTATAAAACCCCATGAAATTTTTATAGGGAAGGGACGATTTTGCCTGTATTTGCCTGTAGTTAGGCAGTGACCGGTGGCAGCACAGACCAGGGGAAATTAATCCATTTATCCGTCTGCTTAAAAACATAGTCCGGTTTAATAATGCTGGTGGGTTTTAAATAAATTGTGGCACTACGGGCATCCACTTTAGCGGTGTCACTGCCCATAGATAAACCTTCTTTGGCAATTAAATCCATAATCAGCTTCAGGGTTTTACCCGAATCTGCCACATCATCCACAATTAGCACTCGCTTACCTTCAAGCGAGGAAATATCCATATAGGGCTCAAGAATTTCTGGCTCCAGCATGGTTTTGCCCACGCCGGTATAAAACTCCACGTTTATAGCGCCATTAGCCTTAACGCCTAGCGCATATGAGATCGCCCCAGCCGGCAGCATGCCACCGCGTGCGATGGCCACAATTAGATCCGGCATCCAGCCTGAATCGGCTATCTGCTGAGCGATTTGTCGGCAGGCATCCCCAAACCCCTGCCAGGTAAGGTTCTCGCGATCTTCTGCCTGGGCACTGGCCGCTTGCGTGCCGCCCGGCTGCATGCCTGTCGCCCGCGCATTGGAAGCACCATCATCAAAAGCTGTTACGTTGCTCATGCTTTATATTAACGCGCCCCGGCTGCTAATACCTGTTGCGGAGCAATCGCGTTAGGTATTAAGCCACATATATTTAAGTCAGCGCAGAAAATAACACCTAAACCGCTAACACCTAAATCATATGTCCGTATGGTGGACTGATATTGAATGTGTCTAGTGCCACCTTTAGGGTTTTCCCAGGTTAGCCGCGTTAGACTGGGGCTAGACGCAGCTAAGCGTTAATAACTAGAGCTGAGGAATAAATGAGCTATCAACCTTATGTAGATCCTGTAGGCGTGGATCCGCGCCACTACGGCTTCGTTGACTCCGTTAAGCGAGCCTTTAGTCAGTACGCCAAGTTCGACGGAGTAGCCTCCGTTGCCGAATTCTGGTGGTTTTACCTGTTTAACTTCATTGTTGCCGGTGTTCTGTATTTCCTGGCAATTGTCCTGGCTATTGGGGTTGCGGCAGGCGGCGGTGACGAGGGCGCTGCCGGGGCTTCGGGCGTAGTCGTGATGTTGATTCTTGGCTTGTATGGTTTGGCGGTATTACTGCCTGGACTGGGCCTGACCATTCGCCGTCTGCACGACGCTGGTTACTCAGGTTTCTTTATTATGTTTAACTTTGTCGGTCTGGGTATTGTGACCATAGTTCTGTGCATCTTGCCTTCTAAGCCCGCCTCCTGGAACCCCTCTTGGCTCGACGACGAGGCACGCGCCCTGCAGGCCCACATGCTCGGTGGCGCTAACCCCTACGCTCAGGGTGCTTACGGCGCCCCGATGATGCCCGAATACGCCCAGGGCCCTGCTGGCCAGGGTGCTCCCTACGGCCAGGCCTATGGCCAGGGCGCTCCCCAGGCTCCTTACGGTCAGGCTGCTCCGCAGGCCCCCTATGGTCAGAGCGCCCCGCAGGCTCCTTACGGCCAGAGTGGCAGCGCTCCCTCCAGCTACTGATGAGCTACTAGCTGACTGCTAAACAAAAGATTGGGCGTCTACTTTGGTAGGCGCCCAATCTTGTTTGCGATTTAGCTTGTCTGCTTAGTTTGTATGCGCCAGCGCGGCTAACTAGCGCGGCTAATGCCTTGAGCCGCTGCGGCGGCACTGCGTTATAAGCTGCCGCAAGCCTGCGCCGCGTTAAAAGCTGGCGCGCCTCGCTATTGGCAGGCCTAGCCAATTACGCACCGCTATATTTTGCGCGCCGCGCTATTTTGCGCACGAAAAGTGCCCCAGACAGGATTCGAACCTGCGACCTTCTGCTCCGGAGGCAGACGCTCTATCCACTGAGCTACTGGGGCGCAGGGCCAAGCTTACCAGGGTGTTTGGGCAAGCGCATTTTTCGACGTCGCCCATGCCTGATCTCACTTTGGCCCACGTAAGTGCCGTCTGGCCCCTATACAGATGCGGGCCGGGCAGGCAAACAGCCCGCACTGCGGCTGTAGGGCCCAGTCTGGCTGCCTGCCTGGGATGCCCAGAGCCTCCGACTTAGAGCCGATGCGCGCTGGGGCCGGGGCGAGTGATTAAGGTGGCCGCGCGCTGGCCAGGCTCGGGATAAGCCTGGCGGTAGTCGCCAAGCCAACGCTGGGCAAAGTCTTCGGCCTGGGCGCTGGGCACAAGCGCCCACACGCTGCCACCAAAACCAGCCCCAAAAGCACTAGCTGCGCTAGCCCCCAAGCGGCGGGCGCTAGCTTGCAGATAGACGGTTTCAGGCACCTGATTGCCCAGGTAATGCTCACTGTAGTGCTGGGAGCGGTCCACAATCTGCCCAAAAGCAGCCAGGTCGCCGTCGCGCAAAGCCGCGCTAGCCCCCGGCACCACCTCATGCGCCTCCACCAAGAACTGCTCTAAACGCTGGGGTAAATACTCGCGCCCGGCCACAATTTCACGCAGCTGCGCCGGGGCCTGGGGGCTAGATTGCACAGCCTGGTTCAGGTAGACGTCGCTGCGGCCAGTGGCCTGGTTCCACAGCTTAACGATCTCGGTGGTGGCCAGTGAAGCACGGTTGTATAGCTCGCGTGCCTGCCCGCTCTTTTCAGCCAGCACCCCCGAAACCGCCACCACAAAGGAGTAATCCGAGGGGAAATCAATATCCGCCTCGCGCCGGGTGGGGCAGAAAGAGAACTGGCTGAGCTGGTCTTGATGCGAGCACATAATGGCGGTGTGGTCTTGGGAGCCGCCAAAGGTCCCCACCCCCATGTGTCCTTCAAGTTCTTTGAAGGTCTGGCCGTTTTCAATGCAGGCCAGGTAGTGGGCGTAGTCCTCAATAGAGCAAATATTGCGTTTAAACAGCTCAGTGGATTCAATGTCGCCCAGGTCAATTAGCACCCGCGCCAGCCCCACAATCATGGCTGAGGAGGAGCTCATGCCTGAAGCTAGCGGCAAGGTGGAGGTTACTTCCACCTCGGCGCCCCCGACGGCGTCGCCAAAGTTACGCACCAGGCGGGCTACCACGGCGGCCGGGTAGCCTGACCAGTGCCCACGTCGGTCTACCGGGTCTTGGCGTAAACCAATTTCAACCATGTCACTGGCTGCGTCGGAGCGAACTCGCACTACCGGCTCATCAATGGCCCGGCCGCGCAGGGTGATGCCCTGGATGCTGGCGCATACTAGCGAGCGCCCAGCGGCGTAGTCGGTGTGCTTGCCCAGCACTTCAATGCGTCCGGGCACAAACCATGCCGAGTGCTGACTCATAGGGACACCTGCGTGTGGCTTAGGGCCTGGCGCACGGCGTCAATGTCGGTGCGTCGGGACATGTCTAGTACTCCTTGGGCGGCGGGGGTGACACGGAAGCTGCGGCCCCTGCTGCGGGCCAGGCGCACCGCGTCCACCAGCTCATATTCGCCGCGCACGGACTTATCGACGTCGGCGCAGGCGGGGAAGATGTCGGCGGTGAACAGCCAGGCGTTCATGGAGATGGGGGCGTGGCTGCCCAGGCGCTCAAGCTCGGCGGGGGAGGGCTTTTCAATAATGTCGCTGAGATTGCCCTGTTCGTCAACGCTGATAACCGCGAAAGCGGCGATGCGTTCGGCGGGAATATTGGATTTGGCGATCAGGGCTTCGCGTTCAAAGCCAACCACGCCCGCTCCCGGCAGCTCCACCAGCGACTTTAGAGCTTCGATGGGGTAGTAGTTGTCGGAGTTAAGCACCACAACGCGGTCTTGGCCGGCAAATTCTGCGGCGGCGGCTAGCGCGTTGGCTGTGCCCAGGGGCTCGGCCTGGATGGCGTAGTGGATGCGCACCCGCTTTAGTTCCAGGTTGTCGTAGTAGTCGCGGAAAATGTTGTGTTCGGGGCCGATCACTAGGCACACGTCGGTGATGCCCACATCGGCTAGGGCGCTGATTACAAAGTCAAGGAATGGGCGGCCGACATCGATCATGCCTTTGGCACCGGCGTTTACGGCGGCGCTGTTGTGGGTGGGGTCTGGGGAACCATCGTTGGCACGCATCCGGGTGCCCAGGCCTCGGGCAAGAATGACAGCCTTTGTCACAGTTGAAGTCATGGCTCAATCTTAGCTGCTAAAAGGGGCTTAGCGGGCCAAAATAGCTAAGAATTTGTGTGGTTCTGTGCGCTTTTGTTTGCGGTTTTGGGCTCGACGGCGCCCGTGTGGTCTGTGTGCGAGGGCTCGACGGCGCCTGTGGGGCCTGTATGCGGGGGGTCGACGGCGCCCGTGGGGCCTGTGGGGAGGGGGCGACGGCGTCGACTGTGCCTGGCTAGCCGGCCCTGAAGGACATGCGTTGGTTCTAATAAACGTGGACCGCCCCAAAAGCACGGGACAGCCCAAAGACTGCGGACTGGCCCCAGAAGCACGGGCCGGCCCCAAAACGGGCCGGCCCGGTGTGAGTGGCTTAAATGGCCGCTATTCCACGATTAGTTTTGGCTGCTGCTGGCCGCAGTCGCTTAGTCCTGTCCAGTGGTTAGCGTTAGTCCTGTCCAGTAAGGGTTAGGTAAACCAGGAACAGGTTCAAAATAATGATGATGGTTGCGCTTAAGATGCTGGCTATGCGCAGTGGCAAACCGTCAGTGTAGCGCCCCATCAAGGCCTTATTACCGGTGGACATAGTTAGCGGGATCAGCGCCATCGGGATACCGAAGGAAAGCACTACCTGGCTGACCACCAGCGACCAAGTGGGCTCAGCCCCAGAGCCAATAATCAGTAGGGCCGGAATCAAAGTAACCAGACGCCGAGCCAGCAGCGGCACGCGAATGTGCAGCAAGCCTGCCATAATTTCTGAACCGGCATAGGCGCCCACAGAAGTAGAAGCCAGGCCTGAAGCCAGCAGACCAATTGCGAAAATAACCCCCACGCCTTGGCCCAGGTGGGCGGTGATAGCCCCGTGCGCCCCCTCAATGGTGTCGGTGCCCTCCACGCCACCAAGTGCAGAGGCCGCCAATAGCAGCAAACCAATATTTACTGCGCCCGCCAGCAGCAGCGCGGCCACAACGTCTACACGGGTAGCGCGAATAAGTGACCCCTTGCGTTGGTCATCATGGTCGCTACCGTGACGGTCGTTAACCAGGGAAGAGTGCAGGTAGATAGCGTGCGGCATAACCGTAGCCCCCAGCATGGAGGCGGCCACCAAAACCGAATCCGACCCCTTAAACGCGGGGATTAGCCCCTCGGCGGTTTCGCCCCAGTTAGGTGGGGCCATCACCAATCCGCCTAGAAAGCCGAAAGTAATAACGATCAGCAGCGCAATAACTGCCGCCTCAAAGTGGCGTTGGGTTTGCCTTTCACTAATAGCCAGCAGAGCAATCGAGGCAATACCCACAATAATGCCGCCGGCTAGTAGCGGTAGCCCGAAAAGCAGATGCAGCGCCAAGGCGCCACCAATTACTTCAGCCAGGTCCGTGGCGGCAGCCACCAGCTCAGCTTGGGCCCAGTAGGCCAGGCGGGCTTTGCGCCCCAGGGTGTTACCAACCAGGGTGGGTAGGGAGCGGCCGGTAACGATACCTAGCTTGGCGCTTTGGTACTGGATCATCACGGCCATCAGGCTGGAAAGAACCAGTACCCACACCAGTAAGTAGGAGTAGCGTGCGCCGGCAGTGATATTGGCGGCAACGTTGCCCGGGTCTACATAGGCGACGGCGGCCACAAACGCTGGCCCTAGTAATCCCAGTCGGGCTCGTGCAGAGCGGATCGATGAACTTAACATTAGGTGCTTCCAGAAAAAAGTTAGGGTACCCGAAATCTCTATGTCTCAGTTTAGCGGCTATGTGGCTAGCGCTGTCAAAAGGTAGCCTATTAAACGTGACTCCAGAAGAACTCTCCGGCGCCATCGGCGCGATTTTGCACGAACTGGTAGCAGACGGCTCCCTAAACCTGGCTAGCGAAGAAATTCCTGAACCTAAAGTTGAGCGCCCGCGCAACCGTGACCACGGAGACTGGGCCACAAACGTAGCCATGCAGCTGGCCAAAAAAGCCGGCACCAACCCCCGCGCCCTCGCCCAGCTGCTAACTGAGCGACTAACCCAAAACCCCGGCGTTGCTAGCGCCGAAATCGCCGGCCCCGGCTTTATCAACATCCGCCTCGACGCCGCCAGCGCCGGCGAGCTAGCCCGCACCATCCTCACCGCCGGCGCCAACTACGGCTGCAACAACTCCCTGGCCGGCCAAAACATCAACCTTGAATACGTCTCGGCCAACCCCACCGGCCCAGTACACCTAGGTGGCGCCCGCTGGGCGGCAGTAGGCGACTCACTAGCGCGTATCTTCAAGGCCAGCGGCGCCCAGGTAACGCGCGAATACTACTTCAACGATCACGGCTCCCAGATCGACAACTTCACCCGTTCCCTGCTGGCAAGCGCTCGCGGCGAGCAAACTCCTGAAAACGGGTACGGTGGCGCTTACATCGCCGAAATTGCCGACCAGGTGCGTGCCATTGAAGCCCAGGCCGGTCACCCCGACCCGGCCACGCTGGAAGATGAGCAGGCTCAGGAAGTTTTCCGCGCCGTCGGCGTAGGGCTCATGTTTGACCAGATCAAGGCGGAGCTAAGCGAATTCCGTAGCGAATTTGACGTGTTCTTCCACGAGGACTCCCTGCATGAGTCCGGTGCAGTTGACCGCGCTATCGCCCGTCTGCGTGACCTGGGCAAGATTGACGACCGCGACGGCGCCGTCTGGCTACGCACCACCGAATTTGGTGACGACAAAGACCGCGTACTAATCAAGTCTGACGGCCAGGCCGCCTACTTCGCCGCCGACGTAGCCTACTACCTAGACAAGCGCTCACGCGGCGCCGACTGTGCCATCTACCTGCTGGGCGCCGACCACCACGGTTACATCGGCCGCATGATGGCCATGTGTGCCGCTTTTGGTGACCAGCCCAGGGTCAACCTACAGATCCTCATCGGCCAGCTAGTTAACCTGGTTAAAGACGGTCAGGCTGTGCGCATGTCTAAGCGCGCCGGCACGGTAGTTACCCTCAACGACCTGGTTGACGCAGTAGGGGTGGACGCCGCCCGTTACGCCCTGGCACGCTCTTCCATGGACTCCATGATTGACATTGATCTGGATCTGCTGGCCTCCAGCTCCAACGAAAACCCGGTTTACTACGTCCAGTACGCCCACGCCCGCACCCGCAGCGTGGCCCGCAACGCCGTCGAGCACGGGGTAAGCCGTGACGCTGGCTTTGACCCGGCCCAGCTAGACACCCCCGCAGACAACGCCCTGCTAGGTGTACTAGCCCAGTACCCCGCCATCGTGGCCCAGGCCGCCAGCCTGCGCGAACAGCACCGCGTGGCCCGCTACCTAGAGCAGCTAGCCGGCGCCTACCACGCCTGGTACGCCGCCACCCGCGTTACCCCGCGCGGTGATGAGCCGGTCAACAGCGGACACGTAGCCCGCCTGTGGCTTAACGACGCCGTCGCCCAGGTACTTGCTAACGGCCTAGGCCTGCTGGGTGTAAGCGCCCCGGAGAGGATGTAAGTATGAGCGTACGCATTGGTTTGCTAGGCCTGGGCACGGTAGGTGCCCAGGTAGCGCGCATCCTCACCCAGGACGGCGAGCGCCTAGAAAAGGCGGTAGGCGAAAAACTAGAGCTAGTGGGTATCGGGGTGCGCTCGCTTGACGCCAAGCGTGACTGGCAGCCTGAAGCAGATCTGCTCACCACCGACTCCATGGCCCTAGCCGGCTCATGTGACCTGGTCATTGAGCTAATCGGCGGCATCAACCCGGCCCATGAGCTAATCACTACCGCCCTAAACTCAGGTGCCAGCGTGGTTACCGGCAACAAGGCCCTACTGGCCACCCACGGCGGCCAACTGCTAGAGCTAGCCCAGGCCAAGGGCGTAGACCTACTTTTTGAGGCAGCTGTAGCCGGGGCTATCCCGGTGGTGCGTACCGTTAAAGAAGGCCTAGCTGGCGACAAAATCATCTCCATCAGCGGCATTTTGAACGGGACTACTAACTACATCCTGGATGAAATGACCACCAAGGGCCTGGATTACGACACTGCGTTAGCTGCCGCCCAGCAGCTGGGATACGCCGAAGCTGACCCCACCGCTGATGTGGAAGGTCTCGACGCCGCCGCTAAAGCCGCCATTTTGGCAACTTTGGCTTTTGGCCAGGAAGTTACCTTAGCTGATGTGTCGGTCACCGGCATTTCCAAGATCACCAAGGCCGACATTGACCAGGCTGCCGCGCGTGGGGGAGTGCTGCGCCTGCTGGGCACGGTGCAGGCCCCCGCCGGCCAGCCCAGCGCCGTCGTCGAACCCGTATTTGTAGCTAACGACCACCCCCTAGCCGCAATCCACGGCCCAGGCAACGCCGTCGTAATTGAATGCGAAAACGCCGGGCGCCTGACCCTAACCGGCCCCGGTGCCGGCGGCGCCCCCACTGCCAGCGCAGTTATGGGTGACGTGGTGGCTGCCGCCCGCGCCCTAGTGGCCCGCCGCTAAAAGGAGCCACAGCGCTAGGCGGCTAGAAACCGCCCAGCTGCCGCAAACAGCTAAAACAGACTTAGATTTAAGGAACCAGCGAGGAGAAAACATGGCCCACATCTGGCAAGGCCTGCTTAACGAATACCGCGACCGACTGCCCGTTTCGCAATCAACCCCGATCGTCACCCTAGGCGAAGGTGGCACGCCGCTGGTGCCCGTGCCCACGCTTTCTAAGAAACTTGACGCCCAGGTGTGGGTAAAGGTTGAAGGCATGAACCCGACCGGCTCTTTCAAGGACCGTGGCATGACCATGGCCATGAGTAAGGTGGCCGAGTCGGGAGCCAACACGGTTATCTGCGCCTCCACCGGTAACACCTCGGCTTCCGCTGCCGCCTACGCGGTGGCCGCCGGCGTTAACTGCGTAGTGGTGCTGCCCAAGGGCAAGATCGCTGCCGGCAAGCTAGCTCAGGCCATTGTGCACGGCGCCCGCCTGGTACAGATTGACGGTAACTTCGACGACGGCCTAAACATTGCCCGCGAGCTGAGCCGCTCCTACCCGGTGGCGCTGGTTAACTCAGTTAACCCCTACCGTCTGCAGGGTCAGAAAACCGCCGCTTTTGAGGTGGTAGACACCCTGGGTGACGCCCCCGATGTACACATGCTCCCGGTTGGCAATGCCGGTAACATCTCCGCTTACTGGATGGGTTACAACGAGTACGCTGGGCGCACTACTGCGGCCACAATGAGCGCCGACTTCGACGCCGCCGCTGCTGATCCGCGTGACTTTGCGCCGGTAGCTACCCGCGTGCCGCGTATGTGGGGTATTCAGGCTGAAGGCGCTGCGCCTTTCGTGCACGGCGGCCCGGTAGCCAACCCCGAAACTGTAGCTACCGCTATCCGTATCGGTAACCCGGCCAGCTGGGACTATGCCGTGGCTGCACGCGACGACTCAGACGGCTTTATTTCCGCCGTTTCCGACAGTGAAATCCTTGATGCCCAGGCGCTACTGGCCGCTGAAGCCGGCGTGTTTGTAGAGCCGGCCTCAGCCGCTTCTGTGGCCGGCCTGATCAAGGCTGGCGAGGCGGGCCTGGTGCAAAAGGGCTGGAAGATTGTGTGCACCGTGACCGGTAATGGTCTCAAAGACACCGCCACTGCGCTTAGCCGCCGGGAAATCACTACCGAGTCTATTGCTCCCACCGTGGAGGCTGCTGTGGAGCTGTTGGGTCTATGAGCGTGCGCATCAGCGCCGAATACGCCTCAGTTCGCGTTCCCGCCACCAGTGCCAACCTGGGCCCAGGCTTCGACAGCCTGGGGCTGGCGGTGCGTTTTTATGACGAGGTTGATGTACGCCCGGTAACTTACGCCACCCATGTGGATGTTGAAGGGGTAGGGGCCGGTAAAGTCCCCCCTGACGACAATAACCTGGTGGTGCGCGCCTTGCGCTTTGGTTTAGAAGCGGTTGGGGCCTCGCAAGCCAACTTTGATATGCGTTGTCGCAACCGGGTGCCCCACGG
>QWCZ01000349.1_pt1 | contig 26249 bp, 19 predicted proteins | sample 1972651 | NCBI WGS metagenome assembly QWCZ01 (sample SAMN09866695, study PRJNA288562) | Human oral metagenome isolate pre1_saliva, whole genome shotgun sequencing... | isolation source: mouth | host: Homo sapiens | place: USA: California
GATAGGGTTAAACCCTTAGTAGCAGGAATATATCTGCACACACCACCAGCACAATTAAATCCAGCACGTGTTCTTCCGTAGCCTATTTGTAAGCGGTGCGCCCCTTTGTTATAAGTGATAAACCCTTGATAATAATGAATTTTTGTTTTACCTATATTATATAGGTCGGAAAGAGATAACATCCAATGTGGTGCAAGCGATAGTTCTGCCAAAGCAAACGCCCAATCTTTGCTGGCATCTTTCGATGTTAAGTATTGCAATTCGGTGCGAAGTGTGATTTTACGAGCCAACTTTTGTTTTACATCTGCTACAAAGATGTGCGACGTTATCATGTTACCTTCCGATTTAATCACCCTTTCATTGTAGCGTTGAGCCATATACATAAGGTTCAGTTTGGTGTTTATTGAGAGTTTTTTGCTTAGTTGTAAGTTGAAATCTTGATAATAAACATCTCCTCCCCACTGCCAAAAAGCCGAGCCATAACCACGTTTTATCTCCTTATTGTCTGTATTTTTATCTATTCCATGCACATAAGATAGGTTCAATTTTAGCGTTGTTCCGTATTTACCTCCTATCGTTGTACCCTTAGGAAAGGTGTAAGATGCTGTTCCTTGATAAGCCCATTCGCCCAAAGGCTGTGTTGCATAAGGATATAAAGCTGGTAGTGTGTAGGTGTGTTCCATAGTGAAAGCAGGCAAATGGTTAATAAACGACGACATACCATCTATGCTTCTTTCGCTTCGGAAACTCATGTTTACACTTCGTTTAGCTTGTAAAAGAAAGCTTAACCCCTTTTTAGAATAAGAACCAGACACCATGCCTACATAGCCATTGCGATAAATGTAGCCATTATCGTAAGAAGGGTCTTGACTTTTATAAGCATATTCTGCTAACACACTCCACGCTCCATGTTGCATATTGGCACGCACATCAAAGGCGTGAACGGTTTCAGGAAAGCGCAAACGATACAAGGGAGAATGCAAATAGAGTTCGTCTGCTTCGTTTTTTCCTACATAAGATGCGCCCACTGTTATGTAGGTGTTTGTGCGTTGTAAACGGCTAAACCAATCGTTCAAACTAAGTTCTACATCGGTTCCATATAGCTTAGAATTGTTTAGTTTGCCATATCTCATTTGCTTGGCAACAAATGCTTTTAGCTTAACACCTGCCAAAGGGTTTGCCAATAGTCGCGCTCCACAAAGCATATTGTCTACCCCTAAACTTCTGTTTTCGTAGCTACGAAGAATAAAACCACTACCAAACTGCTCATAAAAAGAGCCTAAGGTGAGTTCTACTTGCTTATAACGACCTTTTACATATAAAGAGGTGGGACCCGAATAAGCAAAATCTGGTTCAAATCCGGGTAGTGGATTGCGCTTATATTCTAAACGTGCACCAGCGTCAACATAAGCACTTTGTGCATCGAGCGTGATGTAAGTGTTACTTAAAAACTTTTCTTTGCCCACATCAGTGCCTATCTCTTCGTCTTTTTCAGACAAGAGAACATCTGTTTGAACACTACCTGTGAGCTTTAACTTTTTATGTTCTTCTTGCGCCCAAACACTGTTTGTTACAGCCCACAATAGCACAACTACCCAATAATGTTTCATGTTTATTTGTTTTTACAAGCCTCTTTCACCTTTTCAAACAATTCTTCTTCGGCACCATCGGTATAGCCATTGTGCTTAAAAACAATGTTTTTATTACTATCAATCACCATAACATAAGGAATAAGTTGCACACCTAAGGCACGTCTTAACTCTCCGTTAGGGTCTAAAAGCACCTCGTAAGGCCAGCCATTGGCATCTACTAACGGTTTCACCTTATGCACATTTTGCGCTTCGTCGATAGATATAGCCACGAGTTTCACCCCCGTTTGCGCTTGCCAGTCGGCATACACTTCGCTAATAGCCGAGAGTTCTCTGTTGCAAGGCTTACACCAAGTGGCAAAAAAAGATATGATGATAGGTTTATTATTGTTAGAAAGCGTGTCTAACGAAATGTTTTTGCCTTCGATACTTTTTAAGATTATTTTGGGCAACTGTGCCATAGAAGGAGTTAACGACAATAAAAAACAGAGTAATAATAGTAGTTTTATTTTTTTCATAAATATGCTTTATTTACTAAATTCCCTACAAAATTACGCTAAAAAAGTGAGCTTAACAATAAAACTCCTTTCTTTTTTAGTTTTTGTTTGTAGGCACTTTCGTGCCAAACATTTTTAGGTTGATTATTGCTAAACAATTTAATAAAAAGCAATGTCCTAAAAACAACCTTTTTAAGAGGTGTTTTTTGTGAGCGTTTTGTTACATTTTGTTTTCTTGTTTTAGCGTAAAAATTAGGCTATTTACCTACCTATTGTTGTTTTATTTAGCATCTAAAAAGGGGCAAAAAAAGAGCTATTACCCCTAAAACATATAGGTTTTGCATTTCTAAAAACTAAGTTGCGAAAAACAAAAAATAAGCTATTAAGGTGCAAAAGCTAAGAGTTTACCACGCAATAGCTTATGTTTTAAGTGCCAATACCTCGTATATTAGCATACAAACTCTTATGTTTTAGCACCTAAACTCCAAGTTTCTGCACGTTTTTAGCTTAAAAAGTACCATTTAAAGGCTTGTTAAAAGAAAAACAAAAGAATAGTGCCTCTTTTTACAGCGCATAAAAATGAGGCATTGAAAAGAGACAAAAATAAGCGTTTTTTAAGTGATTTTTTTCCATTTAAAACACCATGCAAGAAAATAAAAACAAAAAGAAAAGGGCAAACTTTAAATTCGAGTTCACCTTTATCGTTTACATGCAAATAAAGTTGGTCTTTTGTTCCATTGATAGCCGTGTTATGGCCATTACGATAATCGTCTGCAACGATAACACTCATGGTATAAATGGGCTTTCCGTTCTTATCTTTCTTTGTTTGAACTATCTTTCCATTTGTAAAATTAAAGCCCACACCATTCTCAAAATCAATTTCCCAAGTGTATTTGTTATCAACAATAAACTTAGCCTTTGTGTCGTTAACCTTTTCTATCTTAACAACACTCTCCAAAGGCACAAGGTTTTGAGTTTCGTCGAGCGTGGTTGCATATTGTGTATATTCACCTACAAAGTTGTCGATAGATGCTTGTACCACACGAAGAGAGTCTGTTTTTACGTTTTGTAGGTTGTTCTCTCCCGTAACATTGGTCAGCTTATTTGCATCAACCTTTGCTGTTATCCAGCCCACACGAGCGTGTCCTGTGGTGTTTTCTGCCACCTCTGCACGCAAAACACCATTGTCGTACGACACCTTAATCCAGTTTTGTTCGCTGGTATAGGTCATTGGCACGTTAGAACCTACACGCATTTCTTTACTTAGTGCTTTGTCGTTAGTGAGTATGGTTTGGTCTTGTGGCAATCCATAGTATATACCTTCTTGTGTAACACTTATGCGCTGTGTAGCTCCGTTGTTGTTTTTAAGCACTAAAAGGGTGCTTCGCGATGTGCTATTAGGGTTGAGTGATGCTTTTAATAGCACCTTTGTTCCCTGATTTTCTACAATTAACCATGCGTCTTCTGCATAGACTTTATCTACTTTCTCTGCTAAAACAATCTCTTTTTCACCACCTTCTACAGAGAAAAAGGTAGACGAACTAAGCACATTGATAGGAGATTGTGGCATTTCGTCTTTGTTACAAGCAGAGAAAAACACGCTACTTGCAAACAAACACACTGCCATAGAAAATATATTAAATGCTTTTTTCATTGCTAATTACTTAGTTGAGTGGTTTATGATTCTTCAAATCTGTAATAAGAGGGATAAAGAATGCTCGTGCAGCTTCGCCCTGTTCGCTCACAATGGGTTGTAAATTATCTGCTAATCCCACACCCAAAAGTCCATTAACGGGTCGCGATTCGTTGGCAGCAGACACACAAACAGCTTGTTGTAGCTCTTCGTCCCATTTAAAAATAAGCTCCCCATCTTCGGTAATATCTGTTTTCTTACCCACAGTAGCAACAGGAGTTAAACGAATACCTCCTGCAAATTTACCTGTTGGGTCTGTAACACTTTGCGCTCCAATACTAATAGTTCCGTCTGAAGCGTTATAAGCTACAAGCAAATTATACGAAACGTCTGACGATAGTCTACCTTGAGATGCATGCACATTTAACTGTGCTTTCATAAATGTTTTACCGTTTCCGGGTGTTAAATTGAGCTTCACTACCAATCTCTGACGTGAGGGATTAGTAAACGAAACCGTCCATGTTCCATACCAAAAATCAATAGATTTATAACCTTGAGGTATGAACATTGCAGCCAATAAGTTACCACTTTGGAAAGTGTTTGTTGCTTCGTTCCACACAAAAGCAGTGTGCTTTTCGCCATTCAACAAGATAGGCGACTGCAACTCGATACCTTTGTCGTTAAAAGTGAATGGTATGTTGTATTTAACACCTTGCAATTCTACCTTTAAACGATTGGTATTTACGTCGATATTTCCTTCGGCTAAGGTGTCTTTATCTGCCATAAAGTGGAAAGAATTAGAAGTTAATGCCCCCTTTAACTTATACAATTCAGTCATATACGACTCCCAATTGGTGTCCTTATTCATACGAGTAAGCACCATATTGTTTCTCCATCGCTTTCCACGAAGGAAGATACTGTCGGGTGTTTCGCGAAGAATAATAAATTCATAGTCGCCTTGTTGTCCTTCAGGAACACCTAAAGAAGCTTCTGTTAAAGGGTGAATTATCTTGTTATAGGTGTCGATAGATAAAACCAAACCTTCGTCTTTAACAATGTCGTAAGTAGATGTTGCGGTTTCTTCTGCCCCAAAATTGTCGCCCATTATTACCACTTTCCCGTCTTTAAACTTAAAAAGTAGGGTGTTAGCACCATTAGAATAGTTTCTTCCTGTGTAGTAGTTGAGTTGCCAACCCGCGTCGGCACCTTCTAAAAGTTCACGCGTTTCTTTCACAGCTTGGTCTAAACGAACAGCCGTAGGCTTATCGAATAGCTTTGTATCGTCGTGCAAACAACTCTGCAACCCTATGAGGCTTAACGCTAATAAAAGGCTATATATAATGTTCTTCTTCATATTATGCTTATCTTAATTGGGTTAAATCAATCTTTTGTATCTGTCCAGAACGACGTAAAACAACTGTTCTTAACTCGTCGATATCTACATTCCATGCTGTTTGCATATAACTTTTAACATAAGCGAGCTTTTGATTGATGAGCGTAGCTCCCTTATCTCCTGCGTCTTTAAGAATGGCATTCCACTCTGCATCACTAAGTGTTACATAATAAGCAAGCATCTCTGCAAAGTCTTCACGCCCTTGATCCATCGCATAAGGAGAAACAAATCCGCTACGATGTGCTTCTCTTTGACTCTTAGAATACCAGTTTCCACTTACATATCCCGACTCTGTTATGCGGTCATATTCAGGGTCGTAGGGCTTACGTTGGTTCAAAATGTGTGTAAACTCGTGGTGCATTGTGTGGAAATAGTAGGTACGCATGAGCTTATAATCTTTCAAAAGCTCGGGCGTTAGTTCGTTCACTTTGTATAAAGAAACCTTATATCCACCCTCAGCAGTTCCTACAACTTCGGTTCGTTGACGAGTATATGCCGATGAACCTACCATTTGTAAGAGTCGTGGAGCACTTTGTTTTACTAAGTTTTGACCTGCTACTTCGTTATAAGCATCGAACCATAAATACTTAATCAATATGGCTAATTGCGCCGATTTAGCAGAGTCGGCAGGCGTTAGCGTGTAAGTAAAGTCGGTTTCTTTATGCTCTAACTTGTATTGCACTTCTACATTATAAGGATAGGTGTAGTTTTTTAACACCCATGTTTCGAAAGCATTGCGCTTAACATCTTGAGTTGGGAAGATAGACTCTGAACTTGGTTTGTCTTCACTACAAGAAACAAACAAGCCTAACGATATAAATAATGTTCCAAGAACTATTGATATTTTTCTCATATTGTTCTATTTAAAAGATTATTTGTTACGAGGATTAGCTGGTAAACCTGCTGAAATAACGTCTTGTGGCAACTGAATGGCCAATCGTGGGACGTCTACTTTCATTGAATCGGTAAGCGTTTCAACCTCGTTTTTATTGTTAATAACTCTTCTATACATAGTTATTCCATATCGTTTTACGTCTTGTAAGCGCAATCCCTCGTGTAAAGTAACAAGTCGGCGCAATTGTAATATGGCTTGCAAGAGTGGTTCTTGTGTTTCAGGGTCTATGCTAAAAGAGGTATGGAACTGCTTTTTAGGCGTTGGTTTAAATGGTGTATAATACGCCATAGACGCATAAAAATCTTTTATTTCTTTAAGTGTTAGTTGTGTTCCCTTCTTTGTAAAGACACTAAGCTCTGCGTTTAAGTCGGCTAAAGCAGCTTCGTAATTTCCTAAAAGCGCATTTGCTTCGGCACGCACAAGTAGCGTTTCATCGGTATTAAACACTGCATACTCGCTATAAGCTATGCCCGCACCTGTTTGTACATTAACATATTTAATAGACAAAGGTATCTTTCGCAAGATATACTTTGATAATGTGTTGGCATACCACACAGTAATATTGAGATTTTCTGTATTATCTCCCCATGGTCCCGACGCTTGTAAGGTTTCTTTTTTAGAAAGTGTTGTGCCATGAGAGTAACGGTTTCCTATTAACATTGGTCCGTTAATAGCTCCCCACTCACTTGCTACTGACTGCAAAAGGATATTTGCTTTATTATCACTACGAATGTAATCGTTTGTTTGAACCTGACCATTTGATTCTAATTTGTTCCATGCTCCCCAGTCTCTAAGTTTGCTTTTAGGGTCTGTTCCCAACACTTTTGTGGCATGGTCTACTGCCTTTTGATATTGTTGAGCATAGAGATAGAAACGTGCAGCGAAAGCATTTGCGGCTTCAGAGGTAAAATGGAATTTAGGAAGATTATAGTTGTTACCCACTAAGCTCAAACCTTCAACAAGGTCTTTTTCTATCTTTTGATAGAGTTCTGCTAAGGTTCCACGCTTGTATTGAGCACCTACTGTTTCTTCAGGAACATAAGGATAAGGCAAACCTAATGCTGTTGAAGCTGTTAAAGGTGAATAAGCAGGGCAAAAAATGTTAGCTAATTGAAACATTGCATAAGCTCTACAAAGCAAAGCTTCACCTTTTTGAGCTATATAATCTTCTTTATTAGGTGCCTTTTCGATATGTTCAAGCACAAAATTGGCCGTTGCAACAGCCGAATAATAGCCGTCCCAAAGTTGGTGAGGAGTCTCTTGATTAGCCACTTCAGTTATATCTTGCCACTTAAATGCTTGTTCCTGAAATCTATCAGCAGCACTCCATGAAGGATTATCGTGCTCGTCTACATTATCAGAATACATTTCAAAAAGATAAGCAGGGTGAGTTTCTGGATAAGCAGTTACCAACAATCGGGTAGCATCTTCTGGTTTTCTTATCTCAATACGATTATCGGGTAACTTATCAAGGAAATCGTTACACGACGTAAAAGCAAAGCTAAGGCTTAATAAAGCACCTATTATATATGTATTATTCTTCATTGTTTTCGTTTTATTAAATTCCCACTTTGAGCGTTAAAGTGTATTGTTTTGGCATTGGAGAAGCAACACCACCGACATTAAAGAATTCAGGATCTTGGCCATTAAGCTTCTTATCAGCGTAGATTAAGAATAAGTTTGTAGCCTGAAGTTTTATCGACATGTTTTTAACGGCAGCATTTTTAAACATATTAGTTGGGAAATCGTAGGTTAAAGAAATCTCTTTCATACGAATAAAGTCGCCTTTTGCCACTCTATCGGTTGTGAAGTTATAAGCGTTATAACCAATCTTTATGTTCTTATCGCTTGTAAACTGGAAATTACTTAATATCGTTGGAATGTTTGTTATGTGTTCATCTCCTCCTTTAGCCCATCTATTTAAGAATGAATGTGTCATAGATGATAAGTCATTATAGAAGGCACGGAACTTTGGATCTAAACGAACAACATTGCCAAACGAATAAGTTACAAACACATTTAAGTGTAAGTTTTTATAAGAAAACATGTTTCCTATCGAGCCAGTGTACTTAGGATCGGTTGAACCTTCATACTTTAAGAAGCTTGTTTTGTTGCGTTCTTGGAAGTTGATATCGTGAGTTGTGATTTCACCCTTTTCGTTTTTAAACAAAGGAAGTCCTTCATCGTTTAGTCCAACGAAAGGAATTGAGAATAAAGCACGTGCAGGATAACCCTTCAAAGCAAATCCATTACCGCTCACTAAGTCGATAACGCGACCTTGATTAAAGAGTTTTGTGATATTAGTCTTTGTATAAGAATAAATAAAACTTGTGTTCCAAGAAAAGTTTTTAGCCTTTATATTGGTTGAAGAAACACTTAATTCCATACCATTAGAATTCATTTCTGCCACATTAGCTGAGCGAATAATCTGTCCACCCGCACCTTGTGTAATCATTGGACCCATTTCATCGAAGTTTCTTCTTGTATAAACATCGAAAGTAACATTCAATCTATCTTTCAACAAACCAAAGTCTACGCCTAAGTTCCATTCATTTTTCTTCTCATAAGTTAAGTTAATGTTACCCAACTGAGAAACTCCGAAGCCCGATTCTATATCTCCTGCAAAGATTCTATACGGTTTTGCAGCGAGGAAAATAGGGGTAGAATTAGTGTAAGAAACATCTGGTGGTGTTCCTGTTAAGCTGTAAGAAGCACGCAAAGTGAGGTGAGATAGGGGTTGAAGTTTATCAAACCAACTCTCTTCATGTACGTTCCAAGCTCCTGAAAGGTTCCATGTAGACATCCAACGAGCCAATATTGAACGTCCTAATTGATTAGAACCTTCATAACGGAAAGTACCATTAAACACATATTTTCCTTTATAAGAATAGGTAGCATTACTAAAGAATGCAGCCGAACGAGATGTTGTATTCTCAAGAGAATAATAGTCGTTTCCTGCTTCTATCGACTTTTTAAAGTAATCATGGATATAGAATGGAGTTTCACCAGAGTCGAATTGCATTCCCCAACCCTCAAATCCTGAGCGTGAACGTTGTATATCTTTAGTCTCCATACCTGCAAAGAGGTTCACAATATGCGTTCTATCGAAAGTGTGATTATAGTTGGCTGTGGCACGAAAATCATAATCACTCATTCTATTTTCTTTCTTATGATAGATTCCACCATTAGGAAGTATGGTTTGAGGGAGTGCATATGGCTTAGAAGGGTCTTTATAAAGATACTTATTAGCATCGCGAATAGAGCTTGTTTGCATAGCTCTATAAGCCAAAGCTTGGTTCGATTGGTCTTTTACTTTATGTTCCTGAGAAGTTGCTGCATACTTAAATGCACCTAAAACAGCCAACTCTAAATCTTTCACTGGCTTGTATTTCAATTCAAATTGAAACTTAGCATCGAGTATATTAAGGTCTAAATAGTTGTTATTTAACTCGTGGAAGATGTTAAACGGAGCATAGTTTGCCACGTAAAAGGTATGTGGGTCGAGCGTACGAGATGTGTTCAGAGCATACGAATAAGGGTTGATATCGAAGTCTCTTTTAACCTCTCCACCTGCAACATCTACGTCTTGACCTAATGTTCCGGGCGCTCTTTGTTTACGATAAGATGCACCTGCAATCACGTTTAATGATAAGTTATCTAATATATGATGTGTTACATTAAGATTAGCTGTATAACGATTAACCTTACTTTGCTTGTACCAACCCGGGTCTAACAAAGCACTCATCGACGCATAGTAATTAGATTTACTCGTTCCTCCACTCAAACTTACAGAATGATTCTGCATAATATTAGCAGAAAAGAGTTCTTTAAACCAGTCAGTATTTCTGTATTCTGCCTCTTGAAGATAAGCGTTTCGCGCTTCTTCAGTGTTTTCTAAGGCAAAAACTCCTCGTTTTGCATCGTAAGTATTATTGAGTTCGTACATCTTTCCATACACTCCATAGTCGCTACCATTAAGCACTGTAGAGAAGTTTAACCAACCTTTATCTTTCAATTCACGATAAATGCCCATTTGGTCTTGTGAGTTTAAGATGTCAAAATTTCGATAAGAAGGAACCAAACGAGTGGTAAACTCGCCTGTATAGTTTAAGTGTGCTTGTCCCGATTTACCTTTCTTTGTGGTAACAACTATCACACCTGCCATAGCACGAGCACCATAAATAGAGGTTGCAGAACCGTCTTTTAATATTTGAAAGTTCTCAATATCGTCTGAGTTTAAGCCTGCAATAGCAGAACTAATCAATGTTTCTGGGTTACCACTTGCAAGGTCGTCTGCACCAATATTCGATACATCTTCCATAATAACACCGTCTACAACCCACAAAGGTTTAGATGTTCCGTAGATAGAAGTTGCTCCACGAACGCGAATTTTAGGAGCAGAACCAAATGTTCCACTAACGTTTTGAACAGAAACACCTGCTGCTTGTCCTTCAAGAGAGCGACTAACATCGGCAACACCACTCAAACGAGCCTTAGAAGCGTCCACTTTATCGGTTGCACCTGTAAACAAACGGCGGTCTGTCTTTGTTAAACCAGTTACAACAACCTCGTTAAGTGTTTGCGAATCGGCCTTTAATAACACTTTCATATTGGTGCTTCCTTTTACTGTTTGAGTAACCATACCAATATAACTGATGCTTAGTTTGGGGTGTTCTTCGCTTACAATGAGCGAAAACTTACCGTCCATATCTGTTACAGCAGCGGTTTTTGTACCCACAACCGTTACGGTTGCACCGATGATTGGTTCGTTATTGGGACTTTCTAACACAACACCCGATACCTTATGTTGTGCTAAAACACTACTCAAACAAGCGAACAAACCAAACAAAAAAATTGTTAGTCTTTTCTCCATAAATACTCTCTCTTTATTTATATAATTAAATATGTATTACTTTTTTATTATCTTGGTTGCTCTAAGCGTTTAATAAAAGAGGTTTCGCACCTTGTATTATCAACGCTAGAGAATACGCTCTGAAAAATGTTTCAATTAGAAACATTAAAGCCTAAATAACCTTTTATTGATAAACTTTTTTATCTTTCTAAATAGAATGCATTACAAATGTATAGCAAACAATTATTTATAACAAATAAAATAATAAAATAACAATAGATATTAACATTCTTTTAAAGTAAAATGAATAAAATACGAATAAATAAGGAATATTTCTAAATAATGATATATTATAAGTGTTTTAGTTTCAAAATGTAACTATTTATTAGCTGTTTATGCTTATCTTTACTATATTTTTGTAGATAATAGTACTTAAAAAGCACCATTTCTGCCCTATTTATTTTTATATTTATGTATATTCGCTATCTTTTATGGCATTTTTTTGTTAAAAGAATAGACATAAAACCAAACTTAAAAAATGGTCTACACTATGTTTTTTTATAAAAATGGGTGTTATAAAAAGAAATAAACGCAAGCGATGTGTTTTGTTTAACAATTTTTCTTTACAAAAAGAGCGCACAAAGTGTGTTATTTTTGTCTGTTTTTTCTAACGCCATTTACGAGAGTTGAAATTTCAATTGTTTTGAGGTAAGAATTTAGTAAACCTGCCTTAAAATGGGTGTTTTTACACTTAAAACTTGCAAAAGCTAAGCTTTTAGCACACAAAACATAAGCTATTGGGTGCTAAAACATAAGAGTTTAGGTGCCAAAACACAAGCTATTGCACGCTAAACTCTAAGCTTTTACACTTTAAAAGCTTGTTTTTTCATTTTTAAAACACGCAAAATAGAAATGCAAAACCTATATGTTTTACACTTTTCGTTTTGTTTTTCCGACTAAAAAGGGGTGTAAATAGGCACGCAATAGTGGGGTGTATAGCCTTATTTTTATGCTAAAACAAGAAAACAGAATGTAACAAAACGCTCACAAGTTTTCGAGGTTTTCAAAATAAAAAAACATGTTTCTACTTGGCATTAGTTTGTTTTCACAAAACAACAAACAGCGTTTGTATATATATTAAATAAGGTGTAACCTTTTATTTGCTTATCTTTACAAAACCCATAAAGTGCAAACAACACCAACATTCGTACTTATATAAAAAAACAAGCAGACTTGTTCTGCATCACTGCATCTCAAGTCTGCATTCTTAAAACAAACCAAAAATAAAAATCATAGATGATACATGAATCATCTTCCGATAATCACCACATCTTATGAGAACATAAAAATGTTTTATGTTAGCTTATAGCTTGCATTGTGCCAACAGCTTTTTAGCATCGTAAGATAAAAGCGTTATAGCACCAGCTAATATAACAATGTCTTTAATAACCAAACGTCCTGCGCCTGAAAGCAGTGGAAATCCAAATTCACCAGAGCCTAAATTAGGCACCCAACACTCTGGTGTAGTAACCAAAAACGAAAGCGTTCCGAAGGTCATAATTATCACTAATAAGTCGCCAAAAATACCTATCTTAGGTGTAGCAACACCCAATAAAGTGAGAACGCCAATGCTCATAATTAAAATACCTAAGCCTTTAGAGAAACCGTAAGTGTTGTTTGCTTCGTGCCATTGGCGGTTTTTAAGAACAAGCTCTCCTTCTTTGTTTTTATATTGCTTGTATTCTGGTGCTTGTTTATTGTAGAAGAAGCTCATAAAAGGGCTATTTGCCACGAAAGGCACAATGCCATCTGCTTCATACTTTGCAAATTTTAATCCACCAATCCATACAAATACTACGAAAATAGCAATGCGAATAAGGTTAAAACTAAGCTTATCTAAACGAGATGCTATAGTTAAAAGTGAGTGAATAAGTTGTTTCATACTGTTTGTTTTTTTGAATAAAAGTGATAAAAAAGTTTCTTTCTGTTCGTTTTGGTTTGTTTATTTGCTGTGCAACAAGTGTTGCTTTTGCTTTATTGTACATGGCAAAGGTAAGAGAAAAACAACAAACTTTCGTCTTTTTCTTTATTGATTTAAGTTATAACACTATATATAAAATCTATTACACCGCTTTTTAAAAGGAGTAAGACCCTCTATTTATAAGGCTTTCGGAGGCTTATTACAAACACACGAGTTGCCCTCTTACAAATAAAAAGAGCTTTCAAAGGATTTCCCTAAGAAAGCTCTTTTGTGTTATTGTTTAAAGCATCATGCCTCAAAATAGGGGGTTATGCTTCTGTTTTTTCGGTGTTTTGTTGTTCTCTACGTTCTCCACGAGGACGACGTTCACCACGTTCTTCGCGTCGAGGACGACGTTCACGCTCTACATAACCTTCTGGTTTTGGCAATAAAGCACGACGAGAAAGTTTGTATTTACCAGTTTTAGGGTCTATTTCTAATAACTTCACTGAAATTTTATCTCCTTCCTTAATGCCAGCTTCTTCAACTGTTTCAAGGCGTTTCCAATCAATTTCAGAGATATGAAGTAGTCCATCTTTTCCTGGCATAATCTCTACAAAGCAACCATAAGGCATCACTGAACGCACAACACCTTCGTATGTTTCGCCTATTTCAGGAACTGCAACAATGGCTTTTATCTTTCTTAATGCGCCATCTATGCTGTCTTTATTAGGTGCACTCACTTGAACTTTACCAACACCGTCTACCTCTTCAATGGTAATAGTTGCTCCTGTTTCTTCTTGCATCTGCTGAATTATCTTTCCACCGGGGCCAATTATTGCGCCAATAAACTCTTTCGGAATTTCTAATGCAACAATTCTTGGCACTTGAGGTTTCATCTCTTCGCGTGGAGCAGACATGGTTTCGGTCATCTTAGAGAGGATATGTTCGCGTCCTTCTTTAGCTTGCATAAGTGCTTTCTCTAATATTTCAAAACTCAAACCATCGCATTTAATGTCCATTTGTGTAGCAGTTATACCCTTTAAAGTACCTGTTGTTTTAAAGTCCATATCACCTAAATGGTCTTCATCTCCTAAGATATCACTCAACACAGCATACTTTTCTTCTCCCGGATTCTTAATCAATCCCATTGCAATACCACTCACTGGAGCCTTCATAGGTACGCCTGCATCCATTAAAGCCAATGTTCCTGCGCACACAGTTGCCATAGATGACGAGCCATTACTTTCGAGAATTTGGCTTACAAGACGAACTGTGTAAGGGAAATCTGTAGGAATTTGTCCCTTCAAACCACGCCAAGCAAGGTGTCCATGACCAATTTCACGACGTCCAACTCCACGTTGTGCCTTTGCTTCTCCTGTGCTAAAAGGAGGGAAATTATAATGAAGTAAGAAACGTTGGTAGCTCTTATCGAGTACATCATCTACCATTTTTTCGTCTAACTTATTACCTAATGTACATGTAGAGAGGCTCTGTGTTTCGCCACGGGTAAACAATGAGCTTCCATGAGGCATGGGTAAAGGAGATACTTCGCACCATATTGGACGAATTTCGTTTGTTTTTCTACCGTCTAAACGTTTGCCTTCGTCTAATATGCAACGACGCATTGAATCTCTCATCACATCATCATAGTAGCGTTCCACTAAGCTATGCTTTTCTGAAAGTTCGTCTTCTGATAGGTCAGAGTGTGCAGCATCGTAGCTTTCTAAGAAGCTTTCTTTAATAGCATTGAAAGCTTCTCCACGTGTTTTCTTATCGTTATCACCTGCAACAGCAATGGCATAACATTTATCATAAGTAGCTTTACGGAGTTCTTCGCGAAGCTCTTCATCGTTCACTTCATGACAATATTCGCGTTTTACATCTGTTCCAAGCTCTTTAGAGAGTTCTGTTTGAAGGTCGCACATTGGTTTAATAGCATCGTGAGCCACCTTTAATGCAGCAATAAGGTCTTGCTCTGACACTTCATCCATTTCTCCTTCTACCATTAAGATATTATCTTTTGTAGCACCAACCATAAGGTCCATGTCGGCACCTTTCATTTGTTCAAAGGTAGGATTTATGATGTATTCTCCATTTACACGAGCCACTCTCACTTCACTGATAGGGAAATCGATGGGAATATTTGAGCAAGCGAGTGCTGTTGAAGCAGCAAATCCAGCTAAAGAGTCGGGTTGTTCTACGCCATCTGCTGATAGAAGCATCACTTGAACATACACTTCTGCATGATAATTAGAAGGGAATAAAGGGCGAAGAGCTCTGTCTATAAGACGTGAAGTGAGGATTTCATTATCACTTGCTTTGCCTTCTCGCTTTGTAAAACCTCCCGGAAAACGTCCCGCTGCAGCGTATTGTTCTCTGTAATCTACTTGCAATGGCATGAAATCTGTTCCGGGAACGGCGTCTTTTGCAGCACAAACTGTAGCAAGAAGGACAGTGTTTCCCATTGTTATCACTGCGGAACCATCCGCTTGTTTTGCTACTTTCCCAGTTTCAACGCTAATGGTTCTGCCATCAGACAGTTGAATTTTCTTTGTTATTACGTTCATCTAAAAATTTAAAACTTTATTGTTTTGTCTAACATCTAATATCTATATATGCCACAAAGTTAGGCATTTTATAAGCAAAAATGCTATAAAGCGCATTATTTCTTTATTTTTTTATGAACAAAAGTGGGTTAAAGCTGTTTTTATTTGGTTTTTATAGAGTTATAAAGACCCATAAAATAAAAAAACGGAGGCTCGTGTGTGAGTCTCCGTTTTAGTAAATAACCAAATTTTGTTATTGATAAAAAATTGAGAGAGAGATGAGCCTTAGGCTCGTATTGTTTTATTAAACGGTTGATTATTTATTTAAAAGTATAAGAAAATTAGGTGGTTACTCCACAGGCATTAACGCTTCTGTGGGTATAAGACTACTCTGTTTTAGTGTATCTATCACGGCAGAATCTGTCATTGCAACAGAGCTACCGTGATGAACACCATTATTTATTATATTTGAAGATTTGGAGTGTTCTGTGGTAGAATGAAAAGAGTTTTGCATGGCATTACCAAGTGTTAGAATGATAGCAACCATTGCTGCCGCCTTAAACAAAGGCACTAAACGACGTGTTAGCGTTAGTTTTTTAGCTTTTATAGGTGCATCTTCGCCCACCATTGCCAGCATTTTTGCATCAAAAGCATCGCCCAAAACGTCTTGTTCTTTGCTTTGTTCTGCATAATTAAACAATGGTTTATATTGAATCAAGCTTTGTGGAATGTTTGTTTGACTAAAGAATGTGCGCAAAATATTTTCTTCTTCTACGCTTGTGTTGCATTCCCAGTATTTATTCAACAACTGATTGATATATTTATAGTCCATAATTATCCAACTTTTGAAATCGTTCTTTCACTGTTTTTCTTGCTCTAAACAAGTTCACCTTCACTTGTTCTTCGCTCATTTGCAAAGCTGTTGCTATTTCTTTGTATTGCTTTCCTTCGATATCTCGCAGTTGCATACAGCTTCGTTGCTTTTCTGGTAAACTGTTTATCACTTGTTTTACCAGCTCTAAACGATTGTTTTTAAGTGTTTGCTCGTAAGGAGATGCGTTAGTGTCGAGCGCACTATGCTCCACATGGTCTAACCTTTCGTTGCCACTTTCGGCACGTTTTAGCCTGTCTAATGCAAGATTTCTACAAATAGTAAGGCTAAATGCTTCGATATTATCTATTTCGTTCCACTGTTCCCGCTTATCCCACACCTTTATAAGGGTGTCTTGTACCACGTCTTCAGCTTCGACATTGCTTTGTGTAATGCGAAGTGCTAAGCGATAAAGGATATTTTTTAAGGGCAACACATCGTTGCGAAAACTAATTTGTTTCATCTCGAGCTACATTTATACGACGATTATTTAGCACCAAATGTTACAGCAAAAGGTTTTATTTAACAATTATTTAACGTTTTAACAGCGTAAAAATACAGCTTTCAACAGCGGTTAATACGTTTGTTATAAAGCATTTACAAAAATAACAACTATTTCGTAAAACTCTTTATTTTTTATACGTTTTATTGTTTGTTTTTGGTGTTAAGCAAACAAACAGGGCATGGGTATCGTTTTTACAAAGTGTTTTATTAAAAAACACGCCCTGTTTTTTGTGAGTGTTTTGTTACATTTTATTTTCTTGTTTCAGCATAAAAATAAGGCTATACACCCACCTACTGCACGCCTATTTACACCCCTTTTTAATAGAAAAAACAAGAATAAAAGTGTAAAACATATAGGTTTTGCATTTCTATTTTGTGTGTTTTGAAAATCAATAAATAAGCTTTTAAGGCGTAAAAGCTTAGGTTTTAGGGTGCAATAGCTTGTGTTTTGGCACCTAAACTCTTATGTTTTAGCACTCAATAGCTTATGTTTTGTGTGCTAAAAGCTTAGCTTTTGCACGTTTTTCTCTAAAAAAGAGGTTTTTTAACCCTTGTTTCATAAAAAGCAATAGCAAAACCGTTATTAGTTGAAAGGGCGTACATTGTTTTTGAAAAAGCCATAGAAATACGAAAAAACTACACTCGGTTTTATGTACATTTCTATACACTTGTTTTATCACCTTTCATGTCTTTTTGCAAAAAATATTCTTTTTATCACACAATAAATAAAACATTTAAAACGTTATACACTTTGTGTATAGATTGATAAAACTAACGCTTGCGTTGCTATTTATGTACTGTCATGTAGCAAAAGCGCAATACGATGCGCAGTTTAGGCATTATTTCGATTTAGAATCGACCTTTAATCCTGCTGCTGTGGGCAAGCAAAACTTGCTGAATGTTACGGCTGCTTATGCACTAAATTTAGCAGGTTTCGAGCATAACCCTCGCACTATGTTTGTTAGTGCCGATGCTCCTGTGCGCTTTCTTAACATGAAACACGGAGTTGGAGCTACGTTTATGAACGACCAATTGGGCATTTTTACGCATCAACGCATTGCCCTTCAGTATGCTTTAACGCAACCGTTGTTAGGCGGAACCTTAGCACTTGGGGCGCAAGTGGGTGTGTTAAGCGAAAAAACAGACCCTTCACGATTAGACTTAAACGAAGCTAACGACCCTGCATTTACATCGGGTAAGACAGACGGAAACGGTATCGACCTTGCTTCGGGATTATATTTTTACTACAAAAAACGCTGGTATGCTGGCTTGTCGGTGCAACATTTAAACGCACCAAGAATAGAGTTGGGCGAACGAAACAAAATAAAAATAGGCCCTTCTTATTATTTCACAGCGGGATACAATATAACTTTAAGAAATCCGTTTGTATCAATAAAACCGTCAATATTATTGAGAACAGACGGTGTGAGCTATCGCACCGACATGTCTACACGCATTGTTTACGAACACGATAACAAGGTGTTGTATGCAGGAATAGGCTATAGTCCTGCAAACTCGGCAATGTTTATGTTTGGAGGAAGCGTAAAAGGCTTTATATTGGGCTATGCTTACGAACTATATACATCGTCGCTCAGCGTTGGAAATGGTAGTCACGAACTTGTTTTTCGCTATCAAACAGAAATAAACTTTGCGAAAAAAGGACGCAATAAACACCAAACGGTGCGCACACTGTAAAGCCATTAACAGGGTGTTCACCTATTTATATATAAGCAAACAATATTATTGGTATTGAAAAAGTGTTTTGTTTATCAACATAAAAAGGCTTGTTGTTAACACAAACCTTGCTTTACAAAGCCATAAAAAGATACATATAAGTATGAAAAAAAATATTATCTACCTTTTAGGAGCTGCGCTTCTCTTTTCTTTAAGTGCATGCTTTGGAGGCAAATCTCTTCCGTCTGCAAGTCAAGGAGGCGAGGTGGTAGGCGTTAGCGGACGCCCTTTTGTTGAACCAACTCCCTATGGTATGACGAAAATAAACCGTGGTTCTTTGCGTATGGGCTTAGAAACACAAGACTCTTTATGGGGCTTTAACACGCCTGTTAAGGATATTTCGGTAGATGGTTTCTGGATAGATGAAACAGAAGTGACCAACGCTAAATACAAACAATTTGTGATGTGGGTGCGCGATAGCATTCTTCGTACACGATTAGCAGACCCTTCTTACGGTGGAGATGAAAGCTATATGATTACAGAAGATAAGAACGGAGAACCTATAACACCACGTATCAACTGGAAAAAGCCTCTCCCTCGAAAACCAAACGAAGACGAAAAGCGTGCTTTTGAAAGCTTATATGTAACCAATCATGTAACGGGTAAAAAGCTATTAGATTATCGTCAACTAAATTACAGATATGAGGTTTACGATTATACTACTGCTGCTTTACGCAAGAACCGTATGAATCCAGAAGAAAGAACCCTTAACACCGACCGCAATTCGTTACAAACAGAAAAGGTATGGATATCTAAAGACACGGCTTATGTTGATGAACAAGGACGCATTATAGCAAAAACTATCAACAGAGAACGGACGGGTGAATGGGATTTCTTAAACACTTATGTGGTAAATGTGTATCCTGATACAACGTGTTGGGTAAACGATTTCCGCAATTCGGATAATGAAGTGTATCTTCGTAACTATTTTAGTAACCCTGCATATAGCGACTATCCTGTTGTAGGAGTTACATGGGAACAAGCTAATGCCTACTGTGCATGGCGCACAGACTATTTATTAAAGGGCTTAGGAGGTGAGGCTCGTTATGTTCAACGCTATCGTCTTCCTACCGAAGCCGAATGGGAATACGCCGCAAGAGGTAAGCAAGGAAACGAATTTCCATGGGATAATAAAGATGTAAAAAGCGGCAATGGCTGTTTTTATGCTAACTTTAAACCCGATAAAGGAAACTATACTAAGGACGGAAACCTTATAACAAGCCGCACAGGTATTTATGCTTCAAACTCTAACGGCTTGTATGATATGGCTGGAAATGTAGCCGAATGGACCAGTACGATTTATAGCGACGCGGGAGTAGTTGCGATGAACGACCTTAATCCACAGCTTTCTTACAATGCAGCGATAGAAGATCCTTACCGATTAAAGAAGAAATGTGTGCGCGGTGGCTCGTGGAAAGACCCTGAAAGTTTTATAAAAAGTGCTTGGAGAACTTGGGAATATCAAAACCAACCACGCTCTTATATAGGCTTTAGATGCGTTCGTAGCCTCGCAAATAGTATGAGTACAAAACAAAAACGTAAAAAATAACACTATGTCTAACTATAGTAAATATAACATTGTTTATCGTCTACAGAAGTGGATTGATAGCGTTCCGGGACAAACCTTTTTGAATTATGCTTATAGTTGGGGTGCAGCTATCGTTATCTTAGGTACGCTTTTTAAGCTAACTCACCTCCCCGGAGCTAACATTATGTTATTTATTGGTATGGGAACAGAGGTTTGTGTGTTCTTTATATCTGCTTTCGACCGTCCTTTCGACAAAACTTCCGACGGGCAAGAGTTGCCTACTCATGTAACAGAAGATGAGGAAGAATGGGACGATTCTTTAACCATCGACGCTCAAACAGATGTTGTTGTGCCTCAACAAGACGTGGTTTCTGTTTCGCAACCCTCACCCGTGAGCAACGAAAGCTATGAGCAAGGAACGCAATACACCTATTATAATAATAGTGTTCCTAATGTTCAAAGTGCCGAAGAGGTGACCATTGCACAACAAAACTATGTAGACGAGCTTAACAAACTAAGCAACTTATTATCGCAAGTGTTAGCGCAAAGCGAACAATTGGTAAAAGATAATGAAGAAATAAACAACCTTAATCGCACTATAACAGGCATTACTAAGGTTTACGAAATGCAGTTGAAGAGTGCAAGTAAGCAGATTGTTACCATTGATGAAATAAATGCACAGAGTGCAAAGATGGCAGAACAAATAGAACAACTTAACACTATTTACGCAAGAATGATAGAGGCAATGACCATAAATATGCGTGTTGCATCTACCACGTCTAACGAAAACAAAGCTATTTAAGTAGACTTGTGTTTTCTTTAACGTGTTATTTTAAAGCTAATTATTAGGCAACGAACCCTTAACATCATGTCTATAAGAAAGAAAAGAGTATCTCCTCGCCAAAAAATGATAAACCTTTTGTATGTGGTTTTAATGGCAATGCTGGCACTAAACGTATCTACTGAAGTGTTAGAAGGCTTCTCTGTGGTTGAAGAAAGTCTGCATCGTACCACCGAAAACGCATCGAAAGAAAACCAATCTCTTTACAACGACTTCTCAAAACAAATGCTCTCAAACCCTCAAAAGGTAAAGGCATGGTTCGAAAAGGCTACACTTGTAAAGCAAATGAGCGACTCTTTATACAATTTAGCTGAACAATTGAAACTTGAAATAGTGAGAGAAGCTGATGGAAAAGAGGCTAATCCGCTGGCAATACGTAACAAAGAAAATCTCGAAGCAGCAGCTCATGTCATGCTATCGCCTACGTCTAACCGCGGAAAAGTGTTGTTTCAAACTATCAATCGCTACCGAAATAGCATTTTACAATTTGTTGGTAGTGCCGAAGAAAAACGCTTAATTGAAAGTAATCTCACCACTTCTGTACCAGCATCGGCAAAAGGTTTAGGCAAAAACTGGCAAGAATATATGTTCGAAAGTATGCCCGTTGCCGCTGCAGTTACACTCCTTTCAAAGCTACAAAGCGATGTGCGACACGCAGAAGGAATGGTTTTGCACGATTTAGTGTCGAATGTTGACTTAAAAGATATTAGAGTGAATAAGCTAACTGCTTTTGTTATTCCCGAAAGTAAGACTGTTTTAAGCGGTGATCGCTTCTCTGCTCGCATCGTAATGGCTGCTGTTGACACGACACAACAACCCGAAATATACATCGGTGGACGAAAGGTTGCGCTTAAAAATAGTGTGTATGAGCTGATGTCAGGTCGTGTAGGAGAACATTCTTTCAATGGTTTTATCACAATGAAAGACGCTTCTGGAAATGTTATACGTCGTGATTTTTCACAAAAATACACAGTGGTTAGCCCTGCAGCAACTGTTTCTGCCGACTTAATGAATGTGCTTTATGCGGGCTACGACAATCCTATTAGCATTAGTATACCGGGAGTTCCACTTCAATCGGTTAGTGCTAATATGTCAGGAGGTAGTTTCCGAAGCATTGGTTTAGGACGTTTTATCGCTAAACCCACAACTATTGGCAGTGATGTGTTTATAAATGTGGCTTCAAAAAGCGATAAAGGAATGCGCAATATAGGTCGTTTTGCCTTTCATGTGCGCAAACTTCCCGACCCAATAGCTTATCTATCGCTCGGAACCGACCGTTTTAAAGGTGGTATTATAGCAAAGGGAGCATTATTAAATACGAACGGTTTAAGCGCAGCCATTGATGATGGATTGCTCGATATACGCTTTAATGTAACTTCATTCGAAACAGTTTTCTTTGATAATATGGGTAATGCAGTGCCTATGATATCAGAGGGTAGCCACTTTTCTACAAGACAAAAAGACGAATTTAGAAAGCTTTCGCGCAATAAACGCTTCTATATTTCAAAAATAACAGCTGTTGGTCCAGACGGAATAAGTCGTAAGTTGCCTTCTTCTATGGAAGTGATTGTGCGCTAACATTCAACTCTTTATTATCAAATGAACCATAAAACAAATAAAAATACGATAGGTATGATAAAATACACACTTGCCTTTTTATGCGTAGCTTTTAGCTTTTGCAGTGCTAATGCGCAAGCTCCTGCTCGACAAACACAGCAACAACAAGCTACAAAACAGCATACTAATCAACTCTCAATGCGAGCTAAACTCTCTTTTCCTATTAGCGGTGATGTTCCAGAAGATGTGGTTTGGAAACGTGATGTGTATAGAGAAATCAACTTAATGGATAATGCTAATGGTGGATTATATTATCCAGTAGAACCTCAAGGCTCACAGATGAACTTGTTTACCTACATCTTTAAACTAATGATGACTGGTAATATTAAGGCTTACGAATATCGTTTAGACGGAAATGAGGTGTTTTCTGACACTGCAAAGATTAAACCTTTGGCCTTTCTCGACAATTATCATATTTATTATGAACGCACGGGTAAAGGCATAAAGATAGACGATAGTGATATTCCCTCTCGTGAAGTGAAGTCGTATTACTTAAAAGAAACAAACTATTTCGACCAAAATACGGGTACATTTCACCGTAAAGTGTTGGCTTTATGTCCAATTATGAAGCGCGAAGACGACTTCGGTGATGCCGCAACTCCTTACCCTTTATTCTGGGTTAGATATGAAGATTTAGCCCCATTTCTTGCTAAACAAACGCTCATGGTTAGTAATTTAAACAATGCAGCAGTGTTAAGTGTAGACGATTATTTTACAAAGAGTATGTATAAAGGTAAGATATACAAGACTGTAAACATGCAAGGACTCACCATTTCACAATATTGTAAGACTGATTCGGCTGTTGTTAAAGAGCAAAAACGCATTGAAGCAGAGATAGAAGCCTTCGAAAAGAACCTTTGGAACAAAGAGATAAAGGCAGAAAAAACCGACTCTGTGGGTGTAACAGATAAGAAATCTACTCGTATTAGCATAAAGAAAAACAAACGTGCAAGCGTTTCTAAGACTCAAAAAGTTGAAAAAAGTGCGCCAAAAGTAAGCTCAGAAAGCGGTTCAAATGCAAGTCCTGCTCGCGTATCTGTTCGTCGTCAGCGTCATATTGTTAGTTATTAAAAGTTTAATCTCTATCAAATAAAATCAACAATGAATAGAATAAAAACCTTAGTAGCAATGCTCTTATGCTTTTGTAGCCTACAAATAGCACAAGCACAGGTTAAGTTTGGTGTTAAAGGAGGTTTGAATATTACCACTTACCACTTAGATAATACCCATTCAAAAGCCTATCTTTATCGTGGTTTTTATGTGGGTCCATCTGTTAAACTATCGCTCCCTATATCAGGATTAGGTGTAGAAAGTGCTTTATTATACGAACAAAAAGAAAGCGATGTGAAAGCTCAAAACAGTTCAAACACGCACATTTTAAGACAAAAACAAGTGTCTTTACCCCTTCATGCACGATATAGTGTAGGTTTAGGGTCGGTTGCTAACGTGTTTATATACGCTGGTCCACAGTTTTCTTACAACTTAGGTAACAGTTATAAGACGCTTAAAGAAGATGTTACAACTTGGAATTTTTCTAAAACAAACCTAAGTGTTAATGCAGGATTAGGTGTTACTATGCTTAAAAGTTTCCAACTATCAGTGGGCTATAACAAAGCAATAGGCAAAACAGGTGAGGTTTCTTTCAACGATGCAATAAAGAAATCAATCGAAGGAAAAGCAGATTCTTGGCAAGTAGGAATGGCTGTTTGGTTTTAAACCACTTAACAATAAAAAACATAAAAACAGTTCACTGGGAGTTTATCCACAGCGAACTGCTTTTTTATTTATCTTCTTTTAAAAGAAAATATTTATTTTGTAAGCCCTCAAACCTTATTATTCTTAAGCGTTTACAACAAAAGAATAAGAAACAAAATAAGTCTTATGAAAGTCTTAAAAGAAATGATTTTAATATTCGTCTTCGTTAAATAAGAAGTCTTCCTTTGTAGGATAATCAGGCCAAATGTCCTCTATACTCTCATAAACATCGCCTTCATCTTCTATTTCTTCTAAGTTTTCTAACACTTCAAGAGGAGCTCCTGAGCGCGTTGCATAGTCTATTAGCTCTTCTTTTGTTGCTGGCCATGGTGCATCTTCTAACTTTGATGCTAATTCAAGTGTCCAATACATACCGTTTATGTTTTTATTATTGTTTTAATATATTATTGTTTTAGGTTTTCTAAAGCGTTTTTTGTGTTTTCCACTCCCCTTTTACTACGTTTATCTGTTTGTTTTTTGGGGTTCATAACGCTTATATATTCTTTTAAAGCACAAGATTTTGTAAGTAAACCAAGTGTTAAAAGCGATTTGCCTACAAAAATAATAAATTTTAATTGATAGCAAAGCGTTTCGTTCTTTTTTTTCAATAAACAGCTATAAATGTGTTGATAAAAATGTATAATCTTCTCAATAAACCTATAATTTTGTTTCTTTTCAGCAGAAGCTATTATATAAATAAGGTGTAATGCCAACTCTTTCACGCAAACACTGCTACAAAACACGCACCTTTGTTTGGTCTGTTCCCCCTAAAAGTGGCAACAAGTGGCGCAATACAGCACACAAAACACCACCTTTATTGCCCACTATTTGCACATAAAGCACTATCTTTGTACAGAATAAAAACAAGCGTTAAGTGCAAATAAATACCCTTTTTCACTGTAAACCTGCACACCTATAACCACAAAAACAAAACAAACAATGCGCAAAACATTTCTTTTTATTGTCACATTATGCCTTTTTGCCAGTGGCAAAGCCCAACAAACAAGCAACATGGAAGCCTCTATTCAAGAGCAAGGCATGATAGATATTCATTCGTTAGATAAAACCATAAAAGTGAATTTAATGTATGCTAAGGCAGACAATTTCACCCATACAGTGCTTTACACCCATCTTAAAAAGGCATATCTCCACCCTATTGCAGCACAAGCATTGGTAAAGGCACAACGCAAACTTAAAGAACTTCGCCCCGATTTGTCGCTTATTATTTATGATGCTACACGCCCTATGCGCATACAACAAAAGATGTGGGACAAGGTTAAGAACACTTCTAAAGACATATATGTAAGCAATCCTGCTCACGGAGGTGGTTTACACAACTATGGTTTAGCAGTAGATATTTCGTTATGTAAGGCAAATGGAGACTCTATTGCTATGGGAACACTTGTAGACCACATGTCTGTTTTGTCGCATATAGATAAAGAAGACGTTTTAGTGGCTCAACAACGATTGACAAAGGAAGCGCAGAAAAACCGACAATTGTTAAGACTTGTGATGCAACATGCAGGTTTTAAACCTTTAAGAACCGAATGGTGGCATTTTAATTTTAAGTCGAGAGCCGAAGCAAAGCAATATTTTAAGGTGGTGAAATAGAGCATTTACACCTTTTACCGCTTATTTGTAAGCCCACAACCCTTATTTTAACAACAACCAAAAAAGAAGAAAGAGGCAGAACATCTTTTGTGTTTCTACCTCTTTCTTCCTGTTTTTTTTATAAAAGCCCAGCGTTTATAGTGCGCTTAAAACTTCTTTTTAGCACCAATAGGTACAGCTATACCCATGCTAAAGTTAAGTGCTTTCGACTTGTTTGTTAGGTTAACATAGTCGCTCGAAACAACGAATGAGCCTAATTTTAACGCTCCTCCAAAACTCGACATACCACCCGTTAGCTTAGAATATACCACCGAAAAGCCCAAAGCCTTATTTAGTTTGAACGCCGAAGAGAACATTATTTCTTCTATTTTCTTAGGTTGTGTGTTTCTATTCTTATACATCACACCCAAAGAAATGTGG
>QWCZ01000286.1_pt1 | contig 25785 bp, 23 predicted proteins | sample 1972651 | NCBI WGS metagenome assembly QWCZ01 (sample SAMN09866695, study PRJNA288562) | Human oral metagenome isolate pre1_saliva, whole genome shotgun sequencing... | isolation source: mouth | host: Homo sapiens | place: USA: California
TTCAGAGCACAGTTTAGGGGAGTGACGGATATTCCGTTCTTCCTGTATAGGCTTATGAAATTATGTGCATGAGGGGGAAGCTTACAACTGGGTTTTAGGGGTCAGTCCTAAACGGGTCAATCCTAAAACGGGTCAGTCCTAAAACCCAGTTGTAAGCTTCCCCCTCATGCACATAATTTCATAAGTCTATACAGGAAGAATGGAAAACAAGCATCATAACACCCCTAGCACAGGTGTCATGGCAGACCAAACAATAAAGTTCACTGGGGTCGGAACCAAGAAAAGGTATCCAGATGCCTTAAGACGTATAGTCTTCTATGATACAGAAGACAACGGAACTTTCGTGGTCTATACGAACAACATGTCTCTCTATTGAAGAAATTGCTCTCACATATAAATACAGATGGCGTGTTGCGCTGTTCTTCAAGTGGATTAAGCAGCACCTGCATGTAAAGGAGTTTTATGGAACAACGGAGAACGCCGTAAAGATACAGCTATACTGTGCCATTATTACTTACTGCCTTTTTGTCATCAGCGATCGTTGGATGAAATTGGACATAGAGATTTATAAAATGTCAAGAATTATGTCCATATCTCTTCTCGAGCGGATGCCACTTAGAGATTTGCTGGTGCTAGAGAAAGCAAAGGAGAACTTACAATTTGTAACTCAGCTAAGTCTTATTTTTTTTAGTGGACACTAGTGAAATTATTAATACAAAATAAACCCCAACTGCCTATAGAGACAATCGGGGTTCATATAGATTTGCTTTACAGTGCAAAATTATTCGGCAGCGAGAGCCTCTTCAACTTCAGCTTTAGAGTTATTCTCTTCAACCTCAGCAGAAACTTCTTCTACAGCAGGTGTTTCGACAACAGCGTTTTCGGCTACGACCTTTACAGGAACAACAACCTCAACTTCTTTGTGGAAATGAACAACAGCTTCGAAATCACCAACGCGCTTAATATCACGCATCGTGATAATCTTTCTGTCAACCTCTACACCTTGCTTCTTCAACTCCTCAGCAACAGTTGCAGCGTTTACCGAACCATATGTTGCACCAGTAGCAGATACCTTTGCCTCGATAACAAGAGCTACACCATTGAGAGCTTGTGCTTTCTTTTCAGCTTCAGCCTTGATTGCAGCCAGTTTGTGAGCTTGTTGCTTAAGATTTTCAGCAAGAATTTTCTTTGCTGAGTCAGAAGCGATAACAGCCTTACCGGTAGGGATGAGATAGTTACGGCCATAGCCGCTTTTCACGTTTACAATATCGTTCTTATATCCTAGTCCGATAATGTCTTCTTTCAGTATTAATTCCATTCTGTTCCTCCTCTCGTTATTTCATCAAATCGGTTACATAAGGAAGCAACGCTATTTGGCGTGCACGCTTAATAGCTTGAGCCACACGACGTTGGTATTTTAGCGATGTTCCGGTAATGCGACGGGGCAAAATTTTACCCTGTTCGTTAAGGAACTTCTTGAGGAACTCTGGGTCCTTATAGTCGATATACTTAATACCGCTCTTTTTAAAACGGCAATACTTCTTCTTTTTGGTATCCACCGACGGTGGGGTCAAATAGCGAATTTCTGATTGCTTGTCTGCCATGCTTAAGCCTCCTCCATTTTTTTAGTCCATTTGTGCTTTCTCTTCTCGGCGTATTGTACAGCGTACTTGTCGAGCTTCACTGTCATGTAACGAATAACTTTCTCGTCGCGACGATAGCCAGTTTCGAGCAAGTTAATCACTTCAGGCTCAGCTTTGAATTCCAACAGGCAATAGAAGCCAGTTGATTTCTTTTGAATTGCATAAGCCATCTTTTTCAAACCCCAAGCCTCTTCGTTCACGATCTCAGCACCATTATCGGTGAGGAGCTTCTTGAATTTAGCGACCGTTTCCTTCATCTGTTCATCAGACAAAACGGGAGTCAAAATGAAAACGGTTTCGTAATGATTCATACTAAAAATGTAATTAATAAATGTTATTTTGCAAATTGCGGTGCAAAGGTATTGATTTTTATTGATTTAACCAAACCTTTTTAGTAATTTTGTCTTCATATTAAAGAGATTATGAGGAAAATATATCCACACTTGGGTCTTGCACTGGTTTGCATGGGCGTTATTATATTTCTTATTTGCTATTTGGGTGCATTCACTGATAGCAACCTCCCGCTATTTTTAGGATTAGCGTGTGTTGTTATTGGTGCAGTGATTCATGTGTATTGGCAAAAAAAATCAAGTAACTATTAAGGAGTGACTCTATCGCCATTGCACTGGCAACCAAAATTCAACGGGACACTGGTGATTATCACCACGCGTCCCGTTAAAGCGAAAAACTAAGGTCAAGTGTTTTTATTTACTCCACATCAGGTGTAATCAATTTATAACCTTTACCATGGATATTGATAATTTCAATATCGTCGTCATCCTTAAGATGTTTACGCAACTTTGTTATATATACATCCATTGAACGTGCATTGAAGTAATTATCATCAATCCAAATGGTTTTCAGTGCGAAATCACGTTGAAGAATTTCGTTGGCGTGCGAACAAAGCAGAGCCAAGAGTTCGTTCTCTTTGGTGGTAAGCTTTGTTTGTTTATCGCCAATAGTAAGTAACTGCTTCTGCGTATCAAACACAAATTTGCCTATATGATATAAGGTATTCTCCTTATTTTTCTTTCCACGTACGCGTCTCAAGATGGCTTCAACACGGAAAACTAGTTCTTCCATTGAGAAAGGCTTGGTGATATAATCGTCTGCACCAATCTTGAAGCCTTCTAAGATGTCTTCTTTCAGGGTCTTAGCGGTTAAGAAGATAATTGGGATTTCAGAATTAGCCTGCCTTATTTCTTGTGCCAATGTGAAGCCGTCTTTCTTTGGCATCATTACGTCTAGTACGCAAATGTCAAATTTCGTTTTCAAAAATGCCTTGTATCCAGCCTCTCCATCAGGACAAAGTTCGGCCATATAGCCCTTAGCCTGCAAATACTCGCGAAGCAACATTCCCAAATTCTCATCATCTTCGCATAACAGGATTTTCAATTTCTCGTCCATATTCTAATCTTTTATTATTGGTAATTTTATTGTAAACTTTGTTCCCTTACCGTATTCACTTTCCACGAAGATCTCGCCTTTGTGTACGTCAATAATCTTCTTGACGTATGCAAGACCCAAACCGAAACCTTTCACGTTGTGAAGGTTGCCCGTATGAACTCGGTAGAACTTTTCAAACACTTTTTTAACGTCGTCTTTTTTAATGCCGATTCCAGTATCTTTTACAGAGAGATAAAGGAAATCATCGTCGTTCCATGTGCGGATATATATATCCAAAGGCCCATCAGGCTTCTTATACTTCACCGCATTATCCATCAAGTTGAAGATAGCATTTTGGAAATGCATCTCGTCTACATATATTGTAGAGTCAATGGCTTCTATCTCCGTGTATATCTTACCTCCCGTATGTTCAACTCGAAGGGTGAAAGTGTTGGCAATATTTTCGGCCATCTCGTTCATGTCGAGCTGCTTCATGTTAAAGATAGCTTTCTTCTTATCGAAGAGCGACATCTGCAACACCTTCTCAACAAGGAAGCGCAGGCGTTTTGCTTCATCGTTAATCACGCCACCTAGATGCTTCATCATTGTCTCACTCTTAGTAACACTGGTATCATTGAGCATCTGTGCAGCAAGCGAAATACTACTGATAGGCGTTTTCAACTCATGCGTCATGTTATTAATAAAGTCGTTACGCATCTCGGTATAACGCTTTTGTCGGAAAATTACCACGATGGTAAATATGAAAGTAACCAACAAAACCAACGTGAATATAACAGATGGAATAACGAAGCGTACGCTCGAATAGATATAACTATTCATATCGGGGAAGTGTATCTTCACCAATCCCATTTTCGAAGCGGGATCGTTTCTAAACAACACCTGCGAATAGGTATAATCTTCGCCCTCGTCTGAGTAGTCGGAGCAGCGATAAATCTCTCTACCATCAGGAGTTGAGACCGTGAAATGATATTGAAGGTTAATGCCATTACTCATCAATTCGTTCTTTAAGTCTTGATCAAGCGACTTAAAGTTGATACGTTCTTTCAAAGGACGTTCTGAAGCCGAATAAAGAATAGTGTACACCACCTCATCTAACAAAGCACGTTGGTAAACATATCTATTCTTTACCACCTCTTGCATTGCCTTCGATGCTTCTGAAAGCGAATTCTTATCACTTCTCAAAATCATCGCTTTGGGCATCTGCGAAGGTTTTGTGGTTATGGTTTTCAATTCGAACGAGGTGTACATCATGCTACCCTTGTCACCAATCGTCAATTGGTGCGTTCTTGGGTAAGTGCCGTCCTGTTTACCTTTTTGAGCAGCCGAGGCATCGTCTTGAAATGTTTTATGCCCAGTTTCGCTTATGTCTTTCTCTAGATATCGAAGCGTTTCATTCAGCTCCATATTTCTAGAGGCTTGATAAAGAGCACGATTTACGGACTCGTCAAACTGCTCCTTCTTCATGTCCGCCATTTCCTGAATATACTTCAGTTGCACGAACAGAAGGGCAAGGAACGCAGTTCCCATGATTGTTGCTATTGTCCAAATCGTTCTCTTCTTCATACTTACAAAATTAACAGGATAAAGAACGCAAGCCTACGATTATGTTAAAAACATCTTCTGTTTTTAAATGTATTAACAAAATTAGCCACATATAGATAAAAATAAGCAACTAACTATTATTGTTTTTATGGTAAGATGGCGTTTTTCGAATGGTATTAATCCCCAACGGCGTTTAAAACAGCCGTCGGGGATTGGCTTTATATATTTACATCAGAACTACTCTTCTTCTTTGGCTTGTTCTGCCTCATGTTCCTTGATAAGTTCTTGTTGTATATCATTTGGAACAAGTTCGTAACTAGCAAACTTGGTAATAAACGATGCACGTCCGCCTGTAATCGAACTCAGCGAGATGGAATAGTTAGACAGCTCTTTCAATGGTATCTTAGCCATCAGTTTTTGATACCCCGCTTCGCTGTCCATACCCATAATGAGGGCACGACGTCCTTGTAAGTCGCTCATAACATCGCCCATAAAATCATCGGGTACATACACTTCGAGATCGTAAATGGGTTCGAGGATTTTTGGACCTGCTGCTTTGAACGCGTCAGAGAAAGCACGGCGTGCTGCCAACATAAATGAGAGTTCATTAGAATCAACAGGGTGCATCTTACCATCGTAAACAATCACACGCACGTCGCGAGCATAACTACCCGTTAGTGGACCGTGTTCCATGCAATCCATAATACCCTTAAGGATGGCAGGCATAAAGCGAGCATCAATAGCTCCACCAACAACTGAGTTGATAAAAACAAGCTTCCCGCCCCACTCCAACGGTATTTCTTCCTTGCCTTTGATGTTCATCTTTACCTCTTGACCATTCAACTTGTAGGTGGTTGGGTCGGGCATGCCCTCTGCATAAGGTTCAATAATAAGATGCACTTCACCGAATTGACCAGCTCCTCCACTTTGTTTTTTATGGCGATAATCAGCGTTAGCCGACTTGGTGATGGTTTCGCGATAAGGAATTTTCGGGTCACCATATTTCACTTGTAGTTTCTCGTTATTTTCCAGTCGCCATTTAAGTGTCCTAAGGTGAAATTCTCCTTGTCCGTGAACAATTGTTTGCCTTAGTTCCTTGCTTTGTTCCACCACCCATGTTGGGTCTTCCTGGCGCATTCTCAACAAAGCAGCCATCAGTTTCTCTGTATCTTGGCTGTTAACCGCTTTAATTGAGCGCGAATATTTAGAATTTGGATACTTGATAAAGTCGAACCTGTTGTCGCAATCCTTAGCATTAAGGGTGTTACCAGTTTTTACGTCTTTCAGTTTAACGGTACAGCCGATATCTCCAGCATTAAGTTTGTCAACTGCAATACGGTTTGCTCCAGCACAAGCATAGAGTTGTCCGATACGTTCTTTCGAGCCTCTATCAGCATTGGTCATATCATCACCCACCTTTATGCATCCGCTCATTACCTTAAAGTAGGACACTTCACCAATGTGTGGTTCCAGACCAGTCTTAAAGAAATAGACAGATGCTGGGCCTTCAGATGAGGGTACTACCTCTTCTCCACGTGTATTGTGCAGTTTAGGCATTTCGTTTACAAACGGAACCACATTGCCTAAGAACTCCATAAGTCTGCGCACACCCATGTCTTTACCTGCACAAACACAGAAAACGGGGAAGATGCTACGCGTAACAAGGCCTTTTCTGATGCCTTCGCGTAATTCGTCTTCGGTAAGTGTTTCGCTATCGAAGAATTTCTCCATCAGTCCTTCGTCGTTTTCAGCAGCAGCCTCTACAAGTATTTTATTAAGAGCTGTGGCTTTTTCCATTTCTTCGGCTGGAATATCTTCTATCGTTGGTGCTCCACCTTCAGCGTTCCACGAATACTTTTTCATGGTAAGCACGTCGATAATGGCATTAAATCCTGGTCCTGTTTGTGTGGGATACTGAATTTGTACGCATTTCTCACCATAAATTTCTTTCATTGTAGCGATGAGATTATCGAAGTCGCACTTATCAGAATCCAGTTGATTAACAAGGAATATAACAGGCTTTTTCAGTTTATCGGTATACCTAAAGTTGTTTTGAGTTCCCACTTCAGGGCCATATTGTCCGTTAATAAGGATAACGGCAACGTCTGTAACGTTCAGGGCAGTTATCGCACCGTTAACGAAGTCGTCTGCTCCGGGGCAGTCAATGATATTAAGCTTTTTGTTGTTCCACTCAACATGGAAGACTGTCGGGAAAACCGAGTAGCCGTACTCCTGTTCAACTGGGAAATAATCGCTTACCGTGTTCTTTGCTTCTACCGAACCACGGCGCTTGATTACACCACTACCAAAAAGCATTGCCTCGGCAAGAGTGGTCTTGCCGGAACCCGCACTGCCCACTAGAGCAATGTTTTTAATTTCGTTCGTCTGATAAACCCTCATATCAAAAGATTTAAAGTGTTAGTAATCTTACGTTTTATGGACAAAAGCTTTCGTGCTTTTTCCGCCGTCTAAGATAGATATTTTATACCGTTCCACCAAAACATATCCCAAAAAGTGTATAGAATTTAAAACATTTTAGTACTTTTGCTCTCAAAAAGATAAATATGGCTGGCATTTACATACACGTTCCTTTCTGCGCAAGCAGGTGCATATATTGCGATTTTTACACCACAATCAACTTGGAAAATCAAAATCGCCTAGTGCGTGCACTATGTTCAGAACTAGACATGAGACGCAATTATCTTCAGGATAACACGCCCCCTAACGCCCCGATAGTGATAGACACCATTTATCTTGGTGGCGGAACTCCCTCTCAACTTAGCGAAGAAAATTTACATCGCCTTTTTAGCGCTATATATAACAAGGTGGAAAATGATGTTTCTTTTCAAGTTTCGCCCAATGCTGAGGTTACAATGGAGTGTAATCCAGACGACATCACCCCACAATTTGCTCAAACAATCGCTAAGCTACCCATAAATCGGGTTAGCATGGGTGTGCAAACATTCGACGACGTTCGACTAAGTTTCCTACGAAGACGACACAAGTCTGCCCAAATCACACCTGCGGTTGAACAACTTCGACAGGTTGGCGTGAACAATATCAGCATCGACCTCATCTTTGGCTTTCCTAAACAAACCCTTGACGAGTGGGACATCGACTTACAAAAGGCTATTGAACTTGATGTTGTGCACATCTCTGCTTATAGCCTGATGTACGAAGAAGGAACACCATTGTTTAAACTTTTACAACAACACCGTGTGTCGGAAATAGACGAAAGCAAGAGTCTTGACATGTTTAACATGCTTGTTGACACACTTACAGCCAACCATTACGAACATTATGAAATAAGTAACTTTGCACGCAAGGGCTATCGATCGCGCCATAATGCAAGTTATTGGCAGGGTATTCCCTACCTTGGTCTAGGTCCTTCGGCCCACTCTTACGATGGTAATTCTCGCCAATGGAACATCTCTAATCTTAAAAAATACATGGATGCTATTGAAAACAAGACTATTCCAATGGAGAGAGAGACGCTAGACGAAGACACAAAATACAACGATTGGATAACAACGGCACTGCGCACAAAGGAGGGGTTAAACCTAGCTTTACTGAGCGATGCTCACCGCAACTATCTTTTACAAGCTGCTCAACCCCACATTAATCAAGGCAACCTTGTTCTCATAGACAATCACATTGCGTTATCAAGAGCAGGTATTTTCATCAGCGACAGCATAATGAGCGATTTGATTAAGGTTTAACACCAATTCAATCATTAGCATCTATCTTGCAAACTTACTCTAAAGGTTTGCACCAAAACATTCAATCCGATTGAAGTATGAAACATTAATACAGAAATCCTCAATTAGCCGGCAATGCTAATTGAGGATTATCCATATTCTTGTTATTATTGAGTTTATCTCTTAACGCGCACGTCTCACTTCAACACCGAATTATATAAGTCCAAAATAAGCGTGCATGTGTCGAGATTACAAACCCAGTGATTTCTTAATATCATCTATCTTTGCATCTGCTTCCTTCAAACAACGTTCGTAGCAGCCTGTGCATTTCATTTCGCCCTTCAATTCAAGATAGAACTTAATCTTGGGTTCGGTACCCGAAGGACGAACAGACACCTTTGTTCCGTCTTCACAGAACCACTGTAGCACATTGCTTGTTTCGGGCATATCTAGCTTAGTAACCACGCCATTGGCATCGGTTTGTTCCAAACTTTGGAAGTCTTTGCTAATAACCACCTTCGAACCTGCAATCTCTTTGGGAGGATTAGTGCGGAAGTTCTCCATCATAGCCTTAATTTCATCGGCACCACTCTTTCCAGGTTTAACCACATTGATGGTAAACTCGTGCGAGAAACCATATTCCAGGTAGATATCCATCAGCAGTTCGTAAAGTGTTTTGCCTTGATCTTTGGCATAAGCACAAATTTCAGCTAAGAGCGAGCAAGCCGAAACAGCGTCTTTATCGCGAACAAAGTCTTCAGCCAAAAAACCGTAGCTTTCTTCACCTCCACCAATATACTTCTGCTTACCTTCCGACTTAAGAATTTCATTAGCAATCCATTTAAAGCCCGTATAGCAGTCGCGCATCTCAATATTATTCTTATCAGCAATCTTCTTAATAACCTCTGTGGTCACGATTGTCTTCACAATAAAGTCGTTGGGCTTCATTTTACCCGTTTTGATACGGTTGGTGATGATGTAGTAAAGGAACAACAAGCACGTCTGGTTACCATTAATAAGCACCCATTCGCCTTTATCGTTCTTGCAAGCCATACCCACGCGGTCGGCATCGGGGTCTGACGCCATCACGATATCAGCATCTATTGCTTTAGCATCACGCAATGCCAAGGTAAGCGCTTCGCCGTTTTCGGGGTTAGGACTAACCACTGTGGGGAAGTCGCCACTTCTTTCCATTTGCTCTTTTACACAATGAACATTTTCAAATCCCCAAAGTTTAAGTGATTGGGGGATAAGCATCATGCCCGTTCCGTGCAACGGAGTGTAAACAATTTTAAGGTCTTTATGACGTTCGATAACAGCTGGGTCGATGCTGATCGTCTTCACTTGTTCAAGGTAAATTTTGTCTATCTCTTCACCAATAATTTCAATTAGTTCGGGATTGCCTTTAAATTTCACATCGGCCACCTTCACTTTATTAACTTCATCGATAATACCCTTATCGTGTGGAGCCAATACTTGTGCACCGTCTTCCCAATAAGCCTTATATCCATTGTACTCGCGGGGGTTGTGACTAGCAGTGATATTCACACCACTCTGACATCCAAAGTGTCTTATGGCAAACGAACACTCGGGTGTAGGACGCATATCGTCAAATAGATAAACTTTAATACCGTTGGCCGAGAAGATGTTGGCCACAGTTTCGGCAAACAAGCGACTGTTGTTTCGACAATCATGACAAACAGCCACCTTGATAAGCGAAAGATTAGCAAAGTTCTTTTTAAGGTAGTTAGCCAATCCTTGCGTGGCCATGCCCACGGTGTAGATGTTCATACGGTTGCTACCAGCACCCATGATACCGCGCAAGCCACCCGTACCAAACTCCAAGTCTTTGTAGAAAGCATCGATAAGACCTGTCTTATCTGTATTTTCCATTAGTTCCTTTACTTCTTTCCGCGTTTGTTCATCAAACTCGGGAGCCAGCCATTGTTCGGCCTTTGCCTCACATTGAGCAATCAATTGAGCGTTATTCTCCATAATCTATGAATTAGTATATTTAATTTATGTTCCAACATAGGGTTTAACGGCACACCGTTATCAATATGGCAAAGATAATAAAAAATATTTTCGAACAGGTATTTTTCTCCTTTAAAATGAGGAATTATATCTACTAACACCAGCATTTGTTTGGGGCGTACGTATTTTTTAACTACATTTGCAAGCTATTTTTGGCGAAACAACAATCTAAAAATATTCATACAGATAGCATTATGGAACTATATTTTACAGGAATAATCATCGCTGTTAGCACATTTCTTATCATTGGCATTTTCCATCCCATTGTTATTAAAACCGAGTATTATTGGGGTACTCGCCCATGGTGGTGCTTTCTAATGCTTGGCCTTATCTGCGTTGCAGCTGCACTGATGATATCCAATGTCATTGTGTCATCATTGCTTGGCGTCGCTGGTGCAGCCTTTCTTTGGGCAATAGGCGAACTATTCGAGCAAAAAGAACGTGTAAAACGCGGATGGTTTCCTATGAACCCAAAACGCAAAGACGCCTATAAAACAAACGAGGAACAAGAAAAAGCCGGAGAATGAAGGTAGAGTTATTGTTTGTAGGGAAAACGGTTAACGCCAACTTTGTAGCTGGTATTGAAGACTATGCAAAACGCATTGGCCACTACTTGCCGTTTAATATTACTGTAATTCCTGAACTCAAGAACACGAAGAACCTTTCTGCCACGCAGCAAAAAGAGGCCGAGGGAGACTTAATTTTGAAAAAGCTGCAAACAGACGACCACGTAGTACTACTAGACGAACATGGAAAAGAGATGCGCAGCATCGCCTTTGCCGAATGGATAGGGCGAAAGCAGCACGTGGCTCGTAGACTGGTGTTTGTGGTTGGTGGTCCTTATGGTTTTAGCGAGGCTGTTTATACTCGAGCAAACGAAAAAATGAGTCTTTCTAAAATGACGTTTTCGCACCAGATGGTTCGACTCATCTTTACCGAACAACTTTATCGGGCTTGCACAATTCTGAAGGGCGAACCGTATCATCATGAGTAGTTTTTGCAGCCTTAGCCCCTCTTACAGTTCGTTCGTTTGTCTTTTAGTAGCACATAAATCACCTATTGCCCATTAACTTACCAACGATAATATCGCATTTTAAATTCTTAATAAATCAACAATGCTTCGATAAAATGGCCTCTAATTTCCTTTTACTAGATTACAAGGAAAGAGAAATCCAGCTACTCATAGGCAATAACAGATTTAAGGCCATCATTAACAGTTCACTGTATCAACGGTTGAATTATCTTAACACGACTATTTTGTTTCTACAAACGCTGTTTAACAATCCTTTTTTGTCTAACACACACTTAAAAACATTTATGGTAAGAATGGATACACGTTTTTAAAATAGTCAAGGCCATCCACACATATCTCAATATATGCAACTCCTAGATTCAAGGGATAATAAATTGCTTTGTAAATCGAGACAGATAAATGTACAACAACTAATATTCACCCACAAAAAACCGTTGCTCGGCAATGACATAGCCTAGTAAGGGCTATTAAATCCATACCGAACAACGGTTTGTTATTTTTTATTGTGAAGTAGCTAACTTACCAAAGTTGCAAACGTTGGCTCTTTGGAATAAACAATTTATCGCCTTCTTTCACACCAAAGGCCTCGTACCAAGCATCAATGTGAGGCAATGCGCCATTTACACGCCATTTACCAAGAGCATGAGGGTCAGACTTTGTACGGTTGCGTATCTCTTGTTCAGTGATATTTTGTCCCCAAACAGCAGCATAAGCCAAGAAGAAACGCTGGTCGGGCGTAAAGCCGTCGATGGTTTTAAGACGCTTTTTAGCCTCAACATTCTTGAAAGCACAGAAACTAACTTGCAGTCCGCCGTGGTCGGCAAGATTTTCCCCAAGGGTAAATTCACCATTAGCATTGAGGTCGGGAAGTACTTTTATGTTAGAGAAGAAGTTGGCATAAAGCTTTGCACGCTCTTCAAACCCTTTGGCATCCGATGCTGTCCACCAGTCGTTCATAAATCCATTAGCATCGTATTGACGACCTTGATCGTCGAAACCGTGTGTCATCTCGTGCCCAATAACCACACCAATTGCCCCATAATTATATGCTTCATCGGCTTTGGGGTCGAAGAATGGACGCTGCAAGATACCTGCAGGGAAGCAAATTTCGTTGGTAGTTGGGTTATAGTAAGCATTCACCGTTTGCGGAGTCATCAACCATTCATCGCGGTCAACAGGCTTTCCAGCCCTTGTCATAATGTGTCTGTCGTGTGCAAATTTACGGCAAGCCAGTACATTCTCGTAATACGATTTCGTGGGGTCGATGGTTAGATTGCTATAGTCAATCCATTTGTTAGGATAACCAATCTTAACATAGAATTTATTCAGTTTGTTGTGTGCGGCTGCCTTTGTAGTGTCACTCATCCATGTCTGTGCATCAATGCGCTGTCCAAGCGCAATTTGCAGATTACGCACAAGTTGCTCCATCATTTTCTTTGATGTTTCTGGAAAAAAACGAGCCACATACATCTTACCCAAAGCCTCTCCCATCGTAGCTTCCACTTGGTTTGTGGCCCGTTTCCACAATGGATATTCCTCTTTCCGACCTGTCATGGTTTTACCAAAGAAGTCGAAGTTGGCCAATCTAATCTCGTTAGTGAGATACGAAGCCGAGTTTTGGATAATGTCCCATTCGATAAGTGCGCGCAGATCGTCTGCAGTGGCGGCCGCATACAGTTTGTCGTAACCTGCCATGAAACCAGGTTGTCCCACAACCATTTCTTGAATATAGGCCGACTTAATGCCCTCGGCGCTTGCCATTGCTTCAAGATTGATGTGCGGATAGTTATCCTTAAACTCCTTCAAGGTCATCTTATTGTAGTTGGCTTGTGGGTCGCGCAATTCAGTTACGCTTTTCGAAACCAGCGCCAACGCCGTTTCCATACGGAAAATAGCATCTCTACGAGCTTCGGCTTGAGCCTCGTTAAAGCCATAAAGGCGGAACATGCGCACAATATGTTTACGATAGGCCTCGCGAATAGCAACCGTAGCAGGGTCGTTATTCACATAATAGTCTTTCTGTCCTAGCGTCAAACCGCCTTGATTGATGTTAAGAATGTTCATCGTTGCGTTTTTCTCGTCAGCCCCGAAGAACGAACCGAAGCCCACGCCATAACCATCAACGGCATACTTTAGTTGAAATTGTTGAAGGTCGGCTTTGGTTTTAGCCCCTTCCACTTCTGCCAACAATCCTGCAACAGGAGCTAGTCCCTCCTTTTCTCGACGGGTTGAGTCCATCGCCATCTTGTAGAAGTCAGACAACTTTTGTTCAGTGCTACCGGGTTTGAACTTCTTCTTCAGCAGTTCGCCCAAAATACTGTTGATGCGTTTGTTGTTTTCTTCTCCCAATTGGTCGAAACTACCAAAACGAGAGTAGGCTGCTGGCAGTGGGTTTCGTTTTTGCCAACCGCCAGTTGCAAATTGATAGAAATCATCTGCTGGACGAACAGACTTGTCTAAGTCTGTCATCACAAGTCCCGATTGTCCTTGAGCCATGCCCAATGCAGGCGAGGCCATCATCAAGAGTGCGGGAAAGATTTGTTTCATTTTCATGTGTTCTTTTTTTGTTATTGGGTAATTATGATTAATTGATTTACTAATTACATGCTAACCTTACAGCAAAGACAAACAGAAAGAAGCCACTAAACCTGCGCCGTTAGCTGTTCAAGTGTTTCGCTCAGCTCCATCCATTTTTCGTTTTCGGTATCTAATGCCCTTTGAACCGAGGTATATTCGCTTACCAACGTCATATCCGAAGCATTGCTTACATCGCTCAGTAACACGTTCAATTCCTCAATACGTTTCTCCATTGACGCAATTCGAGCCTCACATTCCTTAACAGCTTTCTCGGCTTTGCTCACCTTCTTCATCCGCTCTTTACGTTGTGCGTAGCTCTCGTTGTCGGCTTTTGGGGTCTCTTCTGCCTTAGTTGGCATGGATGCCGATGCGTGTAAGATTGAGTCGATACTTGCAGGCGAACCGTTATCTACTTGATTAGCCGATGCACTTCTGATAAAGTCGTATATGCCTCTAAGGTGTTCTTTCACCCTACCCTCACCAAACTCGTATACCTTTTCAACCAGTCCATCGAGAAACTCACGGTCGTGAGACACCACAATGGCCGTTCCGTCGAAAGCTTTAATAGCTTCTTTGAGCACATCTTTCGATTGCATGTCCAAATGGTTGGTTGGTTCGTCGAGTATAAGCAAATTAACAGGCTCAAGTAAAAGCTTAATCATAGCAAGCCTGCTGCGTTCGCCTCCGCTCAACACCTTCACTTTCTTGTCCGAAGCCTCACCTCCAAACATAAAAGCACCAAGGATATCGCGTATTTTTAGGCGTATATCGCCTTTCGCCACATGGTCTATCGTTTCAAAAACAGTTAGTTCTTCGTCTAGCAATTGAGCTTGGTTTTGAGCAAAATAGCCAATTTGAACGTTATGTCCAATTTTCAGTTCGCCCGTAAAAGGTATCTCGTTAAGGATACATTTCACCAAGGTTGATTTTCCTTCACCGTTCCTACCCACAAAAGCGACCTTTTCACCACGTTTTATGGTAAATGTAACGTGGTCGAAAACAGTGTGTTCACCGTAGTCTTTTCGTACATCTTCGCATATCACAGGATAGTCGCCACTTCGCAAACAGGGCGGAAATTTCAGTCTAAGAGCAGAGGTATCAACCTCATCAACCTCAATTGGCACAATCTTATCCAACTGCTTAATACGACTTTGCACCTGAACAGCCTTTGTTGGTTTATATCGAAACTTCTCGATAAAGTCTTTCATCTCGGCTATTTCCTTTTGTTGGTTCTCGTATGCACGCAACTGCTGTTCGCGTCTCTCAGTCCTAAGCGTAACATATTCATCGTACTTCACGCGGTAGTCGATAACCTTGCCACAAGATATTTCTAGCGTTCGGTTCGTTACGTTGTTAATAAAAGCTCGGTCGTGACTCACAAGCACCACCGAACTAGCACTTTGTGCCAAAAACTGTTCAAGCCATTGAATACTGTCAATGTCAAGATGGTTAGTGGGTTCGTCAAGCAATAGCACGTCTGGTTTGCGCAATAGTATTTTAGCTAGCTCAATACGCATACGCCATCCGCCACTAAACTCGCTTGTGGGACGTTCTAAATCATTCCGGTTAAATCCTAGTCCAATGAGGGTTCTTTCCAATTCAGCCTCATAATTATTGCCTCCCATCATCAAGTAACGCTCGTGTTCGTGGGTAAAACGCTCAACAAGCGCCATATAGTCTTCGCTTTCGTAGTCGATTCTTTCACTCAATTCGTTATTCAATTGTTCCACCCTAGCCTTCAGTTCTGTATTATCTGCAAAGGCTTTTCGCGCCTCTTCCTTAACTGTGGTGTCGTCTTGAAGCACCATTACCTGTGGCAGATAACCCACAGTTGTGCCCGAAGGTACAGCCACATTACCAGCTGTGGGCTTTTGTTTACCGCATAATATTTTGAGCATGGTAGACTTTCCTGCACCATTTTTGCCAACCAAGGCAATGCGGTCACGATTGTTCACCACAAAACTAACATCTTTAAACAGTGGTTTTACACTAAATTCTACCGTTAAACCTTCTACTGAAATCATCTATCTTTTATTTATTCGTACAAAGTTAATCATTTTGTTTCAAAGATTGTACAATTGTATTAGGATAAGTTTGTTATGTCTGTATTTTACAAGAACAGCGAAATCATATCGCTATTCATTTCATTAAAGCACTGATTTTTATTTACAACATAATTCTTTGTACAGCAACTGTATATAATCTCTATCCCAATCATCTGTTTTACGTCGTTCATTGTCAAACTGCAATAAGTCTATATCTATTACCACCACATTTTTTTTTCGGTCTTCGTTCGTACTTCCCATCGCCACTTCAATACTTTTAAGCACGTCTAACACTTCATCCAACTCTACACTGCAATGCGTTTGTGCCATACAGTTGATAAAAGGCGGAGAAACAATGCCTACAGCGGGAGTTGAAAGTAATCGCGAGAATTGCATATTGGGGAATGTGGCTGTTAAATATGCTTGGGCCTCCCTAATATTTTCTTCAGCCCTGGTATTGCTTCCCAAAGCCAGTAATATATGGTGTATGTTATTTTCCATTTCGTTCATGATGTAATGAACCACAAAGGTACGAAAAAAATGGTATTTGCATGGTGGTGATATACTTTGCTTAGGTTTGTGATAAATAAAAAAGGGTCGGTTCCAACCTACCCCCTAACGGGGAGTTGAGAACCGACCCAAACGAGTTGTTTACTTTATTGCCTTAATGCGTCAACGCTATACCCTATTCTGCAACAGGACGTACCGAACCGCCGAGTACACTGTTCAACACATTGTATGGTTTAATATCTCTGTTAGTAAAGTCTAAACAACTGCTACTGCTTTCATAGGTAGGAATTGCCGACCAATAATAACCTCTGCTATACTTTCCGTATATACCACCTGCGTTAGCTGTACGCGAACCAATGGCGGGGAAGAAGATGGTTGCAGTAGAAGCCGTGGCATTGGTATTGAAGTTCCATCCCTTTTCCCAATCGCCTGATACATTAAACTCAGCAACATTAAAAGATGATTCTCCTGTTGTTGTAAAACCAGTAAAGGCGAGACGACCTGGCATACGGAAGCCTACTGGACTGGGGTCGTAAATGGTTTTCACAACATTATTGCCGTTATAGGCAAGACTTGTGTTCTCCATCGACCACAAATTGTATTTAAAATATACATTTGTCCAAGAACTTCCCTCGGTATAGAACTTTTCAGGATTTTGAATACCATTGCTGATAGACATGTTGTTTCCACCTTGTTCTACGATGCTGCCACCATAAGTAGTAACAGCTCCAGGGAAAGCATCCTTACGTCCAAACTGATAGAGCGTAGAAGTGAACTCTTTGTTCGAACCATGATTTTGCACGATGGTGATGTAAGAGAACTTCTTCACGCTATTGTTAGCAATTTCTTGTTCAATCTTCACGCGTACCTTACGTGGCTTATCGTAGCTTGTTGCTTCCCAGTTTGACATGGTAAAACCAAGAATATTCTTTGAGAAATTATATCTATCTCCTTGTTTGTTTACGCATTGAATTGTGCTCAATGCGTCACTATGGTCGAACCAAAGATGCCAGCTCCACATGATCACGCCACTTGCACTCTTCACAGCAATAACAGCATTGCCATTTTTGATTTTGTTAGCAGGCACATGGAAGTTCACAAACGACCTATTACCATCATTCGTTACCGACAAGCCCTCAACAATACCATCCTGATCGGCCCAAACAATCGATGCTTGAGTTGCTGGATTTGTGTTGTTTTGAATATTGATATAAGGAGTGGTAATGTCTGTTCCCGAGTGGTCTTTAAAGTTAGACAAGATATTCTGACCCGAGTTTTGGGTTTGATAAGCACGCTTATTATCTGCACCATTCTTGATAGCATTTCCATAAACCAAAGGAATACGATAATAACCTGGGGCCGATACAAGGTAGCTATTGGCGGTATTCTCAATAACATCCGTACCATTAGCGTTGGACAAGTTATAGTAGTTGCTTGCCGAACCTTTCACCGGGGCGTCTTGAAGCGCCTTGTTATAAGCAGTCAAACGGTCGACCATTACATCTACTTTCAAGGTAGCAACGCCCTGCTCAGCAGCTGTTCCACCGCTTCCATTCTCCACCGACAGGGCCGTTAGCCATGAAGGCTTTGTTGTTCCAAGATTGTCCCAGCTATTTGTTGCATCATTAAATTCTTCGTAACCCACAGCTTTCCATTTAACAGGATATTGCGTAACGCCATCGGATGCTGTTCTATAGCTTCTCACTTTGTAATAATCGCTAGTAGATTTGTTGTAGGCCACAGCGACAGGACTTTCTGTTTCGAGTGTATATTCCCATGTAGACGATTTGTCGCTCAGCTTATAAGTCTTAGTAGTACCTGCTACCCACGAGCCACTAAGCGTGGTTGTTATTTCAGAACCATCGGTGAAATGGAAATAAGCAACCACATTATTACCCGTTAGAGTTTGCGGAATCATATAGAACGTGAAGTTGTCTTCATCTCTACCCATGATAACAGTGTTGGGGTTTTGGCTGGTGCTTACACTTATTCCATCTAAGGTAAAGGTCTTGCGGTCGGTTAAACTCGTTGCATCCCACGCAGCACCTGTTCCGTCGAGTTTATCAGAAAGGGTGTATTTCCCCTTGCTCAATGCGTTGCGAATTTCAACTTTGTCGATAGTTTTGTTCCAAGACAGGTTTTGTCCAACAGCAAACTTCACGGCTGTTAGTGCATGGCGGAAATCCAAGTTGGTTGTAGGCGCAGTTCCACGAATAGCATATTGCACATTGCCCGTGCAAGCAGTCATCAAGTCTTTTTGGTTTTTAACATCCTCTTCAACCTCGAACTCAATATAAGGATTACCAGCATACGACTTGGGAGAAAGTTGAATTTTAGTGTAGTCACTAGTTACTTCGGGGAAAATGGCATAAAAACGGCCATATCTTTGATCCCAGCTCCATGGTATGCGACGTACAAGTTCGCCGTTGCTATTGGTGGTTTCCTTATAAAACCACTGAGGAGTAGCGGTTATTGACGCTTCTGTTGCGCCCCTATGACCCGATGCCGAGAAGGTCTCTGTGATGGTTTTCACCACCTTAGCACGTGTTGCAGCGTCGGCCTGAACGGGGTTAACACCTTCAACTGTGGTTTCGATAAGACACAAACTTGCTGCTCCTGCACCGTTAATAGCCAACTTTTGCGAGGACAAATCGGTTGAAACCAGATTGGGATTAATTAATCCACGAGTTACAACATTCCCGCTTTGAGCGATGGCTTTGGTTTGTGCGTCCGTAACATTAAAAGTAACAAAGGCGTCAGCATCTTTAGAGTCGCTTCCGTCTAGCAGATTGTTATCGTTACAAGACACTATCGACATGGTAGCAACTCCTGCCAACATAAGTGTTGAAAGTTTGAGTTGACCACCGTTTAAAATCTCATAAAACTTGTTTCTCTTCATCTCTGTTGTTTTAATAGAGCTTCTTTAATTTTGTTAGTACATTAAAATTGGGTTATCCTTCGATTTCTGTATCTTCATCGTCATCAACTGGCTCAATAACCCTTATGTTACCTCTATTGTCACCTCCAGGGCGAACGTTAGGACTAGCGGCCATGATTGAACACGATTCGGATAGGCAGAATACCCTTGCTTGCGGCTTAATGTAAGCCACAGACGCACACTGTTGTTTTCTCTCCATTTACTGATTTGTTATTAAATTAATTGTGTAGTCGCCCTCATATAGTGTGGGCTTTTACATCCTAATACTACCTCTTCATTAGAAAGCCGATGATACAAAGTCGAACCATCTGTAATGATGAGGTGGATAATAATTAATTGACTCTCTTTACGATTAATATTCAAACCTTAAACACACAATGCTTAACGCGTTTACATTGTGTACTCTTGTTTTCGTATTTTCGTTATATTCCTGATACGGTTTTTAATCTTTTTGACTTATATTTGTTGCTCTCTGTTTTTTACTTTTCTAGCAAAAAAATCATCATCTTGTTTATTATTAAAACGCGACAAATGACTTTCAATTCATTAATAATATATACAAAGTTACAATAAAACTTCTAATAATTACCATTTTTAGGTAATAATATGCTATTGTATTTTAAATTCTCTTGAAACCCATTTTAAAACCTTACCAATATAAAATTCCTGATTTTGGATAGAAAAATAAATACTAAATAGCATCTATCGATTATCACAAAAAAATAACACGGTAAATTTGTCTTACAAGTCAGCAAACCATTACCCCTATCTCGCTTAGCACTCTATAACAGCAAACTTTTATCATTTAAACCCTTTCGTTTGTAATCTTTGGGTTATCAGCATCTCTAATCAACAAATCTTCGTTTTGCTCTGAACTAGTATATGATGGTTGTACGTTAGAACTTCAACGCGGATTTACTCTATAATAATCTAGGATTATGACTACAAGGTTTATGGTAAGCAAAATCAGATGAATAAACCAATGCACCTTCTACACAAAACGGCATCCCTACTTTTGTTAAATAAAGTATTTTGATTTTACAAAACACACTCATCTAACCAACCCCTTCTAGAGAAAACAGGTAGGAAAAAGAACACTATTGCCGCCTTTTTCTGCCTTTCAGATTTTATTTTTACATCAATTTTTCGTCTTACTGCAGCATTTTGCACCATTTAACCTTCCTCTTTGTTCGCTTGTAGACGTTTTTCACATCCCCCCAAAATAGTATTTTGACGCTAAAAAGAACCATCTTAACCAACTTTCGCCCCAAAAAGTTATCAATTTCAATCATTCTTGAGTTGACGACATACACCCTAAAACTGCGATATTTATCATTTAACCTTGCGTTTTGTAGGAGTTAACTCTGCGTTTTGTAGGAGATAGCACTGCGTTTTGTAGGAGTTAGCACTGCGTTTTGTAGGAGATAGCACTGCGTTTTGATGCATTTAGCACGCTATTTTGCTGCATTTTACCTAAATTCTCACACAAATCACGGTTTAATTCATCAAAATAAATCGCTTTATCAAGCTCCAACCACCACCCTTTTTATCTAAATAAACCTTCACGAGAATCGATTATTTGAGAGCGAGTGGGAAGTTGGTGAATTTAAAGCTAGCCACAATGTTAAATTTCAGACAGAATATTTGACACCACCACCCCCACTCAACACTAAATTTAAATAAAACAAGAATTACAAAAACAAGCTTGCACGGAGAAGACAACATAAAGCATACCATTAGCCAAGTGGAAAAATGCACTAATGCGTGGAACACACGTTAGATTTAACCCAAATTGGTCATTAGAGCCTAAACAGAATTTGTTTTATTGTCGAGCAGATTGCCTGTCTTTGTCATACAGGCGTAGCGGGCTACGTCAAGTTGCAAAGACAGACAAGGGCTCAGCGGAAGATTAGTGGGGGCTATGCATAAATCTTTGAAAGTCTAAACATGAAGAACTTTATATCCACTACCCCTCTCAGAGTCGCCCTGAAAGCCTTTATCTTTGCATTGAAGGATTCTGCAAATGCGTTTGTTGCCCTGTTCACGAAAAAGTTGAGCACTCCGTCGTAATGTTCGTATAAGGTTGCTGCAATTACGTTGAAGCTCTTGAAGCCCGAGTTGTCGACCTTGTTGTACCATCGAGCCAAGGATAGCCTTGCCGCATCCTTGACGGTGTTCTTTGAGAATATCATGCGTAGGGAGTGCGCAAGCGAATAGGCTTCCCTGAGGTCGGGGTATTGCTCGAAGAGGATTTCCGCCCTCTGTTTTTGGCTTTGGGTCCACTTGTCTGCCGACTTGAACAGCAGGTATCGGCTACGTGCCAGCAATTGTCTTGGCGTATCGCCATTGGCAAGCACAACCGGCGTGTAGGGTAGCCCCAGGCACTTTGCTTCCTCCCTCGCGTCGGTATCGGCCTGGATGGCGTCCCAGCGGTGTGCTATGCGCATTTCCTGCAATGCGTCGTTGGCGAGCTTTTGGATGTGGAAGCGGTCTATGGTTCGCATGGCGTTGGGGAAACAGCGCTTGGCGATTAGGTGCATGGAGTTGGACATGTCCAGCGTTATCTCCTGAACGATGCTCCGCCTATGCTCGTCTATGTGCATGATGGCTTCGGTAACCCTGTCGGCCGAAACGCCCTTGACCATGGCTATGAGCGTTCCCTTCCTTCCGCGGGAGGAACGGTTGGTCACGATGGTGTACAGCTCGCCGTTGCTCAAAGCCGTCTCGTCTATGCAAATGCTCGCCCCGACGTTGTCAGCAAAGACAAGCCACTGGTCTGCATGGCCGAGCTGGTCCCAACTGCGGAAACCGCTGAGGTATTCTTTGTATTGCCTTTCGAAAGTATTGGCCTTAACGTGGTAGTACTCCTCAAGCGTACGGCAGGTCACTGGGGAACTCTCCATACGTATCTTTTAAAAAAGCCGCGAACTCCTTGGAGTAACACGTTCCCTCGGCAACGAGGTTCAAGGGGCGGCAGAAGCTCACGCCGTCCTTGCGGTTGAGCCAGCGACGGCGACGGACATGAAGCAAGAGCTTATGGTCACGTATGGGGAAGTCGGTTATCGTGGTTGGTTCCATGAAACCCTTACTCTCAATGTTTTCGTCGGCCTTATAAGACTCCGGATAGGTTTCATCGAGGCTTATCTCTATCTGTGTTGCACCTTCCTCTACCTTTACCACATCAAAATAATCAAGGATTTGGGAAGGGAGCATCAGGCTTGCAAGTTGTTTAAACAGTTCCATGGTGCAAAAGTAATAAAAATAATTTGTCCCCACTAATCTTCCGCTGAGCCCAGACAAGACGCCGACAAGAAAATAAAAGATGTTAGAAAACAACACAAAAACAAGAATTCTGGAAACATTGGGATATAATGACCGCATTGGCGTTAAAGATAAAGATTTCATCAATGAATAACCCACTAACGCAAAAACATCAGCACAACACCACAAACAACCCCAATCTTTGCAATGAACAACAGCAAAAAAAATCCCGAAGGACGAAATACGCCCTTCGGGAATATAGTTGCTAGACAATAAAGTCTTATTATTTCAATACACCAAGTTCTTTTCCAACCTTCACAAAAGCAGCAATACACTTATCCAACTGTTCGCGATTATGGCCTGCAGAAATCTGAACTCTAATGCGCGCTTGCTCTTTTGGTACAACAGGATAATAGAAACCAGTAACATAAATACCTTCGTCGAGCATGCGTGCAGCATACACTTGCGACAGTTTGGCATCATAAAGCATCACCGCACAAATAGCACTTTGAGTGGGTTTGATGTCGAAACCAGCCGCAATCATCTTGTCGCGGAAGTAGTTTACGTTTTCAACAAGCTTGTCGTGCAATTCGTTGCTCTCGGCCAGCATCTTGAAAACCTCAAGACTAGCACCAATAATACAAGGAGCAAGAGAGTTAGAGAAGAGATATGGACGACTTCTTTGACGAAGCATATCAATAATTTCTTTGCGGCCTGTTGTAAATCCGCCCAATGCACCACCAAAGGCTTTGCCCAGCGTTCCTGTATAAATATCAACACGACCATAGGTCTTGCAAAGTTCGCTCACACCATGTCCGGTGGCGCCAACAACACCAGCAGAGTGCGATTCGTCAACCATTACCAGTGCATCGTATTTTTCAGCTAGGTCGCAAATGCGATCCATAGGAGCCACATTACCATCCATTGAGAACACGCCATCGGTAACGATGATACGGAAGCGCTGTTGTTGAGCCTCTTGCAAGCAACGTTCCAAGTCGGCCATATCAGCGTTTTGATAACGATAGCGTTTAGCTTTACATAGTCTAACGCCATCAATAATAGACGCATGATTAAGCGCATCGCTGATAATGGCATCTTCTTCGGTGAAAAGAGGTTCGAAAACACCACCATTTGCATCGAAACAGGCAGCATAAAGAATGGTATCTTCGGTTTGGAAATAGTTAGATATAGCCTGTTCCAATTCTTTATGAGCATCTTGTGTGCCACAGATAAAACGAACAGACGACATACCAAAGCCTCTACGGTCCATCATACGCTTGGCACCTTCAATAAGTCGGGGATGGTTAGACAGGCCTAGATAGTTGTTAGCACAGAAGTTAAGCACTTCTTTTCCTTTAACCGTGATAGCAGCTTGTTGAGCACTCTCAATGAGCCTTTCCTCTTTATAGAGTCCAGCTTCTTTAATCTCAGCGATACTCTTACTGAGATGTTCTTTCATTTTGCCATACATAATGATACTTAAATTTAAGTTATGTGGGACAAAGTAAATCATTTTTTTTGATACAACAGCTATAAATGGCGTTTTTTTTACGAACTCTCAAAATTTTAAATTTCTTTAAACGTTAACTTTTTATACATATAAGAAAAAGCGTTTACTTTGCAGACGAAAAACAAAAAAACAGATAAAACAGTTATGAAAAATGTTTTAGTCATTGGATCAACAGGCCAGATAGGTTCTGAACTTACTGGCGAGTTAAGGAAACGTTATGGTAATAGTAACGTGGTTGCAGGCTATATCCAAGGTGCAGAACCAACAGGTGAGCTGAAAGAGGCTGGCCCTTGCGCCATTGCCGACGTAACAAACGCTGATGTTATTGCCGAAGTGGTGCGCAAGTACAACATCGACACCATCTACAACTTGGCTGCTTTACTCTCTGTAGTGGCAGAAAGTAAGCCTCGCTTGGCATGGAAAATTGGCATTGACGGATTGTGGAACATCCTCGAAGTGGCACGCGAAAACGGTTGCGCAGTGTTTACTCCTAGTTCTATTGGTTCGTTTGGCCCAGACACACCACGCGAGATGACACCACAAGACACAATTCAACGCCCCGCCACAATCTACGGTGTATCGAAGGTTACAACCGAGTTGCTGAGCGACTATTACCAAAAGAAGTATGGTGTTGACACGCGTTCGGTGCGCTTTCCTGGTATTATTTCGTATGTAACACCTCCAGGCGGTGGCACAACCGACTATGCAGTAGACATCTACTATTCGGCTGTGAAAGGTGAAAAGTTTGTTTGTCCTATCGGTAAAGGTACGCGCATGGACATGATGTACATGCCCGATGCTCTGAATGCTGCTATTCAGCTGATGGAAGCCGACAAGTCTAAACTAGTACACCACAACGCTTTTAACATCGCTTCTATGAGTTTCGACCCCGAAACCATTTATCAAGCTATCAAAAAATATAAGCCAGAATTCGAAATGGTTTACGAAGTAGACCCCTTGAAACAGAGTATTGCCAATAGCTGGCCCGACCAAATGGACGACTCAGCAGCGAGAGAGGAATGGGGATGGATGCCTCAATACGACCTTGATTCGATGACAAAAGACATGCTTGAGAAACTTGCATTGAAACTACTGAAGTGATTAAAAGCCGTCACTTATCCTCTTTAAGCCCTTGCGTTGATGTGGCGACAACTACGCATAGCAATGTGACGTAGACAAAATTGTCTGCAATCTACCTGATAAAAGATACACACTTGCCGTAGACAATGGGTTGACCTTTTAGGCAAACGTTTGAGTTAACCCAATGAAAATCTGCTGAAAACAACATCAAAAATAACATCAAGGCATACTTAGAAAGAGGAATGCTCTGAAAAAAGCGTAATGGCAGTTGCTCGCACCATATAATATGTTGGTGACCGAACAACTGCCATTCGCTATTATTACTGTCCGCTAAACATAGTGTCCTCCATCCCAACTCATTGCCGCATTGTAGTTTGGATGATTTTATGTTAGTGACAATCCCCTTAGTCGTTTTCTGTTACCCCTGGCGGTGATTCAGCCGCAGCTTCAAGCATCAATTTCATGTCCGCATCCGGCATATTGAAGAATTTGTTCATATTGAGATAT
>QWCZ01000675.1_pt1 | contig 25775 bp, 23 predicted proteins | sample 1972651 | NCBI WGS metagenome assembly QWCZ01 (sample SAMN09866695, study PRJNA288562) | Human oral metagenome isolate pre1_saliva, whole genome shotgun sequencing... | isolation source: mouth | host: Homo sapiens | place: USA: California
TTTCACTTTGTGTTTGTTATAACTTTTAGATTTATCTCCATTTCCCAAAAATACTAACTTATGTGTATCATTTTTGTTAAAGTATCTATAAATATAACCCTCTGGTAAGAACCATTCAATATCTTTATATTCTTTCTTGACTTCGTTTAAAAAATCAGGCATATCATTTTCGCTAATTATATAAATGCCACTTCCATAAAGCATATTATTTCTCTCTTTCTAAGTAATTTTCATAGCTATTCTATCATAGAAACTAAAAAAGTTCAACCTTTCGATTGAACTTCTTTATATATTTTATTCTGATTTACCTTTTCTATATAGTAGAGCAGAGAATGAAGCAATAAATGTACCTAATACACTCAACCAAATTGAATTGTTTGTATTTGTTTTTGGTAATTGTTTTTCTACTTTAGGAGCTTCTTTTTTAGGCTCTTCTTTAGTTACAGTTGTTTTGTGAGCAGTTGCTTTAACATCTTCCACAACAGGTTTTTCTGTTGAAACAACAATCTTTTCTACATCTACGCTAATTGGTTCTGGCGCTTTTGGTTTTTCAACATCTTTTACAGATTGACCAATAGTAGGTGTTAATTTATCTGTTTTTTCATCTTTTGTTGATGGTAAATCTTTAGAACTTGCATTGACTTTATCGCCTGATACTTCTTCTTTACTATTTACAGTGAATGAACCTGTAATATTACCAGCTTCATTGTTTGTAGCAGAAAATTCATATTCTACTGTATAATCACCTTTTTCTGTTAAATTAACTTCTGTATTAACAGCGTTATTTTCAATTTTAAGGTCTTGTTTCTTACCAGTTGGGGATACAAGTTTAACTGATGTCAATTTAACATTTTTGTCAGCTTTAATATTTACAACACCTTTAGAAGTAATTTTCTTCTTAGAAGTAAATGTTTCAACTGCAGTATTTTTAAATTGTTCTAAAATTTCTTTCATAACAACTTCTTTGTCTTTTCCAGTTGAATCGTAAATATTAGGGTGACCATATTGTTGCATTGATTTAATTGAAAATTCACCGTTGTTATCTTCTGCTGATACTTGGTTTCTGTTAACTACAGACATAAATGTTCTAGCATTTTTCTTAGCCCAATTAGCGAATGTTGGGTCCATTTCTTCTTTGTCACCCCAACCATCTGTAAATTGAATTACAGAAACAGTTTGGTTTTTATTTGGTTGTGAAGTATATACTTCTTCAAATGGAACTTTCTTAACAAAATTATTGCTATCTACTTCATCAGTCTTGAATCCTAAATCACCCATTGCTCTTGCAGCTGCATTGAAGTATTCTGAGTATGTTGCAACTCCATTAGGAGTGTTTGGTGGGTTTATTGCTAACCATTTATCAATAATAGATAATGCTTCTTCTTTTGTTACTAATTTTGTTGAGAAACCTGTTTCCCAATCTGCATTACGAAGTTTAGCATAATCTAATTGAGCTCCGTGAGCAGTGTATGATTCTTCTTTGTTATAAATATAACCTTGAAGCATAACTCTATCACCAGTATTCAAGTTCTTCTCAATTAAAGTTTTTAATTGTCTTAGAGCCTCAGGTCGTTTTGCTTGTAATGATGAACTAAAGTCAACAATAGCAATTAAATCCATAGGTTTTCTTTGAACTGTTGCTGATGAAGCTTCATCTAATAATGATTTACCTTTAAGAATTTGATGATAAACACCATTATTATTTTTTGCAGTAGATTCAGAAGTTAATTTAGCTTTTAGAGTTTTATTTTCGTCTAAAATCTTTTTCTTTTGAGCATTATTATCATTCCATAATTTCAAAGCTTTTTCATAAGCTGTTTGTTTTTCTTTTTGCTGATGAATTGCTTTGTCAATCTTTTCAATTTCTTTTTTGACAGCTTCATCTGCATCTTTAGCCGAAACAACTTTTTCACCTTTAACATTAACTTTCACATTTTCTTTATCTGCTTTTGCAATAGCGTCAGTTAAAGTTTTTGAAGCTTCTGCTTGTTTAGTAATAGAATCTTTTAAATTCTTTTCTGCTTGTTCTACTGCTTTCTTGAAATCTTCTTCTTTACCAGGTGTTAAAGTTAATTTAATTTCTTTATCTAATTTAACACCAGCTTCAGTTGCTTCATTAACAACTTTAGATAATCTTTCATTAGCATTAGATACTAATTCTGTAAGACTGTTAATAGTCTTAATCTGCCCATCAATGTCAGCCTTTGCTTCATTTGCAGTTTTATAATTGACATCTTTAGTTAATTCAACAATAACATGATTTTCTTTTGCTTTTTTAATTGCTTCTAACAATTTAGCATTTGAATCATCTTTTGTTGAATCTGTGTTGTTAGCCTTTGTTTCTTGTTTAGCAACTTGCTCTGTTTTAACATCTGTTTTTGCTGTTGTTTCTTGAGCAGATACAACACCAGTACCTAATAAAAGAGTTGTTCCTAAAACAATACAACTAGAAAGACCATATGCTTTAGATTTACGGAAATATCCGTGTCCTTTTTTAATAATCAAAGTGGTACACTCCTTTTATTTTTAAATTATTAAAACTAATATCAAATGTTTTATTGATTTTTTTGGAATAGTAGATATATAAATTACCAACCATAAATTTTGGTTGATAAAAATAAATAGGAGTATGCTTATGCTAGAACAAACTTTTTTTATTATTAAGCCAGACGCTTTAGAAAGAGGCTTAGTTGGAGAAATCCTTTCTCGCATTGAAAATAAAGGATTGAAAATTACTAAATTAGAATTAGTAAAATTAAATGCTAACAAATTGAAAGCTCATTACAATCATATTGTTAATGAATCTTTCTATCCAGAGTTAGAAGAATACATGACCAAAGGAAATTCTATTATTGGAATTTTAACTGGAGATAATGCTATTTCAACTTGGAGAAAGATGATGGGTGCAACTAATCCTAGAGAAGCTGACTTAGGTTCTATTAGAGGTGATTTCGGATTTGTTACAAGTAACGGTGTAATGAAAAATCTTGTACATGGTTCAGATAGTGTGAAATCTGCTACTAATGAAATCAACATTTGGTTTTAGGCAACTCATAAAATATATAAAGGAGCTCAGGAAGCTCCTTTTGATGTTTTATATGAGAATACAATACAAGAAGATATAGGTATTAAAAATGTCTTATTTGTCACTTTTAATATTTAGAATAAGATAAATCTTATCTCACGGCTGCCCTACAACAACCATTATTTACTCACTTTATTTAAAATAAAGATTATTGCAAATTACTTTTATAATTTTATCAATGTAGGATTAAATCCTAATTGTTCTCTTTTACCGATTATATAATTAGGATTTTCTTTTACCATAGTGTTATAAGCTCCATTTACATCGGCATTGATTATTCTAGTCATACTCTTATAAGCACCCCTTTTAATCCTCTTTCCAGAGAATTTAGGAATTGCTTCATCTTTATAATTTGGAATTTCATCATAATCTAAAAATGAAGCTTTTGAAGTATAACTTTCTTCTCTTGTAATGACTGTAATACCTAATAATTGGCATTTATAGGTCAATTGATTGATGAATTTTGCATAAGGAATATTTACAAAATTTTGGTTATTTCTTCTTCCAATATTGATACCGTTCTTCCAACCACTATTATTACCTATAACTACTATACTTACATCTCTCTCGTCAAAATAATTTGCTAAATATTTCGTAATTTTATGAATCTCATAAGAGATTTTGTTATTTCTTTTTAGCCAAAGACGGTCAAGAGATTTTGAAGTAAAGACATTATAGGGTAGTAATGTTTTCTTTTTGGAAGTCATTTTATTATAATATTGGTTAATGGATTTAATTTTTCTACCTGAAATTAAGATAGGGTTGTCACCATCGTTTGTAACAACAGTGGCGAGATTGTTTAATCCTAAATCAATAGCTGCTACTCTTTGATTCTGTTTTAATTTATTTTCTTTTATTTCATAAATTACTTCTATCACATAGCAGCCAACTTTGGGAACAATTCTTACTTGTTGAGGTGTTTCTACCTTTGTAGGTATTCTTAAATCTAAACTTGATTTACAAATGATTAGGTTATTATCTTCATCTCTTTTATTTGAAAAAGTCTGTTTATTAAATTCAACAATAAATCTACCATCTGTTTTATGTAAATATTTTGGGAGGCTGACTTTTTTATTATAATCAGCTTTCTTGACTAAACTCCAAAATGATGATAGATTATTACCTAATTTCTTTAATACAGTATTAGAAACCTTAGATGGCAATTCTCTATAATCAAATTGATTACTTTGATTAAAGATTCTATTTATGTTTTGCCATGTTAAAGTATCTAGTTCCTTATCAAAAAAAGATTGTCTAAATTCAAAAAGGGCTGCATTATATAGATTTTTACTTTTAAAACAGAGTTCATCACAGATAGAATATAATTTATGATTAGGTCTAATCTGATGAGTTTCTGTTAGTTGCATTTTATACCTCCTTATATTATTTTTATATATATTATATCTAAAAAGACATTATAAGTCAATAAATATGATACATTCAAGAATTTGGTAATCTGTTATTTAAAGATTTAGATAATTTCTTACATTCTGATAAAGAGTTAATTTTAACTTTGAGAAATATATTCTATAAAGATAATGAATTATGTATTTTGTCAGCAAACAACTCATCATTATATTTTAAGAAAGAGATTAGGACTAACAATCAATCATTCTATATTTATAACCAATTATATGGTTATGCTACAACAGAGCAAAAAATACTTTTAAAGAGATTAAAAGATTTATTAGATACATTAGAGCAAGAAGAATTACTAAATAAAAAAATTCTAATAGAAAATGAAATTGACTTATTACAAAAAAGAATAAGCTTACCAATTGAAGTAATATTTGAAAACATTTGGTAAATGACGAAAAAATCATTTTTTCGATATTATTTCTATCTTTAAAAATAAAAATTTAGGAGCTAACTTAAAATGAATAAATTTAAAAAACTTACTATGGCTACTTTCGGTATGCTAGCAACTGTTGCACCTGCAACCGCAGTATTTGCTGACGAGCCTGCTACAACTGATAATAGTACTACAGAAGTAAAACCAGCAGATAACGTTGGTCGTGTTAATTACGTTTATAAAGTAAAAGGTACTGACACTGAAATTGGTAAAGGATTTAAAGAAGGTGTAATCGGGGAAGATTATGTTATCAACCCAGAAGTAATCGAAAATTACAAATACTCTGGTGTAGAGGGTGAAGCAACAGGTAAATTCAGTAATGAAACACCTACAGTAACTTTCTACTACGAATCAACAACAGCAGAAACTCCAGCTACTACTGAACAACCAAAAGAAGAAAAACCTGCTGAAGACAAGAAAAAAGATGATGTAGAACCAACTACAACTACTTCAACTACTACTACTTCTACAACAGATAAGAAAGATGATGTAACTACTACAACACCATCTACTACTTTAAAACCTGCAGAAAAACCTGCTGACAAACCAAAAGAAGAAGAAAAACCTGCTGAAGTTGTAAATCCTACAATCGAAAAACCAGTTGAAACAAACACTGGAGATAAAATTGTTGGTTCAACTGACAAAGGTCAAGTAATCGTTGCTAACGATAAAGGTGAAACTTCTGTTGTTGCACCAGAAAAAGTTGGTGGAGAAGTTAAATCTGACGGTTCAATCCAAGTGAAAGATAAATCAGGTAAACTTGTTAAAATCCCTACAACTGGTGTAGAAGCTGCTTTAGTATCAATTATGCTTGCAGGTGGTTCTGCTAGTGCAACTGGTATTGCAACATACTTACGTTCTAAACGTAAATAAAACTTAATTTTAAAGTTAGATTAAAAGATAGCATTTTTGCTATCTTTTTTTTATTTCAAATATGTTACTTATTCGTTACGATTACTTTATTTGACTTTTTAAAGTTTTTATTGTAGAATAATAATACTATAACAGTCTTATCAAAAGACTAAATAAGGAAAGAGGTATATAATACTTATGAAAATGAATAAAAAAATCGCTGTAGCTAGTGCAACGTTGCTTTCAATTGTAACTCTTGCGGCTTGCTCAAATAAATCAGATGTGCTTGTATCTATGAAAACAGGTGACATTAAGAGTGCTCAATTCTTTGATGAAATTAAATCAAATCCAACTGTTCAAACATTGTTATCAAATGAAGTTATCTCTACTGCTTTAGAAGATAAATACAAAGACAAAGTAACTTCTGATGATGTTGAAAAAGAATTTGCAAAAATGAAAGAACAATATGGAGAACAATTCCAATCAGCACTCGTTTCTGCTGGTTTGACTGAAACAACTTATAAAGCTCAATTACGTTCCACATTATTACTTGACTACGCTGTTAAAACTGCAGCTGAACAAGAATTAAAAGATTCTGATTATGAACAAGCTTTCAAAGAATACACTCCTACAATGACAGTTAAATTTGTCAAAACAAAAACAAAAGATGAAGCTAAAACTGTTGTAGAAGAACTCAAAAAAGAAACTGCTGTTGATACACTTGTTGCTAAATATGGTACATTGGCAAAAGCAAATCAACAAACAGGTGAATTAACATTTGACTCTACTACTAAAGATGTAGAACCAGAATTACTTTCTCAAATTACTTCATTAGAAGTTAATAAAGTATCAGAACCACTTGCAATTACTGACCGTACTACTTATGAAACTGTTTATTATGTTGTTAAAGTAACTAAGAAAGATGCTAAAAAAGAATCTTGGAAAGATTATGAAGCAATCTTAAAAGATTACATTATCAATAAAAAAGCTTCTGACAAGAACTATGCTAAAAACGTTGTATCAGAATTGCTTAAAGAATATAAAGTAGAAGTTAAAGATGAAGCATTTAAAAATGTTATTGAACAATACTTAAATCACAAAAATACTGAAACAACTGAAGTAACAGAAACTTCTGAAACAACTGCTTCTACTACACAAGCAAAATAAATATAAAAAAGAGCTATATTTCATAGCTCTTTTTCTTTTTGTTTCAAACTGTAAAATAAGCGTTTCTAAGCTGTTTTTATTAAAAGTCGATACATTTATCGAAATTCAGTTTTGACTGTTTTAGCGTTCAGTATATGACGATATATCTACCCTTAAAATAAATACTAGAAAAAGAGTAAACGATGAGTTTACTCTTTTTTAAAATCTTTTTCATATTTGTATAAAAATGTTGCAACAGTGACCGAAAAGAGAACAGTGCTAGATGAAGTTATAATAAAGTATTTTTTACTTTCATTAGCAAGATTATTTTCTTTATTCTTCAAATTCTCTGGTTCTTCATTGATTTGAGTTTTAACATAAGCAATTCTATCTCTTACATCACTTAATGCTAAATTAGTATCAATCATGAGCCAAAATGAAGTAACTGCTGTAATCAATAATCCAAGTGAAATGATAATTTTGATAATTGTTTTTTTCATCACATAAAGTTCCTATAATAGCTTGAGGATTTTAATCCGGTTGAATATTTGTTTGGTCTTAATCTTAATTTATGATTTTTAATTTTTCTCCAATGAGTAAGCGTTAAGTCAATGTCTGGGTTTTCCAAGTTCTTCTCATGAGTACTTTCTCTTGGTTCAAAATCATTGATAGTAATATCCGGGAAGTATTCATATCCATTATATAATGTTTCTTCTTTGATAAAGAATAAATCAGTTACCCTAGTATAATAGATTTCAAATAATTCTAATCCGCCAATAACAAAAATTTCTTTTTCAGAATCATTTTTAAGAGCAGATAAGGGGTGAGAATATATAGATACATTTTTATAATTTCTTGGATTAACTTCTCTCATTGTTGCATTACCAACAATTCTGTATTCAATTTTTTTATATTTTTGTGGCAATGTCAAATAAGTATCTTTATCTAGTATTACTATATTACCCTTTAACAATTTTTCAAAAATAGCACTTACAATTTCATTTTGTTCTCCGAATTTATCAACGCTATCTAAGCAGAAAATTTCATCAATACGAGCTAAGAAGTTAATTCTTTCTTTTTTATTCTTGATTGATTTATTAAATGCTCTGTTAATAGCTTTATCAATTCGTTCAGGTATGTCTTTATTTTTAGTTTCACCTGTTTGTGTTCGTTTATAGAGACTATAAATAGATTTGAAAACAATTTCTTTGAAGTCTACATCATCAGAAGCTAAGATTTGGTCAATTTTTTGTTTGGAAATAAAATCCCCGAAAATATTCCAAGCTTCCTTTTCTTCATAAAGAATGCCTTCTGCATCATAAATAGGCTCAAATTTAAAGTTAATTTTATTTGCCATAATTCATCTTTTCCTATTTTTAGTTGTTATATTTATATTATTCCTTTATAGCTAAAAAAGTCAAGTAGAAGAACTACTTGACCTTTAATTTTATCTATGCCCTTTTACATAAGAGAATTGACTTGCTGTAGCACCATCAAATACTCTATAAGAAACAACACCTAATCCACTAAAGTTTGATTCAGAAATTAGGATTGAACCATCAGGTCTTACATCTTCTACAAAAGCAACGTGGCCATAAAAATCAATAGCACCTGCTTGACCTGGTGCAAATGATAAAGCATCACCAATTTCAGGTTTATTATTTACAGTGTAACCAGGTTTTAATCTCCAATCTCCACCGTTACCCATATAAGGGTCGAATGAAATGCCGAATTGAGCGGCTCTGTTATATACGTACCAAGTACATTGACCCCAAGGATATGTAGCTGAAGTATAACCAGATGTATCAATTGGTTTACTTAATTTAAATCCACCAGGGACTGAATTAGCTGTAGTTCCACTTGAAACATTGTAATTAGTATAAGTAGCATAATATTGTGTAGATTCTTTCTTCGCTTCCTCTACGGCTTTATTATACTCTTTTTCAATTTTGTCAACTTCTTGTTTTTTGTCTTTTTCTTTAGCAACTGCTTCATCTAAACGAGCTTTTGCTTTTTCAACATCTGTTGTAGACTTATCTAAATTAGCTTTTGCTTTAGCAGCTTCTAATTTGTAGTTCACTACTGTTGAATCTTCATTACCTAAAAGATTTTTAGTATTTGTGTTTTCAAACAATTTACCAGTATCTTTGTTGATTTCTTCTTCTGACAATCCAATAGCTTGTAATTTTTCTTTTTCAATCTTTGTTTTGTCATGGGCATTTTTAACTGAATCTTTTGTTTGTTCAGAATCAGTATTTAATTTATTGTAGGCTTCTTGAAGCGATTTAGTTTCTTTGCTTAATTTCTCTAAATCTGTCTTTGCTGAAGTCAATTGGGTTTTCAATTGATTTAAATAATTAGCTGTTACTTCAGAAACTTCAACTTCGCCAATTGTAGTTTCGTTAGCAAATGCTGGACTTACATTGATAAGTGAAGTGAACATTGCCAACATTACTACGCTTTTAAAAAGTTTGTTTTTCTTCATTTGAGCTCCTTTTTATAAAAATTTTATAACATAGTATATCAATAAAATTTAATATTTTCCTTTGTTTTTTGTTAAAACAGCATTTAAAAACAAAAGATAGGAATTAAAGATAACTCCTATCTTTGTTATAGCTTTAATGTTCTAAGCAGTTTTAGGAACACTTGTTACTGGGTGATTTGCCTTATAGAACAAGTTACCAGCATTCATGTGATGTTTAAATTCCTTTTCATCAATCCAAAAGTTACGACCCAATGTTCGTACTTCATATTGTGTTCCATTTTCTGTTTGTTTTTCCTTTCCTTATTTCTTAAGCATTTTTCGTGCTTGACGGTAAGCTTTATCTTCAATACGGTCTAAATCTTTTTCAAGTTTAATGCCATGTTTCTTTGAATAAGCAACAATTGCTTTATTCTCTGAAATAAAACCTTGTCCGTCATTAGAATCTAACACCTCACCGTTTTTACCAACAACAACAAAGCGTTTTTCGCTATGTTGTTTTGTAAGATGTTCACTTACAATAGCTTTGAAATCTTTCATAAATTTCACCTTTCTATTTTTTATTTTAATTTATTTTATCAAGTTTTTACCTAACTGTCAATTCTTTTTCAATCTTATTAAGTATTAAATCTCTATCTGATAAAATATCCTCAGTTAAGATTAAATCAAAATCATTATATTCTAAATAACTTGTTTCACTAGGGTGTGAAAATGCTTCCTCTTTAGGCAGAATACCATCTCTATTTAATAGATTTTTGATTTGTTGCTCTTTTGAAATCTCTAATTTAATAGTAATTCCATTTAAATCAGAAACACCCTTTAATTCATTAGGAAAACGACCATCTGTTATAAGAGCTACATTTCCTAAATTGTTAATTTCTAAAATCTTATCAACTGTCTTTTGAACCCAATAATTTTCATTATGTTTTCGTCTGACATCTGTACCCCAATATTGAAGCATAAATCGAATAGTAGAATTTTTGTTTTTAACAGTTAATTCATCTATATTTTTAAAAGCAACCATTGCTATATATAATGGTTTTATTTCATCTTTAGACACATTCATTTCATAAGCAACATGCTCTAAACTAGCATTATTTCTAAGCAAATTGATAATATGTTCAACTTCTTCTTTAAGAGCATCTGCAAATGAAATTTTCACTATGTTGGAATATGTATCTTTTATCAGATTACCAACATAGTCTTTTCCAAACCCCATTTTACCTGCAATGACAATTGCTGGAACAATTTTTGAATCAATTTTCTTTTTCATATAAAGCTTTTAACCTTTTTGATAGTTTGTAAGCAAGAATTGTATCTTGATGAGCTAATACTAGAGATTTAATAAAACGAATATTCATTAAGTATTCTGGGTCAATTACTTCAAATGTTTTATTTTCTTCTACTAACAATTCAATAGCTTCTTCCTTACTGCACAATTCATTATGGTTGATTGTTTCAGTAAATGAACCTCTAGGGCTTGCTTTTACTTTTTCTGTATATTCTTTTAATAGTTTTTTAGCTGTTTTATATTTATCACTCAAGTTATCAGCAATTTTATCTAATTCATTAACTTGAGCCATGATTAGTTCAATATATTGAGTATTTTCCATAATTCCTTTCCTTTAAGTTTCTTTTTATGTTACTAACTTATTGTTATAAGTTTCATCCTTGATAGTTATATTATTCCATTTTTAGCTATTGCTTGAAAATTTTTCAACAAAAGTTTTATTACTTTGATTTTTCCTACCTTTTTTAACATAAGCTAAATGTTGCTATAGCAACGTTTACTCCTATTTTGATATACGACTTTGATAAAAATATTTTTACAAAGGAGTTTACAATTGAGCAAAAAAATCTTATTATCTCAATCTGCAGGTGCTAAGGTAGCAATTGGACTAGCTACAATTGGTGGGGTTGGTGCTGTAAGTCATAATATAATTAGTCAAATGGCTTCAACACCGACAGAAGCAGAAACAAAAACAAATAATCAGAGTGTTGCAGAATTAAATACTATTTCTAAAGTTTTATTACCAACAAGAATATCAAGTATTTTAGACGCTCCTATAAGTCCAACAACTGTTACTGAATCTAATTCAAATAATAAAGTGGAATTAGAAACACTCAATTTAGAAAATTCTATCAGAACAGAAAATGAAGTATTACCATTTGAAACTGAAGTTATATATAATGATGATAAACCATCAAATTATGTTAATTTAATCCAAACTGGAACAAATGGTTCTCGTAATACTACATTTGTTGATTCTTTTGATGAAAATGGCAAACTCATTCAATCAGTAAAAACTTTTGAAGAAAATGACGAGCCGAAAAAGCAAATTATAGAAATTGGTACTAAAGAAGTTGAAGAACAGAATGAAGATTCTACTATTCCAACTGAAATTATTACGAATGAAACAAATGCTAATGTAGAATTAGATTCTAAAACTATTATAGAAACAATTCCTAAAGAGACTGTTTATAGTATTGATGAAAATCTTAAAAAAGATGAAAGTTATACTGTAAAAGGGGAAGATGGTGAAAAAATAGTAACAACTAATACAGTTTCTGTTAATGGAGTTGAAGTTCACAAAAAAATTGTAAAAGATGAAGTTGTTACTCCAGCAGTCCATGATGTTACTTATATTTCAGAAGAAGAATATAATAAGAAAGTTACTTCAGAAGATTTAAAAGAAATTGAAGTAACAGAACAAGAAGAAAAAACTACTGAAGAAAAAACAACTACTGAAGAGAAATCAATTGAAGAAAAAGTAGTAACAAAAGAAGAAAGAAATACTGCTCCAAAAGTTTTAGAATTTCAAACTACTATTATTCAAGATGATAACTTACCAAAGGGCTCTATTGTCATTGAACAATTAGGTGTAAATGGTAGCGAATATGATGTCTACCAAGATGTTTTTGTTAATGGAAATTTAGTATCATCTACTATTGCACGTACTGTTACTACTCAACCTATTCAACAAATTGAGCGACATGGAACTAGAACAGATGAAACTAAAGGGCCAGGCCCTAGTGAGGAAGTTAGAGAAACTTTACATGAGGATAAAAAAGGAATACCTGGGGCAGAAGCTGTTCAAAAAGTAGTAAAAGAAACTAATAAAAAAGATTTAAAAATAGAAGTTGTTTATGACGAAACTCTCCCTGAGGGAACTGAAGAAATCATAGAAAACGGTCAAGAAGAAGTGACTGAAACAACTTATAAAATTACTTCTGTTAATGATGAAGTTGTTTCTAAAGAAAAACTTAATGAAGAAAAAACTCAAGAAGCCAAGACTCGTGTAGTTAAAAAAGGAACTGGAAAAACTACTAAATCATATGACAACACAATAACAAAAATTCCATTTGAAACAGAAATTATAGAAGATAGCAATCTCTTACCAGAAGAAAGCTATACAAAACAAGAGGGCTTAACTGGTTCAGAAGTAACAGAATATGAAATAACTTATATGAATGGTAATCTTATTTCTAAAGAAGTTACTTCTACTCATAGAATAAAAGAACCAACAAAAGAAATTAAAATTGTTGGAACTAAAGTTGCACAAAACAATTCTTCAAATAATAATTATCCAAATGGTGTAGTCAAAACAAATAACGTAGTTGATTTAGGAAAAACCAGAGATATAACAATAAAACAAGGATTAGATGAAGGTGATGTATTACCAAATAATATGACAGTGGAATATTTCACAATAACTGATAATACTCCTTTAGAAAAGATTGTTACTCTATCAGAAGATGAAAGATACCAAAAATCTAGCAAAGAATATTATAATGCAATGGTATTTAATCATGAGGGCAATTATATAGAAGCAGGTATGCCTTTATCTCAAGGTAGTGTTGATTACATTAACGAGCATTTAGACAGCAATCTTCTAGCTATGTATATGGAACAATATATAAATGAGTTAAGAGCTTCATTAGGTAAAAAACCATTACGTTATAAAGCAGAATTACAACAAGGAACACAACAAAGAGCTGACGAACAAGCAAAATTAGGTTCATCAAAAAGTAATAGAATGGCTCATACTAGACCTGATGGTACTGAATTTTCTACAGCGTTTAAATACTTAAACAATTCTGGTTTGACACATCAAGAAGATAGATTAGGTGAAAACACTGCTATGCTACCTTCTTCTAATCCATATTTGTTAACTTCAGAAAAGAAAATAGCTGAAGAATTATTCAAACAATGGAAAAATTCACCTGCCCATTATGCAAATATGATTGATGATAGTTATAAATATTTCTCATTTGCTGTATCAGTAGGTAGAACTACTGCTAATATGGAAGAATATTCTGAACTTTACCCATCAATAATTGGTGTACAAACATTTGAATTAGGCTAAAAAATAAAAAGTACTAGATTTCTCTAGTACTTTTTTATTCTTCTTCATCTTCTTCTAAGTAATCTTCTAATGGAAGTTGATTAAGTAAATCTTTCAGTGCAATCAATTCTTGAGCAGAGAATGTCATACCTTTACCAGCTTTCTCGTAATCCTCATCCCATGTACGAATGTCAAATTTTGGTGCATAGACACCCCAACTTGTTAGAGTTAATTGCTTTTTAGAATAATCTTGGTCTTCGCCAAGAAAGCCAAATACTTGTTTTACTTCTTTTGAAAATTTAGCCATAATAAAAGCTCCTTATTAGTTATTTATATATATTATATAATAAATCGCTAGAAAAAACAAGAATAATGTTAATCATTCTTGTTTTTCTTATTTTAATTTAGTGAATTTTTAATTGAAGCAGAAGCTTTGAATTTCAAGCTACGTGACTCAGGAATTGTAATCTCTTTACCTGTTTGAGGGTTATGTCCTTTACGAGCAGGTCTTGTTACTTGTTCAAAATATCCTAAAGGTGTTTTAACTTTTTCTCCACCGTTTGATTTTTTAAGTACTAAACCAAAAACATCTTCAATTCTTTCTAAAGCTTCTTTTTGAGTAATTTCACGTTTCTCTGCATAAGCTTTCGCTAAATCTTTAACACTAATTGTCATATATTATCTTCTCCATTTTGGGTGTATATTTTATTTTTTGTATTTTAAAAATCTATATTTTCTTAGCCACCCATGCTTTAATTGAGAAAATATAGATTTTAATAAGTTTTATATCAGACTAAGTCTAAGTAAGTAACGTTTTCTAATTTTTCATAGAATGAGTACAACACACCGTTAATTAAAATTAAATCAAGAATTTCTGGCACTGGAATACTTTCAACATATGAATCAATTTGAAATTTATATTTTAATGAAATTGTTTCCAGTTCTTCTTCAGTTAGATTTACTGTTGCTAATCCTTTCATAAATTTATCTTTATTAGGTAAAGCATGTATTAGTTTTTCCATTTCTTCTTTATTTTCATCAAGAAAATCAGAAATATGTAAAACTTCTTTTTTAGGAATGAACGTTTCACTAGTAATTTTCAATTCACCATCTTCATAGTAAGCTGCATTTGAGATTAGAGAATATTTTGGGTATTCATTGATTCCTAATAGTAAAAATAGTTCATGTAATTGTTTTACGTTGTCAAAATGAAGCCCTAAATCGCCCAACTGAAATTTAATTAAATTCTTATTCATCTTTTTAATTCTCCTTTAATTTCCTAAAAATATTATATAACAAAAAATTCAATTTGTCAAATGTTTTTATTTTGTAATATTTTTAGTTTTTTCTTGAGTTGATTAGTTGTTACTTTCATCTTCTCAATTTTTTTGAATGATACAAGAATTGAAGCGTCTGTATAATCCCAAACAGTTTCAGTTTTGTCTTTCATAATTAAATAAGCTCTTGGATTATGGTCAGAGATTCTTACTAAGAAATTATCACCAGAAACTTCTTGAATGTCTGGTCTTATTTGGTATTCGTAGCCATTTCTATCAAGATAATCTATTGTATCTTTTAAAGATGGTTTTTCAAAAATGAAATAAGAACTTGCTGATGCTCGAGAGAAAGATTGGTCCGAAATATTATTTCTATTTTGAAGGTAGAATTTTGCAGCTTGTTCCCTATATTCAATCATCTTATTAAAATCTTTATATAATTTTTTCTGTTTCTGTTTTAAAGCTTTGTAAATAGTGTCATTTTGTTGAAACTTACCTATAAAGTTTTCTTTAGATGGGCATTCTTTACCATTTCTATCCATAACTTTTTTGAGTTTAGCATATTGCTCTTCAGCTTGTTTCAATAGATTTGCTTCTTTTCGTTTTATATTTTCTAAACGAATTTCCATATTTTGACTTTCAATAATTTCTTCTATTTTGCAATGCTTAGTTAATTCAGTTTCTGTTGTTATATTTTTAGCAATAAAGGCATTTAAATTATCAGAATATTGTTGAGCCTTTTCTTCTGTATCAAAATGGGGCGAAATACTCTCATAAGGACAATTACCTTTCTTAGCTTTACAAACTGATGGTTTACCATTTGGCCCTACATGATAAGTCATTTACTATCCCTCTTGATGATTTTTTAAATATGTTTCAAAAGGTAAAATGTGATTTTTGTATTCATCTGGGTATTTCTCTTTAATCTGTTCAAGCTCATATACATACGGAGTATATTTCACAACTAATCTTTTACTTAGATAGTTTGTCGCTAATGAAACATACCGCTTACCTGATTCTTCATCAAGGTTTGCTTTATGAATAGTATAAATTACACCTTCCAAAACAGAATTGTATTTTTTATCCATGTTTTTCTCCTTATTATTTTTTTAAAATATATCAATCTTTTATTGATATAAAATTTAAAAAAGAGGTTATTAAGCAATGCTATATTTTTATGTGTTAGGTGCAGTAGCTTTGCTATTCGTCTTGATTTCTATATTTAAATTCTTGTGGAGATTTGAGATATTTATTGCTAAAATGAGCTTAGCTTGGGAAATTATTTCTTGGCTTGTTTTAATAGTAGCTTTCGCTATTGCCGTCTGGTTTATATACTTCAATTAAGTTGTAGCTCTTTGCTACAACTTTTTCCTTGATATGCTACTAAAAAAGGAGTATATAAATGTACCATATTAACCATGAGGGTGAAGTGAAGAAATGTAGAGCATTTATACGACCTTGTCCTTATGCAAAAGATAAACATTTTAGAACAAGTTTTGAAGCTATGCAAGAAGCAACAGAACTTAGGACTTCTTACGAATTTAAAATTAAACAAATCTTACAAGAATTAAAAATGTTTGATAAATACTATGAAGAAGCTGAAAGGGACTATGAAGATTTATCTATTGTAAAAGAAGATGTAAAAAATATTGTAGAAAGTAAAGCAAGCATGAACTCTCATTATAGAAAAGTTGTGAGTAATTTACTAGGTGATGAAATTGGAAACAATATTAGCACATCAAAAGGTCTTGTACATTACTTCAATGATAATAACAAATCATTTCTTTTAAGTAATTTTGATGAAGTTGAAGCAGAAGCTATTTCTGATGTAAGTAAAATTATGGATAGCACTGAAACTTTTAGAGACCCTAATAAAAAATACTCTGTATATCATGATTCTTTACAAAGAAGAATGAGAACTACTAGACAAATTATCGAAGCTTGTCATGAATTGGGTATCAATATAGATAAATATAACTTTGAATATGTTATTGGTGACGACCATCCTTATAATTTCTTTGACTCTATTACTGTTGATGAAAATGGTGAAATTAACAATCTTTATTATTTAGGATTAGAGGGTCAAAATTTCCATGCTGACCCAGCCAAAGTTACAAAGATTGAAAATAATTTATTATATACTGAAAATCACCCAGAGGGTTTGTCATTACCATTAACTTATCAAGAAAAAGACAGAACTGTTAGAGATACTGCAAGAGCAATATTTTTTAGAGATAAAAGTGTTAAAGGACAGCATGTTGATTTTGCTAGAAATAAATTTTGGAATACAACTCCGATTGAATGGGATTCTACAATTGATACAGATTCAGATTTAAAATGGGGTATAGATAAAAACTATGACCACCACGACTCATATCAAGTAAAAGATTTCTCAGCTATCATGGCAAGACAAGATATGCAAGGTAAAGAAAGTTTCACATTCACAAAACCACTTGTTTTACCAAATATGACAAAAGAAGAAGCTATTGCTGATGCTAAAAGAAGATTAGAAGAAGCAAGAAGCGAATGGCCATTTTAAATACAAAAAAGCTAACCTTATGGTTAGCTTTCTTTTTATATGCCCCTTTACAAATAAATATTTCCAAAGATGGATAGTAAATTAAATTCTATTAGGCTATATTTGAAAAGTTATATCATAGATTTTGGAATAATAAAAATAAAAGAAAGGAATTACTAAAAATGAAATTTTACTATCATAATTTTAAAGACTTGAGAGGAAACCATATCAAATATTTTGCTAATGGTGATGATTTTAAAGTTGAAGAAGTATTTACTACTATTTCACATAAAAATGTTTTAAGAGGTTTTCATACATCAAGCAAACAAGAAAAACTTATCAAAGTGTTAAATGGCTCTTTACATTTGATTACTGTAAATGAAGAAACAAAAGAAATTAGTCATTATGACATGAATGTTGACTCTGAACCAATCTTTATTCCATTGAATACTTGGGTAGGCTATGTTATCAAAGAAGATAATACAATTGTTAATTATATTTGTTCTGGTAAATTCTCACCAGAAACAGATTTAACTTGCTCTCCTAAATCATTTTCAGACGAGTGGCTCTGGCCAATTCCTTATTCAGAAATTATTATCTCGGAAAAAGATGATGAAGCAGAAATTAGACAATTATAAAAGAAAAGGATTTTTTAATCCTTTTCTTTTTTTGTGCTTTTTATTTAAAAATACCTAAAAATACTCAAAATCACCGGTAAAATACTCTAAAAATCCGGTAAAATACTCATATTATGACCAAAAATACTGATACTAAGGGGTAAAATACTGTTTTTTATCATTACGCCATTTTACAGATGCTCTAGGCGGTTGAGCAACAACAGTTACAGCAGTTCCAAAAACAGCGCTTTTTCAGCTAATAACTATAAATAACTTTAAAACAACAAAATAAATAACTTAATAAATAACCAGCTACGTTCGCTCTTACGAGCCTCACTTGCTGGTTTAAATAAGTAAAAGCCTTTTAAATGATTTATAGCATTTAATAAAGATGCTCTAATTAAATATAAGGGTTGTTATATCGTCATATAGCAAACGCTAAAACAGTTAAAACTGATTTTCGATAAATGTATAGACTTTTAAGAAAAACAGCTTAGAGTCGCTTATTTTGTTGCTAAACAAAAAGAAAAAGAGTTATATAAAATAACTCTTTTACAATTCATTTTTTGAAAATTCTTCAAAGTTTAAGATTAGAATATTTAATGAAATTGCTTTTTTCATTTTGCTTGACATTTTTGTTTTATCTTCAGTTAATAAAACGTTTGTATCTTTGTTAATAGATTTAGTAAAAATCCAACCTTGTTTTTCAAGTTCAGCAATCAATTCATCACGATTCTTAAATTCTTGTGGAACTTTACCAGTGTGGCAATAATAACCTTTAACAGTAATATTATCTGTTTTATCCATAACACAACCAATTGAAATCAAATCATTAAATGTTTTTTTAGCAATTTCAAAATATTCTTCAAAGCTCTTGATGAATGAATTACCTAATCCATTGATTTTTTCAATCTTTTTGATTGATTCAGTTTTATCTACAAATAATTCTTCAAAGGATTCAAATTCTTTGAGGATTTTTTTAGCTGTAACACTTCCTAAAGTTGGAATACCTAATGCTAATAACCAACGATAAGGTTGAGTATCATTTTTTGCTTTTTGAATATTATCATAAATAAGTTTTGCTCTCGCTTTACCTAGAGAAACACCACTTGAGTCAAATTTAACTTCTTCCAATTCTTTTAAATCTAAGCTCATTAAATCAACTACAGATTCTAATTTTAAAGCTTTAAGAACTTCGCCTGACAATCCGTCAATATCTAAACATTGTTTAGCAACAACATTGGTCATCATATAGCTCTTTCTTGATTCACAATTAGGATTTAAACAGAATAAATCCTTACTTTCTTGTCCTTGTTCATTGTACTTATAATTAAGTTCATTATTACAATAAGGACATACTTTAGGAATTTCAAGAGCTTCATTAGATTCTTTTGTTGTCATTACGATAGCAGGGATTACATCATTTGCTCTTTTAACAAGAACTTCAGCTCCTTTAGAGATTTTCTTTTCTTGCAACCATTTATAATTATTACCAGTAATATTAGTAATTGTTACTCCGTCAATAGTGATTGGAGCAATTTTCACTCTAGGAGTAATTTTACCTGTATTTCCAATAGTGAATGTTATATCTTCTACTTTTGTAACTTTCTGTTCACCTGGGTATTTAAAAGCAATATATTCTTTAGGGTGATGGCTTGTTTCACCAATTTTAATTTGTTCATTCGGTTTAATTACAATACCATCTGTTGGTGCAGAACATTCTACTCTCCAAACTTTTGCTAATTCAATATTTTGAGCCAATTCATCAAATGTAGAAGCAACATTTTGTGGGAATAAATCTTTAGCAGAAATAACTTCTCTTGGAATTTCTGTAAATTCATCATATTGGTCAACTGCAAAATATGTAGCAAAAGATAGTTTGGCATTAAAATCTAAGCCTAATTTTCCTTTAGATACAATTCCAGCAACTGCACTACGTTCATTTGAATATTTATCATTTGTCTTATTTTGATTATTAACAATCAAATCAGATTTGCTACAATACAACTCGCCACGTAATTCCTTAATATTTTTATTAGGTTGTGATAGTGGAAGATTTTCAATATTCAGTTTATCTGACTCAATAAGATAAGTAACGTTTTCTCCAACCTCACCATTTCCACGAGTTGATAGGACAACTTCATTGTCAGAAACATAATGAATAGACAATGCTAAACCATCTAATTTAGGCTCAATTGTGTAAGTTTTAGCTCCATAAGCCTTTGTTTCTTCATAGAATTTATTTACTTCTTGAATAGAATTAGCTTTCTTTAATGATTTCATTGGTTTAGAATGATGAACTTCATTATTTACATCAATTTGAATACCATCATTGATTTCTGTATCTTGAATTAACCAACCATTTCCCTCTGCTAATTGTGTTAATGAGTCATATTCTTCATCAGTTAAAAGTAATTCTTTATTATTATAATAAGCTTCAGAAGCTTTTTGTAAAAGTTCTAGCAATTCTTCTTTTTGCATATATAATTCCCCTTTCGTTTATATTTAAATTATAACAAAAAATCTTAATAAAGTCAAAAAAAGATAACAACAATAAGTTGTTAATTGTTGTTATCTTCAAAGTGTATCATTTTAACTCCACCCCAAGGTTGGAGAGTTTCGTCATTTGTTTCTATTTCTAAGAAAGTGTAATTGTTATGTAAATCTGGTCTTTTAACATTATCTTTTGTAGTTAAAGATTTTCTAAATCCAGCATAATCAATAACATCAACTTTTTCATCAGCAGAGAAACCAACAACTTTATATAATTTATTATCATCTGCCATTAAATAAATATTATCAATTTCATTATTTTTCATTTTTGGATTAAGTTTTAAGTCATAATCACCGGTAGATGGTAAATCAGTAGAATTGATTCGTTTAATAATTTTTGGCTCTTCTGTAATATATTTAGAGAAGTTATTTCTAATAGACATTTCTCTATTTAATTTTGCCAAGATTTCTTTTCTTGCATTGTTTGAATCTCTAAGTTCAATTGTGTTAGCACGTTTCAATTGAACAGTAGGTTTTGCTGTATTTTTTAGATTTTCAAATCTAGCTTTTACTTGTTGTTCTAAATAAGCATTTATTTCTTCATCAGAAGTAGTTGCTAAATTATATTTATCTACATTCTTATCAACTTCTCTTTTATAAATTGTAACTGCTGATTGGAAGTTTTGAGCATATCTTGAAGTTAAAACTTTATCAGTGTATCTTTTATACAATCTATTTCTATCTTTTACATCTATTTGATTGTTTTCATCAACGAAATATTCATCACAAAAGAGTTTAGCAATTTTATTATTAGTAACATTTTCAACTAAACCCTTGGGTACATTATTCTTCCATGGGCGAAAGTTAAAACTTTCTCTAGCACGATTGATACTATTTATATAATCTTGATTTTCTGCTAATATTTCATTTGTAGCTCTGTCATAAAGCTCTTGTAATTCTTCTTGAGATAATGCTTCATTAACTGGTTTTTGACTTCTTTCAATAGAGCTATGTTCTCTATTTAATTCATCTAAAACGATTCGTCTATAAATTCTTAATTCCTTATTACTTAATTGTTCATATGGGTGGTATTCCATAGCTTTATGTAAATCTATTTCTACTTGCATTTTAAAATCAGACATATATTGTGCTGATTCAAAATTATCTAAATGCTCATCTTCCGAAGCGAAAGGACATTTACCTGTTGTAGCCATACATTTACTAGGAATACCATTATTATTTATATGGTATTTAGACATATATTAACCTCTATTTTATTTTTAGTTTTTATATCGTGCTATAATATGAAAAGTATATAATACAGTTGAAAAATCAACATTAACATTTTATGGGCTATATTTCTGTGAAGTTGCTTTACAAGTCGCTAGGCTTGTAAGGCAACGAGCAGGTTATCTATTAAGTTATTTATTTTGTTGTTTTAAAGTTATTTATAGTTATTAGCTGAAAAAGCGCTGTTTCAGCAACTGCTGTAACTGTTGTTGCTCAACTGCTTAGAGCATCTGCAAAATAGCGTAATGATAAAAAACAGTATTTTACCCCTTAGTATCAGTATTTTTGGTTATAATGTGAGTATTTTACCGGATTTTTAGAGTATTTTACCGGTGATTTTGAGTATTTTTGGTTATTTTTTGAAAAATAAAAAACCCTAGATTTTTCATCTAGGGAAACCCGGTCGCACATGCCGGAGTCTGTAATTAAAGATAAATAAAAACCAATATAGGCATGTACAATATATATTCTATAATAAAAATTTTAAAAAGTCAACAAAAAATGTACTTTTTTATAAAAAATAAGTGGAATAATAAAAATAAACCCGATTAAAGGAGCTATTTTTCCATTATTTGATGAAATGGAAAGTGAGAGTTAAAATGAATATTACTAAAAAATTAGAAGAAATTGCTTTAAATGATACATTATTAGTTGGAGTTAAATTTTCAACATTATTAAATTCTTATTTTACAAATGAAGAAGCTATGCTTTACTATGCTTTGATTTCGTTCTTTAATGATGTTGACGAAGTTGATTGTAATGACGGTAGAGATATTTTGGTTCAAAGTCTTTTGGATAGAGCTTATTGTAAAGACATTAAGATGTTAAAAGAGAATAGAGTAAATGTTGATAATATGATTAACAAACTTAATAATAATCTTTACAATTCATTGACTGGAGAAAAAGTAACTCTTTTTGATGAACTTGAAGTAGTTTGGAACCGTCCATTAAAAGAAAGTTATATTAAAGTTAAAGTAAATGAAATTTCAGCAAGAGAATATTTGCATTTTGAAGATTCTCAATATATTAAAGTTAGATTAGCACCACTAAGAGATTTAAAATCAGTTACTCATAAAAGAGCTTTTGTGTTATTCAGCCAATGGACTGACTATTCAGGCTCAGAAAAATATTTCTTTGTAAATAATGCTAATTTTATCGAATCTATTTATGGAGATAAAAAATTAAGTGGTTTAACTTATAAAAAATACAAAACTCATTATTTAGACAAAATGATTCAATCTTTAGGCTTATGCTTCCCAAATGTTGAATTTAGATTAGATAATAAAGATAATATTTTATATAAAAATGTTATTAAATTCAAAGTTAGAGCTAGAGATAAAGAGTTTTTTGATAAATATGCTCTACATAAAAGATTAGAGTTAATGAAAAATAGAGATTTAGAATTTTTAGAGGGTTCTTATAACTTTGAAGATGAACTCAATGAAAAGAAATTCTATAATATGACACCAGAAGAGATTATTGCTGAATCAGCATTAGCTTTCCAAGAAACAACTAAAGATACTTTTACTGAAATTTCAGAAGATGATTTTTATAATACTAAAGAAGTAGAATATGAAACAGAAGTAATAGAAGAAGCTATTGAAGAATTAGAAGAATTTAGAGCTAATAAAGCAGAATTTGTTAATGAAGAAAGCATTTTAAAATCAGAAGAATTGCTCAATCAAAAAGAAGATGATAACTTTATTATAAATTCATTAAATGAAGAATTAGAAGATAACTTAGCTTTAAAATCTGAACTTGCTCAATATGATTTGAATGATAATTTTGCCCCCGTTATAGATAATTTTTTAAACGAAATTAGAAATTATCCTAATAAGGACACTTATGAATTTTCAACAGGTGTAATTTCAGTTAATCCTAAGATAGTAAATGACATTGATGTATTAGAAGAAGATGCTACAAAATTAAATGCTAAATACGGGGATAGTAAAGATTTTACATTAGAAGAAATCAAAACTATTGACGGAGAGAATAAATATTATAAATTATTCAAAGCTTTTGCGTTAATAGGATTATTGAAAGAAGTAGCCTTTAATGAAAAGGAATTAACTAAATATTATGAATATGCTAACGAAAATGATTTAACTTTATTTGATGTTTTAGAAAATCTTTACGTTAAATTAGAAGAAAAATTAGAAAGTTATGACTTTAATCTATTTGAAGCTCTTTTTGACATTTATAGTATTGAATTAGGTTTTGAACATAAGAAAGCTTTATCAAGAATTATCAATATTGTTAAGAATATGAACTATGCTTTAGCATTATATGAAGAATTTAAACTGGAAACAGAAACTATTGATGAAGAAATTTCTAATACAAGTGGTTATGAAAAAGATTTATTTAGCCTAGATAAAGTTACTACAAATAAAGATGATAAATTAGATGAAACTGATTTAGAAAAAGAAGAAAAAAGCCAAAACAAAGGTGAAGAGTTAATGAGTGTATTAAGTAAAGATGAACAGAAATCAATCTCAAATGAGATAACTAATGAGATAGAAAAAGATTATAAATTTCTAAAACAACTGGCTTTAAATTCTGATGAAATACTAAATGTTGATAAATTGGAATTAGACCAATATAAACATAATTATAAAGATTTAAGATTTGGCTTTGAAGATGAAACTATTGAAAGTAGTAAAGTGCTAATTCCACAATTAGAGAAACGAAGCATTGATAATTTGAAATATTTTACACAAAACAAAATTATTGATAATTATAGTGAGTGGTCAAGCTCTACAAAAGAAACCGCTCTAGAAGTAATTAAGAAATTTGAAGAAGAATACAAATTCTCAGTCTTGAAAATGTTTAATCAATTTATTCCTAACTCTGAACGTATTGACATTAAACATAAATTAGATAAAATGTGGCTTGAAACAGAAAAAGAATATAAAGCAGAACATGATAGATTACTAAATCAAAGAGAACAAATTGCTAAAAATTTTCCTAATTTTTATAATGAAATCTTACCTAATGCTATGGGAAACGAAGATTATTATAGAATTATTTGTGAATGGAGCGCTTATGGGCATTTAGCTAAAAAAGTTTCTAATAAGAAAAAATCTATTTTATTCTTTATTGAAACATTGATAGCAACATGCCAAGAAAATATGGATAAATGCGGACAACTTGAAGGCGTTTATAATCCAAATGTAATTAAAAAAATTCAAACAATAGCACAATTGAAAAAAAATTTAAAATAATGGTTGACTTTTAAGTGATATTATGATAGCATTTAATCAATAACAATAAAAATAAAGGAAAAAGGTGACTAACTATGACTTTTATGGATAATCTTATTGAAAACAACCGCACAACACGTACTACAAATGGTGATGTAGCCTATAGTACTACTCTAAATGCAAACTTGGACTTCTTTGGAAGTGCCGGCTCAATCCCAGTAAACAAGAAATATGATTCAACTGAATTTATGAACTTGTTTAAATTTGCATATGAAGAAGATTCAGAAACTGCACTTAAAAACGCTCTTTACTATCGTGATATTCGTGGTGGTTTAGGACGCCGTGAAGGTTTCCGTCAAATCTTGACATACCTTGCTAGTCAAAATCTTGAAGATTTCAAACGCTTGGTAGTTCTTACTGCTATGTATGGTCGTTATGATGATTTGACTATGATTGCTTGGGATTTACCAAACGAAGCACAAGCTTTTGTTGTTGAATTTATTTCAACTGTATTTAAGGAAGATATGGCTAATCTTAAATCAGGTAATGTTACATTGCTTGGTAAATGGATGCCATCTGCAAATACAAAAGTTAAAAACACTCGTAAATTGGGTCTT
>QWCZ01000511.1_pt1 | contig 25699 bp, 20 predicted proteins | sample 1972651 | NCBI WGS metagenome assembly QWCZ01 (sample SAMN09866695, study PRJNA288562) | Human oral metagenome isolate pre1_saliva, whole genome shotgun sequencing... | isolation source: mouth | host: Homo sapiens | place: USA: California
TAAAAATGCCATGAGAGGCGTTACACAAGCTACAACGAATCCACTCCATAAACCATAGCGCCAGGTAGCCAATGCCGTACAAGCACCTACGATGGAGCCTACTAAAAATTGCACTAAACCGTGCATAGGAATAATCATGCGAAGAAATCCTTGGCTTAGCAAAGCAATAGCTAAGAGCAAGGCACTTCCTGTTATCGTTTTGACTGACATTATGCTAACCCTTCTTCCATTAAATGTTGTAATTGTTCAGCTAATACTTTTGCAGCTTTACCTGGTTTACCATCACCTACAGGTTCACGATTTAAGGTGGTAATCGGAATAATGCCACCAATGGTATCGGTGAAGAAGATTTCGTCTGCATCTTTTAGGAAAGCTTCATCAAATTCACGCTCAATAATCGTAATTCCTGCTGTTGGTGCTACACGAGTTACCACTAACTGACGGGTGATACCCTTTAAAATATGATGGTTGGCTGGATGCGTATAACACACACCATCTTTCATCACCAATACATTAGATGTAGCCCCTTCTGTAACGATGCCATCACGCACTAAAATAGCTGTATAAGCACCTTTTTTCTCGGCTTTTGTTTGTGCCAAAATATTAGGAATTAAGTTTAGTGTTTTGATGTCTACACGAGCCCACCGTTCATCAGGCAAGGTAATGGCTTTTACACCTTCTTGCAAGGCCCCTAAATCCGTTGTAATCGGTTTAATAAACATATACATTTGCGGTTCTAATTTAGAACGCTCAAACGCATGATGACGTGGTGTTACCCCACGAGTAATCTGTAAGTAAATATATCCATCAGTAATTTCACTTTGTTCAATCATGATTTCGTGCAACTCTTGTAACTCATCAGGAGGCATGCGCACAGGAATGTCCATTTCACGCATCGAACGATACAAGCGATCTTGATGATAGGAAAAGGCAAAAGCGCGACCATTATACACCCGCACTACCTCGTATACACCATCACCAAAACAATATCCTCTATCATCAAGACTAACCACCTTGGCGCCAGACTCTACCATCTCGCCATTAAAATATGTTAATTCTTTCATAGTAACACCTCATAGTATACATACGAATCAAGTATTATCTTCATTATAGTACAGACAAGTATAAAATTCTACACCTTTTACATCAAATCTCCTGTAGAAGCAAACAATCTACCACTAACGCAAACTAAGCAACGCGCAAGTTTGCAAATAACGTCCCTCCACCTGAGGAGCGCAGTTACGAGTAATAGCCTTGTGGCGTTCCTCATCACCTAAATCATACAAACGCAAGAAGACCGTAACATACCCCTGAACAAACATAACCACTGTATAGTTTGAGAAGGGGTGTGTTACGGTCTTCCATTTACCTTATTTAATTACGAACGCCACAGGCTACATAGCAAAACAAGTGACGATACATTATGAAATACAGTTTGAAAAAGGTATGTCGTGCTCTTCCCTTTGCTTATTCAGTTACAAACGCCACAGACTGCATAGCAAAACAAGAAACGACTTACTTGCCTAACACATAAGCCCGTACTTGTTTCGGCAATGTTTCTAATCCTTTTGTCACTCCAAAAGACAAGATGACTGCGCTCACATACATAAGCACGACTGTCGTTGTTGTATATCCTAATCCGCCGATTTGCAAAACTTTATCTAACAGAATCAACATAAATGGATGTACCAAATAAATCCCGTAGGACGCATTTCCCAATTCTGTCCAAAAGGTTTCCACGATGTCACTCATGGATGACACGGTGAAAGCCCATACAAAAAAGATACATCCCATCCCTGTGTATACCAATCCTTGTGGACTTAGCTGATGCACTGTGTAGATAGCCTCTAATCGAGTATATCCCCACTCTGCCATTACATAGTAATAGGAGCCTAACATAGCCACTAAGGATAAAATAAATCCAACCGTGATGCCGAAACCATGGGAGTCAATCCATTCCAACATCGTATCAAAGCGTTCTGCTAATATTCCACCTAATAGGAAAATCCATATATAAAATCCTACAAAATAATTGAGACGCATGCTAAAGATATACTGCAACCATTCTTGCGAAAATTGTACAGAACCTGCCATATAAGAGGACCAATAATTCACTGCCATTTGCACAAAAAACAATATAGCCATCAGCACTATGGGAGCTTTCAGTATAGACCGTAGGGCCCATCGCCAAAGTGGCATCAAAGCATAAAACCAAAGAAGTATGACTAGAAAATACAGGTGATACATGCCATTCCCAAAAAGTAGAGTCAACCCTAACACATGTGGCATCAGTCCCCATGCGTTATGAGCTAATACCGCATTGTAGGCCGTATATAGGATAGTCCACACAATAAGAAGAAAAAGGCAGGCACTGTAAAGCGAGATACAATTTCTAACAGTCCTAATAGATATATATTAATCGTAGGGTTCGCTAATGCATAGGACCCTACATGGATACCGATCACACCTAACATACATAGTCCTCGCATATAGGTAATGGCCGGTATAACTGGTTTTCTCATAATTCCTCCAAAAAAGAGGGGCTACGCCCCTCTCTCCTTATATTGTATTACCTTATTGAGCCTTTTGTTTTGATTTTGCAGCTGCTGTGCCTGCTTTTGCTTTATTAGCTCTTGCCTCTGCTTCCGCCTTTGCTTTTGCCTCAGCTTCTACTTTAGCTCTTGCTTCTGCTTCACGACGTAAACGCAACTCTTTTTGTAACGGAGCTACAGGTTCACGATACACGGTAATATCTGTTTCGAACAATCGTCCCCATGGGAATCGAGCGGATACAGTGCGTGGATCCAATTTTAAATAAGTCGCCGCAAAGTCTTGCACTCGCTCACCCATATAACTTTCCAAAGTTTCATTTAAGGTTCCTGTATATTTCACATTATCTGTACGAATGGAATCTTGCATACGATACACATCTTTACGAATATTTGCTTGGTATGCCCAATTATCCAAATATTGTTGTGTCAACATATTTCGATGACTTTGATCATCCATATGCACTCCTAAAATACCCTGTGCTATGGCATAGCCAATAGTATTACTTGCCGTATTCCATCCATTATAAGCACTAACTTTATACAGTAAATCCCGTTGATACAATCCATAGACCAATGTATTATCCGATCCATTGGAATAGGCAATATCTGCAATACTAACAGGTACTCCTTGATTCATAGCTGCTTGAATATGGTCTAAAAATTCATTGGTACTTCTAGAAATCATAGGGAAGTTTTCAAAAGCTTCTGACTCACCTGTCACTGTACCTAATGGCGTATTTACTGCTAGTAACACAGATGGTTTTCCTTTAGTTTTCATCGTGCCACCTACGGCCACTACATGTTCAGCAATTGTTTTTTCTACTTTTTGGTCCTCATAATGTGGTACTGTCTCACCACCACCACCTAATGGATAAATAACCTCAAATGTCGGTGTCAAGTGATTGCGATCCACATGGTCACGAGCGATTAATAACAATCCTAATTGATCTGCTCCTGGGAAACTACCATATTGCGTAGGGGAAAGTCCTTTACTATATTTTTGTAAATAACGACCTTCCATAGCCGATTGAGATAAACTACTAGTATCGTCATGACCTAATGCAAAATATTTAAATACACCTTTTTTAGTGATATCAATTAATTGACGATTAATTTCCATATTTTTTTGACGACGATGGAACCAGTCCTGTAAAAATTCCACTGGCACCGTAGCTTGCAACATGAACAACTCTTTTTGTTCATCTGCCGTCAATTTTTGACTGTCCAATTTATCTTGTAAAGCAGCAATACGGAAAATAGTCGGGCCATATTGATCATAATAGGCTGGCTCCACACCGCCACCACTAGCACGAGGAGAGCGCATCACCGTACCAAATGCATACATTGGTATATTAGGATATTTTTTGTGCAAATCTTCAATATGATGTACTCGATATTCCAAAGTATGTAAATCTAAATTGTGTTTTCTAGAATCTACAAGGCCTCCATAGATTAAGGAGTCTGTACTTAACACAAGCACATCTGCTTTACTAATATTCTCATCAACCCATTTCCAAATCGCTTCTGCATTTCCTTGAAAGTTACGACCTGAAATGTAATATTGAGGTGGTGTTAACACCGTATATCCTGCATCTTGAGCCGTAGCCACCGTATAAGCCAAACTCACTGGGCGGTCATCTTGTGGTACATAGAGTACTGTCGTAGCCTCTGCAGTGATCGCATGGCTCAATACCGCAGTTGCCACCGCTGTAGCCATAATCGCAAACTTATGTCGCCATTGTTGTTTTCTCATGTTTTATATATCTCCTATTTTATAGTATTCTTTGCTTATTATCTTGATTAGTCATATGTAAATTATCGATGAATCCGATCAATACGCGGCAGATTCCAATGATACTCAATGGCTATCATGCGAATGATAAAAACGATAAGGAATGTCACATAGGATGCCACTATTTGATGTCCTATAGCATACACTACGAAGTAGGCAATCCCACCTAATAAAGCTGGCAAGGCATACACTTCTTCTTTCAACACACTCGGCGTGCGATGTGCTAAAATATCTCGGATAATACCGCCACCCACAGCTGTAATTCCACCTAACACAACGGTGAGCACCAAGTTAGTTGGATCTGTAGCTATCCCAATAGTCGCTCCTGTCACTGTAAACGAAGCCAAACCTAAAGCATCTGCTATCAGATACACTTTCGTCGCACCTTTACCTTCAATATAACGATTCCAGCCATAACGATACATGATAAACATGATCCCAACCGTAATTAACGTGATAGAAATATATAAGCCCGTTTGCAAAGATGTGGGCGGTATGCGTCCTACCATAACATCTCGTACAATCCCACCGCCAATAGCAGTTACCAGCGCCAAAATCAGTATACCAAAAATATCCATACGCCGTTGAATCCCCAAAAGTGCGCCAGAAATCGCAAAGGCAATTGTTCCAATAATGTCAAATAATAACCATAAAAAATCCATACAAAGCCTCCTCATACGGAATTATTGTACCATTCTTTTGAGCAAGATACTAGACATTTTATAAAGCGAAAAGGACGGTTGTATCCGTCCTTTTTTGTTTACCCTATAATGGGGACTATAACTTTTGTTGAGTTAATTATATACCATCTTGCCACAAAATACAATAGATATAACAATAAAAGCGTCTATGCAGTGCATAAACGCTTTTAAACCTTGGCGGAGAGAGAGGGATTTGAACCCTCGGTACGGTATCACCGCACACATGATTTCCAATCATGCTCCTTAAGCCGCTCGGACACCTCTCCCCCTCCGTGAGGAACACCATGTCGCGTAGAACGTCCCGTGGCACTGTAATTACCTAAATAGCACAAACACTAGAAAAGCGCCGCATGTTCCGAAACAAACCTAACCACTGTATCAATTCGGGGCGGAATGTACGGCGATTGTTTAAAGCACCCCGTGAGGAACGCAGTTGCGCGTAGTAGCCTTGTGGCAACCCTTACTAGCTAAATTATACAAATACAAAAAGACCGCAATATACCTCCGAAGAAACATTATGAAATACCGTTTCTGAGGAGGTGTATTGCGGTCTTTCCTTTCACGAAGTTAACCAGAACGCCACAGGCTACATAGCGCAGCAAGAGACGATTTAGCAAGGCAAGTACCCCAAATGCTGCAGCAATATTTTGACTCCAATCAGAATCAATATAACTCCTCCTGCCATTTCGGCTCTTTCACGAAATGCTTTCATCATATGATATCCACTAAATATGCCCACGAGACATACCAAGAAGGTAATCACTCCTATGGTGAGCGATGTAAAATATATATCCACATGCAATAGTGCAATGGTAACCCCTACAGCTAAAGCATCGATACTAGTGGCAATGGACAATGCTAACATCTCTTTCCAATCCACGGAAGATGTATCCTCTTCCTCATCGCTAAGAGAGGTACGAATCATATTAATACCCAAATAGCCTAAAGTCATGAAAATAATCCAATGGTCCCACTCATCAAAATTCTGCGAAAATTGAGCTCCTACAGCTGCCCCTATGATCGGCATTAAGCACTGGAATGCACCAAACAAGAATGCCAAAGTGATTTTTTTCATCTTTGGATCCGCTTTCATCTGCGATGATTTACAAATAGAAACCGCAAAGGCATCCATGGCAAGACCTACCGACAAAATCAATATTTCAAGGTATGACACAAGTCCCTCCTGCAAATAACAACAAAAGTGCTTGGCAATCCCAAGCACTTTTTCTTAAAAACATTACATTTCATATAGAGAACTGTAATTGTTTTTAGTACTAATTTTATTATTATACATCACCTAAGGCTAATAGGGAATAGGCTTCTAATCCCATTGTGGTATCATTTTCAATCTGTATAGTTCGTTGCAACTCTGTACGTAACGATTCCAATACTTGTTTTGTAAAGAATTGCCCCACATCTGGATGCACCACAATGGACACATCCGTTTTTAATCGACCAAAGCGATACAATTCCCGCAGACGTCGTAAGATTTGCAAATACACAGTTTCTCCTTTTAGTACATGTCCAGTACCACCACAACTGGAACAAGTATCAAAGAGGATAGATGGAATACTTTGGCGCTCCCGTTTCCGTGTCAACTCCAACAAACCTAAGGAAGTAATACCACATACCACGGTTTTAATAGGATCCTTTTTCACTAAGTGGTTCATCAACTGTACTAGTTCTTCCATATCCTGTTTAGGCATATCTATAAAATCGCAAATAATGATTCCTCCAAGATTTCGCAATCGCAATTGTCTGGCAATCATATGGGCCGCTTCTTGATTCACTCGTTTTGCCACCTGTCCCACTTGTTCATTCTTACCACTGTAATGAGCAGAGTTTACATCAATCACAGTGAGTGCCTCTGTTTGATCAATCTGTAAGGAGCCACCAGAGGGTAGATCAATGCGATGATTTAAAAGAGCATCAATTTGTTCTTCAATACCATGTGTTTTAAAAATATCTTCCTTTTGATTCCAAAAGCTGACTTCTACAGGCTTACCAAATCGTCCTGCTCCTAATAATTGTTGCAACTCTTCATAAGCAGCTGCATCATCCACCATAATAGAACCTACCGTAGGTCCTACGTAGTCACGAATGACACGATACCATAGGTTGGCATCTCCATAGATTTCCGTTCCATTCTGTGCTACCTTGTAGCGCTTTTGCAAGTGTTCCCAAGTCTGATGTAAATAGGCCATATCACGAGCAATTTCTTCTTCACTAGCCCCCATAGCTGCGGTGCGCAAAATAAATCCTACACCTCGCTCTAAATAAGGTTGTGCCATATCTTTCAAAAACTGACGCAACTCTGGGTCTGTAATCTTTTTAGAAATATGAATCTGTTGATCTTGTGGCAATAATACCATATAATGACCAGCCAAACTAACATCAGTAGTGACACGAGCGCTTTTTCCCAGCATGGCATCCTTCACAACTTGAACTAATAAGACTTCCCCTACATGTACTTTTTTTTGTTTCCCTTGTTCTTGTAGGTTTAGGTACACATTTTGCCCGATGCCAATGTCGAGGAAAGCTGCACTCATGCCAGGCAGAACATTTTTCACTACCCCTTTATACATATGATTTACACGATTTGATTGCTGTGGTCGTTCATATATAATTTGTTGTAAATCCCCTGTCTCATCCACAATGGCAAGACGGGTTTCCTCTTTCATCACATTGGCATATAATCGATTCATAGTCTCTCCTTATTCCACTTCTAGAGGCGTAATACAAGCCCCATCCGTTTCAATCAAAATCGCTTCACGGTGAATAGAATAACTATCTGTTACGGGCCAACCGTATTGCTCTTTGCCCAATTTCCACATATCCCCTGGCTTCATAGTCCCTTCTGGATATACGCCAATAGCCATACGAATTGTTACCATATCTCTGTCTACCTTTGCTACCAAGGGTTCTTTAATGAAATGTTTCACATCAATCATTCTTGTTTTCTTCGGTGTTACCTTTTCATATAATACTTCGTCTGCACTATTAAAAGGTTCCAGCAACTGTTCCCAATTTGCGTATTCTACAGTCGGACCTGTCACCTCATAGACTGCATAATTGCATATGGCCATCATTTTTTTCACTTTATCCGGCATGAATCGTCCATCCAACACTTCTAAGCCTTTTGGTGCTGATTGTGAAAGTCGGCTCATCAATTCTTCTAATGACCCTTCTGCTAACACATCCATATCACAGTATTCAGCACTGGCCGTGATACCCAAGGCAAGGGCAGAGGAAAAGCTAATCTTCATATGTGGATTAAATCCCTCAGAATAAGCCATTTTAATCCCACTACGACGAATCATACGCTCTATGGCGGAAGCATAATCTAAATGGGATAAAAAGCGAAGTTCTTCTCCCTTATGTAAGGCCAAACGTAACTTTCTCAACACGTCCACCCTCCTTATAATCAATAATCGGTGTGCCTAGCTCTGGGCAAGCATTACAGCCATTACATGGCTTACGACGGCAATCCCACGTCAACGTACCTTCTACAGCACGCTCCCATTCACGTTGTAAAAAGGCTTTACTTACGGTGTCATCAATATGTTCCCAAGGCAATGCCTCTTCAAAGCTGCGGTCACGGCGAGCATAATAATCTGGATCAATATTCGTATCTTTGAAAGCCTGCATCCAGGTATCGTATTTAAAATACTCTGTCCAGCCATCAAATTTACAGCCCTGTTTCCAAGCCTCTATGACGGATGGCGCTAATCGTCTATCTCCACGAGCAAAGATAGCCTCTAAATACCCTGTATGTCCATCATGATAATGATAGGAAATATTCCGATTGTTGATAAGGGATTTTAAATATCTCTGTTTACGATGAATTTCCTCTACATCTTGTTGACCATACCATTGGTAAGGGGAGTGTGTTTTCGGTACGAAGAAAGAACAACTCACTGTCACCTTGCCATTGCGTTTGCCTGTAATATCTCGGTGCAAATCTAATACTTTATAAGCTAAGTCAGCAATGCCTGCTACGTCTTCATCGGTTTCCGTCGGTAAGCCCATCATAAAGTATAATTTCACTGTGTTCCAACCAGATTTGAAAGCATTTTCACAAGCTGCCATCAAATCTTCTTCACTAACACCTTTGTTAATCACATCACGCATACGCTGAGAGCCTGCTTCTGGAGCAAAGGTTAAGCCACTTTTACGCACTTGCTGCACTTTTTTTGCAATATCAATAGAAAATGCGTCAATACGCAAAGATGGTAGACTAACACTGACTTGTTTATCTTTAAATTCTTCCATCAGCATATCTACTAATTCTGGCAATTTAGAATAATCTGCAGAACTTAGAGACATTAAAGAAATTTCATTATATCCGGTATTGGCAATAATATCCTTTGCCATTTGTAATAACCGTTCCGGCGTTCTTTCACGAACAGGACGATATAACATACCAGCTTGGCAGAAACGACAGCCTCGCAAACAACCACGGAATAATTCTAATACAGCCCGATCATGGACTACGTCTAAATATGGCACAATAGGTGCTGTCGGATAATAGGAGTGTTCCACATCTTCTACGATACGTTTTTTTACAACTGCCGGCGCTTCCTCTGCCAAAATTTTTAATCCTTTAAAATGACCGTCCTCTGTGTATTCTGGCTCATATAAAGCAGGTACATAGGTCCCTTCAATTAAGGCTGCTTTGCGCAAGAATGCCTCTTTACCGCCTGGAAAACCTTTCGCTTTTTCTGTTTTAAATAGTTCTACAAATTCCACAAGCCATTCTTCCGATTCACCGATAGACACGATGTCAAAAAAATCTGCAATAGGCTCAATATTATATACACAAGGTCCCCCTGCTAATAGCAATGGGAAAGACATATCTCGATCTTTGCTATAGAAAGGGATCTCTGCCATATCCAGCATATTCAAGATGTTGGTATAGCTCATTTCATATTGCAATGTAAATCCCAATAGATCAAATTCGCGAATTGGTGTTTTGGTTTCCAAAGAAAATAAAGGAATCTTACGGTCTCGCATTTCTTTTTCCATATCGTGCCAAGGCGCAAAGACACGCTCAGCCACCACATCTTGACGTTCATTTAACAAACCATATAAAATTTTTATTCCTAAATGGCTCATACTTACTTCATATACATCAGGAAATGCCAAGGCCATTGTCACATCCACTGTACTGTGGTCTTTTACAATGCTATTCCATTCCCCGCCGGTATAACGAGCCGGTTTTTCCACATGTTGTAACCATGATGGATCTAAGTGAATCATACAACCTCACTAGAGGCACAAGCCTCATTTCTAACAATTAAAACATGCGTTTTTTCTGACGCATTACTATATTCAATAATAAACCTATACTCAATAGATTGGTGGTCAAAGCACTAACACCATAACTGATGAAAGGCAATGGGATCCCTGTTACTGGCATAATCCCTGTCGTCATACCTACATTGACTAAGACTTCAAACAAAAACATAGACCCAATACCTGTAGCAATTAGCATACCAAAGGGATCTACTGATCGTTTGGCAATTAAAAAACTACGATATACAACCACTAACAATAATCCTAAGACCACACAACACCCAAGAAGACCCAATTCTTCTCCGACCACGGAGAAAATAAAATCTGTATGGTTTTCTGGCAAAAAGTTCAGCTGACTTTGGGTTCCTTCAAAAAGGCCTTTTCCAAATAGCAAACCTGAACCAATTGCAATTTTAGATTGGATAATATGATATCCTGCTCCAAATGGGTCTACATTGGGATTCAAAAATACCATAATCCGCTGTTTTTGATACTCTTGCAAAACAAACCAACTTAATGGAGCTAACGCCACCATGGTACCTACCATAATCTGCACTAATCGCATTCGAATACCACTAACAAAAAGCATCCCCGCCAAAATAGCCACATACACTAAGGATGTTCCTAAGTCAGGTTGCTTAAATACTAGTAGTGCTGGAATTCCTAAAAACAAGAAGACAGGCAACAGATCTTTAAAGGAATTTAATTTTCCTACACGACTTTCCAACATATTGGCAAGGCTAATGATCATCATCAATTTTGTAAATTCTGATGGTTGGATAGTAATCGGACCAATCTGAATCCAGCGCTGCGCACCCAGTGCTGATGTCCCCACAACCATAACGGCCAACAACATGACGATGGTAGCTGCATAAATCCATTTAGCATAGGGACGCAAACGCTCATAATCTAGCCATTGTAGACCTACAATGGCTATGATATTTAATCCAAAGAATAGTAATTGTTTTGATACCAATCCTGTTAGTTGTAAACCTTCGCGATTTACATGCGTAGCACTACCAATCACAATACATCCTATGATGATAAGGCTAATCGTGGACAGCACCAAAATCCAGTCCCATTCTCGTATAATTCTCTGCCACATAGTATACTCCTAGTCTACTTTTTGCTCTTTTATAGAAGATGTGCCCGTTTTAGGATCATCTTTCTTTCCGTTCACTGGTACAACAACCGGTTTAGGAATATGAAAATATTCTTCTAAAATAGGACGCACAATAGAGCCCGCTGAGCTAGCTCCAAAACCACCTTGCTCCACAAGGGCTACTACAACAATACGGGGTTTGTCATAAGGGGCATAGGCAACGAACCAACCGTGGTCAGTACCAGTAGCATTCTCTGCAGTTCCTGTTTTACCAGCTACTGCTAGGGATAATCCTTTAAAAATTTCCCCTGCTGTACCACCTTCCAACGTTACGTCTCTAAGACCATTACGAACAATATCCATAACTGCTTTAGACACTTGTAAAACGCCTAGCTTCTTAGGTCCAAAGATTTCTTCTGGCGTTCCATCTGCATTATCAATGCGGCTCACCACATACGGTTGGTAACGAATCCCTTCATTGGCAATTTCAGACATAACCACTGCCATCTGGATAGGCGTGACTAAGGTAAAAGACTGACCTATAGCAGCATCAAATGTTTCGCCTAGATACCAATCTTGATTAAATACTTTTCTCTTATATTCTGGACTGGCAAGGTTACCACGGCCCTCATCATAGAGCTTAATACCCGTCTTTTCTCCTAATCCAAAAATTTTAGCATATTTATCAATATTTTCTATACCTAAGCGATTACCCATTTCATAGAAATACACATTATCAGATTTGGCTAAGGCTTTATTAAAGTCAAGCCAGCCCAAGGCTTCTCCCTCTGCATTTCGTTTATCAATTAACCAGTGTTTACCACTATCGTAAATCATTTCATTAGGAGTTACTTTTTTTAATTCTAATGCGGCTGCGCCAGTAATAATTTTAAAAGGAGATCCTGGTGGATATTCACCAGTAACTACTTTATTTTCAAAAGGATGATTCGCATCAGTATTGAGTTGATTCCATTGTTCTGTGGTAATCCCTTTGGCAAACCAATTCGGATTAAATCCTGGGGCACTAACCATCGCCAATACAGCTCCTGTATTAGGATCTAGGGCCACAACGGCAGCACCCTTTGCAGGAATCCCTTGCGATCTAAGAGTAGCTAATTGATCATACACAGCTTTTTCAGCCACTTTTTGTAAATTCAAGTCAATTGTCAAATGAATATTTCGCCCTGGTACTGTATGTTTACGGCCTACTTCTTCAACAGGTCGTCCGCTGGCATCTACCTCTACTTGACGGCCACCATCAACACCACGCAAGACAGAGTCATACATTTTCTCAAGGCCCGATCTTCCTAAAATCGTACCCGCACCAATAGGGCCTCCAGAATTTGTGCCTTCTAATTCTGCTTGCTTTACTTTTGCCAATTCTTCTTCGCTCACTTCTCCTACATAGCCCAATAGTTGAGATGCCATCGTATCATGAGGGTAATAGCGAAGTGGTTCTACATCTACTGTAATACCCGGTAATTCGTGCCGATGTTCTTCAATTTTTGTGACCTTATCTAAGGTTACATCACTAGCTAATCTAATTGGTTCATAACCACCTTTATGAGCTTCTATTTTATCTGCTAAGGTTTTCACTGGCACTTGCAAATAAGCAGCCAATTGTTCTAACATTTTTGGATCTGCCTGTTTTCCAGTTGGCAACATAGATACCATATAAGCAGGTCGTGAGCCGACGACAATTTGACCATTTCGATCATACATCAACCCTCTTGTAGCCGTCATAGATAAGATACGTAACCGGTTCCCCTCTGCTTTTCCGCGGTAATAATCACCTTCAATAGCTTGTAAGTAAAATACACGTCCTAATAAAACAGCAAAAACGAGGATGACTATAGTTAACAACACATCAAAGCGTGTAGTTTTTTTCTTTTTATATAGTGCTTTTAACATAGTCTCTCCTTTCTACCACATGTATTCATCTTTTTCTTCCCAACGCCATACTAGTTTATGCACTAGGATTCCGACTAAGGCATCAATACCTATCGAAGGAATGCCATGATTCCAAATATAGGTAGTCAATATGATAGGCTCCTGCACAATCCACAATAAGCCCATTTGCACTAGCATCACTAACGCCGCTCCTAGTCCAATCCACCCAGCACTGGCATACCATTGTTCTTCATAAATAGTCAAATGTATAGACCCTAAGGCATAACTCACTGCGGCATAGGATACCACATGTAATCCAAAATAATTACCAATCATCACATCCTGGACAATACCCCCTACAACTGCTAATAGCAGTCCAGAGGAACGCCCTTTCAATATAGTAACGGCTAAGGCAATATCTAATAACAAATGAGGTGCCCAAGAGTAGGGAAACCATCTAGGTACGACTAAAGATTGGATAATAATCACACCTACTAACATCAATGTCCAGGCAAATCGCTTCATTGTTGCACCGTCCCTTTAGCACCTTCTACTTGATCTCGTTGCGTGCGAGGAATCAATTTTGGCTCTAATTTTGGCGTTTCTGGTCGCGCTGTGAAGGATTTGGTAATGACGAATACTTCTTCTAAACTTTGAAAGTCTACCGTAGGCTCAATGATTGCATGTTTCACAAAACCTTCTTCATCAGTCACAATATCTTTCACATGACCTAATAATAATCCCTTTGGATACATACCTCCAAACCCTGAAGTTACAATTGTATCGCCTTTTAGCACATCACCATTTAAGGCAATATTCACCATTTGTGGCTCCATAGGGCGATTCCCATTCCCTTTCAGTATAGATGCAATTCTAGATTCTGGTCGTTGCACGATAACACCAGTAGCAGATCTTGGATCTAATATGCTTTGTACCCGTGCAGAATATTCATATACATCTGACACAAAGCCTACGACCCCGCGGGGAGCAATGACTGCCATATTTGGCTCTACCCCATCTGCACGGCCTCTACTAATAGTGAATGTATCCGTCCAAGCCCCTCTATCACGAGTCACTACAGAGGCTGCTAATAAAGCAAATTGAGGTTGTTCTCCTTTAAATTGTAACAATTGGCGTAAACGAATATTCTCTGCCACCAATTCGTCATAGGCCACTTGCTTTTGCTCTAATTCTGCATTGCGTTCCTCTATATCAGACATATCTTTCACACGTAGAATACCATCATCAATAATCGCTATCCCCGTATGTATTCCTTCTAAGAAACGACTAGCTCCATAGGTAAATGGGGCCATCAAATTTTCTAGAGTTACTGTTACCACTGGAACTTGTGTTCTTTGTTTCCACACATATCCAAAAATACCTAGTACAGTACAAAGAATGACGATCATAGTCAACCATTTGCGTTCAGATTGTTGCATTAAGATCGCCCCTTTCGTAATTTACTTGCCACTAACAATCGTTCTAAACGTTGCACATCTGCGGCAGCTCTTCCTAAACCAAGTGCCACCGTATCGCCGGGCGTATCTGCAATGCGTACAGGAATGCCTAGTTCCTCTTGGATGTGGCGGTCTAACCCTTCAAGTAAGGACGTACCTCCCGTAAGGAGCATGCCACTTTCCATAATATCTGCCACTAATTCAGGTGGTGTTTTTTCCAAAATACTGCGTATAACCGCCACCATATCTGCAATAGGTTGTCGCAAAATTTCATAGACTTCACTTTTACGAATCATACAGCGTTTGGTGAGTCCCGTTTCAGAGTGACGACCTACGATAGTGTATTCCCCTTCGATAGATGGAGCGATCGCACAACCAAGAGTTTGCTTAATGTCTTCCACTGTTTCATCGGATACCATAATAGAAAACTCATTACGTATATAATGGTAAATGGCTTCGTTTAATTCATTACCACCAATCCGTGATGTGCGGCTCGCTACTTTACCACCCATGGATAAAATAGCTACATCTGTAGTACTACCGCCAATATCGACAGCCATACTACCACGGGCCTCAAAGATAGGAAGCCCTGCACCAATCGCTGCTGCTACTGGACTTTCTAGCAAATGTGCTTCCCGAGCGCCCGCCTGAATGATGGCATCCGTCATAGCTCTCCGCTCTACATCGGTAATCCCACAAGGTACTGCCATGACGACACGAGATCTACGAACCGCCTTGGACGCTTTGTTCATAAAATACTTTAACATAGACAACACAATACGATAGTCCACAATAAAGCCCTCTTTCAGAGGACTCATAGGGGCTAATGTTTCTGGATTACGCAATAACAAGCGTTGTGCATCTTCCCCAACGGTGACGATATTCTCTTGCTTTGCATCCGTTGCCACGATGGATGGTTCTGATACAACGACCCCTCGACCTTCCACAAAAATATGCGTATGAAAGGTCCCAATATCTATTCCTAAATCTCTTCCTAATGAAGAAAATAATTTCATCGAATCTCTCCTTATAAAGAATTCCGTATTCTATTAATTGTAACATACTTTAAGGAGATTATAAATAAAAAAGGCATAGCCTTGCATCGTCGTATCCTTAGAGCAATTATTGGATAATTTATTGGATAACTATTGGATGATTATTGGGTAATTTTTCACACAACTATTGGCTGAGTATCAGCATTTGCAATATATCTATTGTATAAATTTCAGTTATTTATTGGATAATTTTCAGGTATGTTTTGGATAATTTTAAGATTTCTATAATAGTAATTGACCCTAATTCTCCAATTATCTAGAGCATAAAAATATGCGCCTATGATAGATCTTTAAAATAAACTATTCCTCCTTTACATTAGTATCTTCATGAGATGTAATATAAGTAAGAGATATGGTGTTATCTAATACAACACAAAAGCCAACAGATCCTAAGTTCTGCTGGCTTTCACTATGTTTATTTTATTCCTACTCGATATGTCCATTGATACTGTTTTGTATAAACGGCATAACATCAAGGTTTTTATAATAGTTTTAGTCTTATTATCCGTTTTATTTTTCTTTATCTGATTTTTTACAAGCATATTGCAAGTATGAAACTATTCCTTAACTTTTTAATGAAATATCTGTTAAATTTCTATTATATTTATAATGCTATCATCTTATTATAATGATCTATATAACCTTCAGTTTCAAATACTTTTTTAAATGCATCTCGAAAACTATCATAGTTAAACTCTTTAATATCAAAGATGTTTTGACCTTTTGAGTGCGATTCTCTATTCATGTACCTATTAAAAGCCATGTATCTATTCTCTTGTAGTTCTGGTCTTTGGAATACTTGAGCAAAGTCCTGTTTTTCCACAAAATTGAAAAAATATTCCATTACATTTCTCATGCAATTCGCTATCAGTGCAGGAGGCTGCTTTTTATCTTTTATGATATTCCAATATGCTTGATAATCATTTTGAATATCCTCATATTTCATATCTTCAAAATAGCTGCTCTCTGTATTTTTACATATTCTAAAGAGTTTCTGGGTTTCCTTTCGCTCTGTATGATTGGTATTAGTTAACTCATAAAAGAAATATAGACTATGAGTCAGTATAAATAGTTGGTCATACTTTTTAGTCCTTAAAAACTCATTATGAATTAATCTTCCAATATTAAAAACATAAATGTGTGATAAACTGGATATAGGATCATCAATCACTACAAGCTTCTTGTTTGAAGCTTTTTCAGCAGTTGATTCCCCCTTACATAATTCAATGAAATATAGAAAGCTTATTACCATTTTTTCGCCTTCGCTTAATGTTTTAAAGACATCTTCATCCAAATTCTCACGTTTTAGTCTATATAGTGCCGCCTCCTCAGAATATTTTTCTATAGTAAAATCCGTAATGCCAATATCTATCAGTCCATTCTTTATATTCTCCACTGCTTCATCAATATTTACAGTTTTCTTTCGATTTGCCTCTATCAGTGCAGTATTAGTGTTAATCTCGAATGTTTTTGTCTGTAACTCCTTTTCGGCATTTTTAACCGATTGCTCATAAGCCTTTTCATTTGCAGCATATAACTCAATTACAGAATTGTATTCTTTACGCATAAGACACCAAAAACTATTCCTAATTTTACTTTTGGATCCTTTTATATCTGAAATTCTTTGATTATACAGAGTAATTTCGTTGTTAACGTTTTCAATAATACTGTTTATAGATTCTATAATTTCATTAATTGGCTGCAGAGAAACCTGAATGCTAGGGGTCTTTGCCTTCTCTTTCAAAGTATTTAGATTATGTTCCAATACAGAAATAAGGTTCCCACTAAGACTTCCTATTTCCGCTTTATTTTTTTCGAGAAAAGAATCATCTTTAATAGCATTAAAAAAATCAGTCGCTTTCTTTATTTCCGCATCGTATCTAGAAATCATCTGCTCAATCTGAGATTTGTCTCGATTATAACTCTCATCAAAATAATCATTAATCTGTTCAAGAAAATTCTCTGTAATCGTTTTTTGCTGGCAGAAAGGACATACGCCTTTTTCACCATCTATATGAACATATTTAATTCCTGTATTAACCCAGTCCGAATTTCCTAACGTTTCAATCAACGAGGCTACCGAACTATTCTTATTACCAACTATAACTTTAGACAACAATTCTGATTGTCCAATATCTCCAACATTAACCAAGATTTTTGATAAAAGCTCTCTACTCTGAGCTTCACCCTGAAGTTGCTGAGCCTCTTTCTTTAAATCATCTACAGAATAATTAAGCTCGCCTTCCGGTTTTTCTAGAGAAATAATATATTTGAAAAGGGTATCTTTATTTCCTTTTAATCCATCTAAGCAGAACTCTAAAACCCTATCTCCTCCAGTATATTCTGTCTTGATTTTCCATACTTGTTTCTTGTATTCTTCAATCTCACCTAAGTGCTTTTGCTCATCTTCTGTCTTTTTGTCTTCAATTTTCCGTTTTTGCTCTGTCAATTTTTTTACTTCAGCACTTGTAGCATCAATTACCTTTTGAGCTTCAGCATTTCCCTTCGATAAGGTGAATATACCATGTATTCCCTCTGGTTCATAAAAGGTATCCTGAACAAATTTTTGATTGTAAACTAGTACAGTATCATTTTCTTCAAGTCCCTCTATACTGCATTGTGAAAATCTTGCTCCTGTCTGATCATATAGGAATTCCGAAAAAGTACTCTTTCCTGTTCCATTTAATCCATACAGCAAGTTTACCTTTTTATCAGTATTAAGCACAGCCTCTTTTTTATAACTTGCTACCCCATTTAAAACTATTTTAGATATCATTTCAATCCTCTCAATTTTTCACTTCATTATTGTATAATCATTTATACCTTCTATAACACTATTATTCTCATCTAGATATTAAACTAACACCGCCTTAATAATTTTAGGCTCTATACTAAATGTTAATGACTACTCTTATATGAGTAGCCCCCACATTTGACAAAGTGGCTTATCCCCCACTTTATTACCCACATTTATTACATTATATCTTGGGGACAAATTGTGGGATATTTACATTTTTCACCACTAACTTATAAATAGTTTCTTTAAATTCTATCACCATAAGGTAGACTTTTAATAAAATTGTCCATCCATTCCCAATCAGGAATGTACCCTTCGTCTGAGTAAAACTTATTCTCATCGTACACTATGTTTGTCTTATCCATCTTAATTGGTAGTTTAATCGTAAAATCTTTTCTGAAATGAGAATTTAGTTCTCTGCCAAATGCTTGATACTTTATCTTACACTCGTTTCTAATTAAAGTAGCAATGAATAGCTTGGTATATATGGACAAAGGTTCTCGTTCTTGTAATACACCAACATTTTGCGCTGTGTAAAATGGTTCTTTTTGAATAAAACAAGAGCCTAAAAAGCTACCACCCAAAGCTAACGACATCGTTCCTGCTGGAAATGGCTCTTCTCCTTCTATTTCATCAACAAATCCAACTACACCATTCCCATTACTATCTCTGGAAACATAATTATATTTAGGATTATAGTTTGTTGTAACAACTGCATCTATACCATTACCCATTCTAGTTTTAAATAGTTTATGCAAATAAAAGTCTTTCCAATTTGCGATTTTAATATCAAAACTTTTATCCCATATCATATTTATCGTTCTTAAACTATCTTTAATAGAACCTTCACACACACTCTCTCCATTTTCAACGTATTCCATAAATTGGTTGATGAAATCAAAATCAGGTATATAGCCTTCATCCGAAAAAATTTTTTCTGAGTCAATCACATACACATCATCCTTCATTTTTGTTGGAAGTTTAATTATAATTTTTTTACTATCTCCAACCCTGCATTGTCTACCATAATTCCACTTATAGTTTTCGCTAAAATTGATAATAGCAGTTATGAATAGTCCAATTTTTCTATTTAGCTCAAAGTTTTTAGGTCTGAATATGTTAACATCACTAGTTGCACAGAAATCTTCAGACTGATAAAAAGTGGTACACCCTACCTTTCCAGTAATAATACAATTTCCAGAAAATTCAGGAGCTAAATTTATTCGTTGCTTTATTCCATTATTTTCATTAGATGCAGATATATATGGTGTATCTCCAATGTCGTATTCATCGGAGTAATGATATATTCCTGCACTTATTGTAAACAGTTTGTCTAAACGAAAATTTTTCCATTTGCTCGTATTCAGTATCATTTTCCACCATTCTTAATCAAATATGAATAATAATCACGGATGGTGCGTTCAAAATCGTCTACTGTTAGCTTTGCATAGTCTGTCTCCATATATGCCTCTGCTAACCATTCATCATCACATGTTACTTTGTGCATAACAGACAATCCAGGCACTTCTCTTTTATTCTTATATAAATCTAACCATTCAGCTTCTGTCTTTTGCCATAAGCTATTTCCCTCTTGGTCTGTTTGTTCTATTCTTCCTAACCCTTTTCTCTTAATAAATTTATCATCTTTAAAATATCCAAAAAATGTATCTTTATTTGCCCTCTCATGCTTTTGAGATAAATCAAATATCATGCAACATGCAATAGCTGAAGCTCCCGGATAGAACATTTCATTAGGCAAGGAGAACACAGCATCTAATGTGTAGTTTTCCAACATTTTCTTTTTAAACTTTTTAATTTCTCCTGTATTTCCGATTGCCGCTTGCATCGGAAGTAAAACAGCAATTTTACAAGTGCTTGGAACATGCCTTGCTACCCATTCAACAAAATGAAATCCTTTAGATGGATCCTCTTTTTTCTTAGCATCCCACGATTTTGTATACTGAGGGTCACAAAATTTTTTAGTTGCATTGTATGGAGGATTCATAAGAACAATATTTATATTCTTATCCTGTATCCATTCTGCCCTATCAAACATAGATGCTTGCACCACATTGGAATTTCCATCTCCGTGTATAAGCATATTTGTAGATGATAAACCAAAAGCACCATCTTCATATTCTATTCCAAAAATCTGATTTTTCTTTACATTCTCACGATCTAATTCAGTTTCACAGTCATCCATAGCATCAGTCATTGCCCTAACAATAAATGCCCCACTTCCACAACAAGGATCTAGTACTCTTGAATTCTTATTAACTCCCACTGCCTTACTCATAAAATCACATATATGATCAGGCGTGAATGCTTGATTCTTATCAGACTTACCAACATATTTATTGAATGTAGTAAAAAATACATTCAATAGGTCTTGCCCTGCTGTATTTTTATCATTTATATAGGGAACGATATTGGAATCTATAAATTCTAATATATCCTTTATTTCTTCATAGGTTAAAGTCGCTATATCTTGATCATCCAAAACCTTGTTATTTAAAACTGATAGCTTACCCGCCTTATTTAAGTCAGTTATATCTCCACTTTTGGACAACAAACCAGATAAAATACTTTTTATATTGTTTATTACAACTTTTTCAGGCGATAAGTTATTCCCTGTATTGGGATCAATAGTTGCGCTTACATTTTTATAAGTAAGGCCATTTTTCAAGGCTAAAAGACATGTACCTACAAATTGACTCCTCAGTTTTTCATTAACACCATCAGAATGCAATTTTTCATTAAGTATTTTGATAGAGTCTACAACTTTTATTTTATCATTAACTTTACCAAAACAAAGATTTTCATATTCTTCAAAGCTTTTAATAATTGATTCATCTGATTTTTTATGCTCATCATCTATAATTACTGATTGACCATACCATACCCATACATCATCACCATCAGTTTCTGCCAATATAGCAACTATCTTTTTATCAGAGTATGCCTTTTCATATCTAACATAATCCTGTAATTGCTTCTGAATTTTCTCTTTTTTCCATTTAGAAAACTTGTTTTTACACTCGACTAATATTGCTAATCTATCATTCTCGAATCGAATATCTAAAAATTGGTGATTTTGTTGAGTATCACCTTTTTGATAATCTTTAATATCCTTCCCAATCGTAGCAAGTGCCTTAACATAGCTAAACTCACCTGCTTCTGTATTTCCAATATGATATTTGTTACCTATTTTTTGAATAATATCAAATCTGTTCACAACAATATCTCCCTTTCTTAGCAACTATCAAAATATCCCTTAAATAGTAATAAGTGCTATTTAAGTTTTCTAAGATTCTACCGCTTATAATTAATGAATAATTACAATAATCTATATATTTTAACTTTTATTTGCTAATTCAAATATTTATAAAAGCTCTATTCTTATAAGATATTATAATTCAACGCTCTCTTTATTTTTATATAAACTTTATTATAGCATAAATTAAAAATATGGTTCAGCACAATATCGCGTTTTAGTCATTGAATCTATAGCAGTCCATTTTATATCTCTTAAAAAACATTATATTTAGCAGCACAACAATTACATATATTTTCTTATCATTTGAAATAAACCAAAAGCCAGCAGCTCCTAAGTTCTGCTGGCTTTCACTATATGTATTTTATTCCCACTCGATAGTAGCTGGTGGTTTACTTGTAATATCGTACACGATACGGTTAATGTGATTCACTTCATTCACGATGCGGCGGGAGATAGTATCCAATACGTCGTATGGGATACGAGCCCAATCAGCTGTCATGAAGTCTGTGGTAGTTACACCACGCAATGCCAATGTGTAATCATAGGTACGGAAGTCACCCATAACACCTACTGTGCGTGTGCTTGTTAACACAGCGAAGTATTGGTTAATGGAACGATCTAAACCAGCTTTTGCGATTTCATCGCGGAAGATGTAATCCGCGTCACGCAATACGTCCAGTTTATCTTTTGTCACTTCACCCATGACACGAATCGCAAGACCTGGTCCTGGGAATGGTTGACGCCATACTAGGTAATCTGCCAAACCAAGTTCAGCACCTAATTGACGAACTTCGTCTTTGAACAAGTTGCGAAGTGGTTCGATTAAGCCTTTGAAATCTACTACTGCAGGTAATCCACCTACATTGTGGTGAGATTTAATCACTTCTGCTTCACCAGTGCCAGACTCGATTACATCTGGGTAGATCGTACCTTGTGCTAAGTAATCAACGGAACCAATTTTGCGACCTTCGTCTTCAAAGACACGGATAAACTCTTCACCGATAGCTTTACGTTTCGCTTCTGGATCTTCAAGTCCTGCTAATTTTGTTAAGAAACGTTCTTCTGCATCCACACGAATGAAGTGCATACCAGAATCTTTGAACGCCGCTTCTACTTCGTCACCTTCATTTTTACGCATCAAACCATGGTCAACGAAGATACAAGTTAATTGGTCCCCTACAGCTTTGGAGATTAACGCCGCTGCTACGGAGCTATCCACACCACCAGATAATGCCAATAATACTTTGCCATCACCTACTGTATTGCGAATCTCTTCAATAGCAGTTTTTGCATAGTTTGCCATCGTCCATTGGCCTGTGCATCCACATACTTCATACAAGAAGTTGTGCAACATTTCTTTACCATGTTCTGTATGCAACACTTCTGCATGGTATTGCATAGCATATAAACGGCGCTCTTCGTTTTGCATGGCTGCTACAGGGCAATCTTTTGTATGTGCCACGATTTTGAAACCTTCTGGCACTTTTGCCACATAATCTACATGGCTCATCCATACGATTTCTTCTTCTGAAAGTCCTTTAAATAATGGTGAGGACACGTCCACATGAGTTGGAGTTTTACCAAATTCACGTGTTTCCGCAGACGTTACATGACCACCTAATGTATGTGCCATAAATTGCATACCATAGCACATACCCAATACTGGAATGCCAAGTTCAAATACTTCCGCTTCCATTTTGGGAGCATTGTCTTCGTATACGCTAGCAGGACCACCTGTGAAGATGATACCTTTTGGCTGTAATTCTTTAATTTTTTCTAATGCTTTATTGTACGGATATACCTCACAATACACATTATTTTCACGTACACGACGCGCGATCAGTTGGTTATATTGACCACCAAAGTCAACGACAACAACCATCTCTTTTTGTTCCATTCTGTCCTCCCACAATCTTCTGTTTATAACTTCAATATATAAACACCTATATATTAAATATTATACCCTATGCACTAAGTTTTGACTAGAATCGGAAGTCACGTTCTCCCTCTTCCATTTGCGCAATATAAGCTTTGGATTTTTCTTTCACTAGATCATTTTTAATGGAGTCTAATTGCACGTCGATAACAGCCGCACCAACAGCTTTCGTTTCCTCATCTGCATAGTCTAGTAAATACTCTTTCAATGTCATCAACGCATTCGGTTGACAACAGTTGGAAATTTGTCCACTCTTAGCCAGTGCCATAAAGCGGTCACCTGTACGTCCTTCACGGTAGCAAGCCGTACAGAAACTTGGTACATATCCTAATTGCAATAACCATTCCACAATTTCATCCAAGGAACGGCGGTCACTCGTATCAAATTGAGCAGAATTTTCTTCTTCTGGTTCTTCTTCTACATAGCCACCGACAGATGTACGAGACCCTCCAGAAATTTGCGAGATACCTAAGGCTAAACCACGCTCACGCATAGCTTGACTTTCACGAGTAGACATAATCATACCTGCATACGGTGCAGACACACGAATCAAAGCTACGATTTTTTCAAAAATATCGTCTGGTACAGCATTACTGAAATCATCTACATCGATATCATCAGCTGGACAAATTCGAGGCACACTGATAGTATGCGGGCCTACACCAAACTTCGCTTCTAAATGTTCTGCATGCATCAACAAGCCTACGAAGTCATATTTGTAGTGTTCCAATCCATAAAGGACGCCAATGCCCACGTCATCAATACCTGCCTCCATAGCGCGATCCATAGCCGTTGTATGGTATGCATAATCGCTCTTAGGGCCTGTTGGATGAAGGGCTTCATAGTTTTCTTTATTATATGTTTCTTGGAACAATGTGTACGTACCAATACCTGCCTCATGTAATTTTCGATAATCTTCCACTTCACACGCCGCAATATTGACATTGACACGACGAATTTCCCCATTATCTTTTTTAATAGAGTAAATTGTTTCGATACATTCCAAAATATATTCTAATGGATTTTCCAATGGATGTTCGCCAGATTCGATAACAATCCGTTTATGCCCCATCGCTTCTAAGGCCATTACTTCTTCACGGACTTGATCTTGGTTTAATTTTTTACGAGTGATGGTTTTATTTTTTGCATGGTATGGACAGTAGACACAACCATTGATGCAATAGTTTGATAAATACAAAGGAGCAAATAATACAATACGATTGCCATAAATCGCTTGTTTAATCTCTTTTGCTAAAGCAAATAATTTTTCCTTATATTCTGGCAAAGGACATTCTAACAGTACCATCGCCTCACGGTGGTTTAATCCTACACGAGTTTTTGCCTTTTCTAATATGGCATCCAATAAAGGACGGTTTTCCTTATTTTCTTCTGCATATTGTAAAGTGGCTAGAATCTCTTCATGATTAATAAATTCTTCCGCCTTGGAAGAGCGTACATCATACATAGTAAACTCCTTTTCTACTGACTTAGTAGATCTATGATAGCCTACATCTTTCTAGGCTTTATCCTAACATAAGCACTATACCGATTTTATTAGATATAGCCTTTCTTTTATTATACTCCACTTATGAATTGATGTATATAAAATTAGTGTACATTATGAAAGCAAATATTAATACTATGTATGCATAAACAGAAATATACATCTATTCATTTGTTCATTTAGAAAGTTTCCTGGCCCGTGCAAACAAAAAAGGCCACCAGATATTACTATCTAGTGACCTTTTATATGTGTTATGATTAAGCTTCTACAGGGTATACAGAAACTTTACGGTTATAACGACCAGCACGTTCAAATGCTACACGGCCAGGAACCAATGCAAA
>QWCZ01000359.1_pt1 | contig 25499 bp, 13 predicted proteins | sample 1972651 | NCBI WGS metagenome assembly QWCZ01 (sample SAMN09866695, study PRJNA288562) | Human oral metagenome isolate pre1_saliva, whole genome shotgun sequencing... | isolation source: mouth | host: Homo sapiens | place: USA: California
ATGAGTTTTGCAATAATCTAAGTAAGTAGAAATAAGTTTATAATCCATAAAAATCTCCTTTATCAATAATCATGCTATTATAAACCTATTTGAGTGCTTCGTATAGTGATAATAAATTGTTATCGGTAGGAGTGGGAAAAATGGATGATAAAACATGCTTTGTAGTTATGGGTTACGGAGTAAAGAAAATCCCTGGGACGTTGGTGAAGCTAAACTTAGATGATATATATTTTAAGTTTATAAAGCCAGTTTTATCACAGAATAATTTGAACTCCATTTACTCCACAAATGCATATCGAGGTGATGAAGTTCCTACTTCTGTAGCTATTAATAAAAATTTCATTACATCTATTTTTTTAGCTGATATAGTAATTGCTGATATAAGTACTCTGAATCAAAATGCGATCTATGAGTTAGGACTTCGTCATGCAATGAAACCTAAGTCTACAATTATTCTTTGTGAGGAAATTACGATTCGCAAATATCCATTTTTTGATATCTCAATGAGTCCACAGATAAGATATCATAGAAAGAAAATATTATCGGATGAAAACTATAGAAAATCCGTTCAGGAGCAATTGGAAAAAACTTTAATAGCTTGTTTAAATTCTAATCCAGAATACATTGATAGTCCTGTATTTGATTATAATTTATATAGAATTGAACCATTAATTCAATTGTCAAAAAACGAAGATACAGAAGGCGACTCGATAAGGATTATGATTCAAGAAGCTGAAAATTTGAAGGAAAATATGCAGTTTGAAGAAGCCGAGAAAAAGTATCTTCAGATTTTAAACTTATCTTTTGATGAGGACATATTGTCTCAATACATTTTATGTCGCTATAAAAAAGATATAACCATAGAAAATCTACTTTCGACCTTATCATACATTGATAAAAAAATAGACTTAACCACCTCTACAAATGAAAACTTGCTAGGTATTGTTGCAGCGATAAATAAGCAAATTTTTGCACTTAATAGAGAATGTAAGTTCTTAGAACAAGCTAGAAGATATTACAAAAATGGTTCAAATTTTGAGAGTGGGAATCTATATTGTGCTAGAAATTACTGTGCCCTTTTATTAAAACAATATCGTATATCTAAGGACATCGAATCAGTAAAAGAATACTATTACTCTGCTGTTCATTTTGCTAAAACTTGCTTAACAGAATTACAATTTCTCAAACGAGAGGAAACTGAGCTCGATGATATTTGGTTTAATGAAAATGTTAAAGATTTGACTTTAATTGCATTTGGTACTGACGAATCAATTATTAAATTTAAGCCTATTACAAAAAGGCAAGAAGAGACTGTTACCTCAGGTCGTAAAGAGCTAAAGGAAGATTATTACGAAACTCTAAAAATAATAAAAGGGAAGTGAGTCAATTTACTCACTTCCCTTTTAAAATCTCTTATCTCTTGATAATTTCCAATAATGTAAACCTAGTGGTGTCAAACGACAAGACTTGCTGTTCATAGCAGCAAAATACATGTGTTCCTCCCCAACAGGTTCGATCAAACCAACACTTTCATATAGTTGCAATTCTTTAAATTTGTCTACATTTGTTTGCTGAGCAAACGGCTCTTTATATTCATGAGTAATATCAGGTGTATTGGTAAATTCAAATGATGGGTCTAATTGAAATTCAGAAGTTGGTTCCACAAAGTAATGATGAAGTTTTCGTAATACCTTTTTGGACACTTTAGCTTCAACAGTTCTGATAGGTAAAAATCCTGTAATATTTGTTTTAAATAGTGGTCTTTGTTCCCACACTCCAAGTGACTGATCTACAAAAGAATATAAACTAGCAGGAGTGATATTTCCGCTAACATCTGCTGCTCCACCTTTTAGAGCCTGAATAAGTAATTCAGTAAATACACCATGACCGGTTATTCCGTCTTCAATGGCAACCTCATCTCGATTGCTTGCTGTTAAAATCGTAACGCCTTTTCCAATAATAGCATCCGGGGAATCTATAGCACTAAAATCTCCTAACTTCCCAGAATAACAACAATCTAAAATGATAATTTTATTCCGACTTTTAGAGATATTCGCTAGTCGAAGTATTTCATTCATAGAAATACCCATATCATAGCCATTAAAATCTGGCGTTACAATTTGACCAGCCATCTCATCTGTTCCATGACCTGAGAAATAAAAAAGTGCAATATCAGATTCTCCCTCTTTAAATAAAGAATGAAGGTCCTCCAATAACTCTGCTTTTGTTTGTACATTACGTTTTAGCTTAACACTGAAATTAGGAGAACCATCCTCGTTTGTCTCTAATAATTTCGCTATCTCCTCTGCATCATTTACACATCCTCTTAATGGAGCCTGAGAATATGCATCAATACCAACAATTAATGCCTTATTTTTTAGCATAAATTGTACCTCACAATTGTTTTATCCATGCGCTAATCTTTTCCCAATTCCAATCTACTACAGGAATATAGCCACATTCATTTGGAATCGTTACATCACTATGATTTTTATTACCATAAATTGCAAATAGTGGTATCCCCTCATCAGTAGCACAATTCATTTCCCAAATTTGCCCATTGGCTTGCTTGGTATTCCGAGTGATGATAGAAATCATACCATCACAGCCTCTAATCCTTGCTCTACATCTAGTTTTCCATTGTGAATCCCACGGTTGCTTAACAGACATATCCACAAATTCAAATGGGGAGTTCGTATTTCGTGATTGTCCTTTTAGTAAATCTCGAAGATTTTCATCCTCAATTGCAAAGCTTATAAAGATTCTTTTCATCTAAATTCTCCTAAAAATGTACTCTGTCTCATTATACCACTTTAGAAAACGCTTTATACTATTTTCCCTTCAATTTTATTAAATTTTTGTTCCAATGTCTTTTTCCAAAAGTGTATTTCTTTTTCCAAAGTATTTTCAAAGAAGTAATCGATTTGCTTAGTATTTTCTAAAGTGAAGTCTGATATGGAAACAATTTTTTTATCATCCTTTAAAATACCATCAATACGTAAATTCTTTTGCTTAATGATTAGAATAGGAATATTATTTGAAATTGCCATAGCACCTTCAATTTGACAAAATGAGCTAGTAATCCATTTCCCATCTAATGATTGTTCTTCAGCCTCAAAAAACTTTTCATCCTGAACTGCTCCTTTTTTTAAAATTCCAGATTGAATATACGTATGTCCAAAAGCTAAAATAACCATTCCATAACATCTTTTTATCATTTCATTAAGAACAGTTAGAGATTCATATGGTGAATAGTCTTTCGCTTGCAATGTTATGCTTTCTATATTGTACTTATCTAGGGTACTTTTTAGTTTGTCTATAAAATACTGTTGTTCTTTAGTAAATGGATTAGGTCTACTGAAAAATACTCTTATTTTTTTGTTATTCACGCCATTTCTCCTACCGATAACAATTTATTATCGTTAGTATACCATAATTTGTAGTTAATCATATGATAAAATCTCCAAACTAATCTTGATATGATGTGGCTTTCACTAATAAAGAAGTGTGTCATGTTTAACAAAGTGAAGGCTCGATTTCTGGTTGGAGTAGAGGTTTAATCGTAATAAGTTTTATTGTTATGATTGGCTATAAGATTGGTTCACAATCTATTTCAAAACAAACCGAGAACCAAATACGAGAAGAAGCAAATAAACTTTTGACAAATTAAAAACAAAAAGAAAGAGCGACAGTTTTATCAGATGAGTTTGTTAAAGAATCTCTTACTCAATCTTTCACCAAAATAGTAAATCCAAAGTAGAGTATAGATAAAATGTACAAAATAGCTTTTGCGTATAATATTAGATGATTTTACAATTACAATACTTAAAAAATGGCGAGAAGTTCAAATCAAGAATGATGATAAAGATTATGTAATATCACGTTTTGGGGAGCCCTTGTGTAAGTCTACAATCTCTAGGATAATAAAAAGGCATGCTATGTTTGATATTAGTCGTAGAAAAAATACGAGAATTAACCTTTTTATAAATTTTTATTTTCAATAGTCAATTCTTCACAATGAAAATCTGATTCATTATCTGTTTTAGCATCATATCCAAATAGCGAAGTAGGGGGTGGATCACGTCTTTCGCCCTCTAAGTAATCTCGTTCGTGTTGTGCAAGCTTTTCATTTAATTCTGTATCATGACGAATAATATTATAACGTTCGTATTTTTTAGAACCAAATGTTTCAGACAGTTTTTGTTTAAATATATTCCATAGGTTCTCTTTATTTTTTAGTAAATATGTTTTGATGCAACTTTCGGCTAGATCGATACTCTCTTGCAGAATATTAATTGATTTCTTTAAAAAAGTATTTTTCTCTCTTAATTCTTTATTTTTCTTTTTAATTTTAGTAATCTCTTCAAGATTTGCTTTTTTCATCTGAATTTCAATGTCTAACTCTTGTTTAGTTCTCAAGATTTCTGACAGCTCCTTTTTATTTTTCTCTGCTTCAGATTTAGCATTTTCAGCCCACATCTTTTTCTCCTCAATTTTTTGATCTAAGTTTTTAAGTTTTGTAGTTCGTTTGTAAATCTCAGTATCCAGATGGTTAGCTATTGTTTTAGATTTGCCACTTTCTTGAACTTGAACTCCATGATTTCTAGCCGTTGTTCGAAGTAGTTCGCGTTGAGCTGCTTGCCATCTCGTCTGTGCTGTTACTAAATCCTTATTTTTTTTAGAACCTGTTGTGTAGTAGCCCATTTCTTTAAGGGCACCTTCTTGACCGACTTGAATGCTTAAACCTCTTTTATTTTGTCGTTTGATCAATATGAAATCAACATGAAGATGAGGGGCAGAACCAGGTTCATCTGCGTGAAAATAGGCACCGAAAACGATGGAGTTAGGATTATTATTTTTGAATTGTTCTAAAAAATCTGTGAGAATTTTTTCTGATTTAGCGATTGTGGGATGATGGTTAACATTTCCTATTGTAAAAATCGCTTCGTGGCTGGTAGCAGGATTGCGATTGGGATCACGTTTATAAGCTGAAAGTACTTTCGTATGATAGTCTATAATTTGTCTATCAGACCGAGTTTGTTTTGCATTATATTCAAGCATGGCCTGTCCGAAAATTTTATAATAAGCCTGTTTTATAGGTCGGTCTTCTATGATTTTAAAATAACCTTCGGGGTCTATATGATCCTCCGAGTTGGTTATGTTGCGATTACGAATATTATGATCACGACTCATCTTTTTTCCAAAGTGAGCTGAAATAGTATATGCATTGTCCATAACTTTCTCCTTTCATTTATTAATTATGTCTGATAAGTTGAAAATTAAAAAACAGATTATGATGAATTTTTTAGAAGATGATGGAGACAGTCAGCAGAGTCTGACACTGCTTATAACACAATATACATAATGACAGAGTCATTATTATTGTGGTCTTGCAGATGGCTAGGATTGCATCCTCTTTTTCCAAAAATATTTGGAAAAATTCACCTCCTTGTAGGCAAAGGTAATTTCTTTTTCTAAATTAAAAAAGAAATTAAGAAATGAAATAAAACCCTAAAAGTTTGACAGAATAAATCTAACTTTTGGGTTGAAGTTCTTTTTTTATTCTTTAATCTTTTCATCCTTCCTTTTCTCAGTTTATCTACTATCTCTAGTATGATATAAAAAGGAGAATGAAAGATTACAGTATATGTCTTCGAAAGATAGTTTTTGTGTCACAACTTAAATTGACATTAAGAATAGACTATTAAAAATTAGAGAAAACAATAGGTAATTTGACATTATTAGTTTTGTTCATTATAATAAGGTTACATACCGATAGTATGATAGAAAGGGGCTATAATGGCAAGGAATAGAAACTCACATGAAACTAGAAATAAAATACTAGAAGTTTCTAAAGACTTATTTTTAGAAAAAGGATTTGACAATACCTCAATACAAGATATAATCGATGGGTTAGGCGGATTAACGAAGGGGGTTATTTATCATCATTTTGAGTCGAAATATGAAATATTGGAATCAATTATTAGCGAAAATAATCAAGAAATTTTAAATTATAATTGGAGAGGAAATACTGGACTAGAAAAAATACAAAATTCTTTGATGGATTCTTTCTCTAATTTTAAACAACAAAGGCTAGTATATTCAGTATCAATTATGCTAAGAAGTCCACGTTTGTTAGGAGAGCAGTATCTAAGTCTGTTTTCTGATTTTTTACCAGAAATTAGAGAAAGAGTTTACGAGGGTGTTAAAGATGAATCAATTAAAACAGAATATCCAGAAGAGTTAGCTGATTTAATTGTTTTAACTTTAAATATTTGGATAGGATTCCAGATTTCCGTTTTTTCAGTAGAGGAATTAAAGCGAAAAATGAATTTCATTAAACTTACTTTTGAAGGACTAGGGGTGCAGTTGATTTCTGATGAGATGATGGAGATGATTTTCAAATTATTTGATTACTTAAAAGGAGATAAATAAATATTCTTATGACATGCTTGTAAGTAATATTCTTTTTATTGATATATTATTGATTAACTTAATCTTTGTTCATATTTTGGTTATTCTAAATATATTTTACGTATTTGAGATTTTAAAAATAACATATTATAGATATGTTATTAAAAATTCTATTTTACATACCTAGAGTATGTTGTTTTTTTGATATCAAACATACTCTAGGTATGTTTGATAATATTGTTAGTTTGAAAAATTTATTTTTAATATTTGTTGAAACTAGTTTGAATAATATAAACTATATTTACATTTTGGAGGAATAAATCTATGTTGTCGCTTATAAAAATTGAAATAAATAAAGTTTCGAAATCTAAATTATTTTTAGCCTGGTTGGTTACTATATTTATAGTATTAATTATTACAGGAATCATAATCATGGGGCTAGCTACAGATAATAAATTGGGAGAATTTGTTGCACAAAGCAACAATGATTTTAGAATTACTGGTAAATGGGGAGGTTGGGCAATTGCAGCTTCATTGTTTTCATCTTTATTTACAAAAGCAGCGTTTTTGATCTTCGAATCTTATTTGTTGTCTACAATTATTATTGATGAATTTAAACGAAGAACAATTTTTCAGTTGTTTTCTTACCCAATTTCAAAAATAAAGTTATTATGGGGAAAAGTTCTATCAGTAGTTCTATTATCATTTATTGCACATTTTACAGCACATTTAGTTATTCAATTATTAATTAAATTAGTAGCAGTTTTAACTGAATCAAATTATCTTTCAGTAGCTAATCAATTAATTAACTTAGCCGGAATTACGTTCGGGACAGTATTAATCGGGGTACTACCTTTTGTATTAGGGATGATTAAGCATTCAACAGTTATAACAATTATCTCAGGGCTTGGTTTAGCGGCTCTACTTTCTAATGTGATGCCAGGAAGTTTAACTAATAGTTTTGTTGATAACTTATTTTTTTTAATATTTGCTAGTTTCATAAGTTTAATTATTGTTTCATTTTCAATTTATAATGTTTCAAGAAGAGATATTAATATCAATTAGCATAGATGAATTTAATGGAAGGTAACGGATTGTAATGGCAAACATAAATTATAAATTAACAAAAATACAAGAAAATCTATTAAATATTGAGACATTAAGAGAAGTTAAAGAAATTAATAATATCTGTGCAGTATTGGAAATTCCAGGGAATTTTACAACTAACGAGATATTATCCTCTCTAAATAATATGTTGAGAAAAATTGATCATTTAAGAATTGAGGTACTGTCAAATAAAAATCAATACATCAGAAGTTATAAAAAATTAGATAATATACAACTTAAAAGATTTGAACGTGAAAGTGACTTAAACAGCTTTATTGAAGTATGGAAAAAGGACTCCATATTTGATTTTAAGAAACCCCTTTATGAATTTCTTGTAGCAGAAATAAATGGTGTGAAAAAACAGGTATTAATAAAATTTCATCATTTAATTTCTGATATTGAATTTATCACTAAATTTTCAAATACTTTTGTAGGGTTACTATTAGACGATATAAATATTGAAGAGCTGTCAGGAAGATATTATCCAAAGACTACTGACAATCAAGAATCTACAATAGATTTTTGGACAAAAGAGTTGAAAAGTTTTGAAGGGGAAGCTCTTTATAAGGAAAATTCGAAACATTTAGAAACTGAGGAAATAAAGAAGATTATTCCTCCAGAATTGGTGCGTAAATTTGAAAAATCTACAATCTCAAGGGATACTACTCTTTTTGACTTCATTTTAGCTGGAGTAATTTTTGCAAAAAAAGTTAAGACTTTTACATCTAAAGCTAGTGTTGGGCTGGCAGTAACGCAGAATTCTGGTTGGGATTCAAATACTAGTTTATTACCTATTATTCCTCAGATAGAGTTAGGGACTTCAATAAAAAAATATATTTTAGATGTGTCTACAAAAATTACTGATATAAAAAGTTTTAGTGATTATACAATATCAGAAATGATAGAAAATAATGGAATTGAATCTTTTGAAGCATTAACTGATATATCGTGCATGGAGATGAATTATGATTTAAAATTCAAATATATAAAGTTAGGATTTAAATTTAAAGTGATTGGTAGTGGTAGTAGGACGAATCCATTAACAATTATGATTAATTATGCGAATGAAAAGCCGTTTATTTTATACGAGTATCAAAAGTGTTTAATAAAATTACCGGAGCTTCTAAGCTTACATTCGTTTATTATGTATATTTTAGAGCAGTTTATTGACAATCTTGATGAACACTTGGGTTCAGTTTCATTACTTAAAAAACAAGAAGAAGTTTATTTTGAAAAACGTATTCATGACTTTAATAAGAGTGAAACAATAATTTCTCTATTCAAAAAACAAGTAGAGAAGTTTCCTAATAAGATAGCTGTTAGATACCAAAGGGGAGGTATAACATTTGAGGAATTAGATAAAAAATCTTCTGAATTAGCTACTTTTTTGATTGATAAAGGAGTATGTTCTGGACAAGTTGTCGCAACCACTCTAGTCGGGATTGATGCAATTATAGCAATTTTTGCAATTCTTAAAGTTGGCGGAGTGTATTTACCCGTAGATAAAGATAATCCTCATGAGAGAATAGAATATATCTTAAGCGATAGTTTTTGCAAATTACTACTCACTGGTAATGAAGAGTTATCAAAGTCTCTTAAAATTAATACTATTCTATATGATGACTCGTTTGTAGAAAATAATGTTAATCTTAATTCTTTTCCTCACATAGATTCAGATAATCTGGCATATATTATTTATACTTCAGGTTCTACAGGAGTACCGAAAGGTGTGATGATAAAACATAGTTCGGTAATAAATATGTGTGAGGCATTTATAAATGATATAGGAATTGACGAAAATGATATAATCCAACAATTTGCAAGTCATTCATTTGATGCTTCTATACTAGAAATATTTGGTGGACTTTTAAATGGCTGTACTCTAGTAATGGTTAATCACGAGGAAAAACAAAATCCTAGTTTACTTCAAGATTTGTGGGATACTGAAAAAGTAACATTCGCGATTATTCCACCGGTATACATGCAAAATCTTGATACAGAGCGAGAGACTACATTAAAATATTTAATGACTGCTGGAGAGGAGGCTAATTGGAATTTTATATTACCGTGGAAAGACAAAGTAAAATATTTTAATGCTTATGGACCGACAGAAGCTACAGTTTGGACTTCTACATGGAAATATAGAAACTTTGATACAAACTTGGCTGTTCCCATAGGTCGTCCTATACAGAATGTAAGTTGTCATGTTTTTCAGGGAATGCAAGAATGTGGAATTGACATTCCTGGAGAACTGTGTATTTCGGGAGATAGCTTAAGTTTAGGATATATTAACAATGATTTGAAAAATAAAGAAAGTTTTTTGGTGCATCCTAAGACCAAGGAAAGAATGTATAGAACAGGTGATATAGTCTATTGGAATTCAGATAAAGAGTTAGTATTTTGTGGGAGAAAGGATAATCAGGTCAAAGTAAGAGGTCACCGTATAGATTTGTCTGAATTAAATTCAATAATCTTAAAACAAAAAGAAGTAAAAGAAGTTTATTCATGTATAACAAATCTCAATTCTGGGGGTTCGGAAAAAGAAATTGTTGTGTATGTAGTTTTGCAAAATCCCACAGATAAAAAGACATTTTGTAAAAAGATTAAGGATCAATTACCAAGTTATATGCAACCTCATCATGTTGTTGAAATAGCCAAATTACCTATGACTTTGAATGGAAAGGTTGATAAGAAATCCTTACCTAGTATTGTAAGAGAAAAAAAAGTAAGTTTATTGAAGACGATTGATAATTCTGTAAAAAAAGATATCATTGAAGTTTTCGAGGAGATACTAAAAGTTACAATTGAAGATGAAAATATTGATTTTTATTCTTTAGGAGGGGATTCAATTAAAGCAATTAGAATTGTTTCGAAGCTGAAGAATCGTGGCTATAAACTTAGAACTAATGACATAGTTGATTCTAATAGTATTGATGAAATAATAGCAAAATTAGGAAATGATAATGAAACGAAATTAACAAGTCAGTCATTTGAAAATGAAACAATATTAAGCCCTATTCAAAAAGAATTTTTCCGAAAGGATTTTTTTGTAAAGGAACATTTTAATCAATGTGAAACATTATATATAAATAATTCGTTAAATGATTTAGAAATTAAGGATATATTTCAAGAGTTGACTGAAAATCACATACTCTTTAAGGTCAATTTTGATAAAAACAATCAACCATTTATAAATAAGGGAAGAGAATTATTTTTGTTCGAATCCCACGATCTTAAAGATTTAAATTCCGAAGAATTTAATAAAGAATTTAAATTAATTTGCCAAAAAAACCAAAATAAATTTGAATTGGGGAATAGCCCACTTATTAACATTGTACTGTTTAAGTCTTCTAAAGGGAGTTATATTTTTATAACTATCCATCATCTAATAATTGATGGTGTTTCCTGGAGAATATTAAATGATGAACTCAATATTATATTCACAAAAAGAATGGAGAATAGGAAGATTGAGCTCCCTAGAGAGAATAATAGTTTTTTTGAGTGGGTTAGAGAATTAGATGAGTATCAAAGTAAGAAACTAAAAGAGGAGAAATTTTACTGGGATAAAGTTAATAATAAATTAGAAAAAATAAATTCTTCAAAATCTAAGATGTCAATTAATAGTGTACATTCTAAAAAAATTACTATTGACAGGAATGATAGTCTATTTCTTACAGGAAGTAATAAGCATACATATAGAATAAATGATATTTTTTTAGCAGCACTTGTAAAAGCAGTTAATAGTGACACTTTGGCAATTATGTTAGAGAGTCATGGTAGAGAAACTATAGAACAAAATATTGAAAATGATTCCATGATAGGTTGGTTTACAAGTATTTATCCTGTGATTTTTGAGAATAATAAAGATTTAGATGACTTAATAGCAAGTGTTTCTAGTAGTACTAAGATGATTCCGAATAGAGGTTTAAATTATTTAGCTTATAAAGATCAGAAAATCTCTAACTATGAGAAGGTTTTCGAACCATTGATAATTTTTAATTATTTAGGTGATTTTCAGGAAAATTTAGAATACATAAAATTAGTTCATTTAGATATGGGGGATAGGAATTCAAAATCAAATCATTTATGGTTCCCATTAACTATAACAGGACAAAAAGTTGATGAGAGTCTGGTTTTTGAGTTTAAATTTGAACAAAGTTATTTTTCCATTTCTGAAATAGAAAAAATTGCTGAGAAATTCAAGAATAACTTACATACAATTATTGAACATTTGAATAGTCATGACTGTATTCCAGAATATGGGAATCATTCTTGGAGTAAGAAAGAGTTAAAATCTGCAATTGAAACAACAAAAAATAACGGGTTAGAAATAGAAAAAATATACCCTTTATCATATATGCAAGAAAATTTCCTTTTTAATAAAATGCTAGATAAACAGGATAAATACATTGTTCAAGTAGTAATGAATGTTTATAAAGAATTGAAGGAAGAAAAAATTTCCTCTGTTATGGAAAAGATAGCAAGTCGTTTCGAAATTTTAAGAACTGCAATTTTTTATAAAAAACAAAGTGTTGCTAGAAATGTTCAGTTTATTGAACGAAATATCCCTGTTACTTTTGAAGATTTTGATGGATTTGATGCTCAAACGATTGATAAACGAATTAAAAAATATATTGCCGAAGAGAAGAATAGTTCTTGGGACTTTGAGAACGATCCACTATTTAGAGTCTATGTTATAAAGGTTGGAGAGAAACAATCAAAACTTATTTGGTCTTTTCACCATATCATAATGGACGGGTGGTGTTTAGATCTTATTAATAATTTATTTATTCAATTATATGAAGAAATAGATTGCAAGGAAAATCAAGAAATATCAGAGTATAGTGAGTTTGTTGAAGTACTCAATAATAACAATGAAATTAAAACAAAATATTTTTGGGAAAATTATCTTGATAATTTTGAAGGACTTCCATTATTACTTCCAGAGAAAGAAAATTCGTATGAAAAATCTAAGGAAAACGATTTGGAAGAAGTTGGAATTAGGCTAACTTCAGAATTAACAGAGTTAATACAAAATCTTGGTAGAAAGATAAAAGTAGGAGTAGGTACTATATTAGAGTCTGCCTGGGGAATTGTGTTACAGGCTTATTCAGCTTCCACTGACATTGTATTTGGGAAAATTATCTCTGGTAGAGATGTTCAACTTCCAGGGATTGATAATATGGTAGGACTATTTATCAATACTATTCCAATCAGAATAAAAACGAATCCAAACCTAAGCGTATCTCAATTGCTAAAATATCAACAAAGGAAAAATTATTCGGTAAAAGGAAATGAATTGATTGCATTTTCAGAAATTAATAATCTAATGGATCAAAAAATAAGTTCTTTGTTTAGTTTTGACGTATTTAATGATAGTCATCCCGAATGGATGAAACATGAAAAAACATATGAGCAGACTGACTACGCATTAAACTTGTCAATTATTCAGGAAGAAAAGCTTTATATAAAATTGATGTATGATTCTAATAAATATTATGATTCTACTATTATTGATATGCTTAAGAGATTTAAGTTTGTGCTTGAACAATTTGTGGAAAATGAAAATCAACATTTAAGAGATATTAAGCTTGTTTGGAAAGAAGAAGAAAAGATAATAGAGAAGTACTCACAAAATATACAGCCTTCAATTAAAGTAGAAAAAAATATCGTTTCACAGTTTAAAGATATTGCAAAACAATTTATGAATAAAGTTGCTTTAAATATTTCTGGTGAAACAATGACTTATGAGGAATTAGATAACAAGTCGACGGAATTGGCTATACAGTTGAGAAAAAGTGGCATCAATCAAGGAGATTATGTACTTTCTCTACAAGAAAAAGGTATGGAACCAATCATTTCACTTTTAGCCATATTAAAAATTAATGCTGTATATGTACCATTAGACATTAGTATTCCTCAAGATAGATTAACTTACATTCTTGATGATTCAAAAGCACAACATATACTAATAAATAGTACATTAAACGATGAACACAGAAGAATTGTAGAAGATAAGTCAATTAATATAATTTCTGTTGATAAGAATTTGTTAATAGAAAGTCAATTTGAATATATTGAATATGATTATTCTTACGAAAATCTAGCATATATAATATATACATCAGGTACAACAGGAAAACCAAAAGGAACTCTAATTTCTCATAATGGAGCTGTTAACATGGCATTGGGAATGAACTTAGAGTTTGAATTTAAGAATTCCTCTGAAGTATTGCTACAATATGCTAGTTTAGCTTTTGATGCTTCAATATTGGAGATACTAACCGCACTATTGAATGGACATACACTGGTTATTGTTCCTGAAGACAAGAGATTGAGTCCTGATGCAGTTACTCAAATAATGAATACATTTAAAGTAACCTGGGCGGTCTTACCTCCAGTTTTTGTAAATGAATTAAATCCTCAAAAGCTAAGTACTTTAAAATCACTTAAGACAGCAGGGGAAGAATCAACATGGGAATTAGTAGATAACTGGAAGCACCACCTATCTTATGCTAACGGTTATGGCCCGACGGAAGCAACTGTTTGGTCAACAACTTGGTTTGAAAATCGTGAAAAGGTACATAAGAAAGTTCCGATTGGAAGACCAGCGCCAAATGTTAGATGTCTGATACTTCAGAAGGAAAGAATTTGTGGTCTTGGTATGGTAGGTGAATTATGCATCTCTGGACCTGGAGTTGCTATTGGATATCTTAATAATGAAACTTTAACTAAAGAGAAATTCTTTATGTTTGAAGGTGAAAGATTCTATAGGACTGGGGATTATGCAAGGTGGCATGATGACGGAAATATTGAATTTCTAGGCAGAATGGATAAACAGATTAAAATTAGAGGAAATCGTGTAGAACTATCTGAAATAGAAGATAATATCAAAAACATAGCATCTATTATAGATTGTGTAGTACTCGCCAAGGGAGAGGGGGCAGATAAAGAATTAATTGCTTACCTTATTACATCAGATTATTCTGACACCATGACTTTAAGGAAGAGACTTACATCCGTAATTCCGTCTTATATGATTCCTTCAAAGTTTATTAATATCAAAAAAATACCTTTGACCGCGAATGGAAAGGTTGATTCTGCAAAATTATTAAGTTTGACTGACGTCGACGTCGAAGCTGAAACGGAAAATAATGAACAACCTAAATTAATTAATGAGCAACATGATTCATCGATTTTTAAAGAAGTACAAGCAATCTTTTCTGAAATTTTAGGGATAAATAACGTGAAAATTTCTGATGATTTCTTTACCATAGGAGGGCATTCAATAAAGGCTGCAAGACTAGTAAATCGTTTAAATAGCAATTTTTCTTTACAGATTAGTTTAGAACAATTCTTTGATTCTCCTACGATTTCATTTGTTTTAAGTCAAATTGAGCAGTCAAATAATCAAAAAAAAGCTAAAAAAACAATAAATCTTGATAAAGCAGAGAATCTTGAAATTGTTCAAAATGATTCTGTAATATCTACTATTTCAAATAACAATAATGTCTTTCAAGCTACTGAGACACAAAAAAGAATATATGCTTTACAAATGGTAAATAGAAGATCAACCAGTTATAACATGCCGTTACTATTAAAAAGTAATGAAAGACTTGATTTGAATAAACTGAATAATATTTATAAACATATTTTAGATAAATTTGAAGTTTTAAAATCTAATTTCCATTTTCATGAGGATAAATTAATGCTAGAAGTTAATAATAATTTTTCTAGTGAAATAAAAATGATTTCATGTGAAGAACAAGAAATCGAAAGTGTACTTAGTAGTTTAGTAAAACCATTTGATTTGGAAAATGAATCATTGATAAGAATGAATATTCTGAGAACAAATAAAAACGATTATGTATTTGTTGATATTCATCATTCAATAAATGACGGATATTCTACATCATTATTCACATCAGAACTTATAAAGAAGTATAGAGGAGAAGAAACGCTTCCAGTATTAATGACTTCTGCAGAACTGAATGATTTATTGAATAATGAAAATTTGGACTCTTCAGACAAATATTGGAAAGCGGCTTTTAGTCAGAAGCCTACTTTGTTAGATTTACCGTTAGACTTTCCAAGAGTTGCTAGATGTAATGAAAGTGGCGATGACATTTTAATAGAAATCGATAAGAATCTAAAAAAAGATATTGACGTTTTTTGTTCTAGAAATAATATAACTCTATATATGTTCTTTGTTGCAGTAACAATGTACTATTTAAGTATACTTACTGGTCAAAGAGATATTATTATTGGAACCCCAATAAATTCAAGGCTATTTGAAAAATCAGAAAGCACATTTGGTATGTATACTAACACGCTACCTTTAAGGGGAGACATTGATCAAGATGATGATTTTCTTACTATTGTACAAAAAATAAAAAAATTAGTATTGGAGCTGTTTGAAAACCAACTATACCCCCTAGATAGAATCATAAAACTTCATAATAGTAATACTGATTATACAAGAAATCCTTTATTTGACGTATTTTTAGCATTTAATAAGGTAAAAACACTGGAAGATGGTTTTTTGAAACAAATTCCTATAAAATCAAAAAAATCACCATTTGATATCACAATAGATATCTTAGAAACAGATAATATCTTAACAATTAGATGGGAATTCAAAAAAGCTATTTTCAGGAAAGAGACTATAGAAAGGTTATCTAATGAATATTCAAAGCTGTTAATGGAATGTATAAACTCACCTATTATTAAATTTGACAAATCAGAAGAGATAAAGTCAGTTATAGAGAGTGTATTAAATAAAAAAGTCAACTTTTCAGAGAGCTTCTTGGAGCAAGGGGGAGATTCTATTAAGGCAATTAGGATTTCCTCAAAATTAGCCGAAAAATCAATTATTATAGATTCTGATAAAATTTTAGGATGTAATAATTTATATGAATTATTACCGAATTCTCAATCAATAGAAAACTCTAAAGGTAGTAGTAATTTAATTAATATTTTAAAAAGTGAATTAAATAATAAAGATTTAGATTTAGAAAAAGATTTTCTGTCTCAAGGAGGAGATTCAATAAAAGCTATACGGATAGCATCTAAATTTAAAGAAATTGGAGCTAAAGTTGAACCAGAGGAGATACTTCAATCAATTTCTTTAAAAAAGTTATTTCACACAGAAAATGAGATAGAAATCATTGAAAATAATTCAAATGATAGAATTCTCATTTCACCTATTATTGAAGAATTTTTCTCTCAAAATTTAAAGAATCCAAATTTCTTCAATCAAGCAATACTTTTAGAACTAAAATTTGAAGATAAATATGAAGATATAATTGAAATATTTGATAGATTAACTGAAGAACATTCAATATTTAAAGAAAACTTTAGTGATTCTAAGTTAAGTAAGAACAGGTTTATAGAAGTAAATCGTCCATCCTATAAAATCGATTTTATAGAATGTACTGATGATGAATTTATAAAAAATTGTAAGACATATTGTAATGATGCTCAAAACAAATTTGATATATCTTCAACTCCCCTGCTGAATTTAGTGTATTTTAAAACTGAAAAACGAGTTTTATTATTTATTTGTGCACACCATTTAGTTATTGATGGTGTTTCCTGGAGAATATTATTAGATGATTTTATATATTTACAAAGTCAGTTAAAGAATAATAAAGAATTGACTCTACCATATAGAACAATGGATTATAAAAGCTGGCTAGCTGAATTACAAAAACAAGGTGATTCAGAAGAAGCAAGAGGAGAACTTCCTTATTGGAATGAAATGATTTCTAAAATACCAAAAGGAAAGATTCAGTTAGAAGAGCCCAGAGAGAAGCAATCAGAGGGCAATGCGTTCAGGAAGATAAAAATGTCAATATCAGAGGATGAGACTAAGACGTTTCAAAAACTTTGTAATCCAAGAGATGACATACAGATAAATGATTTATTATTAACTGCTCTATGCTTTGCGGTAAACAGCATAACTAATCAAAAGTTACTATCATTAAATTTAGAAGGACATGGGAGAGAGTCTATTAACGATATTTCGAAAGTAGATAGAACAATAGGTTGGTTTACGACAAATTATCCACTAATTCTAGATTGCTATAATAAAGATATTTGGGATTTATTGAATAAAACCAAGGCTGAAATCAGAAAAATACCTAAAAAGGGATTTAATTTTGGAATTCTTAAATATTGTAAGAGATTATTGAATTCAAATGAAATGTCAGAATGTTCATTTAACTTTATGGGGAATATGGACAATAATTCTGATGCTTTGGTAGTTTCAAATTATGATTTCGGAAATTCAATGGATGAAAATAATACTCTTTGGTCGCCTCTTAACTTCAATGGTGTTATTCAAAATAATTGTTTGAGGTTCACAATTGACTTTGATTCAAATAAATTTAAGAAATCAGATGTTGAAGAATTGTGTCAGAAATTTAAAGACGCAATACTATTATTTACCAATGATAAAGATAGTGGGGAACATTTACCATTAACTCCTTCTCAAGAAGGGATACTATTTCAAAAGTTAACCAATGATAATGCTAATCTCTATTCCACTCAAACTTTATTTAAAATATTGGGAGACAATTTGAATCTTGAGTGTCTAAAACTAGCACTTAGTAAGCTTTCAACTAAACATCCAGCATTATCCCTGAGAGTCGTTGAGACTGGTTCAGAAACATACTCACAGAAAGTTGATAAAGTCAAGGATATATCCGTGATGGAATTTGATTATTCTAATAATCAAATCGAGTTAGAGAAAATTATTATGAAGGTTAAGTCTATAGAAATGGAGAAAGGTTTCTATTTAGAGGAAGGTAATTTATTCAGAGCAGCAATTATTAAAACTAGCGGTAAAGAAACATACTTATTACTGAGTTTCCATCATATAGTTTTTGATGGCTGGTCTTTATCCAATTTATTGAAGACACTGTCGGTTACGTATAAATACTATGTTGGTAATGAATATTTAAAATTAGATAAATATTTATCTAAAAGAGATAATTATCAAAAATATCTAAAATTTATTGGAGGAATAGAATCTGAGAGCGGGAAAGAATATTGGCTAAACTTGCTTGGGGACTATGATGGTGAATCTGATTTTAAAATTTTGGAGACAAATGAACATACTAGATCATTAAGCGGTAATTTGCGTCACAAAGTTCCCAATCATGTCTACGATAAACTTAAGCTATTGAGTAGTAAACTATCAGTGACAAGAAATACTATTCTAGAAGTTGTCTGGGGTTTGTTAATTCAAAGGTTTAACTATACTAGTGATGCTGTTTTTGGAAAGGTCGTTTCTGGTAGGAATCTAGAAATAGAGAATATTGGTGAAATTGTTGGAATGTTGATTAATACTATACCAACAAGAATTTCTGTAGAGAACGAAGAAACTATTGAAGAGCTTATTTTGAAAAATAAACAACAGGTTTTTCAGGGACAACATTATCAATGCGTAAGTCCTTCAGCAATCCAAAAATGGTTAAATAGAAGGACACCACTATTCTCGACTGTATACTCCTATTCAAGTTTTGTTTCAGAGAATCAATTATTTGAATTTGCAGATGGTGTGACCTTACAAGTTTGTGACGGCGTTGAAAATGCTAGCTATGATATATCTTGTATGATACATGATACGGGAGATTATATGGCTTTTCAGATATCATTTGATATTGAAAAATTTTCAGACGATACTATAGAAAACCTCCTCCAAACAATGGAAAATATTTTAGAGTATATTTGTTTTTATCCTGAACATAAAGTTAAGGATATTCAAGTACTAAATCAAGAACAATTGAGAAAGTTATATCTAAAAAACGAAGTTAACCAAAGAGAAATAACTCTTAATAATATTCCTGAAGCTATTAGTCAAAATGCAATACATAATCCAGAAAAGACAGCTATTTTCTATTTAGATGAAAAAATTTCATTTAAGGAGTTGGAATCTAAAAGTAACGCCTTAGCAAATATTTTACTTCAAAATGGTATTCAAACTGAGGACAGAGTAGGTATTTATTTATCGAAGTCACCAATGGTAATAATTAGTATGCTTGCAGTTATGAAAGCGGGAGCTTGCTGTGTAACTATGGATAAAAGTTTACCTTTTGAGAGGGTTTCTTTTCAAATAGAAGATGCAGGAGTTAAAATATTGCTTTCAGATGATGAGAACTTTGGTAGTCTTCAGAATATCAAAATAATTCAGCCTGATCAATGTAATATAAATATTAATTCAGACAAACCAAGAGTTGCTCTGGATAAAAATAATCTTGCTTATGTACTTTATACATCAGGTTCGACAGGAACCCCTAAAGGATCACTGATAGAATATCAAGGATTAATGAATTTATTTGATTATATTGGTGAAAAATATCAATTAAAAGATAATGCTAGAATTTTACAATTTGCTAGTTTATCATTTGATGCATCTGTTCTGGAAATATTTGGTGCTTTAGTAAATAATTCTCAATTAGTTATAGTTCCTGATAATATTCGCAATTCACCCAAAGATATAACGAATCTTATTAATGAAATGCATGTGACTTTTGCTTTGATACCTCCTGTATTGATGCCTTTCTTCAAGCCAGAGGAACTAAAAACATTAAAATATGTTATGAATGCAGGAGATGAAGCAAGTCCTGAAATAGCTAAAATTTGGAGTCAAAAAATGTGTTACATTAATGGTTATGGTCCAAGTGAGGCTTCAATTTGGACCACAGATTGGACAATTTATAAACTTCAGGACGAGTTGAAAAGATGTCCAATTGGTAAACCAATACAAAATGTTAATGTACATATCATGAATAATGGTGTTTTGGTCGGGGATGATATGCCAGGTGAACTATGTATATCGGGGTTGAGTCTTTCACGAGGCTATCTAAACAGAGCTGAATTAAATGAGAAAGTTTTTTTTGAAGACAAGTTAATTTCTCCATCTAGAATATATAGAACTGGAGACTTAGTGAGAAGATTATCTAATGGTAACATTGAATACTTAGGACGTATTGATCGTCAAGTGAAAGTAAGAGGTTTTAGAATCGAACTAGGTGAAATTGAGAATCAAATTTTGAATATAACCAGTATTAAACAAGCTGCTTGTTGTGTTGTCAATGATGACAACGACAAACATATTGTTGCATATATAGTTTCAGATAATGATATTTTATCTTCAGAAGTTAAATTATTTTTACAAAAAAAATTACCATATTATATGATTCCAGAGAGAGTTGTCAACATTGATTCACTGCCAACTACTATTAATGGGAAAGTTGATAGAAAGACTTTAGAAAGCTTTGGGTTCCCCAAAATAGAAAAAATGGTAGAGGATTTGAAAATGAGTTCTCAAGAAAGAGAATTTTGTGATGTATTAGAAGACATTCTTAAGATTGTTGTGTCTAACCCTCTTCAGTCTCTATCAAATATTATAAGTGATTCAATTACAGCGATGAGAATTATTGCAAAATTAAACAAGGTAGGATATACGATTACTTTAAAAGATATACTCAGTGGAAAATCTATCAGAGATTTAAATTTACAGACTAGTGTTGCATCAATTTCCGAGGAATCTATAGAAAAAAAGATAACGGAAGAAAATAAAAGAAGTTTATCAAAACCGTACTTTGTCACTTATAAGCAGGATTTTAAAACTGAAAATAATTATTCAACTTATAAAGCTACAAAAATGCAACAATGGATTAAAAAACAACCTATGATCGTTTCTGGAGCAATCTTTGATATTGAAGGAGATTATGACTATAAAGATATAATTAATTCATTGAAAAAAGTAGTCAAAGAGAACGGTGTTTTAAGAAGTTCTTATGATTATATCAACAATGTTTTAATTATTAAGGAATATTTCTTTGATAAGGATTGGGAAATTCCATTTGTTGACCTGAGCGATAGGTGCGTAGAGGATATTAAATTAATCTATGAAATTGAGCAAAATCGATTCGAAGATAATGGGATTTTTAAAGAAAATGACCATGCCTGTGAATTAGTACTTTTTAAAGAAAACAATACTAAATATCGCATTTATTTGAGAATTCATCATATATTCTGGGATGCTTGTTCAGCTGAAATATTTGAAGAAAGTGTTAAAAAATATTTAGACTTTCCAGACATTAAGTCAGAAAATATACCTTCATATTCAGAATATGCAAAGCTTATAAATTTTACGGAGGAAGCGAAACAACAGATTTTCTCAATAAAAAGTTTTGAGGAAGTAAGTAATCGATACAAGACTGGTTATGTAAAAAATAATTCAAATGTATTTTCTTCAATTACGGTAAGACCTAAGATTGGAAAAGAAGAACTCCTTATAGATAAACTATGGGGAGTAATTGGGCGAACCATACTAGGTTATGGAAAACAGTTTAGTATTAATGAAAAATGGCTAAGTAAAATGCCTGCTTTTATACTTTTTAAAGGGAGATGTGGGAAATTGGAAAAGTTCTCTAATACTCTTGGCATGTTTCTAGAGCTAATTCCAGTCATTGTCAAAAACGGGGAGTTAAATGAAATTGATAATTCTTTACGTTTGCAGGTTGAAGAGTATAAAAATTCTAGAAATAGTACAACATTGGATTTTATTAATTTCATTGCTAGTAGTGATTACAAGGAACAAGATGAGTTTAAATATAATCATGTACCTGTAGTTAATTTTTTAGGTATTTATGACTTCTTAGAAGAAAACAATTTTTTCTCAGACATAAAAATGAAACGACTAAAAAAAGGGACAAGTAATAATTCTTTGATAATTTCTATAAAAGAAGAGACTGTACAAGTTGGAATTTATGCTTCTGAAGAAAAAGCTCTCACATTGAAAGCTGATATTGAAAGAGAGAATAGAAATGGGAAATATTGTTGAAATAAAAGATCTTTTTAAAACAATTAATAAGGAAGAAATTTTGAGTGGTATCAACCTTCAAATTGCTGAAGGAGAAATTTATGGTTTTTTAGGACCAAATGGTGCTGGGAAAACAACGTTAATGAAATGCATGTTATCCTTATCAACTATTTCATCAGGCAGTGTTGAAATTTTTGGAAAAGATTTACAAGAACATAGAGAGGAAATTCTAAGCCAGATTGGTAGTATTATTGAAACACCAATTTTTTATGATAATTGCACTGCAAAAGAAATTTTGGTAATTCACGCTCAGTATATGGGGAAAAATATTACTGAATCAGATGTAATAAGAGTCTTAAGAATGGTCGGATTAAAAAATACGACTAAAAAAGTAAAAGAGTTTTCGTTAGGAATGAGACAAAGGCTTGGTTTAGCTCGAGCTTTCTTAACGAAACCTAGATTGTTGATTTTAGATGAGCCAATCAATGGTTTAGATCCTGTAGGAATTCAAGAAGTTCGAAATCTTTTGTTGTCGCTTTCTAAGGAATATGGAATTACAATATTAATCTCAAGCCATATTTTGTCGGAAATTTCACAGATAGCAGACAAGATTGGTGTTATCAAAAATGGAGAAATGATTGAGCAGGTCTCTATGAAGGAACTTATGAGAGAGAATATTGATCTAGAAGAATATTTTATGTCACATTTTCTAAATAAAAGTCAAGAATTATGAGGTAGATTAAGAATGAAACAATTGATAGAGAACTATCAGAAGACTTTTTATGCTTTCATGATATTTAATATACTGGTCCCTTTAACTAATATTGCTTTTGCTTATTCTATTAAAGGTATTATTGATAGTGGCATGTCCCAAATTCTCTTCGATTGAGAAATAACCTTGTTAGGCAAATCATGTCAAGTTATAAAAACAAGGTTTTCCAATCTATTTTAGATAGGGATTATAGAGACTTTTCTAAAGAAAAATCAGGGAAGTTTATTTCTGTATTAACCGAAAATATGAAGAAAATCGAGCAAGATTATCTACACCAGTATTTTAATATTTCAAAAAACCTTTCCTTAATGATTTTTTCACTCCTAGCTATGTTTATAGGTAATTGGTTTTTGACCTTATTAGTAATCATTGCTAGCATTATTCCGATGATGATTTCAGGATTTATTGGACAAAAATCAGCCTCTTTACAAAATAGTGCTATGATTGCAGATCAGAAGTATTTAGCTAAGGTTAAAGATATTTTAGCAGGATTTCTTGTTATTAAAAGTTTTAATGTGAAAGATGCTATCTTTGAGGATTATAGTCATGAAAGTGAAAAATTGGATGAGATATATTTTATAAAAGGAAAATTTGATGTTTTAGCAAATGTTATTTCCCAGCTTTCAGGGATGATTGTTTTTTTGGTAGCTTTTGGTGGAGGGATGTATTTAGTATTTAATGGCTCTACCACAATTGGGAGTGTAACAGCTATTGTTCAACTGGTCAATTTTGTAGTAATGCCACTAAATGAAGTTGGAATGGGAATAAGTAAATTCCGTGAGGGGCAAGCAACACTTAATGCATTTGAGGTAAAAGATGTAACTGGACTTCAGACCGGTGAAACGAAAGAATATTTTGATGATGTTATTTCTTTTTCAAATATAGACTTTTCTTACCCTAATACTGAAGAAAAAATTTTTAATCATTTATCTTTGAAGATTCAAAAAGGGGAAAAAATTGCAATTGTAGGAATGTCAGGGAGTGGGAAATCAACTTTGCTCAATCTATTACTTCGTTTTTATGATGTAACAAGTGGACATATTTTAATTGATAATCAAGATATACAAGCTATTTCAGCAGAGAGCCTTTATAACTTAATGACGATTGTTCAACAAAACGTTTATATCTTTGATGATACTTTAAGAGCAAATATTACTCTTAATCAATCCTTCACTGATGAGGAAATAAAGCAAGCTGTACAGCAGTCAGGTTTAGAAAGTTATGTTTTAGAAAATGAATCTGGTCTACAAACTTTATGTGGAGAGAATGGCTCAAATCTATCTGGCGGACAAAAACAAAGACTTAGTATTGCGCGTGCCTTAATTCGAAAAACACCAATCTTATTATTGGATGAGGCTACCTCATCTTTGGATAATCAAGTAACTACTGAAATTGAAAATTCAATCTTGGATATTCAAGATTTGACGGCACTTGTAGTAACCCACAAGTTGAATGAGACCATTTTGAAAAAATACGATAGAATTCTCTTTATGAAAGGTGGCGTCATTGTTGAAGATGGTTCTTTTGGTGACTTGATGGATAGGAGAGGTGAGTTTTATAAGTTGTTTGAGTTGAGTGTGTAATGATAATATATTTTTCAAATATAAATAATCCTAAATTAAATGAAATTCACTTAGAAAATCGTATCCCATTTAACTTTTTGAAAGAAGCGAGAAAATATAAAAAGTCTTTAGATTATAGACGCTCCCTAGTTGCATACTATCTTTTATATGAATATCTTTTATTTAATAAAAAGATATATGAGTTTACCCCAGTTAAAATTTTAAAAAATAATCATGGGAAACCCTATTTAAAAGGAATTGATAATTGTTATTTTAATATTACTCATTCGGGTGATTGGGTAGCAGTTGCGATTAGTAATACTGAAGTCGGAATAGATTTGGAATATAATGAGAGTTTTGATTTTGATGAAGTAATAGATTATGTTTTATCAGACAGAGAAAAAATTTTTTTCTTACAACTTCCAGATGTATTAAAGTGTAAAACTTTTTATAGATTTTGGACACTAAAGGAAAGTTTCGTTAAAGCAATGGGAATAGGGTTAGCTAAATCTATGAATTCTTTCACTACTGAGCTATGGAGCAAGAATATTTGTGTTACTGGGGAGAAAAATTTCAAGTTCTATGAATTACCTTTTTATGAAAAGTATTCTCTTTCTGTTTGTTGTAATATTAGTGATGAGATTGAGAATATGGTAGAAGTAAAAATATTATTGTAACTAAAGAAAAATACTATTAAATTTAAAAATGTTGGCTCTATAATTTCTGTAGTGGGTAAAACCACTGTAGAGATTATAGAGCTTTTTGAGTGTACACAAAAAGTCCCATAAGAACTATAATGAAAAGCGAC